>Ga0208958_1001853_pt1 | contig 19606 bp, 23 predicted proteins | sample RifOxyB1_FD_184032 | JGI IMG/M metagenome (GOLD analysis project Ga0208958, IMG submission 184032) | Soil microbial communities from Rifle, Colorado - Rifle Oxygen_injection B1 (SPAdes) | ecosystem: Environmental > Terrestrial > Deep subsurface > Rock core/Sediment | place: Rifle, Colorado... | reverse complement strand
TTTCCATCTTTGTCCGGTGACATTGCCGGGATGTCTGATGTCTACGTTCGGGTATTTGGATTTGAAGGTTCCGAGTTTATAAACATTTTGCCATTTGATTCGATGATGAGTCATTGGTTCAAAGCCCATTTTTCGGCTAAAGCCTTCTTTTGAAATCATCTCGTAGCGTTCCCTAAAATGAGTGAGCAGTTGCTCTCTATAACCACAAAGGCCGGAGAGTTGATTAACGTCATAATGCAGGGCGTGGCCGTCGGACGTTCTTAAAAACCAAACATTCTGATTGTAATAAAAAGTGTCTTTATTGGCCGGTGTAAAGTCAAAGTGCGACGGATGATATAAAACGTCGTGTTCACAGAAGAAAATTATATCTGCCGTGCTATGTTCCAGCGCGGCCATTATCTGCTTAAACATCGCCGGATAACCCCTTTTTAAGGAAGGGAAGTGAATATTTTTGACGCCGAAGTCCATTTTCTTTAATGTCGCACTCACGATTGGAAAATCCCTCTTTTTACTGATTTTTAGAATTCGTTTTCTGACCGGCTCAGCGATTTTCGGGTCTAATTGGCAATCTGAATAGTAAATTATTCCTTTGGTCGGTTCATGTTTTTGGGTCGGTTCGTAGGTGGTTGGTTCGTCTGTCGTCGGTTCACTTTCCGCAGGTTTTGTTTTAGAGGCCTTGGCCGAAAACTTAAATTTATTTGCTTTCAGTTTTTTCAGGTCTTCTTCTGTCCAGCCTTTAATGGGCCAGAATTTCTCTACTAACCAACTAAGGGGACGGACCTGTTTAGGCCAGTTATCGTTGAAAAAAAGGTCGCGCGCATAATTTTTGGCTTTTTCCTGGTCGCGTCCCGACATGGGGTAGGGGAAACCGAAATCTCCGCCTTGGGTTCTAAACATATGGGCGTACCAGGTGTTTTTATTTACCATTACCGCTCCGCCCGAAAGCCAGGTTTTAGTCGCCACCTCAATTCCTTGCGAACCCCAACTGCCAAAAGCTTCATCACAAACACCCAATTCCCAGTATTTCTGCCTGGTCATCATAAAACACGACCCCTGAAGCGACATGGTCGGGGTAATTTCTCCCTGGCCCTCGGGGCGCTTTGCAAAGTCCCCAAAATATTGGAAGTGGGGTTGGGAATCAAAACAATAAGAAACGGAATTCGGGCTTCGTTTGGCTTGCCAGAGAATGTCGCGAGTGGTTTCTTTTCCGCATTCCTGCCCGTCCGGCAGGCGGGCCTGACAGGGACCGCTTGGTCCTTGATACCTCCTGTGTCCGTTTTCGCATACCCAATCGAAGGCGTGCAGATTTTTCATCAAAGGAGCCATTGTCCAATCGTCATGTCCTTTGATGGCTTCAAGCATTTTTCTGTCAAATCCCTTGTCGAAAGCGCAGTGGGCGTCAATCTTCATTACATACTTTGCCTGGCTTAATTTGCATGCCTGATTAGTGACGGCTCTTTGACCAATACTTTGCGTATTGTATATTAAAGTTACTCTCGGGTCGGGTGTTAATGGCGGGTCGGGTTTATAGCCGTCTAAGACGGGTATTACTTCGGTATTTGCTTCGCTATTTTCAAGAATGTTTTCGATAGTTTTTCCCAAAAACATTTCATTGCGGGCGGGGATTAGTATGCTCAGGTCATAAGTCGTCATAAATGCTACTTATATTTATCCTAACTGGGCATAAAAAGCAACCGAAATTTTGTTGTGAAGCAAATATTAAGGAGTAACTATCCATGTTCCAAAAGGCTTGAGTGCGCTACATCTAGTCCCTGCTGCAATATCAATAGTTTTCTTTGTGGAACCTGGACCTGTGCCGAGAAGAAAGTTATCTAAAAGAAAATAAGCATTATCTGTCGTTCCAATTGTTACATCAAATTGGCTATTTGCCTGGGAGTCGTTGTACCAGAGCCTTGCAGTACCGGAGTTATGTCTTGAACCAGTACATGCATTTCTGACATAAACTACTAATTTTAACTGTGAGCCGGATGGAAAATCGACTGGAGAGAATGAATTGAAGGGAATTGTTGCTAGATGCGCATTGTTAAATCCCGAACTTCCTCCGGGAAAACTATTCAGTTCTCCATAAGAAACAAGAATATCATCTTTGTATACTTCTGCCTTGAGATCAAACTTTAATCCGACATCATCACTGTTTTTTAATCCAATCCAGACCTTCGCGGGAGAAAGAGAAGTGATCTGGTCTACGACGGAATACTCTGGAAATGGCATTAAGGCAAATGGAGTGAAATCAACTAGACCGATTATATTATCAGACGGATCTGTATCCCCATCTCCCCACCAGTTATTTTCAGCGCTCACCCAGTCGCTGTAGAGATTTATGACTTTAATGTTGCTCATCCCATATACCAAACCTGTTGGGTTAACATTGAAGTTATTTTCGGTTACAGTATTTGACAAAAACGTATAAATTATTCTAGAAATTTCGTCGTTAGTATTAAAGACATTCCATTTTATTGTGCTGTTCTTGGCAAGGGTGGAAAGTATCTGTTCTGTAACCATACCTATAAAGGTATTACTTATAAAATCAACATTGTCTAGATATTCATTTGAAGCCAATGAGCTTACCACTGCTATCGCAGGAGAGTTGTTGCCCTCAAAGATGTTATTTTGAACAAGACTGTCTATCTGATACCCATAAAAATTTAAGTTAACTTGTCCGGTCCCAGCCAAAATTCGATTATAAAAGATTTTATTACCCGACCCGCTAGCGTCAGCATTGGTGATAGTAAAGCCAAGTCCGACACTGTTAACACCCTTTATATAAAAGCCTTCTAATGTAATATCGTTGGCATTAAATACTACTGTGGAGTAATAGCCCAGAGGACTCGGGTAAATTTGGCCGTTAATAACAGATTGTGAGGCCCCTCTTCCTGAGAGTCGAATAGACTTGTTAATAGATACACTTTCATTATATGTTCCGGGGCCAACACAAACGGTATCTCCATCCGAAGCAGCATCAATTCCGGATTGAATGGTGGTATATTGAGAGGGAACATTAATATTACAATCAGCTCCAGTTGGTGGAGTATATGCATTTAAATTCGCGCCTATTATGGGCGGTTCTGTAGCAGATGCGGGGAGTGAAAAAGCGAAGAAAAAAACAAAAGAAAAAAATACGCCCAAAAACCACTTCAGTTTCATCTAACCCGATTCTGAGCTACTAAGAAGAAATTGTCAAGTCTTATTTGGCCAGCAACATTCATGGTAAAGAATAATCGGCAGAGACGTATTTTCTAAATATTTCTCTTTCGGTCATTATCTTGCCATGGATTTCTGCCACGCAATTATGCTTTGGTAGAAGGTTGACCTGCCTTATAAAATCTTCCATTGTGACAATATCCCGTGTCGTTTCTCTTATATTGAAGGGTTCTCCCCGAACAACTCTTTCTCGAAGGAAACCTATCGTCGTGTGGGGATTATGTCCCCACGTAATAATACCCAATCTGGCGATGACATACCGAGGAAATAAATTCATTATTAAACTTTCCATTTCCCTTTTGTGTTGGGCATACCTTGTTTGAGCATCGATTCTTAAGGTGCTAAAGTAAACAGCTTGCAGGCCTCTTAGCTCTTTGTCCTGTGCCGGCCGTCTCAGTAATTCTGCCTCTCTTTGGTATTCGGGCTCGGGTAGTGGATTGGGATTACTCACCCCGGAGGCAAGATATAGTCTGTTGCCAGCTAGACTTCCTACATATCCGGCCGCTTCCCTAAGAGCGCTAGCTATATCTCCATTCCCTATTATTTCTATCCCATGCTGTGCAAGGAACTCCTCCTTACATGTTAATCCCTGACTATCAACCATCTTTATTTCCTGGCTTATCATAATTTTTTCCAAAAGTGCCACAGATGACCCCAGCCGGGTATATTATCTTGTTCAGTCCATCCTTCGGTGTTGCGGTGGTCGTAAAATTCATCCTTTTTCCAGCGGGAACGGGTAAAATTAGTATCGTGGCGAATGTCTATATTGGGAAACTCTGATTCCCAACTCTTAGGTAAATAATTATCTATAGTCAAAAAGCCATCTGTTCCCCGAGGAAGAGTATGCCGTCCCGGTTCATAGCCTATATATTTGCTATAACCGTCATTTTTAATAGGCACTCCTGCTTTTACCATTTCTCGTCTTCTTTTTTCAATTATGGCTATTCTCTTACGGTAATGTTTTAAAAGCAAGTGCCGGTAAGCACAAAGCCCGCTTGTTTGCTTGCAGTCGTTTATCCGTAGGCCATGGCCATCGCTCAATCTGACTTTCCAAACATTGACATTGTAGTAGTAAGCATCATCTGTCGGAGGAACAAAGTCAAAATGAGACGGGTGATAAAAAACATCATGCTCACAGAAAAAAAGAATGTCGGAGGTTGCGTTTTCCACTCCCGCCAATTGCTGCCGAAATAAAGTAAAAATGCCGCGCTTGTAACGGGGAAAGTGTATATTTTTATCTCCAAAATCCATTTTTTTTAAAGAAACGCAGACAATGGGAATACCCTTATTTTTACTGATTTTTTTCAGGTTTCTTTGAACCCTCTCGGCGATTTCCGGTTTTAAAAGATTGTCAGTATAGAATACAATCTGTTTAGCCATTTGTTGCTGCTTTTACTAGGTGTTCCACTTCTTCACAAACCACCAAGAGATAGTCTCGGCAGGTTCGGTTGTTAGATGGAGGTCTAACTCGTGTGCCTGAACATAACTGTTAACGGCCGGGATAACTCCAACCTTGCCACGACTAACATAATCGTGTCCTGCAACAATACCTCCTTTTTTGACCTTTTTTATCCACGCAAATATGTCCATGACTACGCTATCAAATACATGGTCACCGTCGATATAGACAAAATCTAAAGAATTGTCTTTAAAGTCCCCAACCGCATCTAAACTGTATTTTTTTATTAGCGTGGCATCATAAGGAGCCAGATTTTTCATAGCCAGTTCGTACTTTCCCCAATAAGGATGCTTAACGTTTTTGCCATCATACCAGGGGTCTATTCCATAATATTTTAGGTGGGAGATTGCTTCGCAGAGCACCTTGGCATAACCTCCTGACAAGACTCCTATTTCTGCCCCAACTTTATAACCAAGCTGGGCAAAATATTTAGCCAAATCAGTTCTTGTTTTTATATCAGTGATGTTCATACTTTTACCCAAAACCAATTACCGTATAAATCACGCCTGGGCCTTTTTCTTGTTCTTGGTAAAACAAAAAAGGGTATCATGTGATAAGAACGAGCATAAGCCATTAATGCTTCTTTAACATGAATCATTTTATAACTTTTGAAACCTGAATAATCATGACCCGAAACAATGCCTCCAGCTCGTACCTTCTTTTTCCAATTATGAATATCAAGAGTAAAATTTAGAAAATCGTGGCCAGCATCGAGATAGACAAAATCAAGCGAATTATCTTCAAAATCCTTTACTGCATCCATCGACGTTTTTCGAATAATTGTGCAGTTATATGGCGAGAGTCTTTTAATTGCTTCGTGGTAAAGGTTTTCAAAATATGGTTGCTCTGTTGAGCCGGGTTTGGGATGTGATTGTTCAAGGAACCCTTTTTCATAAACTGAAATGTCCCATGAGTCAATACTATAGAGGTGTAATTTAGGATTGGCCTTGCATAAAATCTCAGAAAATTCTCCTTGCCAAACTCCGATTTCTGCACCTACATTAAATTTTAGTTCTGTAAATAACTCAGCCAGTTCAGGGCTTCCCATATTCGGGATCTCTATAACATATTGATGGCCAACATTTATGTTATATTTCTTGATGATATATTCAAAAGTGTTCATTTTGTCATGCCCAGTAGCTTCTCCACAATTTATTAATTCCGCCAAATGATTCTAAATTGTAGGTAATATTTTCCGGCGTGCGTACCTCACGGCGTCCACCCTTAAAGCCACCCATAGATTCTCTATATCTAAATACCACAGTAGGGTTTTCGGATTCAAATTGGGCAAAACGATTCTGCATTCCATACAAACGATCGTGATATCCCGGCTCGCCCCAAAAAAGAAACTTATTTGGCAAGGGATCAACCGGATATAGTGTATATCTCGTGGTCAAGTTATTTAGCAAAGTCTCGGTTGTGGCAATGCATCCCCACATGCCACTGCGATTATTAATATTTTCCCATCGCCAAAAACAATTTTCTTCAGCAAACCACATATTATTCTCGTATGAAAATATACCTTCCCGTGGCCTGTAGGCAAAGTGGTCCATCGCGTAGAGGGTATCATCTTCAGCGCAGGCGACATATTTCGTTTTAACTTCCTTAACCCCGATAAGTATCTGTTTATAGCAGTTATATTTTGATCTACCAATTAGGCCCACGCAAATGTTTTGTCCAAAATTGAGGGGTTTTTGAGAGACGCTGATTATCGGGAATTGATTCTCTGTGACTTTTAAAAGATAATCCCGAACTTTCTGCCCGGTAATTTCCGGAATCGTGTTGGCCGTGTAGTAAAGTATTGTTAAGTCATTCATCGTGCGGATACATCATAAATAGAATTCTATAAAATTACTTAGTACCGATGTATATGGTTTTTGCCTTCTATAGTTAAAACGATATTTAAATAAGGGGAAAGCTCCTTTTATAAATCCATATTCACGGTCACGCTGCGTTTCAGTATCGTGCACGACAATATAATCTGCAATCTTAGAGAGCCTTGCAATTTCAATTTTTCTCCTTTCGGCCGGTTTGTGGTCGACGAAAACGACCCCCCAGTGTTCAGTCTCAATGGGGATTTTGTCCCAATCTTCAACAAATTTAACCTCGTGGAGCCCGGTTCCAAAATCTTTGTTCATGTTGAAAATTTCCGGATCATTTTCATAAGTAACGAGACGTCTTTTGGCCTCCAGACACAACCAGTGCATGACGGGCGTGCTGTATATTCCCGATCCTAGCTCCAGTACAGGGCCTTCCGAAATCTGAAGTACTTTTATCAAGACCGGTAAGTAACTGGCATGACCAGGATTATATTTCATAAAGACCTGAGCCAGATTATAGCAAACAACAATAACCCGTACCATTTTAAGTCAACTTGATAAGACTATAGAAAGATGAGAAAATTGGCTGATTAAAAAGTAGAAAGGGAAATTTTGAAAGTATTAATTACCGGAGGTGCGGGCTATCTTGGGGGGGCGCTAACGGATATTTTATTAAAAACGAGTCACAAAATTCGTGTTTATGATGCGTTAATGTACGAAGACGATTATCTTAAAAAAGTTCCATTTGTTTTAGGAGATATTCGAAACAAAAAACATCTTAAAGAACATTTAAAATGGGCTGATGCCGTAGTTTGGCTGGCCGCACTTGTTGGAGATGGGGCCTGCGCCCTGAATCCCGATATCTCAACAGAGATTAACCAGGAATCAGTCAAATGGTTGGCAGAAAATTTTAACGGCAGGATAATTTTTACATCCACTTGTTCTGTTTACGGCGTCCATGATGGAGTATTAACTGAAGACTCACCCACGAGCCCTTTATCGGTATATGCTAAAACAAAATTAACTTCGGAGGGATTCTTAAGGCCGAAAAATGCCATCATTTTTCGGCTTGGTACTCTATTTGGCATAGGTGACCGGTACTCGAGAGTTAGATTGGACTTGGTTGTGAACACGCTAACTGCTAAAGCCATGACTGACCACAAATTAAAAATATTCGGTGATAGCCAATTTAGGCCATTATTGCATGTTCGAGATACCGCCCAGGCTATTGCAGATAATTTGGAAACTAAACACACTGGCGTATTTAATCTGCATAGAGAAAATATAAAGATACTCAACCTGGCCCGCAAAGTAGTCAAGAATGTGCCGGGCACCAGAATAAATTTTGTAGATATGAAGGCCGATGACATGCGTAATTACCGCGTAAATTCACTTAAGGCCAAAAAAACATTCGGTTTTAATCCGAAGCTTCGAGTAGAAGACGGTATCGGGGAGATAAAACAGTTATTTGAGGAAAGAAGAATTAAGAATATCAACAATCCTAGGTACACAAACGAAGGATACCTAACAATATTTAATAGTCATAAGCCCGTGGGTGAGTCTGGAAAACCCAAAATAATTGACGGCGGGTTATCAATCGACGACAGGGGTCAAGTGACATTCGTTAATGATTTCAGTTTTAAGGATGTCAAAAGATTTTACATGGTTTCTAACCATGCTGCCGGTTTTGTCAGGGCATGGCATGCTCATAAAAAGGAGGCTAAATATGTGTTTGTCGCTGACGGCGCGGCGTTGGTCGGTTTAGTACCTATAAATAATTGGAAGAAGCCGTCTAAAGGGGTCATGGTAGAGCGCTACGTTTTATCATCTGGCGCCCCGAAGCTTCTCTATATCCCGCCTGGGTATGCGAACGGCTTTATGTCACTAACTAGCGACACGCAGCTAATTTTTTACTCGACTTCCACGCTAGAAGAGTCGTTAAACGACGATTTCCGCTATGATTCGCGCTACTGGGATATCTGGCAGATTGAAGAAAGATAATATGGCCAAAAAACGAGTAGCTATCTTAGGTGCAACCGGAATGCTTGGTTCAATGATGCTTGACACATTCATGTCAAGCAATGAATTTGAAATAATAGCAACTTATCGAGATCACAAAGCCTTAAGGCTTCTTAAAAATAAATACCTGAAGGTGGAATTCCGCAGGCTAGATGTTGAAAAAACCAGCCTTAAAGGCATTTTGAAGGCAATCAAAGGTGCTTGTTGGGTAGTTAATGCAATCGGTGTCATAAAACCGTACATCCACGATGATAATGCTGATGAGGTTCGTCGGGCAGTACTTGTAAACGCTCACTTTCCTCATCTTTTGGTTCAGGCCGCGGGCAGTGCTAATTTCAAAGTCATCCAGATAGCTACCGATTGTGTATTTTCGGGTCAGAAAGGCCAATACGTCGAGATCGACCCGCATGATGGCCTGGACGTTTATGGCAAAACTAAGAGTCTCGGTGAAGTGTTCGCAGATAAGATTTATCACCTCAGGTGCTCAATTATTGGGCCTGAACTTAAAAGACATAATTCCCTTATGGATTGGTTTTTGGGTCAGCCGGAAGATGCCAGGGTCAATGGTTTTACGAACTACTTATGGAATGGTGTTACCACCTTGCATTTTGCCCGGATTTGCCAAGGAATTATTAATAGGGGAGTCAGTTTGCCCCATGTTCAGCATATTGTTCCATGTAATATTATAAGTAAAGCCGAAATGCTGAAAATAATTGCCAAAGAATTTGATCGCAAAGATGTTGAAGTTTACGATGAGCAAGCACCGACTGCCATAGATCGAACGCTATCAACAGATAACAAGAAGCTAAACCGGGAACTATGGCGGCATGCAGGATATACAAACCCGCCAACGATTGCGAAAATGATTAGAGAATTAGCAAGATTATGAAAGTATTAACTATTTTGGGAACACGTCCGGAGTTAATACGGCTTTCACTGATTGTTAAAAAGCTGGATAAGTTCTGCGACCAAGTACTTGTTCATACCGGACAAAATTATGATTTTAATTTAAATGACGTTTTCTTACGCCAGCTTGGTTACAGAAGAATGAATTACAATTTGGACGCCAAAGGCAGTTTTGGAGAACAGATTGGTATTATTTTATCAAAGTTAGAGACAATTATTCCAAAGGAAAAGCCCGATGCGTTCTTGGTGCTCGGGGATACGAATAGCAGCTTGGGTGCGATTATGGCCAAGCGGCTGGGAGTCCGGGTCTTCCATATGGAAGCCGGCAACCGTTGCCATGATGACAGGGTGCCGGAAGAGAATAATCGCCGCATTATTGATAGCCAGAGTGACATATTATTGCCATATACGGAGAGAAGCAGGGCTAACCTTATAAGAGAGGGAATTCCCGGGGAGCGAATATATGTTACTGGTAATCCCATCAAAGAAGTACTCGACCACTTTATGTCCCAAATAGACGGCAGTGATATTATGCAAAAACTAGGCCTAACGAAGAATAAGTTTTTCCTCATGACCCTGCATCGGGCGGAAAATGTTGACTCTAAAGAAAGGCTAACCGAATTTGTTGAGGCATTTAACGGGATTTACGATAAATATAAGCTTCCGATGATTTGGAGTGTTCATCCGCATACACATAGGGAACTTGGTAAGTATTCCCGGCTAAAACTCAGGAAAGGAATAAAAATCATGAAACCAATGGGATTTTTTGAATTCAATAACCTGCAAAAAAACGCTTACTGCGTGCTTAGCGATAGCGGCACTGCCCAAGAAGAATGTTCCATCTTTGGTGTACCGACAGTCACCCTGAGAGACGTGACAGAGCGTCCGGAAACATTTGAAGCTGGTAGTAATTTTATTTCCGGGTGCGAACCGGAGAGGATTTTAAAAGGAATTGAGGTGGCAACTTCTCTGCCATCAATCAAAGCTCCTGAAGAATATTTGGTAGATAATGTATCCGATATCATTGTTAAAATAGTATTAAGTTACTGGCAATATGAATATTTACGATGAGATATTTGCTACTGATGAGAGCTACAATGCAAGCATTGATTATAAGCTGGATATAGTTCTTGAATGGGTTAAAAATAGTGGTTTCAATAACCTGTTAGACGTTGGTTGTGGGCGTGGACATTATCTTAAATTGTTGAGCAAAAACGGTATTAAAGTTACCGGCCTTGAACCAAGCAAGTTTATTGCAGATACTTTAAAGGATTATGAAGTTATCAATGACGATATATTGGGTCTAGCTAAAGAGGGTAGGCAGTGGGAAGCACTTATTTGTATGGATGTTCTGGAGCATATAGACCCCGCAGGAATAGAGGAAACGGTAAAAGCTCTGGCCTCATTATCACCTTACGCATTATTGGGCATTGCCAGTCATTCAGATAAATGGCGAGGCGTTCAGTTACATCTCATTCGAGAGGAGTCTTCATGGTGGAAGAGTTTATTGTCCAGACACTATCACAGTATAAGTAGTCTTTATCAATCTAAGCGGTATTTTATATATGAAGTACAATGGTAATATGTTCTCCATAGTAATGCCTCTTGATGACAACCGATTAGAGCAGTTCAAGAACACGAAGCGAGCCTACGACGGCATGTCACAAGAAAAAGAGTTTATTATCCCCACTCGCAATGAACCTCAAATAAGAAAATATCTCGACGAACATGACCTGGGTAAAAACGTTAGGATTATTCCTTATACCGTTGAGGATGGTTTTAATTGTAGCAAGGCCTTAAATATTGGGGTACGAAATGTCAAATACACCTCCATTATTATTACTAGTCCAGAAGTCAAGCCAATTACTCCTGTTTTGGAACAGTTAGAAAATGTTCTTGGAGCTAATGTAGTCTGTCAGGTATGGGATGAGGATAAAGATGGCAAAATTATTACATCTTTGGTCAATACACACTTTAGAAGCGAGAGCCCTCGTATGTACTTTTTAGCGATGTTTAACAAGGCAGACATAGAAAAGGTTAATGGTTGGGACGAAGAATTTATGAAAGGTTATGCTTATGAGGATAATGATTTTGGAGCACGCTGGAAACGGGCGAATATACCATTTGTGGTTAGGGATGATATTCAGGGACTCCATCAATATCACCCCAGATATGAAACCATCCCCGGTGGGGGTCCTATAAACCGTCAAAAGCTAATAGAGAATAACAAGGCAGGGATTATCAGGTGCAGTAATGGGTTTTATAAACTATGATTCGTTTTTCTATTAACACACGCTCTTTTACTATTTGTTCTATTTTTAACATTCTTCCTACTATACTCATTTCGCAGTTCCAATCATAATTTATTTTGTTGATAATGGCAGATCTCAAGGGGCAAATTTTTTGATAAGCCAGTCCATATCATGAGCTTTTTCATTCCATTTATTGACTGCCCAAAATTTCTCAGCCGCCTCATAAGTATGTGGGATGCCTTTGTTCTGCTCCCAATGCTCCTTGTGAGCATACCAGGTTTTTTTATTAACCATAACGCGCCCGTTCCATGGCCCTAGCCAGGTTTTTAGGCACAAATATGTTGACTCCTGGGTATGGTTCATTGGACCAGAGTTGGGGAATCCGCCAATCCTATTTAGAAAGAAATCTTTTTCCACAAACCAAGCCGATCCGTGAATCAGCGGAGTCTCATCAAGGATTATATTGGCTCCCTCCTGAGTCCTTTCAGGCCATGGACCTGCCCCTTTAAATCTAAAGTAAAAATAATCATAGAACTTTCTATCCTGCCGTCTCCATTTTAAGGGATCTAGCTTATAAAAGCGGGGAGCGACAAGCCAATTATTTGCCATATCTGCCTGCAAGGTTTCATCAAAGCCTTTTGCAAACATGCAGTGACTATCAGTTTTAAAGATATATTTTCCAGAGGCCATTTTTGCCAGCGTATTGATCATCATTTTGTTACCTATGTTTTTAAGCAGCCTTGCTGTTTTAAAATTAGGATACTTGGGGAAATTCTGATAGGGAGGTCCGTTAAAACCGACAATCACCTCAAAATCTCCGGTTGCCTTTTTATATATATATCTTGCACTGTTTTCGGAAAAAGGCTATAGTTTTCCTTTTGAATTGGAATAATAATTGAAGTCTTAGCTTTTTTGTGTCTAACAACAACGATATTATCAGGGTTTTTTTTGCTACTTAATATATCTGTTATGTAATTACCAAGTTGTTTCTGAATACTTGGATCAGCACCTTCAATAGCGTAAATTACTTTCTTTTTAAGAAGTGGCATGAGAGTCAAACAAGTAGATATTTGATCCTCAGGCCTTTTGGAACCATTATCAATGACAATATCAATGTTTGAACCTGTCTTTCCAATTAAGCTTGCCAGATCTTCCTTTTTGGTTTGGTCACAATAAAAAGATAGAATCCGAGTTCGGCGTACCAGGAAACTGCCCCTAGTATCTGTACCACAGATTATGGCATTTGGGAAAAATTCTCTCCACATAAGCAGCCCCAGAGCCCCTTTCCCGATTCCGATCTCAAGAACGCTTCTAATATCATTTCTTCTGTATTTTAGAAGATTAGAATAGTACTCGGTATAAAAATGTCCGTTCTGTGGACACCTGTCTGATCCGTATTTGAAAGCTATCTCACTTAGTTCCGATAATTTATTTACCATGAAACTATCTCTTTAAAACTCCTCCTTATTCTACCAGATTTCTCTCCAATGGGGTAACCCATGGCAATAATGGCGACGGGTTTAAGAACGACAAAACTTATCGGGGCTTCGTAGGCTAGCTTTTCTTTGGTGATGTAAACTTTATAAGATTGGAGATTCCCCGCAGACGGCGCTAGGTTGGCTATCTCAATTATTTTTTTATGTCTCCTTCCAGCTAGCCAATAATTCTTTCCAGTTTTCGGGCCAAGTGGGCATCGGCATAAATTTTTCGACAAACCAGTCGAAATTATGCTTTCTTTCGTGCCATTTATCTCCCAGCCAATAGTCAACCGCAAGCTTATAAGAAAGACTTGTTTGATGTTTAGACATCGAGTAGCCGCGTTTATTGCCCTGTTGGTGCATGTGGGCGTACCAGGTTTTTTTGTTTACCATTACTTTTCCTCCGCCTAGCCAATTCTTCAGTGCCAGCCAAATCGGTTCTTGAGCATGCCCGTACGGATCAATATTTGGAAATCCTCCAAGAAAATTAAAATAATAATCTTTAGCCATAAACCAACCTGAGCCGTGTATTTGAGGGGTTTCATCGATTAAGACATCCAATTTTTCCGCAGTTCTTTGGGGCCAATGCCCACCGGCTTTAAACCTAAAACCCCTGGGGTCCGTAAATGGGCAACACAGATAAAAATAATCATAAAACCTTTTGTCTTGCCATTCCCAAGTTGCGGGGTTTAAGATATAAAAGCGGGGAGTGACGATCCAACCTTCTTCCATATCAGACTGAAGTATTTCATCAAAACCCTTACCAAAAGAACAATGGGCATCAGTTTTATAAATGTATTTACCCCGAGACATAGCGGCAAGGGCGTTTATCATTGTCTTTATCCCAACGACCTCGGGAAATCTAACTATCTTTAGATTTGTATAGACATCGGGAATATCCTGATAGGGCGGGCCGTCAAAACCTACAATAACTTCAAAGTCACCGGTTGCCTTTTCGTATATATCCCGAACCGTCCTTTGTAGTACGGTTACGCCTGGCTGACATTCAAAACTCTCGTTTCTGCTTGGGATAATAATACTAACCTTTGGCATACCAAATCTTTTTCCACTTTTTCGGCCATGTCGGCATGTCCGGAAACTTCTTGTCAATTAGCCAGTCAATATCGTGGATGCGCTCTTTCCAGCGATTATTCATCCAATACTCCGCCGACCAATTAGTTCCGTCTATCATACTTTTATTCTCTTCACGACTGACGTGATACATTCTTCCGTAATGTTTCCCTTTATGGAGATGGGCATACCAAGTTTTCTTATTAACTTTAAGCGCGCCGCCGCCCAGCCAAGTTTTGTTGCCTATTTCTTGGGATTCTTGGGAAAAAGTACCATAGCCCTCTTCACTTAAGCCGTGTAAGAAGTTGTCAAAGTGATTTTTGGTCATAAACCAGCACGAACCCTGCATGCTTGGAGTATCGTCGATATCGTATTTCGGAGCCGTTCGCTTTCTTTGTCTGTCCCACCACTCAACGCCGTGCATACCGTCGTCGTGGCCCTTGCCCTTTTGGGGGTAACAAAGATAATGATAATCTCGATACGGCCTTGTCTTGTTTATCTCCCATTTCTCGGCATCGAGTGAATATCTGCGGGGAATTTGTACCCAGTTATCCTCAAGGTGGTTTTCCATTAAAACCTTATCGAATCCCGGGGCAAACATACAATGACCGTCAGTTTTCATTAAGTATTTGCCGCGGGCCAAAGACGCAGCCGCATTTATACCCCACCTCATGCCTTTATCGATGGATGGGTGAATATAAGTAATTCTTTTATCTTCCAGCAGGGGATTGGGCCAATCCCCATTAAGATTTACAACCACTTCTATTTCTCCCACTGCTTTTGTCAATACATCCTCTATTGTTTTTGTTAGAAAGCGCTCATTGTTGGTTGGTATAAGTACGGAGAGCTGTGGCATTTTGCCAATTTTGCCCAAAAATCGTTTGGAATTCAAGAGGAAGAATCATTACTGGACGTAACCAGCGCCGGCTCTTCGGTCACGACTAAATCATTGGTTGGGGTAATCATCATGATTGTTTTATGCACCTTAGTTCCAATCCGCTTTTCGTAACCGAAGCAATAGTAACGGATGCGTTCCTCATCCGCCGTTCCCGCATTAAGAACTTTATTGCGGTAAAAATGGATAAGCTTCATAGCAGGGTCAGAAAAGAGGAGCGTATAGGTCTGGGAATACTCGGGGGAGACCATCTTAAACATCGCCAGCCGTTCCTGGTCGATTTCGGCAAATTGGTGGAAGACGCCGTCGTCCCCGAATTGCTTCAAAACTCCGCCATCCTCGTAAGTTGCTTCCCACTGCCAAACTTCAGGGGGTGCGCTAATCCATTTTTCTAAGTCTTTGCGAAAAAATTTGTGCTTAAGCATTGCGTTGCTTGGCCTTTCGGGCCGCTGTCACGGCTGCCAGAATATCATTCTCGGACAATTTGTCTGTCTTTTTTTTAGCAATGACGTCCTCCCCGCCCTGAAAGGGCGGGGTTTTCTTGAGATCTGTTATAACTACTTGCAGGGGAGCGTGTTTGGGAGAATATCCCGTGGCCAAACAGTGATGGGTTAGGTAAGCTGACAGACTTCTGAATGTTTTTGAGCATTGGCCGCAAAGATGTTTGAGCATATTTTTAGGCTGTCTCGTCGTATGAATAATTCATAACGGTGGTGCTCCCTGCCAAGGCAGCTTCGGTAGTTTGAATCTGGTGCACCAGAAAGTCGGAATAGCCGGTTGTGGTTAGGCTGTTGGTTAGGCTACCGCCTACGCCTAGGTTGGCAGAGCCGGGAGTTGAGGTGGGCATGGTGAAAACTGCCACGCCGCTTGTTGCGTCCGTCGGAGTGCGGTATTTGGCCTCTCCGCCATACGAAGTAATTGAGGCATTGGTTACATGGATGGCATTAGCCCCCATACTTCCGGAGCGCCAGACCCGGATATTATTTATCATACTTGAAGTGCCCATATCGATGACATGGAAAAGTTGCCATTTTTCAAAAGAATTCTTTCCCGGGGCGATGGGGTTGGCAATTGGGTTTAAGTTAGAAGCATCCTCGCTTCCCATATTGGAATTGGAAACGTTATGGGTTAAGGCGGGAGAACTCTGCTTTCCGTTTTCTTCGTCAATTTCGACTGTCGCGGCCATTTTTGTTTAAAACACCTTATCAAAATAGCTGTAGTTTAGTTTGGCTCGGTTTGACCAGTTTATGGTGAAGTTGCTGTCACCTTTGATGTAACGAAAAGCACTATCTTCGCCTTCCCTCATAATAAACCAGCCTCCGTCCTTATTCACAAAGCCAAAATAAGAGGGTATTGAATCATCTATTTGGCTAATATTGTAACCGTCAGTGGGAGAGTTTTCAGCCGGATTGATAACATTTCCTGAAGTATTCTTAAGTGTTATTGATTCAAAAGCATCTGTATTACCCAAAAAACTAGAGATGCCGCCTCTTTTACTGAATAATCCCCAAATAACCGCCAGGATTCCGGCGGAGCCTATAAGTTTTAAGAAATTTCTGCGGTCAACGTCTAATTTAGGTACCGGCGCAAGTAAGGATTTAAGTTCGGATTGTTTGAGAGGTAAAGCTTCTTTACGACGCGGCCAGACTAAAAGCAAAAAGTAAATGGCCATGGGGGAGAAGAGCAAGGAACTTAAAAATTGGGGAAAATTTAAGGAAGAAATAAAGCTAACGATCACGACGGCTGCGGTGACAATGAAACAATAATAGATAAGTACCCGCCGGAAGCCGGTTTTCTGATCAAAAACAGGAGTCTTATGTAAGATATGCTCCACCAAAACGTAGATAAAATAGGCGGCAACCGGGAGGAAGAGTATGTGTAAAATTCTTGAGGCTAAATCAATCTCGGCGAATAGTCCGGTAACCGACACGAATAAAGAAAGCAAGGTGACCAAAATTAAAAATAATGACCTCACTATTTTCATATTAATTCAGTTTATCATATGCAAGATATGTTTTTGCAAATTATAAGAGTTGTCAGGCAAAGCCTGATCATCCTTAAGGATGACAAACTCAAATAATAGGTGTATATTATTCTAAATGTACGAACACCTTCTTTTTCTTCTTTACTGGCTTTTAAATTCTTTGGCGATTTATCTTTTGGGAAATATCTTTCCCTCGGAGGTTGTCTTGGGAAGTTTTCGTCTTTCTCCGGTTGAAGCCGCAATTTACGCCGGTTTCTGGTTGACGTTTTTCGTATGGTCCATGTGGGATTTTGTGTTAGTCCGCAAAGTAAAACTTGAGCCGTTTCCCTTAAGACCTCTCTTTTTCTTTTTTGTGAACAGTCTTGGGGTTTGGCTTACTTCCCGATATTCGGGCTATTCTGGCTTGGGGATTACCAGTTTTTGGTGGGCATTTCTTTTGGGGGGAGTTACGGATTTACTTCAAAGTGTTTCCTGGAATCTTGTCGGCAAGAAGCTTAAAGATTAGTTTTCCGTAAACCATCTGGCTTCGACCCAGCCTTGGCTAATTTTATACCAATCACCGCTTTTCTCATAGAATGGATAGACAACCCCGTATTCAGCCGACCCGACTGATTTACTTTCTTGGGAGTTCTTTTCATAAATTGCAATTCTCGTCAGGTTCGCATCTTTGGCAGTGATTTGACCGATGGCTGTTTCCGGTAGACTTGGACTTTGAGATGGGATTGTTATACCAAGGACATTCAAATCCCGATTTCCCAGAGTGTCAATTTTTATTCTTAAGGTTGCAATTTCATTTTCAAGATGACTTCTGAATTCCTTATCTTGAGCGTTTGATTCAATAAGACTTTGCTTGATTTCACCCAGAGTCGTATCAAGGATGGGCCCGCTTTTGGGCAAGTATTTGGCAGAGAGAAAATAGGAAAAAATTCCAAGAAGGGAAAGCATAAAAACAACCACCATAAATCTTAAGGACCATCTCGGGACAGAAACTGAATTTGGGTCGGTGGCATGAATCCAGAAAAGAAAGGCAACGGGGATAAGTAAAATGGTGGTGGCAATGTTGAGGGGTTTGGGGAGAAGAAAATAGGAAACCAGAAGAAGAGTAGTTGTTGCAATCAGAGCGTAATAGAAAAGAATAACCTTGAAAAACCGCATATCAGACAAGTTTACATTCGATGACGATAAGTATGCAACTGTGGCTCTGGAAGATCGGAGTACTTGACAAGGTATGTTATCTTCTGATATTAATAGAGTACCAAAATGGCAGAAGATAGCGAGGTATCAAAATCATCGGTTCCGGTAGGACTTCTTCTTAAGGTCGCCCCAATCGTTGTTGCAATTTTATTGGGAGTAGGACTGACGGTTTACGGCATAAAGTTAAGACCCGAAGTTTTAGGGCTTTCTAAAGGTCAAGCACAAGTTCAGGCAGAAGTTGACGCTTTGGTTGCCGAAGTTGATAAATTAATAGATCTTCCCAAGGATGAAAAGCCGACAGTCGCAACCATAACCGATATTGAAAAAGTGAAGGATCAACCATTTTTCAAAAATGCCAAAAATGGCGATAGGGTTTTAATATTTACCAACGCCAAAAAAGCTATTCTTTATAGGCCGACAGAGAAAAGAATAATCGAAGTCGGGGCAGTTAACATTAACCAAGCTTCACCTACGCCAGCCGGTGAACCAACTCCGGAAGGAGAGACACCCGCTGCTTCAGCAACACCAGAAGTCACATCAACTCCCGAAATCCAACCATAGCCTCGTATTTACAAGTCTTTACAAAAGTTTACCAAGCCAATATTTCAGTTTATCAGTCTTTCGGGTTGTCAGATGTCAGTTTGTCGGATCGTCGGATCTGGTAACATCCAAAATAAGCAAATAAGCAAATTATCCAATCTACAAATAAATAAACAAATATTAAAATGGATAAGAATAAACAAATACCAAGGAACAGAGAGATATTCATAAATGATTGAACCTTATATTAAAGAGTTACAAGAGATTCTTTTAATTGTTAGTAAAATCATTCAAAATTCAAAACTTAAAAGATTGAAGCCCTGAATTTGATCATTAAAGCATTTGTAATTTATTTGCTTATTTGTAGATTCTTATGGTTGTGGCGAAGCCGGTGGCGTTCCCTCGGGAAGCGGAAGCGGGGGGACGACTGCCGGTTCAGTATTTGCGGGTGGAGTTAAGGTTTCGCTGGCTTGGCCTTCCGCAGCCCCTGCCTTGCCGGCAGGCTTGTTCTTTTCCAGCTCCTCTAGGGTTGTTTGTGCCAGCTTGTAGTCAGCAGTATCCTTTTGAACCAAAGTGAGAACAGTGTTCATTTCGGCAATTGCGCGCTCAATATCTTTCTTTTCCCGATATGCTATTGCCAAATTGTAGTGGGCATTGGCCAAATCGGTCTTGGCCAAAGTTGCCAGTTTAAAAGCGTCAATTGCATCGTCATAGTTTCCGAGAGCGTAATAGATTCCTCCCAGAGCTATTCTTAAATTCGGACTTG
>Ga0208958_1001852_pt1 | contig 19608 bp, 27 predicted proteins | sample RifOxyB1_FD_184032 | JGI IMG/M metagenome (GOLD analysis project Ga0208958, IMG submission 184032) | Soil microbial communities from Rifle, Colorado - Rifle Oxygen_injection B1 (SPAdes) | ecosystem: Environmental > Terrestrial > Deep subsurface > Rock core/Sediment | place: Rifle, Colorado... | reverse complement strand
AGGAAGACCAAGCGGGGTAAAGGCAAGTGAACGGACCGCTCAACTTCACCGCCGAGGCGCTGGCCCAGGAGGCCACCACGCTGGTGCAGAAACTCTCCGCCGGCCTGCATACGCTGCCGGAGGTGGACGACGTCCACTACGGCGCCACCCAGAAGCAGGAAGTCTGGCGCGACGGCAAGGTGGTGCTGTACCGCTTCGTCGGCGAGAAGGCGCCGACGGCGAAGGTGCCGCTGCTGATCGTCTACGCGCTGGTCAACCGTCCCTACATGGTGGACCTGCAGCACGACCGCTCCCTGGTGAAGGGTCTGCTGGCACAGGGCGAAGACGTGTATGTCATCGACTGGGGCTATCCGGACCGCTCGGACCGCTTCCTGGAACTTGACGACTACATCAACCGTTTCATCGATGGTGCGGTGGACCACCTGCGCGACAGCAGCGGGCGCGAGGCGGTCAACGTGCTGGGCATCTGCCAGGGCGGCGCGTTCTCGCTGTGTTATGCCTCGCTGCACCCGGAGAAGGTCAAGAACCTCATCACCATGGTCACGCCGGTGGATTTCCACACGCCGGACAACATGCTGTCGCACTGGACGCGCGAACTGGACGTGGACCTGTTCGTCGAAGCGCTGGGCAACGTGCCCGCCGACATGATGAACGCGTGTTACCTGATGCTGAAGCCGTTCCGGCTGAACCTGCAGAAGTACGTGGGCCTGATGGATATCCTGGACGACAAGCGCGCCATCGAGGATTTCCTGCGCATGGAGAAGTGGATCTTCGACTCGCCCGACCTGGCGGGTGAAGCCTTCCGGCAGTTCATCAAGCAGTTCTACCAGCGCAACGGCTTCATCAAGGGCGGCATCGAGATCGGCGGCGAGACGGTGGACCTGGGTTTCGTCGACATGCCGGTACTGAACATCTACGCCGAGCAGGACCACCTGGTGCCGCCGGATGCGTCACGGGCGTTGAAGGATGTGGTGGGCACGGCGGACTACACCGAGCTGAGTTTCAAGGGAGGCCACATCGGCATCTACGTCTCCAGCCGCGCCCAGCGCGAAGTGCCCACCGCGATCCACCACTGGCTGGGGCAGCGCGCTCGGTAAGCGTGCGCAGTGCCTTCTGTAGGAGCGACGTAAGTCGCGACCGCGATCCGACAGGGAATGAAGGTCGATGGAGCCAGATCTCTCTGTTCGACCGGCCTGCTGGTGTCGGCGCATCGGGCGGTGTGGTCGCGACTTACGTCGCTCCTACAAACGTTCGCTTCCTTCACCTCTGTTGCGATAGGGTAATCCCGTGCTGTCACGCCTCACGCTCGTCACCTGTCTGATCGCCTTTTCCGGGCCCATGTCCGCCGCACCGTCGCAGACCGCCAAGCGCGAAATCCAGGGCCTGATGGACGCGCTGTCCGCCTCGTCGTGTGAGTTTCAGCGCAACGGCACGTGGCATGGTCGCGATGACGCGCGCAAGCACCTGCAGCGCAAGTACGACTATCTGCTGAAGCGCGACCTGGTCGACACTGCCGAGCAGTTCATCGAGCGCGCCGCGTCCAAGAGCAGCATGAGCGGGCGGGCTTACCAGGTGCGGTGCCCAGGCCAGCCCGCGCAGCCGGCCGCCGCGTGGTTCAAGGTCCGGCTGGATGCGCTGCGCGGTTCAGGCGCGCCCGGTCGCTGACGCGCTAGACTGGTCATGGACCACCGTGGGGAGTTGTTGGCGATGAGTACCGCATCCAAGCCGTTTGCCAGGTCGCTGAACGACCGCATGATCGCGGGCGTGATGGGCGGCATCGCGCATCGCTACGGCTGGAGTTCCACGCTGCTGCGCGTGATCTTCGTGATCGTTTCCATCGCCTCGGCGGCGTTTCCCGGCATCCTGGTGTACCTGATCCTCTGGCTGCTGATGCCGAACGAACAGGACTGATCCATGTCGATCACCGGGCTGTGGGTCGCACGAGCCTTCGGCATCGTGTGGGCCGTGCCCAACACCGCGGTCGGCGTCCTGGCCGGGGTGGTCGGCATGGCGTTCGGTGCGCGCGCGGAATGGAGCCGTCGCGATTTCGCGCTCGTGTTCCATCGCTGGCCCTGGGGTCCCGGCGGCGCCATCACCTTCGGTAACAGCATCCTGCATACCGGCGACACGCTGGAGGCCGAGTGCGTCACCTATGAGCACCGTGCCGGGCGTACGCGGCATCCACGCATCCGCCTGGGCGACCACGAGCGTGCGCACGTCTACCAGTACATGGTGCTGGGCCCGCTGTTCCTGCCGCTCTACCTGCTGTGCGGGGGCGTCAGCGTGCGCAATCCCTTCGAGCGCGCGGCGGATCGCTACGCGCTGACGGGCGAGGGCTGGTGGCCCTGGGACGGTCGCGCCGGTCAGTGAGGCTTCGCGCGGCCCGAGCCGGACTTCTTGCCGCCGCCATCCTGCTTGTTGACGGTGGCCCAGGCGATGCGCTCGGCGTCCTCCTTCGATCGTCCTTGCTCGCGCTCGGATTCCTCGATGTGTTCGGCCTGGCGCTTCTGCTTGTCGGTATAGGCGGATTTTTCGCCACGGGGCATGAGGGTGCTCCTGCGGGGTGTGGCCCCAGCCTGCGCGCAAACGCGTAAGCGCGGCATGACGGGGGCGTTGACGGCACGCAACGCACCCGCCGGGCCTCAGCGCTCCAGCCGCTGGAACGAGAACAGCGGCCACAGCGGATGCGCGCGCCGTTCGATGCGCGCGCGCAGCAGGCCGGCGCCCAGCATGCTGTAGGTGATGCCGTTGCCGCCGTAGGCCATCGCGAAATGCACCCGCGACCCCCACTGCGCGTGCGGGCCGAAGAAGGGCAGGCCGTCTTCGGTTTCGGCGAAGGTGCCCGCCCAGGAGAACGCCGGCGTGATCTCCAGCGCAGGGAACAGGTCGTGCAGCCGTTTCAGCAGGATCCGTGCCTTCTTTTCGACCCGCGCGTCGCGCTTGGCGGGAATGTCGACAGCGTCGTCTTCGCCGCCTATCAACAGCCGGCGGTCGGATGTGCTGCGCGCATAGAGATACGGGCGCGCGGTTTCCCACAACAGCGTATCGGACAGGAACCCGAGCGCTTCCTCGGACAGCGGGTCGCTGATGACGGCATAGCTGCTGCGGTTGCGCGCCACCGACTTCTTCAGCCAGTGCTGGCTGGCGTATCCCGCCGCGATGACGAGATGCGCGGCGCGCACGGTGAACCCGGATTCCGTGCGCAATGCGACGCCCCGCGACGTCGTCTCGATCTCGACGACACGTGTCCGGTCGAACACCGAAGCCCCCTGCTTCTGCAGGCGCTGGAGCAGGCGATGGGTCAGGCGGTACGGATCCACGCGCGCGCCTTGCCGGCTGAGCAGGGCCGCGGGCGCGTCGAAGCCATAGTCGTCTTGCACGCGTTCGGCATCGAGCAGCTCGACCTCCAGGCCGTGTCGCCGCCGAGCGGCGTGTTCTTCCTCCAGCGCGCGCACGTCGCGGCGACGGCTGGCGTAGTACAGGCTGGCGTTGCGCGCGAAGCCCACGTCGCGCCACGCCGAGGCGACTGCATGCAGCTGGTCGATGGCGTCGGCGCAGGCGCGGTAGGCGAGGGCGGCATCGGCCTCGCCGTGACGCTTGGCCAGGTCGACCAGATGGGTGTCGATCTCGTACTGCAGCAGCGCCGTGCTGGCGGCCGTGCTGCCCCAGCCGATGTCGCGCTGTTCGAGGATCGCCACGTCGAAGCCGTGGCTGGCCAGTTCATCCGCGATCAGTGCGCCGGTGATGCCGCCGCCGAGCACGGCCACGTCGCATCGATGGTCGGATGCCAGGCGCGGGAAGGCCTGCATCAGGCCGTTGCTGACCGCCCAGAAGGGATACCCGCTCTTCAGGTCCATGCATGCCTCGCGTTCCGATGACGCGGAGATGCTGGCAGGTGCCGGTGCAGGGCCGGGTGAAGGCCCCGCGGTGGTCAGCGGGGAAGGGCGCCCTGCAGGAACAGTTCCACCGAAGCCAGCGCCTGCGCTTCCAGCGTGTCCACGTCGGGCAGGTGATGGCTGCCCGCGGCCAGGCGGAAGATCTGGTCGCCGAACAGGCTCATGTAGAACTGCGCGGCGGCGGCCTGGGGCGAGGCCAGCCGCATGCGGCCCGCGGCCACCTGCTGTTCGAAATAGTCGGCCAGCGTCGCGCGGATCGACGCCACCGCATGGTCTAGGAACCAGTCGCGCAGTGCGGGGAACGATTGCCCCTCGCCGATCACGATGCGGTACACCACCTGCGAATCGGTGCGCGCCATGACCTGCGCCATGCGGATCGCCACCCGGCGCAGCGCCTGCTCGGGCGGCAGTTCGGTCAGGTTGAGGTCGCTGAGCAGGTGGATGTGCATGTCCAGCCTGCGCTCGAGGATGGCGCTGGCCAGGCCTTCCTTGTCGCCGAAGATGCGGTACAGCGTGGCCAGCGATCCGCCGGCGCGCGCGACGATCTCACTGAGCCGCGCGTGCTGGTAGCCCTTCTCGGCGAACACTTCGGTGGCCGCGTCGAGGAACTTCTCCGCGCGGATCTCGCCGCGCCTGCACAGATCCACGTGCGGTCGCGGTCGCAGCGGCGAGCGTGACGTGTCGCTGAAAACGTTTTCCAGATGATCGGTCGTAGTGCTCACGGGAGTTCCTGCGCGCGGCCGTTGGGCGACGATCTCCGCAGCCTAGCAAAAGCTCGACGGACTGTGGCAAATGCATGACAGGGCGCGCGTTTTCTCACAGTCCGGGCGTAGTCGCACACGGTGCCCTAGACTGCCCCTCCCGGCCGTCCGGCCGCAGGGCGGAGACTAGTGATGCGACACGGATGGGCGTGGTGGCTGGGGTGCCTGGTGGCCGCGTGCACGATGGCCGGCGCCGTGCGCGCGCAGACCTGGGCCATCGAGCGGGCGACCGTCGTGGCCTCGCCCGAGGCCGCACCGCTGGCCGATGCCGTCGTGGTGGTGCGTGATGGGCGCATCGTGTCGGTCGGTCGCGCAGGCGAGGTGCGGGTGCCGGCCGATGCGCGCCGGATCGATGCGGACGGCCGCGTGCTGGTGGCCGGCTTCTGGAACAGCCATGTGCACTTCCTGCTGCCCGGCCTGACGGAAGTGGCCGACGCACCGGCCGCCGCGCTGGAACTCGAAGTCCGTTCGCTGCTGACGCGCTGGGGGTTCACCAGCGTGTTCGACCTGGGCGGACTGCCGGGCAATGCGCGCCGTCTGCGCGCCCGTATCGAGGCCGGCGACGTGCGTGGCCCGCGCATCCTCACCCTGGATGCGCCGTTCTATCCCGCCGACGGCACGCCGCACTACGTCCGCGATGTGATGAAGCAGCACGGCGCTCCCCCGGCCGAGGTCGCCACACCCGACGCCGCGCGTGACCGTGCACGCACGCAACTGGAGGAAGGTGCCGACGGCGCCAAACTGTTCATCGGCGCGCTGGTCGGCGGCCCGCAGGGTGTGGTGCACATGTCGCCTGACGTGGCGCGTGCCGTGGTGGAAACGGCGGATGCCGCGCACCGCCCGGTGTTCGCGCATCCCAGCACCACCCAGGGCATCGAGATCGCCTTGCAGGCGGGCGTGGACGTGCTGGCGCACAGCACGCCCATCGATGGCCCGTGGCCGGACGGCATGGTGCAGCGGCTGGTGGACGCCGACATGGCGCTGGTGCCGTCGCTGAAACTGTTCGAAGTGGAACTGCGCAAGGAAAGCGTGCCACCTGCCGTCATCGAACGCTTCCTGGCCGTCGGGCAGGCGCAGCTGCGCGCGTTCCGCCAGGCGGGCGGGCAGGTGCTGTTCGGCACCGACGTGGGCTACATCCACGACAGCGATCCGCATCGCGAGTACGCCCTGATGGCCGGCGCCGGCATGGACTGGCGCGCCATCCTGGCCAGTCTGACCACCGAGCCGGCGCGCCGCTTCGGCCATGCCGCGCGCAGCGGGCGCATCGCGCCCGGCATGGACGCGGACCTGGTGCTGCTGGGTCGCGATCCGGCCGACGACGTGCTGGCGCTGTCCGATGTGGTGTGGGTGATGCGCGGCGGCCAGGTGCAGTTCGAGGCCGCCGAACCCGGCGCGTCCGCTCAGAGGTAGCGGGTGATCGTTGGTGCGTGGTCCCAGCGGTCGTGCGCGCCATCCACGTAGGTGATCGGCGCGGCCTCCAGTTCCTCGGGCGTCACGTCTTCCAGGCAGCCCAGGTTCACCCCGTAGATGCGCTGCCCGTCGGGCACGTCGTTGCCCACGCCGAACGGGCGCACGCCGCAGGTCCGGCAGAAGTAGTGCGCATTGCGCCGCGTGTTGAAGCGGTACTCGGTCAGTGCGTCTTCGCCGGCCAGCAGGCGGAAGCGCTCCGGCGCCACGATGGCCGGCCAGAACCGGTTGCGCCGGCAGACCGAGCAGTTGCAGCGGTAGGTGGGCTGGGCCAGGTCGATGTCCGCCTGGAATCGCACGGCACCGCAATGGCAGCTGCCGGAATAGGTCTTCAGCATGTGGCCTCCCGTGCCGATATCGTCCCCGGGGCGGCCGGGCCTGTCCCGCCGGCATCGCCGGAGCCCGGAGGATAGCTCCCGTTCGTGGAGTCGTACATGTTGAAAACCTTCGATGTTGCGGAGCTCCGGCCCGGCATGCACGTGCAGCGGCTGCTGGGGCCCTGGATGCAGCATCCGTTCTGGCGCACCTCGTTCGTCCTGGACGAGGCCCGTCTGGCGCAGCTGCAGGACAGCGGCGTGCAGCAGGTGGTGGTGGACCTGGCGCGCAGCCAGCTGGATGACGAACCCTTCGCCGATGGCGTGCCGCCCGAAGCACCGGCGTGGCCGCAGGAGGCCGACGCCGCCGCTGCTGCGGACGGCGAGCGGCGCCGCGTCGTGGTGCCCGACGGTCGACCCGACTTCGCCGCCGAACTGGCCCGGGCCCGCCGCATCTGCGGCGACGCCCGCGATGCCGTGGAGGCCATGTTCCGCGAGGCGAGGCTGGGGCGCGGCGTCGATGCCGGCCAGGCGATGCCCCTGATAGACGAGATCACCGGCTCGGTCGACCGCCATCCCACCGCGCTGGTCAGCGTGGCGCGCCTGAAGGACGCCGACAGCTACACCTACCTGCACTCGGTGGCGGTGAGCGCCCTGATGGTGATGCTGGGCCGCGAGATCGGCTTGACCGACGCGCAGCTGCGCGAGGCCGCACTGGGCGGCCTGCTGCACGACATGGGCAAGGCCGCCATGCCGCTGGACGTGCTGAACAAGCCCGGCAGGCTGACCGACGAGGAGTTCGACGTCATCCGCCAGCACCCGGTGCACGGCGAGCGCCTGCTGCGCGAGGGCGGCATCACCCAGGAGGGCGTGCTGCACATCACCCGCCACCATCACGAGCGCGTGGACGGCACCGGCTATCCCGACCGTCTGCCGGGCAGCGCCCTGCCGGTGCTCACCCGCATGGGCGCGATCTGCGATGTCTACGACGCCATCACCTCCAACCGCCCGTACAAGGCCGGCTGGGACCCCGGCGAATCGCTCCGCCGCATGGCCGGCTGGCAGGGCCATTTCGACGCCGACCTGCTGAAGGCCTTCGTGCGCAGCCTCGGCATCTATCCGGTGGGCACCCTGGTGCGCCTGTCCAGCGACCGCCTGGCGGTCGTGGTGGAACAGAATCCGGCCACCCTGCTGGCCCCGCGCGTGCGCGTGTTCTATTCGGCCAAGTCGCGCACCCAGCTGCTGCAGGTCGACATCGACCTGGCCGCCAGCGAGGGCAGGGAGCGCATCCTTGGCATCGAGTCGCCGGAGAAGTGGGGCTTCCGCGAGCTGGAAAAACTCTGGCTGCCCTGAGCCGCCGGTCTGTCGAATCCGCGCATTCCCGTTCGTCGTCCTGACACATTCCGTGCCCAGGAGGCCATGCATGCGATTCCTTTCGATGATCCGGGTTGACGAAACCACCGACCAACAGCCCAGCCAGCGGCTGATGGACGAGATGATGGCGCTGATCGGCGAGCTGTCCGCCGCGGGCGTACTGCTGGATACCGCCGGTCTGCTGCCTTCGTCGCACGGGGCGCGCGTGCGCTCCCAACACGGCCGCATCACCGTGACCGACGGACCGTTCGCCGAGGCGCGGGAGGTGATCGGCGGCTACGCCATCCTCAAGGCGGACTCGCTGGACGAGGCCCTCGCCCTGACCCGCCGCTTCCTGCAGGTGCATGGCGACGAGTGGGACATCGAATGCGAAGTGCGGCCGATCGAGGAGTCGCCGTCCGGCGGCTGCGGCCGCGCCTGACATCGCTGCCGCCACGCGGCGTGCGTGGCGTCGGCAACGGCTGCCTGGACATGGCGCCGTTCGACGGAGGGTTCCATGCCGTCGACGTGGCCACGCTGGCACTCCCGTGCCGTACGAAGACGGCCGCCACGACGACGGGGACCCTCCGCCGGTGAGCCCGGGCTGCCCGCAGTCCGGCAGACTTCCGGCACGTGTGGGCGCGGGGCGGGCCGGCGAGCATGGCCCGCCCCGCACCGAGAGGAATTCCCATGTCCCTGCTGTCCCTGGTCATGGCGGCCACCGCTGCCTCCACCCCCGCCCCCGCGGCCGATGCCGCCACCCTGGCCGCCATCGAGGCGACCTGCCTGGACTACATCGACGGCCAGCTGGAAGCCGACCCGGCGCGCGTGGCGCGCGCGCTGCATCCGGACCTGGCCAAGCGCGCCGTCATCGGCGACACGCCCGACGAGCGCCTCGGCCTGCGCCGCATGTCGAAGGACGAGCTGGTCTCGCTGACGCAGCAGGGCGCGCTGAAGACACCGAAGGACCAGTGGAACCGCAGCTGCCGCATCCTCGACGTCACCGCCGAGACGGCGGCCGTCCGCCTGGAGACGCCGTGGTTCGTCGATCACTTCCACATGGGCCGCTTCGGCGACCGCTGGATCATCGTCAACGCGCTCTGGCACCCGAAGCCGCGTTGATCAGCCGGCAGCAAGTGCTCTGGCCGCCTTGTGGAACAGCAGTGCGGACAACAGCCAGGCGACGACATACAGGCCGGTGAAGGCCAGCACGAACGTCGGTGATTCCTGCGTGTCCATGCCCATCGCGATGCCGCCCGCCGCCATCTGTGCCAGTGCCATCGCGACGAGCACACGGGACATTCCACGCGCCTGCAGCCTGGCAACGCCGGCGCCGAGCGCGCCGACCACCAGCACGCCAAGGAAGAGCAGATTGGCACGATGGCCCGGTTCATCGACGATGCCCACGGCCAGGTTCGCCCACAGCAGCAGGAAGCCGGCGCCGATGGAGATGGCGCCGGCCAGCAGGTAGCTGGGCACGCGCGCGACACGCGCCGTCGTCTCGAAGGCGACACAGCCCGCCAGCAGCATCGCGCCGAACACCACGAAGTCGCCTCCCGTCCATGCCACCTCGTCCGTGAAACGCATCGCGACCCACGGCGTCAGCAGCAACAGGGCCGCGCCACCCCACACGAGCGGGCGCAATACCCGTATCCAGGCGATCGCGTTGCGATAGGTGTCGTGCGTCATGATCAGTCTCCGTGTCGGCGGCGGGCATGCCGGACGCAGGATCCACGGCTGGCGTGCGCCGGTGACGGAGGTTGTGTGAAGCGGGTGCGAAGTCGCGCGCCCTCAGTGCGCGGCCTGCCGGTGCGCATAGCTCAGCACGCGCGTGACCTGCCACTGCCCGTCGCGCTCGCGCCACACCATCACGAAGTCCGCTTCGCCGGCACAGGCCGTCGACCCCATCGGGCAGAAACGGTGCGTGCCCTGCGCGATGGCGCCGAAATCCTTGATCGGGAAGACCTTCAGCGTGCCAGGCACGCGCTCGCGCCGGTAGTTCCCGCACACGTTGGCGCGCGTGCGCTCGATCATCTCGTCGCGGCTCCAGGTGACGCCGCCGTTGTCGTGGTAGAACTCCACCGCCGGGTCGAAGTAGGCCGCGTGTTCCACCAGTCGGGCAGGATCGGCGCAGCTGTTGAACGCATCGAAGACCGCGGTGTCCAGCTCGTCGATCACCTGCGTGAGCTGCTCGGGCGTGCGCTCGGCCGCGGCGGCGGATTCCACCGCGCCGAACAGCAGCGCGGTGCCCATCAGGCCGGTCAGCGCGGCCTTCGCCAGGCGCGAACGTGCCCGGGTCATGCCGACACCAGCGGTGCCTGCGGACGCCCGCCCAGCAGGCGCGCCGGCAGCATCAGCAGCGCACGCAGGAACGCGAACAGCGCCGAGCAGGTGATGCCGACCAGCCGGAACGGCAGCGACAGCAGCCACACCAGCGGCCAGGCCACCAGCGCCAGCAGGGCGAGCGGCCAGCACAGGACGAACAGCAGGCACCAGGCCAGCAACGCGATCAGGGTTTTCATGTTCCAGGTCCTCGGGCACGAGAGATCGAATGGCGACAGCGTCGATCCTGCGCGCCTCCTCGGCAACGGACGTGCGACGAAACCCCGCTGGCGCGGATCGAACCCGCTGCAGCCCGCGCGAATCCCGCCGCCGGTTCGCGCCGTGCGCTCAGTCCACGCCCATCAGGCGGCGTGTCACTTGCGCGGCATCCAGGCCGGCCAGCGTGCCGGGCCGGGCGCCGGACCACAGCGGTGAAAAGTCGTCGCGGCCACGCGCCTCTGCGGCCGCGCGCAGCGGCGCCAGTGCCTGCGAGGCCCAGGGGAAGGTGGGCGCCCGGTCCGACAGCGGACCCAGCTCGCGCATCAACCGGTTGACCAGGCCGCGTGCGGGCCGGCCGCTGAACAGGTTGGTCAGCGCGGCCTCGCGCGTGGGCTGCACCAGGGCGGCGCGATGGACCGGCGAGGGCGTGGCCTCCGGGCACAGCAGATAGGCCGTGCCGGCCTGCACCGCGCTGGCGCCTGCGTCCAACAGCCTGCGCACGTCGGCGCGGTCGCCCACGCCGCCCGCGGCGATCACCGGCACGGTCAGCGTCCGCGCCAGTGCCATCACCAGCGCGTGCGTGGTCGGCTGCCGCGACAGGTCGTCGGACAGGAAATGGCCGCGGTGGCCGCCGGCTTCGATGCCCTGCGCGATCACCGCATCCGCACCATGGCGTTGCAGCCACACGCCTTCCTCCACCGTCGTCGCCGAGGACAGCACCACCGCACCCCAGGCCTTGATGCGCGCCAGCAGCGCGGGATCGGGCAGGCCGAAATGGAAACTGACGATGCGCGGACGGAATGGCGCCAGCAGCTCCACCGTCGCCGCATCCAGCGGACGGCGTGCGCCTGCGGTGGACGGCGCGGGCAGGGCGATGCCGTATTCGTCGTAGTACGGGGCCAGGGCCTGCCGCCAGCGCTGCTCCGCGCCGGGATCGGGTTCGGCCAGGGTGTGGCAGAAGAAGTTGAGGTTGATCGGCTGCGGCAGCGCGGCGAAGGCCTGCAGCGCGGCTTCCAGCCGTGCGGGGTCCAGCAGCGCGCAGGGCAGCGATCCCAGGCCACCGGCGCGGGCCACGGCGAGGGCCAGCGCTTCATCCTGCACGCCGGCCATGGGGGCCTGGATCAGCGGAAGTCCGGTACCCAGCAGCGAGGCGAGCGTCGTCATGGCGACAGCTTACGCGCGCGGTGGCGTGGCCTGGAACGTCGTGTGCACGGTCCACGCGTGTCTGCCGATATCATCGTGCGCGGCGTCGTCGGGGAGCAACATCGTGCAGGCGGAAGACCAGGCAGGGGCGACGGACAGGATTGTGGCCTTTCTGCGCGGGATCGGCCTTCCGGTAACGGAAGGCAGCCTGCCGGGAGATTGCTTCCTGCCGGGCGTCCGCATCCACCAGGGAACGCTGGTGTTCGACCGCCAGCGTCTGCAATGGCCCGGCGACCTGCTGCACGAGGCGGGCCACATCGCGGTGACGCCCGCCGCCTCGCGTGCCGCGCTGTCCGACGCGCTGGCCACGCAGGACGAGCCCGCCCACGGGGGCGAAGCCGAAGCGACCGCCTGGGCGTACGCGGCCTGCGTGAAGATCGGCCTGGATGCGGCGGTGCTGTTCCACCCCGGCGGTTACCACGGCCATGCGGAGGCGCTGATCGCCACGTTCTCGATGGGCGTGTATCCGGGCAGCGCGGGACTCGCGCGCTGTGGCATGACGGTGGCCGGGCCGCCGTCCGACGGAGATGCTGGCGGCCGCTATCCCGACATGCTGCACTGGCTCAGGCCCTAGCGTCGCCGGCAGCCCGGGCTGCCGCGTGACGCTCCCGCACCTTCACCCTTCGATCCGCCAGCAGAGGACGCCCGAATGAAATACCTGATCTCCTTTCCCAGCGCCGCGATGGTCGCCACCGGGGACGAGCTGGACGCGGCGGGACGCGATTCGCACGCGGTGATCGAGGAGGCGAAGGCCGCGGGCGTGTACGTCTTCGGTGGCGGCATCGATGAACGCGAGCCGCCGGTGCGCGTGTCGGCGGACGGTGCGGTGACGGAAGGCGGCTATCCGTGGGCGCCGCCACTCAATGGCGGCTTCACGGTGCTGGAACTGCCTTCGCGCGAGGAGGCGATCGCCTGGGCGGCGCGGCTTGCGAAGGCCTGCCGCTGCGATCAGGAACTGCGCGTGTTCGGATTCGATCCGGCCTCGTAGGCCGGCGCACACGAAACGGATCACGCACGAAGCCGGGGCCGGTGAAGCCCGACATCGGATGCCGGTGTCGGCGCCGATGTCGGGCTTCATTCCGTTCGCCAGAGGCGATGTGCGCAGGCGGCGGCGCCTCAATCCTCGATGGCTTCCACGCCTTGGCGATCCAGTTCCGCCAGGCGCTCGCGCATGGTGGTGAGCTGTTCGGGCGTGTGCCCGATCCAGCCCTTCACTTCGGCGACCACGCGCAGGGGGGCGCGCGTGCGGTACGAGCGGGTGGGATTGCCGGGAAAGCGCTGGTTGGTGAGGTTGGGGTCGTCCTCGAACGGGCCGGTCGGTTCGACGATGTAGATGTGTCCGCGGCCTTCGCCGACGGCCAGTTCCGCGCCCCAGGTGGCGGCTTCCAGCATGGCGGTGAGGTAGACGTATCGGGCGACGCGGCGCTTGCCGAAGTTGGAGGTGTAGCCCGCGGCGATCAGGTCGCCGGGCGCCAGCGTGGCCTTGGTGCCGTGGTAGTAGATCTCGGTATCGCGCATGGGGGTGGTGTTCCGGTGGCCTGCCGTATCGACAGGCCGGCGATACTGCAGCCCGCAACGGGCCTTGCCGCAAGCCCCGGGGCGTTATATAAATTTGTGGTGGGAGGCGCGGCGCGCCTCCCTTTTTTTGTGCGCGGATTGCGATCTTGCGTGCGAGGTCCGGCCTGCGGCTCACCCCATCTTCGGCACGGCCCGGCGATGCGTGAGCCGTGTGCGCCTTCCTCGGCAGCGTTGATGCAAAAAAACGGCGGGGATTTCTCCCCGCCGCCGGCATTCCGTTGCAACCACCCCTCAGTGAGGTTTGGCTTCCGGAATGTTCACCTTGTCGATGCCGTGAATCACGCCATTGCGGGCCATGATGTCCGGGCGGGTGACGTGGGCGCCGCCTACGCTCAGTGTTCCTTCGGCGACCTTGATGGGTGCGGCCTGTCCCTGCACCGTACGCGCCGACTGCCATTTGCCGACATCGGCCGTGGTCTTGCGACCGCTGACCAGGTGGTAGTTGACCAGTGACGCCAGCTCGTCCTTGTTGGCGGGCTGGAGCAGGCGATCCAGCGTGCCGGCAGGCAGCGCGGAGAACGCTTCATCGGTGGGCGCGAACAGGGTGTACTGCTCGGCGCCGTCCAATGACGCGGTCAGCCCCGCCTTGTCGATGGCGTTGATGAAAGTGGAGAACGACTTATTGCTCTTCAGCGTGCCCATCAGATTCTGTTGGGCGAGGCCTTCTTTCTGTTGCATTTGCATGGGAATTCCTGCGGAGTGGACCCATTGCGGGTCGAGCGGACGGCCAGGGCCGTGGCCGGGCGAGATGCCAGGCGCAAGCTCAATGCGGAGAGTAGGAGGAGGTGTTGCGCGGCTGAGCAGCCGATACGGTATTGCACCGTAACGCCGTTACCGTGCGCTTTCCGTTGTTACTGCCGTGTGAGCTCCGTTCGTCCGAATGTCTCCGGGGCTGCCAACGCTCGTGCTAGCGTGCGGTTACGCGGAACTCCGATGCCGGTTACCTGCCGCGCCCGCAATGTGCCGGGTCGCACAAGGGTTGGAGCCGTCTCATGAACATCAAGCGACATCGCGTCGTCTCGAGCCAATCCCCGTTTCCGGGAATCACCCAGGACCTGCAGAACCAGGCGGTGCAATGCGCCGAGAACGAGGGTTGGCCCATTCCTGCCGATCTGCCTGAGCCGCTGCGGGTGGTCGCGCAGGCCTCCTTCGCGCACCGCATGGTCACGCACGTGAGCGAGCACGTCAGGGATGAGTATCACTTCTGGTCCGGGCGCCCCGGATCACGTAGGCAGACGGTACCGTCCCCTCGACGTGTCGTGGCGTTGCAGTGGAGCGAGGGCCTGCAGGCTGTCGGGCTATGAGCAGCATTTCGCTGGTGATCTCGCCGCAGAGCGTGGAGTACGTCGGTGGCCGGCTGGACCCTGACACGGATTCGCGCCTCAATGCCTATCGTCTTGTGCACGAGCAGCAGGGCCGCGCCGGGGATGTGCGCTGGTTCTTCTTCGCCAAGGCCGATCTGAGCAAGCCCGAGGCGCTATCCAGAGCGCAGCAGTGGTATGCCTCCACCCATCATCCGGACTGGCCGGACATGTCGCGCGCATGACGCCTCCGGGCCCGTAGCGCCTGGGATGGGTGAGCGAAGCGGTTATCAACGGCGGAGCCGGTCTACCCATCATCGCGATGCCGGTGCGCCGCGATTGATGGGTATGGCCTGTGGCTCAGCCCATCCTGTGAAACTGGGCTCGTCCTCGAACGGGCTGGTCGGTTCGACGATGTAGATGTGTCCGCGGCCTTCGTCGACGGCCAGTTCCGCGCCCCAGGTGGCGGCTTCCAGCATGGCGGTGAGGTAGACGTATCGGGCGACGCGGCGCTTGCCGAAGTTGGAGGCGTAGCCCGCGGCGATCAGGTCGCCGGGCGCCAGCGTGGCCTTGGTGCCGTGGTAGTAGATCGCGGTATCGCGCATGGGGGTGGTGTTCCGGTGGCCTGCCGTATCGACAGGCCGGCGATACTGCAGCCCGCAACGGGCCTTGCCGCAAGCCCCCGTGCGTTATAGAAGTCGAGGATCGAAGCCGCAGCGCGCCTTCCTCTTCTGTGTGCGGATCGCGATTTCCGGGCGGGTTGCGGCCCGCCAGCACGTAGGATGCGTTGAGCTAAGCGGCACCCATCGTCAGGACAACGGCACGCTGCGATTGATGCATATAGCTTGCAGCTTAATCCACCACGGCACTTTGTTTCCTGTGCGGGACCTCTGTGGCACGAGCGTACGGATTACGCAAGCCGGGTAGCGCTTAGTGTAGCTGCTACCGTCCCCGCCAATGCCCCTGTCTATCTGGACTTGCCCTTGACTCCACCGGCTAGCCGTACGATTCCAGTCCCGGTGGGGTTACTTGCATGCCCATGCGGGACGCATGTTGAATGTGTGTCATACCAATGAGACACTCATGGTATGTCCCGCGGGGACTAGCGGCACCCCTCAGCAGGTTTTCACGCCTCGTGGCCCGGACTTCAAGGTCTTGGTCAAACGAAAACTTACTTTAACTAGGTTGGCGCCGTGGATACCCGAGTTCGCTCGGGTTTTTCTTTTTCTGGGGTGGGTTATGGATGCTATTGCGATTGAAAAGGCAATTAAGGACGAAGCATCGAAACTGATCGAGCGCTACGAGGCATACCACAATAGCCTGCATCTTGAGTGGGTACGGACCAAAAAGCGAACAGGAAAGGCGCCCATAAAGGAAGTCTTAAAGCCTAGCTATTGGGGTAATGACCGAAAGTTTGATCCGTTCTACTGCCGGTCGAAAGCGAAGGCGATTGCAAGATCTATCGCAAAGAGCATCAAGGATGGTACCTACACTCCACGCACGCCCTACGAGAAGGATATTCCTAAGGCATCTGGCGGGTTCCGTACGCTGCGAATCTATCAAGTCCCAGATGCAGCCGTATCAAAGATACTTTACGGTCGCCTATTGGCGAAGAATAAGCACCGATTCAGTGCATTTTCCTACGCATATCGTGACGACCGGAACGTGCACTATGCAATTCAAGACATATTTGTTGATTTGGCTCGTGACTCCAGAACGTTCATTGCGGAGTTTGATTTCTCGGACTTCTTTGGAAACATCAAACACGAGCATCTCTTGGGTGAGCTTGACCAGCATGGCCTTCTGCTAAGTGATCAGGACAGGCAGCTGATTAGCTCGTTCTTGGCTAAACAGGGAAAGGGAATACCGCAAGGGACTTCAGTCTCCCTTTTTTTGGCAAATATTGCATGTCTCCGTTTGGATAAAGAGTTTGAGCGACTGGGGGTCAAGTTTGCTAGGTACGCCGATGATACGGTGATCTGCACCCCGAGCTATGAAGCCGCCTGTCGTGCAGTAGATGCCCTCGTAAAGTTTTCAAGCGATTCTGGGGTTCCTATCAACTTCAAGAAGTCTCATGGAGTCAATCTGTTGGCGCCGTCCGGTCATTCAACCGAGATTCGAGCGAAGCCGTCGTTCGACTTTCTCGGCTATGCCATCAGCAACAGTCGCTTGTCTATCAAGGAAGCATCAATTCTCAAGATGAAGAAGGAGATTTCTTACCTCCTTTATAGGAATCTCATTCAGCCGCTTCGTGCAACGAAACTTCGCGGAATCTCAATTCCGAGTGGTAGTAAGGATGAGGCGCTGCTTACGGCGATGTTGCAGGTGCGCCGTTACCTCTGTGGAGGGCTCTACAAGAGTCAACTGAGGAGCTTTGCTGATGGGAAGCTCGGCCAGCTGCGTTTCAAGGGCGCAATGAGCTTCTATCCGCTGGTGACTGACATAGCTCAGCTAAAACACCTTGATGGGTGGCTTGTCGCGACGATTGCCAGGGTTCTGAAACTCCGCGCATCGCTGCTGGCAAGGCACGGCTTTACGCGTTACAAGAACTTCCCATTCTCAGTGCATCAAAAGGATCTTGTTAGGGCGTTCGACAAGTTTCGAATCTACAACAAGCCGCTGCTTGAGGTGCCTAGCTTTCTTTTAGTCCAGCAGGCAATGCAGCGTGGGATGCGCGAACATGGAATTTCATATGTCATGAATTCTAGATCGAATGCGTACTCGTACTAAGACTCATTCATTAGCAGTGCGTAGGATGGGTTGAGCGAAGCTATACCCTTCGTCGTGACACCGGCACGCTGCGATTGGCGGGTATCGCCTGCGGCTAAACCCACCCTACGGCACTAGGAGGTCGTTTGGCAGGTGGTTGGTGTGAGCATTGATTCGTCTAATTTGCTCGCACACTATTCTTTGGCTTTCTCTAGGGCCTTTGCGTTGCGTGCATCGATGCCCGCACGCTTCGCTTCTGGAAGCATTCCGTAGAGCGCTTCTACCTCTTTCGGATGCGTGATCATCTGCTGGGCGATGGCGTTAATAAGTCCAAATAGCTTCAGTGCGGTGTCGCGGTCGTCGCGAAGATCAAGCGTGCCTGGATGCACTGCTTCGTTGCCAACGACGCGCACCACATCCAGCGCCTTTTGAATTGTCACATTCAAACCCTTGCTGACTAAGCTAGCAATGTCTTTGTCAATGTTGTCGCCGCTTTCGCCGAGTTGTTTGCAGAGCTTCTGCAGGGCGAGTCGCAGTAGTGCAGCCGCGCCGCGTGGGGACTGATTGAGGATTGACCGGGCCTCTTCGAAATCACGCTTTATATCGTCGTTGAGGTCCGTATTCGGCTCAACCCCAGCGCGTGTGGCTGGATAAAGCAACTTGTCGTGAAGCCAGATCGAGAGCTCTTTACAGTTGTAACACTGGCTTATATGGAGGTTAGCAATATTGCGTCGTTGATAGCTACCATCGTCTGCGATGTCGAAGAAAACGTCGCTTCGCAATATACGCTCAAAATAGGTTGTCAGCCTTTGCTTCGTCGGCGCATCAAACTGATCGTTGCGCTTGATGCGGTCTAGAATTTCAGGGTCAGGTAGGTGCGGGGCCTTTGCCTCGTTTGAGACCGCGTCGGCGCGTGTTGTGAACCAAGTTTGCGAGGCGAGTGCGCCGCAATGCGGGCAGTTGAAAGCTGTTTCCGTAATCGAGGGTTCTACGCGCTTGCTCATGTGTTCCGTTCCCTTTGTTGGCGGGCTCGGCTCCGCCGAGTGAGTATCGGCGCGAGGGGGCGCCAAGTGTTCCAAATCCCCATGCTGGGGGCGCTCTTCGCGTTTCGATTTGATGAGTTTAAAGCGGCATCGTCGCAGTGGCCGGGACTGGCGCGCCTTCGCAGTCGTTAGGTCCACAACGCCGGTCGTGGCCCAGTTGGCCGCCTCGCTAAGTGGACTGCGCGCCTTACGGGTCTTAGCGACTCTTAGCCGCCTGCGGACTATGTACGGGCGATGCTCGACTGTGCAAAACAAAAGGGCTAGACCACGAAGCCTAACCCTTTGTTTTATCTGGTGCCGGAGGTGGGACTCGAACCCACACGCTTTTAAAGGCGGCGGATTTTGAGTCCGCTGCGTCTACCATTCCGCCACTCCGGCGCGGAGGCGAAGTATAGCCGAGCCGGCACCCCCGCCGACAGACCGGGGCTCACAGCCCCTCAGTTGACCTGATCGGTGCCCAGTAGCCGCTCGCCGCGCCGCTGCCAGCCCCCGCCACCGGCCTCGTCTTCCGGCGTGAAGATCCCGCAGCGGACCATCGTGCGCTGGTACACGTGCAGGCTTACCGCGATGGCCTTGTCGCTGGGATTGCGGATGGTGTGGTACTCGTGCGGCGGGATCAGGCTGCCCGCCGACCCCGTGCCCGCCTCGATGGTGCCCGCCGGCACGAACCGATACCGCACGTCATCTCGCTCGGCCAGCTCGTACTGCGTGATCTCCAGCCGCCCGCGCCACACCCCCTCCACGCACCACATGCCCGAATGATCGTGGATCTTCGTGCCCTGGCCCGGACCCCACGTCATCGCAATCACGCTGTAGCCATGCTCCGGACTGGTGTACAGCTCACGGCGCGCGTAATGGTCCGAGATCGGCTCCAGCACACAGGCCGGCAGGCTGACCTCCTCATCGCAGATCAGTTCGCACAGCGACTTGCGCAGCGCATCGGTGACGGCACGGTCGTCGCCCAGCGCGACAGCGGCATCCAGTGAGGCAACCAGCTTGTCGGCGCCCGGAAAATCGAGGGTCATGGGACGGCCCCGGTAAGAATGTGTCCCCCAGTTTAGCCGGGTGGGCGCTGACCGGGTTTTGCGGTGCGGGACGGTTGGCCGTTCCCTCGCCCCGCTAACGGCGGGGAGAGGGAACGCATCGGCCGCCGGGGCGATGCCGCGCTCGCCCCTCATCCGCCCTCCGGGCACCTTCTCCCCGCCTCGCGGGGAGAAGGGACAGCTTCGAGGTTTCCCCAGCGTCATCCGTCTTCGGTGCCTTCTTTCCGCCGCGCGGGGAGAAGGGAGCCGCGAGGGCTCAGATGCTCGCCAGGAACCCCGCCACCGCCGGGCCGAAGCGGTCGTAGTCCACCAGGAACGCATCGTGGCCCTGCGGCGATTCCAGCGGCAGGAACTCCGCCTGCGCACCGCCGGCGGCCAGCCCCTCGGCGATCTGCTGCT
>Ga0208958_1001851_pt1 | contig 19627 bp, 28 predicted proteins | sample RifOxyB1_FD_184032 | JGI IMG/M metagenome (GOLD analysis project Ga0208958, IMG submission 184032) | Soil microbial communities from Rifle, Colorado - Rifle Oxygen_injection B1 (SPAdes) | ecosystem: Environmental > Terrestrial > Deep subsurface > Rock core/Sediment | place: Rifle, Colorado... | reverse complement strand
AACTTCTAATTCTCGTTTAGTGAATATTACACTCTTAACCATATAACCAATATAATGGTTAATAGGTTTATATAGCTTTCTAAGAGTATGGTAAAAGCAAACCAGACATCGGAAAAATGTAAACAAACAAAAACTTTTAAGAGTTTTTGTTGTCAAGAAAATCTAATAGATTTTCTATGGTTTTTACGAGACTGAAAATATCAATTTTCAGGATAACCCTAAAATTCCCACTAACAGAACTAATCCTACTTCTTTGCATGATGCTTATAGTCATTAGACTTCTATTCAAGAATCCCATTTCAGATACACAAAAAACAATCTCAAGAGACATCCAAAGAATTGAATCTCACATAAAATAACCCCTAGATTCCCTATTTTTTAGCCCCCTTAGACTATTGCTTGCTTATTCTAACCAATCTTACATTAGCTACCAATAAAATTCAACATCAAAAGATTTATATACCTAAAAAGGTATAGTATTATACCATTATTGGTATAATAAAATGATAACCAAAAACAAATTAGAGATATTGAATCTATTTCGAAGAAATATTTTCTTAAAAATAAGTATACTTCAATTAGCAAAAGAACTTAAGAAAAAATCCTATCCAAAGATATATGATGCAATAAAAGAGCTTGAAAAAGATAAAATAGTAAGATCTGAAAAAATAGGGAATTCAAACATTATTTCAATCCACTTAAATTCAGAATCAATATTAGAGCTATCCTACCTTGATGAGCAAGAATCATTGTCTAAAAAAATACCCAATATAGAAAAAATACTGGATTTTAAAGAATTTCTTGATGACATAGTCCTTGTTACAGGAAGTTATGCAAATAATAAACAAACATCTAAATCAGATATAGACCTAGTTATTATAACAAAAGAAGACCCATTTAAAAAACAAAAACTAATAGATAATCTAACTTCCTTATTCCTACCTAAATTCCATCCAATTGTTATAAGTTATAAAGATTTCATAGAAATGTTACTAGATACAAAAGAAAATTATGGAAAAGAAATCTTTAAGAATAGGTTATTATTTAGAAATTCAAGAAGATACTATGAATTAATCAAAGAGGCAGTAAAAAATGGTTTCAGAGGTTAAATTATTTCTAGACAGATCAGAAGATGAAATATTCCTTTCTCAAAAAGATTTAGATTCTTCAATTGACAAAAACATAAAGGAAATTCTTGGAATTCCTTCTGAAAAGACTTTTTATCATTCAGTCATAAGTCATGCCTACTATTCTATATTTTATGCAGTTAAGGCTTATCTCTTTCAAAAGGGCATAAGAACAAAGGCCCCAGAAATCCATAAAAAGACTTACCTAGAGTTTAAAAAGATTATAGATAAAGATATTTTAGATTATGAACTTCTAAGAATATATGAAAATGAGATATCAAAAGCAGAATCATTGCTAAACATATTTCTTCTTGAAAAAGAAAAAAGAGGAAGATTTGTCTATAACTTAAAATCTGAAGCCAATCTTCCCTTTGCAAGAGAATCAATAGAAAATGCTAAGAAATTTGTTTCAATAATAAAAACAATACTTGAATTATAATTCACCTTACCCTCTTTTTTTCATAACCCTACTAATCAGCAGTAAATTTATCATCAGTAAAACAATGATATTTTCCACCACCAATATGTTTATGAACCCCCTAAAACTCCAACATATATCCCTTTTTTACAATGAAAACAGAAAATCAGACACAAGATAGATTCCAAAAGAAGATTCTAGCAGATGTTAATGAAGAGATTTCAATCCTTGTGAGAAGAATTGAGCTTAATTTTGGCCTATCCTTTGATGAAGCAAGAAAATCAGTCTTCCTTGCAATCAAAAACCTCCATCAATAAAGGTTTTTGATATAATCTTAAGATTATTTACTCATTTACACATATATCTATGCTCATTTAATTTGTTTTACATTAGATACTAATAAATCAATTTTCATAAATATTCTTTCTATGACCCAATTTTATAATCTTAATTATCTTAGAAGTAGTATCTACATCAACAATAAGCCTATACTCTCCAACCCTTAATTTAAACCCATTAATATTCTCCAAATGATCTAAAAATCTAAAAGGATTTTCTTTACATTGTTGAAGTTTATCCCAAATTCTTTGTTTGATACCAATTTCAAGCTTGTTCAAATCCCCTAAAGCTCTTTTTTCAAAGATAAGGTTATACATTTCAGATTACCAATAGATAAAAAGTCTATAATATAGAATCATAAACCTAAAATTTTCTTAGCTTCCCCTTCAGTGTAAAATTCCCCTTTCTTTATTCTTTCCCTTGCAGATTTAATCTCTTCTATTGTCTTCTGGCTTAGTTTAGGTTCTTTCTCACAAGTTTTAACTATGTGAATCAATTTTCTTACAAGTTCATCATAACTTTCACTTTTATACTGTCTAAACTCATCAAGTTTTGATTTTGTTTCAGGACCAACTCGAATAGTAGTTTCCATCTACATACGTATACATTTGTATATTTAAATATTTCTATAGTCAGTTTCTCATTTTACCAACATTACCAATATATTTCAACAATTATTAATACTATTTTCAATAATTTCAGAAATGCTTCTTCCTGTTTTTTCTTTCATAACCTTCAATTTATTAATAGTTCTAACAGATAAAGTTACATCTATTCTTTTCCTTTGAGAAGGAATTTCCCTTGTTCTATCATAAGCCTCAAGAGCATCAAAAAGCTCCCTATACTTATTCAAAATGTAATTTATTTTTTTTGTTTCCATGTTGAGTTTACGAAAAATGGAAAGACTAAAATTGTTTTTAACAATTTTTTTGATTTCATATGAGTATTATTTGATGCAATTTTTAATTCTCCATTCAATATTCCTTATCTCATTAATATTATTTTTTGCAATTGAAATCATCTGCTCAAGAAGCAAATCTCTATCAACTTGTTTTTTATTTTCCTCTGCAAAATTTAAGCATAAAAACATTGCAGTTCTTTTATTTCCATCTGAAAAAGGATGATCAACAAGTATTGCTCTTAACAGATATGCTAATTTTTTATAATCTCCTAATTTATTGTTATTTTGCATATCAATAGCATAGTCTAAGCTAGAATCATTCCTTAGGTTTCCACCAAAACCCTGATTTATTCTTATAAGATCTTCCTTACTAATTATCATACACATAAATAATAGCAACTTATTTATAAATCTTTGCATTTAATTTTACATTAGCTACCAATACCTCATTTTATGCCCATTACCAATATCAACTCAATCTTCTCCCCCTATCTGCCTATTTTTTCATTAGATACTAATACTTATTCAATTATCACTTACGATTTTACATTAGCTACCAACATCTCAAGATTTTCACACCAAAAACCTTAAAATACCACCTTCTTCTTTTATATCCATGAAAACCTCTGAAATATTCAAGAAAAACTATGATTACATCTTTCCACTAATAATCTGGCTATTAATTTTTGGAAAAAATATCTTTTCACAATTAATGTTTGTAGACTATGTTCCAGACACTTATTTTACAACAATAAAAACACTTATTTCAACTAATTACGCAATGGTTTTAGGTCCAATTGATATCTTAAGATTAATCTTCTCTTTAACAGGACTTCTTCCATACCTATTCCAATTTTCAATCCTAATATCCATGTTTATATCCTATTTTTACATTAGAAAACTATTCCAAGATAAACAAAAAACATTTTCCATAGTATTTTCATTCATATTTTTCTTTAATCCCTTTATCTATTCAAGAATAATGATAGGTCAAGTAGGAGTTCTAATTGCCTATCTATTCCTTCCAATAACTATTTTCTACATATTCCAATTCTTTGAATCAAATCTAAAAACAAAATCCCTATTAAAATTAGCAATAGCAATAACTCTCTGCTCATTATTTTCAATACATTTTTTCATAATCAATTTAATTATTTTCCTAACAAGTGCATTCTGGCTTTATTTTCAAAAGAAATTTTCAATTATAAAATTCCTGATTCTATCAATAACACTATTTATCATACTAATTCTCCTTAATTCAATCTGGATTCAAGGAATTTTATCAAGTGAAACACTTAAATCAATTGATTCTTCCCATGAAAACTTTTTTTCACCAAAACTTTCAGGAAACATACCTGCTGTTGCAAAAATAATAGGCATGTCTGGATTTTGGAGAGAATCAGCCTACAGCTCAACCTATAATATTCTTGGCCCAATAGGTTATCTCATAATTCTTGCATTACTATTAATCCTATTCCTAGCAGGATATTATCTATCCCATGATAAAAAATCAAAAATATTTTTCACATTATTCTGGCTAGGATTAATACTTGGAACAGGAATAGCCCACCCCTATACAAGACCATTTTTCAATTCCTTGTTTAATTATCTTCCATTTTTCAATGGCTTCAGAGACAGCCATAAACTAACATCTCTAATTGCACTTTCCTATGCCTATTTAATTTCAGTCTTTGCCCTAGAATTAAAAATAAAATTAAAAGAATTAGGATTCCTTCCAGTAATAATCCTAATTCTTTTTATCCTATTCTTCACATTCCCACTCCTAGGACTTTGGAATCAAATAAAACCTGTTTCCTATCCATCTTCCTACAATGAATTAAATTCTTTCCTAGACTCAAAACAAATAACAGGAAAAATAATCTATCTACCATGGCAAACCTATCTAACCTACAATTGGACAATTAATTCTTCATCAGACGGAAGAATAGCAGTTCCAATAAATAATATTCTCAAATATCCAGTAATAATTGGATCAGATGTTTATGGTTCAGAAACAATAGAAACTCAAAAAATACTTGACTGCTTAAACAACAAAAGCACAACTTGTCTTGAACAAAATTCAGTCCAGTTTGTAATAAATGACAAATGCTCTTTTTACAAAGATGATAAATCCAGCACCTTTGAATCAATGAACAAAGCCTATTCAAACTCATGTCTAGATGTCTATAAACTTAATTCAAAGCCAAAACCAACACAGCAAATACCCTTGAGATTCCTAGTCACATCAATAGTTTCTTTAATAACATTTCTAGTCCTAATAATCTTATTGATTACATTAAAAAAAAGATAAAATATTTTTATTATTAATACAGATTACTTATTATTGTCTTTATGTGCATTACTTATTATAATTTTACACATATTACTAATATCTATCTGCCCATTATCATTGTTTTACACATATTACTAATATTTACTTGCTTAAACTAACTAACTAATCCCACACACATTACCAATATCTCTTTTAAACCAATTTCCCAACCTATTGTCCCATTACAAAGTAGTTAAAAACTAAGGTTTTTAAACCCTCTTTTCCATGGATTTTAATAGGGGTGATAGAGATGCATCAAATGCCAAAAGATATACCCTATTCAGAATATTACAAAAGAAAAATGCAAGAAGAATTTAAACACCAAGTCCCACATATCCAACCAAAATTCAATCCAAGACCATTACAGCCCCACCAAACCCATTATTCTAAAAAACCAGGTGAAAGTGCTATAAACAAAATAATACTAGCAGTACTTATTCTTTTATTCCTAATCTCATTCATAAGCCTAATAATCTTTCTTCCAAAATCCAACCTAAGTTTAATCATAATAGCTGTCTTTGGAATAATACTCCTATTCCTCATACTAACTCTGTTACATAAACTCTATGAACACACATTAGTAAAAACTAATCCCATTTTAATAATCCTAATAGTATATATCCTATTAACAGTAAACATGTTTCTAGGAGCTAAAATTTATTCCATAGAATGGGCTTTTCTAGGATTTATAATAGCCACAGTAATTGTCTATGATTCAAAAATAGATTCTAGATTTTTAATACTTCCTGCATTATTACTCCTAGGTTATATTCCATTCCTATTAATAGGAAAATTCAATGCCATAGCAGAAAACATAGCAATCTATGTTTACTATTTCCTTGTTTGTGGAGTTGTTCTTCAAGTAATAGAACATGTAAAAAAAATAACAAATAGACTAAATTTTGACTCATTTTCAAAAGGAATGCTAAGAGAATTTGACTGGATCAAAACCTGCATCCTAACAGGAATCTTCAGCATAGGTGTAATAATAGCCAATAGATTCTATGAACTCCCATTATTAAAATGGACCTCTGTCTACATTTTTCTAATAAGTCTTATAATATATTCTCTAACCATGTTTAAGGAAGAAAAATAATTCCTATAATCATAATTTTACTCTAACTATCTACTAATACTAAATCAAATAATATTATTAACAATAAAACATTCTAGCCTATCCACATTATCATTACACATTACCAATACAAATAAAACGCCTATCCTCGCCATGCAGCAAGGATAGACACATATAAATTATAAATCCTACTTAAAAATCTTTCCATAATACGCAGTATCTCCGCACAGACAGTTACTAACTCTTTTCTTTTGCATAATTTTATCTTTACTCCCCCCTAATTAATGAGAGGGAGAAAGAAAAATAAGTGATTTTTTATGAAATAGCAATTAATATAATCTCATTCAGACAGAGCACATAATCCAAATATAAGTCCATCTTTCCATAACCAAAAGATTATAAACCCTTTAAACAAAAAAATAAAATGCAAAACATATCTGAAAGATTAGAAGGAAGATTGAATCATCTAAAATCACTTGGAAAAGCAACCTCAGAAGATCCAGAAGATAGAATTCCAGTAAAAATAATAACCTATGAAGAATATAGTCAAGGAACAATCAATATAGTTACATTCAAATCAGGGGAACCAGCAAAACTAACACAAGAACCAGCAATAGGCCTTGGACTTCAATCCCTTATTGATGAATTAGAAAGAATAAAAGTAGAATACACTCCTTGCATAAGGGTTCCAAATGGCCCCTATGTTATTGCACATTTAAATGCATCACAAATAGAAATTCTTGCAGAAAAACTCTATATAGAGCAACTAGATGATGATTCATCAGTTTTAGAATAATATTTTCCAATCACAATCCAAAACAATTCTTATATTTCATCATACCCTTATATTTCCAAAGTAAAGCAGCTTCACTCATTCCAGATTCAAATCCAAAATCTCCATTTGCTCTTGCTGTTTTAATTGCATTGCAAAAATCACCTAATTCAGAAACATATTTAGAATGTATTGACAATATAACATCAGGATTATCAACACTGCCTTTTTTAACACTTGCTTTTTCAATAACATAATTCTCTTCCCAGGTTCTTGAACCAGAATCAAAATTATACAATTTAAGCAGAATAACTCCATTTTTAGGAATATCATTTATCAATGCCTGAGATTGCAAAAATCCAGGAAGATTATCTTTAGTTAGTTTTACAGGCTCATAGACAACATTTGCAGTAACAGGAGAATTAGAATTAAGATTAATAGCAGGTTTACTATTTTTATCCAGCAAATTAGCTCCAATAACTATTCCTGCAACAACAGCTATAATTATTATAAATATAAGATATCTTAATGATTTTCTCATAAACTATTGAAATATTCATCATTTTTAAAGTTATACCAACGGAAATAAATTTTCGTACAAAATTTTTTCTTTGGTATTTAGGAAATGAAATTAAATTGTACGGTTATTAATTTCATTTACTATAATTAAACCCTCACATAAACACTATGTTCCCAAAGATCACCTTCAGAGACATTGCTAAGTTTTTCATCTCTAGCTAATTTAACACCATGCCTATTAATTGTCTGTTCTAATAAAAGTCTGCAACTAGCATCAGTTATATAAACAAGGCTTCCAACACGCAGTTTATCAACAAATTTAATAAATTCTTCATAAGAAAAATCATTTGAATATCCAACAGCATTAGAAAGATAAGCTTTATCAAAAACAATTCTTTGTCCTAAATCAAAAATATTTCCAGTAGGCAGTATTTCAAATTCACCTAGCTTAGCCCTGATTTTATCTAACCTCCAATCCACTCCAAAATATTTTTCCATTAATTTTTTTCTAGCAACAGCAGTATTATGACTAATTGTGCCAGAAAAATAACCATCTTCACTGCCAAATTCATCTCTTGCATGAAATCCTTCATAATTTCCAGTTCGAATACATTCTACTATTCTCCCAATAAAATCAATTTGAGTAGGATTTGTATCAACAACCATAACTTTTTTAGCATATTCCAATAATGCAAGTCCAGGATGACCAGAACCACCAATTGCTAGAATAGTATCATTGAAATTTACATCTAATCCTCTAACAATAATATCTAAATTTTCATTAGTGCATGAATGTCTTAATCCTTCCATATTATCTTAATTTTAATAACCATTTATAAATCTTATTAAAAACCTTTAATTAATAGCAAATTCTCTTTCTTCAAAATTTCCAGCCCTATCAACAATCCTAAAAACAATATTTTCACTAAGTTTTAATTTCCTAGAACATATTCCTTTTTTCAAACTACTGCAGAATAATTTTTCTTTTCCAGAAGAATCAAAATAAACAGCTTTTTGAAAATTATCCTCACTTACATTTAAATCAATATCATATTCCTTGCCATTGAATTCATAGTCAATGGAATTTATAACAGGCTTTCTATCATCAACAAAAACCTTTACTCTAGATGAATTAACAATATTATCTGCAATATCCCTAACAACAAACCAATAAATAACATTTTTTCCATAAAGACTATCTAAGTTCAAACTAACAGAACAATTCTCTTTCCCATTTTTACAATTATTTAAAGCAATAGAACTAACACTCCCCATCTCTCCATAAAACAATTCCACAGATTTAATATTACTTTCCTCATAATTAACACTAAAAACACCATCTGCAAATTCATTCTGACGAGGATTTGTTTTAATTATTCTAGGCTTTTTTGTATCAACAAAAAAATTAATAAAATATGTTTTTACTTCACCTGCAACAGCACTTTTAATAGTTATATCATTAAACCCTTCATCGAAAATAAGCATTTTTTTAAAATAATTACAATGCATACAAAGATTTTTAATTTCCCCATTTAGATTATCAATCAAATCAATCTTAGATTTTCTAGTGGTATTAATCTCCACATAAAATCTTTGCTTTACAACACTATCTCCATTATTAAAAAGAAATTTTACATTCAAATCCAAAGGACCTGTGATAACTTCAGTTGGATCACAATAATCACTATTGCATTGATTATAGCTAGCTAACCATCCAGATGAATCAGTGCAAACTAAACAATAACCCTCCCCAGAACTAAGTCTGCAAACACATTTCCCATTTTCACAAACTAATTTATCACTTATTGAACTAATAACACTTGGCACACTCTCTCCATTTTTAAGTTTAGTAAAACAAAAATAATCATTAAGAGCAAAAACATAATTCAGATTAATAACTAAAACCAAAACTACTATTCCAAATAATAAAAAGGGGATTCTCATTTTAAATTTTTAAATAATAAACATCAATTAAACATCAAATTCAATAACTCTTGAAACAACATTTCCAGCCTTGTCTCTTGTCTGTATATCAAGTACATGGTGTCCGATTTTAAAATTAATCTTCTTTAGGCAAACACCTTTATTTAATCCAGTGCATAATATCTTTGACCTAGGATATTCATTATCATAATAAGTTATCTTATCCATATTTTTATCATAAACACTCATATTAATTGTAACATAGGTTCCTTTAACAGAATAATTCAAACTTCTAATTTCAGGCATTGTCAAATCAACAAAAACCTTTACCTTTTTAGATAAAACAGCATTATTAGCAACGTCTATGATATTAAACCAATATTCAATCTGCTTTCCATCATAGTTGCTCAAATTAGCATTAAACAAGCAAGACTGAGCTTTTCCACTTGGACAACTAGTTGATTCCTGTTTCATTACATCTCCAGAAATACCATAGTATAATTCAATCTTCTGCACATTAGATTCATCATAAGTGATTATAAAATCACCATTTGCAAACTTATTTTGAAAAGGTGTTGTTTTTGTTATTCTTGGTTTTAGATTATCAATAAAAAAACTTATACTCTTCTCAATAATTTCATTTCCCCGAACAGCCCTGAGAGTAAAATTATTAAATCCTTGCTTGAAATTCATAGGCTTGCTATAAGCAACACAATTTGGACATAATGTTCTCTGAGTTCCAGCAACATTATCAATTAAGGTAAGAGTAACTATTTTATTAGTAGATATATCCATAAAAAAAGTCTGTTTTGTAAAAACCCCTCCATCGCTAAATGGAAAAACAGCAGAAAGAGTTAAATTTTGAAAAGTTGAATTAGTTGCACCATTACCAGAACAAAGTTTTTCGCAGTTCGTATATGCAGCATAATACCCTCTTGAATCAGTGCAAACTTGCAAAAATGAACTATCACTGCTAAATCCGTGAACAGAACATTTTATACCATCACAAGTCATATGTGTTGTAGAAGAAACAATTTCAGCAGGAATACTTTGGCCATTTCCTAATCTAACAAAGCAATAACCATCAGCAGAAACAGCTCCAATTAACATTATTAAAAATACAAAACTAAAAATTCCAATGATTAATTTTTTGTTTTCCATATTTGTTTTCTTGTTTTTTATTATTTTATCCTCATTATTATATATTTAAAACCTTATAACTACTTTTTACAAGTGAAATTTAACTTGTTATTTTTATTTTATGATCTGCTTAAACTTAATTGCTTAAGTATCCCCTAATCATATTACATTAGCTAATGATTTTTTACCAATTGATAATCTTTATTACCAATATTCTTTTCCATCACCTCTATTGAATATAATAACTCAGCTTTCCAGCATCATTGTTTTTCTATCACCTCAAGATACCTTGTTTAAGGCATCTTATAATCATCGGTTCTTTTTTACTTTTCCGATGTTTCTTCATCCTTCCTTTTTTCCTTCTTGAATCCTGTTCTACCCGAGGACTCTTTTAAGAGGGCTCCCTTCTTTTCCACCCCCCTTTCTAACTATAAAAAGTTAAATAAAAAAAATAAAAAAATTGTCTATTTAGATAGCTTCTCCCCAGAAGTATATTTGACCTTCAGAGAAGTCTCCTACACATGGTTCTGGCATATCTAACTTGAAAGTTAAAGCCATCTCACTACCAGGAGATAAAGCATTTCCATTATTCCAGTCTGCTTCTACAACATCTGAGCTTGGAGCTGCTCCTCTTGGACCATTTCTCCATCTCATTATTCTTTCAGCTCCTGAAATTTCAGTACTATAAGGTATGTTTGTATAACCTTCTGCATCTGTATCAAATGTTGCAACACCTGAAACATAAGCTCCATTTGTTACAAAATAGCTGAATTCAATTAAAGCTAATTTGTTTGTAGGAATTCCGTTTGCATCGTTAGAGCATCTTGCTCCACTTGATGTTGGGTCATAAAAGTCAGTACCAGATATAAACATATCTAATATAACTCCTGAACCAGCTTCAGCATCATTTCCAACTAATATTGTGTTAGAATATGACAATGTTCCTGGCATAACATCTTCAAAAGCTAAATTTCCATCAACTGCAAGAGCAATTGTTGGGTTTAAGAACCAGTATTCGTTTTCAGCCATAGTGCCTGAAAGACCAGTTAAATCCATAGCTTCTATTGTTATGAAATATTCTCCATGCATTGATGCAGGAGTTTCAACTGTTAAAGAGCAATCGTAAAAAGACATTGTGTCTGAATCGCATGTAGTTAAGACAAATTGATCAATTCTTGCAGCGCATTCTGCAGGTATTGTTCTTTGTTCATCACATCCTCTCCTTATACACTCCACTTCAACATCATTTCCAGCACCTTGTGATTGTCCAATTGTACCAACAACCTCAGTAACTTCTTCTATCTTATTTTTATCCATAACCAATACTGTCCAGTGAATTGATTCACCTTCAAAAGCATAGTTATGTTTTCTTTCAGCTAGAGAAAGTCCATTTTGGCCATTTTCAGTATTATCGTCAATAGTTGTTCTACTATCACACATCCACACCCTAGGTGCAAACTTTTGTGTTGTAACAGAAATACCAATTCCTGATCCAACATCAGTTGCAACAACAGCAGGCATAACTAGAATCATAGCCAATGCTAAGATTACTATTATTTTGTTCATTTTATTAAACCTCCTTTCAGTAATTTATTGCCATCTAATAAATTTAGATGAGTATGAATTGTTTTTCCTAAAAAATTTGTTATTTGTGTTTTCATCTTTTCCTTATTGTCAATAAAGCTTACTTTTTGTTCACTTATGAATTACGAATTAAGAAATTCTTTATAAACAATTTCGCGATTAGAAATATATTTTTCTATCTCACTCTTAAAGAAGCATATTTTACTAAAGATAGTAAATGTATTCACTCGAACGAGATACTAAAATAGGTATTAAAAACAAATCTAAATCTTCCCCAGATGATACTCATTAGATATTATAGTAAGTCGTAGATTAAGTTTCTAAAACTATTTATGAAAAATAACCTGATTCCATCAAGGATTATTTTTTCTTTAAGAATTATTAGTGCATAAGACTATAACTTTTAATCAATTCATCAAGCTACACTTCTCATCTAATCTTAATCTCATTATTTTTTAGATACAATAACTATGAACCTTGAAAAATATATTAACTCTCTTGCTTCACATATTATCTTCCCTTTATAAGACCATATAAATAAATTCAGAAATTTGAAGTTGTCCCTAGGGCAATTCAAATTTTAGTTATACTTCTATTTTTACCTGTAAAAATGACAAATGTTTAACAACCAACCACAAACGACTTACAACGTACTGTTTTATACTTTCTATCTCCTTCTTCCTTTCTTCTGTCTTGAAAAGATATTTACTAAAGCATCATCAACATTAACAATAGAGCCAATATTTTTCTTGCCACTTATACAGCTTCTTCTTAGAATATCTTCAACCTGCTCTCTTAAACTAAGCATATTTTTCTTTGCTCTTTTATTCAATATCTTAACCTCATCCTCATCCAAACTAATTGTAAGTTTCATTTCACCTTCTTAAGAAATTCATTTATTCTATGAACATAACTCTTATCCTTAATATCCCTTTGGTTAATAATCAAATGAATCATCTTTCTTCTAATCTTTTTTTCCATCAGAGCTATGATCTTCTCACCACCACTGCTTCCTTGAACACATATTGCACCAATTTTTTTATTCCCTAACTTATGTTTAGATAAATAAGTTTGAATAGGACTTGCCATTCTACTGCCCCAATTAGGCCCAACAATAATAACTAAATCATATTTGCCTGGATATCTATTGTATTCAATAACAGGCTCTTTTTTAGTTATAGCATGCAAGCATGCCCTATAAAAACCAATAAACCCCTTATAGCGAACATGGGTTTTTATTTCATCAAGATCAGCTTTTAATTTCCTAGCTGTTTCTCTAGCAATCAATCTTGAATGTCCAGTTCTTGAATAATATACAACAAGTGCGTTTTTCATTATCTCAAAACATTAAGAATAGTCAAAAAATTTAATATGCCTGCAAAACAAACCCAAATTAAGTAAGGAATGAGTAAGTAGCTGGCTGTTCTTGCTTTTTTCCAATTAACTAACATTAAAGATATAATAGAAAGTATAAGCAATATTATTGTAATAAATGCAAATAAAGGACTATGGGCTGTAAAATAAAAAAAACTCCATGCAATATTAAATGCAAAGTTAATAGAATATAAAACAACCATTTTATTCTGCAATTCCTTACTGCATTTTTTTATAGAAAAATAAAAAGAAAGACCAATTAAAAAAAACAAAATAGTCCACACCACAGGAAAAATATAATCAGGAGGAGTAATTACAGGCTTAACAGAATAATACCAATCATCAATAACAGTAAAACCACTTCCAATATAGCAAACAAAAAATGAAATAAACAAGCATACAATTAACAATTTCCAATCAATTTTCTCTTTTCTAATTCTTTTAACTCTCTTTTTCTTTGACATTTTATTTCCTGTAGATTTTATCAACTTTAAAACTCTTGTAAATTCCCTCAAGAATATCTGTTCCAGCATATCCTGCCAGCAAACTAAGCCTGTAATCAAAATTAAAAATAATTCCAGTAAAAATACCAATAACCAATGCAATCAATACAGTTATAACATAATATCCCCAGATTATTCTTCTTTTTAAGCTCAAAGCCTTTAACAAACCAATAAATCCTCTTGTCAATCCTCCAACACCACCTAAAAGTGCAGGTAAAATTAAAAGTTCAATTTGAGTATTCATTTTTTCTTTGTTGTAGCAGAATCTTTTTTTAGATTATATATTATCAATATTACCAATGCTATTGAGAATACAGCCAATCCCATTAATACATAATTTTTATCAGACCTCATCAGAAGTATTACAGAGGCAACAAGTAAAATTACACCTAAAAATTTAACCAATATTTTTTTAGATTCTTTGTCCAGTCTATATACCATTTTGTATTTATTCCAACCTCTCTTTTTTAAATAAAATAAGTGCAACATAACATGCCAATGGATAGAGTAATATCATATAAATAACAGTATTTGTTCCAATATCAATCAATTTCTTTGAAAATGTTTCCTGGCTAAAAACCTGATTTGCCCAAGATACCATTGAAAAAAACAAATAAACCAAAACAATAGAAATTACAAAATCTACAGTAATCTTTCTAATACTAAACTTAAAAAAAGTTCCAACCTTTAGGTCTTTAATTTTCTTATTCATTTTTTCATGATTATCTCTTATCAATAAATATTTTAAAAATAGAATAGGAAACTAAGAACAACAGAGCAATAATTACAGAAAGCAATGGATCAATCATAGAACTAAATAGCACTAATAAAGATGCAACTAAAGTGACAATTCCATCAATCCTATGCTTACTATAGCCTGATTTTTTTTCTATTTTCTTCTTCATTGTAAATTTTCTCATATTTAAAAGATAGATTTACCTTCTTCTAATTTTTTTAATGAATTTCTCTTGCCCCTTAGCACTTATTCTTATCAATAATATCAAACTAATCATCAAAACAATAGTATTGAATATGCCAGTCCACCTAAGATCATTCAAATAACAATCTATTATAAGTAAAGCAGTACCTATTGCGTAAACTATTAAAAACTTAGGCTGAATATCTTTTTTCCCTTTCCAAGAATAGACAAGCTGCAATATAAATGCAATAGCAATTACTCCAAGTCCAATTATAGCACTCTCCATGATTTATCCTCCTTTTTCTTATATTACAGAAGATTTTTTATTTTATAAACCTAACTATTGTTGAAAAAACAAGTTATGATTTATAAAATAGATCAATTTATTACTTAACATCAAAATCAATCATCAATGGAAGATGATCTGAAAAATGATAATTAAGTATTTTATAATTTCTAACATTAATCTCCCTAGAGGTTAAAATATAATCCAATCTTCTATAAGGAGACCAACTAGGCTCTGTTAATAGGATATCTTCACTGTCTAATTTAATTTTATCATTTAAATGAGTTTTATTCAAAAGTTTTTTTATTTCCTTCTCCCCCTTAAAAGTATTAAAATCACCCATTAAAATAACAGGATTTTTTATCCCATTGATGATTTTAATTAATTCATCAATTTGTTCTTTTCTAGTGTTACTTCCAAGAGCAAGATGGCAAATAAGCAAAGTTATTTTTTTAGGGCAATTGACACTTGCTTCAATAACCATTCTTTTTGTTCCTTCATGAAGAACATGATATTTAACATCATGAAACTTGTATTTAGAAATAACTCCATTAGCCTGCTTATCTAAAATAGGAACATAATAAAACAAACTCAACCAACCATTAATAGGATATTTTATTTTTTCAATAAAATTCCTAAGCCCTGTTTTTTTAGCAATATACTTAACCTCATCCCTACCCCTACTTCTAATAGAACCAGTATCAATCTCAACAAGTGCAATAATATCTGCCTTTAATTTATTTAAAGCCTTGATTATCTTCCAATCAAGATGCTTTGGAGGAAAAAATATCTTCCAGAAATAAAGATATTCATACCATCGTCCTTCAATACCTTCACAGTATTCAATATTATAACAAACCAGTCTAGTCATCCTTTTTATCTCCTGTTTTCTCCGAAGTCTTTTATAAGAGCTCTCACCATTTTTATTCATATCCAATAATAAGGAACCTATTCCATTTAAATAGGTTTTGAAAGAGTTTGATTAAACCGCAGAATAATGCTAATCATTAATTAATTAGTTATTCATATTAAAAATAGATAAAATTAAAAGCATAAAAAAACAAATATAATAATGAAAGAACAATTTCAAATAATATCAAAGCCAAGAGAACTCTATGATGAAATGATCAAAGACATTCTTAATGCAAAAAAACAAATATTCTTAGAAACCTATATTTATGAAGATGACCAAGTTGGAGTTCGTTTCAGAGAAGCACTTTTAAAAAAAGCAAAGCAAGGAGTAAAAATAAAACTACTCCTTGATGCATGGGGTTCAAGTGTAAAAAAACATTATTTTGAAGAATTAATAGCGAATGGAGCAGAAGTAAAGCTTTTCAGAGAAATAAAATATCTAATAAGAATATTCTCAAAAAACCATGAAAGAAGTCATAGAAAGTTATTGATAATAGATAATAATATTGTCTATGTAGGCTCTGCAAACATAACCTATAGATACATTGATTCAAGGGAGCTTGTTATAAGATTAATAGGGGATATTACAAATTCATTTATTAAATCCTTTCAAAGAGTTTGGAACAATCATTCAGATCATATAACTCATAAAAAATTAAAATCAATATTTCATGAAGAATTTGAAATAATCAATGACATTCCTTCTTATTATTGGAGAATAACAGAAAGTAAATATGTTAAATTAATAAAAAACGCAAAAAAATCAATCCTAATCGAAACACCCTATTTTATCCCATCAACAAGAATAAGAAAAGTTCTAGGTAAAGCAGTAAAAAGAGGAGTAAAAGTAAATATAATAATCCCATATAATTCCAATGTAGCAGTAGTAGATACATTGAGAAACAGATATCTTGGAAACCTGTATAAAAATGGAATAAAACTTTTTTATTATAAACCAACTTTGCTTCATTCAAAATTAATGATAGTTGATGATGATTTTTTCCTCCTCGGTTCATCTAATCTAGATTATCGTAGCCTATTATATTTATATGAAATAAACTTCCTAGGAAAAGATAAAAGAATAATAAAATCATTAAAAGAATATTTTAATGAAACAATAAAAGGTACAATTCCCTTTGACTATGGTGAATGGAGAAAAAGATCTTCATTTAAAAGAATACTTGAAATGATTTTATACAGGGTTCGACATTATTTATGACACAATTCATAATACTAAATAATCATATTTCCACATCAGTATCAATGACCAATATCTTCTCATCTTCATCATTATACATTACCAATACTCATCTACCCAACATATTTTTACATTAGCGAATAATCCAATATTTATCCATGCAAACAAATATAAACAAAATTAAACTATAAAACCTATGAATAGAAAAACAGAGGCATTTAAAAAAGATAATTTGATAATTTTGGCAGCCTTATTGATAATATTCCTAATAACAATTTTATTATACCTAATAAATTCATTTTCAGACACAATTCCCCAAACAAATAGTAAGGACAATGCAATCGCAGAAAACACAGTAACGAGAATAATAGACGGAGATACATTTGAAATGTCAAATGGAAAAATCATAAGATTACTATGCATTGACACCCCTGAAAAAAACCAACCAAAATATGAAGAAGCAAAACAGTTTCTATCTGATTTAATACTAAATAAAGAAGTAAGAATGGAAAAGGGTATTTCTGACAAAGACAAATATGGAAGATTACTAAGATATGTTTATGTGGCTAAAGAAAATATTCCTTCTCCTTGTGCAATCAAAGACACAATAGAAAATACTCCACGCACTTTATCAGATGAAGTTTGTATTACAATTGGAACTCCTGAAGACATATTTGTTAACAAAGAAATAATAGATAATAATTATTCCTATCTTTTCATTTATGGAAATGAAACATGTAATGAATTAAAAGATTCTTAATCTATTAAATCAACATATTTTATACAAAACAATAGTAAAAGCATACTTTTCTAATCCTAATCTGCTCACAAACCCATCATTTACACATTACTTATTATTATTATTATTTCAAATTAAAACCTTTAAATATTCTCATTAATCCTAATTAATATGAAGAAACCAAAAGCACTTATCCTTTTTTCAGGAGGACTTGACAGCAGGCTTGCAGTAAAACTTATGCAAGACCAAGACATTGAAATAGAGACAATTTTTTTCAAGCTTCCATTTGGGGGAGGATGTTGCAATAATTTTGAATGTGTACTTAATTATGCTCAAATGCAAGGAGTTAAATTAAATGTTATTGATTGTACAAAATCCCCTTATTTTGAAAAATATCTGGATGTTATAACAAATCCAAAATTTGGCACAGGAACATCGATAAATCCATGTAAAGACTGTAAAATTTTCATGTTTAAAATATCAAAAGAATTCATGAAAAAAATAAAAGCAGATTTTATTGTAACAGGCGAAGTCATTGGCCAGCGTCCAATGTCCCAATTAAAAAGATACCTTGCACTAACTGAAAAAGAATCAGGTTTAGAAGGACTAATTCTCCGCCCACTCTCAGCAAAACTTCTTCCAGAAACAATTCCAGAAAAACAAGGCTTAGTGGATAGAAATAAACTATTAGCAATAGAAGGAAGACATAGAAAAGCACAAATAACTCTGGCAAAAAAATACAATATAAAATATCCACTTCCAACAGGCGGCTGTCTCTTATGTGAAAAATCATATGCACCAAAACTAAAAGACCTATTAAATAAAAACAACGGCATAAAACATGAAGATATTCAACTCCTATCCCTAGGAAGACATTTTAGAAAAAGTGGAAAAATAATAATTGGAAAAAATGAATCTCAGAACAATCAATTAATAGAATTAAATAAAATTCTTAACCATAATATTCTAATAAAAAAGGATTCACCAGGTCCAACAATAATATTTGAAAACATTAAAGATAAAGATCTTGCAAATAAAATGCAAGAAGTTTTCTCAACAAATAACCTAGAATCAAGAAAACAATTTGATAAATATAAGATTAATCAAGGTTTTGCTTTTTGCCCATAGGATCTTCCAAGATGACCCACAGCATCCATGGGATTAACACCATCAGCCAAAACATCATGCAATGATCTTTCAGTTAAATCCATGCAAGGCCCTCTCATTGAAACATAACTAACACTTCCTTGAGCATGTGCTCTTGATTCAGCATAGGCCAAAGCAGCCTCAATCTCAACTTCTTCATGAACATCAGTTGGAATAGGAACAAACTTAGGCCTACCAACAATAATTGAAGTTCCATCCTCATAATCTTTTAATGCTGCTTCAACAGGTGATAATCTTCTTAGCATTTTTATTCCAATAAAAATACCTTTTTAAATATTTCTATAAAGAACAGTATCTCCGATTAACTGATTATTTTTGGGAAATATAATTTCTTTATAGTTTGAATTTGCATATTTTGCTTAAGCAAAATATGTTGTCTTTCATATCAGTAGTCTAATG
>Ga0208958_1001847_pt1 | contig 19655 bp, 27 predicted proteins | sample RifOxyB1_FD_184032 | JGI IMG/M metagenome (GOLD analysis project Ga0208958, IMG submission 184032) | Soil microbial communities from Rifle, Colorado - Rifle Oxygen_injection B1 (SPAdes) | ecosystem: Environmental > Terrestrial > Deep subsurface > Rock core/Sediment | place: Rifle, Colorado... | reverse complement strand
TTTCGGACTGGCCATTTTGTTACTTGATTTGTTCTATATAAAAAGGTTTGTAACAGGCTATTTCTACGGTTTATTGGGTATTATTCTTGCGCATAGTGTAATTCTTTTTTTGACCGGTTCAATGATGATGTACCTGGTTGAATTGTATGAAACGACAGTAGTTAAAATCGGACTGAAAGGAATCTTTACCACCGCCTGGCCATGGGAGTATCCGCAACCATTAATTATCAAATTGGTTAAGACAGCAATCTATGCAGTTCCGGCTATTTTGGCGGTTAAGGAACTTAGAAACGACAAAGTATTGGCATTGTTGGTATTGGCATTTTACGGACTGAGCATTAGACCGACCACTGACTGGATCCATCTGACCCCCTTACTGGCAATCAGCGGCCTTTTAATTTCTGGGAAATACAGAACGTGGTTTATGGCTGGTTGGATTGCTGCTGGAGTATTGGTTTTGGGGTACGGAGGATATTACAAGTGGGGGAAACCGATTGTTGAGCAAACGGTGGTTTGGAAAATCGGGTTAGAAGTTCCGGAGCTGGCCAGTGAGAAATATGTTTTTATTTATAGCTACAGCCCGGGATGGTATGTAGTGTTGGGGAAACAAAATCCAACCCCTTACGACTATCTGCATTCAGGAATATTGGACACCAAAATTGAGAGGAGAGTAATCGGTGAATTGCTGGTTAATAAAGTTCAATACGTACTGGCTGACGGGCAATTGGAGGCTGATAGATCAAGGATTGCCGAGTTTGTGGTAGCCAATTACAGTAAAGTAGCGGTGGTTGAGAATCTGACACTATGGAAATCAAATTCAGTTTTGTATGCACTGGAAACGGGGACTAATAGTAGGTGAGTAGGGAGTAAGCCTTGCGGGAATCTTGCGTTAATTATGCGGGAAAAGTTATTTTTGAGCAACAAGAAAAGCGATGATACTGAGAATGTAGACGCTAAGCCAGAGAGTAGTAAAAATGACCAGTTTTACGGCTTTTTTTGGTTGCTTGCTGTCCCAAAAAAGTAAAAATGCCTGACCTAAAAACATCAAAGAAGTGATGACAGCCGAAACGATGAATAACGACAAAAATAAGGCCGGTCCGAGAATGCTGGGTGAAGATCCAAACCAATGGTTACCGTTTAGCATGATCGATCCGATTAAAAGACAGTAGACAAAGATTCCGGTTGCCTGCAGGAAAGCGGTAAATTCCAAAGAAAGTTTACTTAGCACTAGATTATTATACACGCCTTGGGAAGGTGGAGTTTAGAATGAGGGTTGGAATTCAATTTCGGGTTTAATCTGTTGGAATTTAATGGTGGGTTGGGGTGTGGGAGTGGGAGTAATGATTAGTGGTTTTATGGGAAGTTTCGGATTAACTAATTTCCAGGTTGGTTTGGGAGTGGGTTGGGGTGTGGTGGTGGGGGTAGCAGAAGGGGCAATGGTAGAAGATGGGGTGGCTGGAGCAGGAGTTTCGCTGGGTGAAGGAGTGACAGTAGGAGTAGTTTCGGTCTGGGCGGAAAGAACTTGTTTTTGACGGGTGCCAAAGTAGTATGCGGCGGCAACGACTCCGACCAAGAGTAAGGTAATGGCGATGCCGGAGATAAAAAACTTAGCAGATCCAGAGGAGGTTTTGGGAGTCGGAGTGAGGGTATTGTCTTCCACTAGTTTCGGATAATAGTCTCAAATAAATCGCATGTCAATCCTGGTTTAATTGTCACCATCTCCTTCCTATGTCCTATAGGATGGTATAATGCTCAAATCATGTTTGATAAAGAAATTGGTGATAAGTATGGTCCGAAGAATGAGCCATATTTGGGGGCTAGAGTATTGGCTTTGCTACCCAGGTTGATCGGTAAAAGAGGCGAGTTTGTAGTTGGATTATTTTCATATCTGAGGTGGGTGGATGACTTGATGGATGAGGGGAAGCAACCTACCAAGTCTAAGCTCGAATTTATGGAGCGGCAAATGGTGCTGGCAACCGGGATTGATGAAATTAAGCCAGCAAACCCCGAACCAGAAGAAGAATTTTTTTCCAATCTTCCGTGGAACGTAGTGCCCAGGGAAACTCGTCACAGAGTTCAGATGATTTTGGGGTCTGTGATTGATGACGTAAATAATCAAGGATTCAAGGTTAGAACAGATCGAGAAATAAGGCATTACAACTGGAGGACAATGTGGCCAATTATGGACGGGTTATTTCTGGTTTTAAATGGAAAACCTGCAAAGCCAGGAGTTCAGGTTATGAGGTTTTTGGATGCTTGTGTCAGGATAGGGAGCCTGGAGGGTTTGGGTGACGATTTGTCCCAGGAGGTAATAAAGCTGCCTGTGGAGTTTGAGAGAGAGACTGCAGTAACAAAGCAATCGGTGCTAGAAAAATTAGATGAGAAGTGGTTTTCCGCAGAGAAAAAAAGAAACCTGAATGAGATTGCGGTCAATGCGTTGGGATTTTTGAAATTAGATATTCCGGCGTGGCAGAAATTGTTGTGTCTTGGCTATGCTGCTGAAATTTTGGTAACTAAGAGCTTGGGAGTTAGTCTAAAAAAAGCAATCCAAGGAGCTGTATCCGAAACGGTAGATGTTGGAAATTTGAATGAGACAGAAGCCATATAGACGAGATCGAAAAAGTAATGCTGAGGCGGTTTTAGGAATAGAGATTTGGCCAAGATTTGAGTGAGGATTTACTGCGCTGTTAGCTCATGTCCTATAGTTTGACTTTATAAGGAAAAATGCTTATAATGCCGCCATATTTGTTGCGGGAAGCCTATGAAAATACCGGCGGATTTATCGAGAGCTTTGACGGGATTTAGGCGGGTTTTTACAGGCGTTAATAAACAAAGCAAAACCAGGATAAATGACAGGGAAAAGATAACGGTAATTTTGACCGGGTTCGGGGGAAAGGATGTTTTGGGAAATTGGTCCGGGGAAACGGCCCCTTTCTTAAAGGAAATGAAAGATCTTTTGGACGTAAGAAATAAAGTGCGATTGTGCAATTTGGCATATGAAGGAGAACTGTACGGAAGCCGGGTTTTGGTAGCGGCAACCGGAATGGCTAAAGTGAAGACCACGGCCTGTTTATCAGAGATTCTGCATGTTTATGATAAGAAAATAAGAGAGGTTATTTTGGTCGGGATTGCCGGCATAACCCCAATGAAGGGCGGGATTTTAGATAGTTTGGGAAAGGTGCGAAAGTCGGAGCCGGCCATGTTGGGTGATGTTTGCGTCAGCTTTCTGGCAGTGGATTACGATTTGCAGCATTATGGTGCCGATTGCGGCAGATCGAGTTTGCCGGAACCTAAATTTTGGGATCAAAAAAGCACATTTCAGGCTAAGTTCATAAAGGGAGATAAGAAGTTGGCAGATGAGCTTCTTTCTGCCTGCAAAAAAGTGCGCTGGCCGGCTGTACCTAAGGGGGTGGAAAAAATTAACACCTTATATCACTCCGGAAGCCGATTTCCTAAAGTGTGGGAACCTTGGGAATGTCTGGAAGTGACCAGTGACTTATATTGGCACGATTTAAGATCTGATTGCAGAGCCCGGGAGCTGGCCGGAGGACTGTTGAGGAGGGAATACGGCAGGAAAATTTCCCCAGATTCGGTGCTGGTAGTTTCTTCCATGGAAGCGGTGGCCTGCGGGGCAGTTGTGGAATGGTGGAACAGGGATCACAAACGGGCAATTGGGTTTTCTTACGTCAGGGGGGCTAGTAACTTTAGTCACCCATATGTAGACACTGACGGAAAGCCGGTTTTAGGGGCCCTGGAGAGCCTGAAAATGTCGGCAAAATCGGGAGGGGCCTCGTATGCAATGCAGACTGAAGCGTTACCGGTATTAAAAATGCTTGAATTGAGATCATATGTTTAATAGTTTGAAAACAAATGTCGCATTACTAATGCAGAGCCCGAAGGACTACTTGTATTCCTTTGTATATTCGGATAACTCGAAAGTGGAAATACGCCGGTTTGATCCCAGATCGGTAGCGGCGGCTGAAAAACTAATTAAGAAACTTAAGAGGCTTTGTCCTAAGATAACAGTTGTTTTAATCGGATCGGTAGGCTTGGGAATTGACGGCCGGGGAGACATTGATTTGTGTGCCTGTGCTGCGAAGACTAAACTGCCGGTTTATTACCGGAGGATAACAAAAAATTTCGGTAAACCGGTAAAAATCAGAAGTGAATTTCGGCAGTGGGAGTTTGAGAGAAATGGTTTTCCGGTAGAGCTGTACTTGTCTAATACAAAAGACCAAAGATTTAAAGAGCAAGTTAGATTGTTTAACTTGCTGAAAAATAATCCAGCTTACCTACGGGAGTATCAGAGCATTAAAAGATTAATGAACCATGGATCTGAGAGAGAGTATGTATTAAGAAGAATGGAGTTTTTTAACAGGATTTCGGGCCAAAGACAATAAATGTTGACTGGAAATTTATGGGCGGGAAGCTATACTTATTTAAGAGATGAAACCTGAAAAGGTGATGCTAGTTGTGAGCGCAGTAGTAATTGCGTTGGGAGTGGGGATTTACGCGGTAAAAGCGACTGGATTCTTCAAAAGAGTCGGTGGTAGAGTTGTTACCAATCTGTTTGAAGTTAAGTGTAAAGAAAATGAAGAATATGTAGTGACCCAGGCAGGCGGAAAGAAACTTTGTGTCAAAAGACCAAAAGACGGAGGTAAAAGTTGCACTAAAAGCAGCGAGTGTGAAACGGGTAAATGCGTGAGTAAAGAATATTATGGAGCTACTAGCGGAACCTGTTTTAATTCAAACTACCACCAGCCTTGTATATTTTGGTTGTGGACGGTTGAAGAATCTCAAGCCCGGGAAAAACCAGCAGCTAATGTTATTCAGGGTCCTTGTGTTTATTAGGTGTTAATAGAGAAGGTATTAATAGTCGTTTTGTAACCGCAAGTGGTTAGTGGTCCGAAAGGAGATTTGAAAAACGAATCTTGTTATAATTCCGGATTATGGTTTTGCAGAAAGGTGAAGTTGTAGGTTTGTATATTGCGGCTCAGGGTCAAAGACCTAAAGAGGGACTGCGAAGAGCGGCGATGAATCCGGTAGATTATGTGTTAGCCGTAGCGGGATTTGGATTGATGGGTGACAGATATTACCTAAACAGGTTACTGGGTTCTTATTCTAAAACGGCCCGAATTCCTGACATTTTTCGTCAAGTTACGTTTATGGGAATGGAAGATTTTGAGGCCGGGGTTTTGGAGATGAGTGGTCGGATGGATATACGTGAAACGCGGAGAAACATCATAACCAGGGGAATCGATTACCGGGAATTGAAGAAAAAAACTATTCGGATAGTCAGTGATTCAAGAACCAGGAGGTTTGCCGGATTTTTAACCGAGGAAGAGTGTACTCCTTGTAACATCCCCGATGACGGAAAGTTGGGATTTAAGGAGGCTTTCGGTTCTGAGTGGAGAGGAGGAGTAAGAGCTCAAGTTACGAAAACCGGGTTGGTGGAGATGGGATATCAGGTGTTGGTGATGGACCGAAAACCAGGGATAATTACAGACGCACAGCAGTAGCAGTAACTATGATGTTTAAGGCAGAAAATAGGCGACTAGCCACAGCGGAATAGCAGTCAGGGACAGTTTTCCCAGAAGTCCGATATAACCTCTTTTTAAGACGACAAATCCACCAGCAATGCCTGTGACATCAAGGGGAAAGGTAACCAGGTTGCAATAGGGTTTGCACCAATTGTGAGGCCGGTGCAGTATGTCCGTTAAGCCGTTATTTAAGTTCAGGGTTTGCAGAATATCTCTACCCAGATGGTATAGGGAGAAGGCAAGAAGGCAGATGAAACACAATCTGGCTAATTTAGTCACGAATAAAAGTATAACAACTGAGATGAGTATTCATCTCAAATACTGACTTAATAGTTTGCAACCAGAACAAGATCAGTTTATGCGATCTGATTGGGGTGAAGTCTGATAGACCCAAAAGCCAGTTACTTACAATCCTTTGGACAATTGCAGTAATCTTCGTATTGCGAGTCACAGACTCCGTTTCCACACGGGCTGCAAATAGCATTGGGTCCACCCATAATCATGCCGCAGGTTCCTCGACCTTTGTTTGTTGGGGGTTGTTTTTTCTGGATAGATACCAGTCCGGGACAACATTTTTTAATCTTGATGTCGGGATTTATTTTTCCGGTTCGGAAGTCAAAGTTGCTGATGGGGATTTCACCTGCGTTTGAACAGTATGTTTCGGAAGTATTGGTGGCAGGAGTCGTTGAGGGGGAGATTTGATTTGTGTCTGCCTTTTTGGGCAAGACATTTTGATATAGGAGATATCCTGAGCTTGCAACAAAGATTGCAAGCATGATTAAGGGGAGCAACCCAGAGCCCTTTTGGTTCACAATTCAGTATCTTTTAATGTGGGGGAGATGTCAATAATTGTGTTTGCAAAACCAGCGAGCAATGCCAAAACCTACTTTTTGATGTTTGTTTGATCGCGTTTTGAATGGCAATGAATATTCAAATAATTTGTTAGCTTAGCCTTGTAATAATGGGCAGTTTGGGTCGCAGTTGCCGTTGCAACTTATGTCGAGGGGCAAGCCATTTTCAGGTATCAAGATGGGAACTCTCTGATTGCACCATTTTCCATCCTTTCCAGCTTTTAAAACTCCAGCTGCGACTAACTTATCAACGTCGGGATTAATACCGGGATTTGCGAGCTCTCTGCATTCTTTTGGCATGCTTGCATTATATCCCGGGACCCTAGTGAGTAAATTGATGACGATTCAGCCGAAGAATGCGGGCTTTGTTAGAGCCTACTTTTAGGATTTTGGAAATTCACTTGCAAAAGGAGTTGGGGAATTGAAGCGGTGTCGCTTATAAAATAGCGGAATTCTTCCGTGTACGGGTAAATGTATTTCAGCTGCATACCACTGCCTGAGGTGCTGCTTTTTGATACTATCCGGGTAAGACAAGCGACTTTTATCTGATCGTTTCTAACCCCGTATATACACTCTGGCTGATAAGTAGCGCTTTGAGCTCCCTGGGCCGGGGAAAAACTATAACCCGGTTTAACATAATATTTCTGTCCTGACCAGGCGTTTTGTTTGGCCCACTCTAAAGTAGAAAATCCCAAAATATCCCTATGATAAGTTGCCTGATCCGGTTGGGTTACTTGATGGTAGTAAACCCATTCCTTTCCGGGGAGATCAGATGAGCCGGTTTTAAACAAATTTAAATCTTCTGGGCATGCACCTTTGGGAGGACATTTGCGGAGATCCATTAACCAGTTCAAAACATCCTGATTGGTTATTACTTGAGATTCTGATACGGGCGCCCATTTGACTTTGGAAGGTAAAGAGGGAGGAGTAAGACTGGTAGATGTGGGCATGGGGGTAACGTTTGGCGTGGTTGGGGAGGGGTTATCCGGGTATGGAAGGTTGGTGATGGTTGAAACCTGCGGTGATCTTAAAAATATGATTATAAATACCGAAAAGGTGACAACGGCAACTAACAAGAGGGGGAGAAAAGACGATTTGGGCATGTCCTTTTATATTATTATCCGATCAAACTTTAAATTCAATGTGGTAAGCATGGACAGAGCATTCGAAGCTATGATGTTCTGATTTGACAAAACGTTGAGCCGGATGGTACCATTCGTCTACAATTTGCAAAAGCGTTTAAGTTTGGTTTCCCGCCAAACAAGCTGCTTGCGATGAGCAAGACGGAAGTCAACCGTAAGAATGAGACAAAGCGTGTCGGTAACGGAGCGCTACAAGCGTAAGCTTTTAGTTCCACCGAAAGGTGGTTTTTTTGTAGCTTACGAAAGCAGGGTGGTACCACGAGAAACCTCGTCCTTGCTCTTCAAGAAATATCTTGGAGGGTGAAGGCGAGGTTTTTTATGTTTACAAATGCAAAACTTATACAAAAGAACTGGCGAAATACCCTGAAACAAGGGCAGGTGTCTTTGGTGGTCGTGAGGGAGGGAGAGGTTTTGTATGCCAATAAGGTGTCCGGAGTTTCTGGTCTGGTTGATTGTTTTAAGCAGGATTTATTGTCAGGAAGTGAGGTCTATGACACCAAGATTGGGTTGGCGGCGGCGAAACTTTTAGTGTGGGGGAAGGCAAGATCAGTGTTTGCACTTACGGCGAGTCAGTCCGCTGTAAACTTTTGCAAAGCAAATAATCTGGCAGTTGAGAGTGTGAAGCAGGTGGACCGGTTGTACTTTTCTAATGATTTAGGTGGATGCCTATTTGAGAAGACAGCCTTCGGAGCGCAGAGAGCGGAAGATTTAATCAGGGGTTTGGAAGGACTAGGGGAGGTAAGAGTTGAGAGGTGTACAAAAGACGGTGTCTTTCCCCTGAATTATTATTCCACGTCAAATAGAAAAACATGGGTCAATCTGCAAGGGAAATGGACTGCGGTCAGGCATCCTGAAATGGATAAGGCGATCAGAGTTGGGAGAAAGAAAGCCCGGACTGTGGCGACCTGCGAAGTTAAAAGAGGAGATATGGTAGTGGTCGGAGACGGGTTGGGGGTGTATGAGGAGAAAGTCGAGTTGAAAAAGGGCCAGGATTTTGGCTTTATGAGTAGTGAGGTTAGTGCAGAGAGGCCCAAAGAAGCACTGATTGGCAGGGTGGCTGAAATAATGCGGGAAAGCAGGCGAGAGGGTAAGCGAACGCTTTTAGTAGGGGGTCCGGCGATAGTTCATACCGGTTCGGGAAAATATTTGTCCGGACTAATCCGGTCCGGATGGATAGACGTACTGTTTGGAGGAAACGCCATAGCTGCTCATGACTTAGAAGAAAATTATCTGGGGACGTCTTTGGGGACAGAGGTGACTTCCGGAAACAGGATTGAGGGGGGTCATCATCATCACCTGAGGACTATCAATACGATTCGGTTTTACGGGGGAATTAAAAATGCCGTGGTCGCCAAAGTGATTAAATCCGGAATTTTTTATGAGTGTGTCCGAAGCGGAACGAAGTTTGTTTTAGCCGGGTCCATCAGGGACGACGGTCCGTTAACAGACGTGATCACAGATTCGGTAAGGGCACAAATGGAGATGAGAAAAGAAACCAGAAATGGTTTCGGCGTAGCCCTGATGGTGGCTACGACTTTACACTCAGTTGCTACGGGCAATTTGTTGTCTTTTGATACCACCAAAATCATCGTTGATGACAATCTGGCTTCAGTGACTAAGTTAGCTGATCGGGGGACTAATGCCTTAGGAATTGTGACCGATTGCGCTTATTTTTTGAGCCAATTATGTAATAAGCTGGAGGTGGAGATATGAAAGATTTTATTAAAAAGAATTTACCCAAAAAGAGTCAAAGCTTGTCTGAATGGTATAACCGGGTGGTAATGCTGGCTGAACTGGCTGATTATGGACCCGCCAGAGGGACTATGATTTTTCGGCCTTACGGATATGCGATTTGGGAAACGGTGCAGAAATACATGGATGAGAAAATCAAGGCCAGCGGGGTGGAGAATGCATATTTTCCGCTTTTTATCCCCGAGTCTTTATTGGCTAAAGAGAAAGATCATATCAAGGGGTTTGCTCCTGAGTTGGCGGTAGTAACGATCGGAGGCGGAGAAGAATTGAAGGAGAGGCTGGTAGTAAGACCGACCAGTGAAACGATAATGTACCAGGCGTATGCCAATTGGATAAAGTCATGGCGGGACTTGCCGGTTTTGGTTAACCAATGGAATAACGTAGTCCGCTGGGAAAAACGTACTTATCTGTTTCTTCGGACTCTGGAATTTCTGTGGCAGGAAGGACATTGTGCTCATGCGACCTGGGAAGAGTCGTGGGAGAGGGTGCTGTGGGGAATTAAATTGTACGAGCAAACATATCGTGAAATATTTGCATTGCCAACGGTGGTGGGAAGGAAATCGGAATCTGAGAAGTTTGCCGGGGGTGTGGCGACTTTGACTTGTGAAGTTTTGATGCCGGAAGGCAAGGCTTTGCAGGGTTGCACATCGCATGATTTGGGGCAAAATTTTTCCAGAGCACAGAACATCAAGTTTCAGGATAAAGACAGAAGTGCCAAATATGTCTGGCAAAACAGCTGGGGTTTTACCACCAGATCTATAGGAGGAATGCTAATGGCACATGGGGATGATGCGGGAGCGGTACTGCCCCCAAGAGCTGCTCCTGTTCAAGTAGTAATCATATTGGCAAAAAGCGAAACCGACGTAACGGAGTATGCCAAAAAAGTTGAGTTGGAGTTGGTTCAACTGGGTTTAAGAGTGAAATTGGACGATCGGGAAGAGGAGTCAATGGGGTACAAAATCAATAAATGGGAACTGAGAGGGGTGCCCTTACGGATTGAAATTGGCATTAAAGAGGTGAGGAGTCAGAATTTGACGATTGTTAGAAGGGACAACCAGACCAGACTTCTGATTTCAAATAACAACTTGGGAACAGTCAAGACGTTGCTGGACACTATTCAGTCTGATATGTTGGCTAGGCAGGAAAGATTTCTAGCTGAGAATACTTTTGAGGCTATTACGTATAATAGATTTAGCGAAATAATGAAAACAACGAAAGGTTTTATTAAGGCGTTTTGGTGCGAGCGAGCGGAATGCGAAATGACAATTAAAGAAGAGACCAAAGCTTCGACTAGATGCCTTCCTTTGGATGCGCCGAAAGAAAACGGAGTCTGTGTTAAATGCGGTGAACCGGCAATTCACCGCTGGTTATTTGCTCAGGCCTATTGAGGAGGTGATGATGCATGGCAACTATTGATGATTTTAACGCACTAGATATCAGAGTGGGAAAAATTGTGGAAGTTGAGGATTTCCCCGAGGCAAGGAAACCTTCATATAAGCTAACAATTGATTTTGGACCAGAAATCGGGATAAAGCACTCAAGCGCTCAATTGGTTAAGCACTACACAAAAGAAGAGCTAAAAAACAAGCTGGTGTTGGGTGTGGTCAATTTTCCCCCGCGCCAAATCGGTCCTTTTATATCCGAATCACTTACTCTGGGAGTTCCGGATGAAAACCATGATTGCATTCTAATTGCACCCGATAAAGCCACGGCAGTGGTAGGAGGAAAACTATATTAGGATTGATTCCAGAATTCGAATTTCGATCTAGCGTCGATACTATTAGACGAGTTCTGATCAGGGTTTGGGTGGGTATGGGCGGAAATCCGTTCGAACCTGTTTAGCCATTAAGTTATTATTGGGTTATGTTCAAAATCGTGGCCTGCCCGGTTGATAAAAGAGAAGTGGGGGAGTTGGCTCGTGAGATCGGGGGCTTTTATATTTGAAAATGTATGACTAAACGACAGGTTTGGCAAACGATAGCCTTGGATTTGAAGAGAGCGGCTAATTATTTGCATGCTAAGAGATACCGGCAGGCAGAATTTTATTTAGATGAGGCCAAACAACTGTACAAGACCGCTTCTTTTGACGACAAGATGCGCTCTGTTGAGAAGTTTATAAGCTTTAGCGGTGATCCGGAAGGGATTTTGTTGGGGAGCAGTATTATTTCAGGGAGACTGTAAAACCCGGCTGGCCTGATGGAAAGTATTCTAGCCTGTTCCTCTCAAATTTAGTATTTACTATCTTTGTAAAATATGTTAGAAGTTCTTAAATGTCAGATGAACGTTTAGGTCCGGCAGAAACAAGGGTAGATATTAGAAGATATATCGAAGAACACCCCGAAGGTGTAAATATTTCTCCAACTGTTCTTGCGGCCATTGCTAGGCAGAGAAAATGGTCGGATCTTGTAGATCCTGTAAGAAGAATAACTTCAGGTCTAAAAACTTTAGGAGTTGTACGTATAGAGGGTTTAATTGCTAAACCCGTTCCTCGAAGGAAGCATTAAAATTTGTTCAGAGGGCTTTGATGGAAGACGTCTGCGGTAAACCACTACCCCCTTTGATACAGAACGAAGCTGTTACGCACAAAATTTAACATAACAGACTAGATAGAATGGCCTCACGCGGTTATAATCTCACTTAGTAAAACAACTAAATAGCCATGAATATGCCTGATTTCGATGAGTCTCGAGTTATATTTGAAAAGAGATGGCAGGAGTATGTTAATAATTTTCTTGCCTCACCATCTAATTCCAAGGTATTTAAAGCGTACGAGTCCGGGGGAATCTTATCTCCTGAAAATAGGAATGTGGTAGAGCATCAAATCATGGCAAGATTCGTAGTTGAGGTGTTGTGTGATTTGTGTGGTGTAGACGGAAATGAAAAGGAAGACGGCTTAACAGCAGCAAGTCTGCACGATTTCAATGTGCTCGAAGAAAAATTCGGCAGAAGAAACGGGAAATATAAACATTACCGGGATATAGAATCGCTGAAAGAAAAAGATCGTAATACACTCAGAGAGTTGGGGTTTTCAGAGGAAGCAATTAGTCTGACGGATGCTAACATAACGCACGAAGAGGGGGGTCCAAAATCACTAACCGCGATGTTTTTGTTCTTGGCTGACGCCTGCATCTCCGGAACAAAAATCGTAGATATCAGAAAAAGATTTGCGGATACAAGGATGGGGTGGCGCAGCGACAAGAAGCGAATAGATGATAAAACAGCGCAGGAGAATGCATATTATTATGATCATTTTTGGAAAGGGGCTCCGGGGCACGGAGACAGGCCGCATGATGAAGTACAACTGGAAACTGCCGCAAGAATATGTAGTGATTTGGTAGGAATATTAAGAGAGAAGCAGGCAGATACTAAAAATCCCAAATACGCACGCATATTTGGCCCAAATGGAGATTCAAACCTACTTCCAGAGTATATACGGGATAAAGTGAACGAAAAAGTTGCAAACGTCTAAGGGGAGATTTGTAATATTCATTGGGATTAGTTCTCGATATTTGCAGGGACTGGCGGACTGTCTGGGAACCTGGTTTTGGGTATAATCAGTCTTATGGATGAAATTAAAGTAGCTTCACTAGAAGATTTGGGTTGGGGTGGGTATTTTAAAAATGAACACTCTATAGCCAGAGTGGTTGCCGAATATAGAGAAGCGTATAGGGTCAGAAGCATAAATGGAGAATTTTTAGCAAAAATTACCGGTAAACAACTGTTTTTGGCGACCAAACGGGAAGATTATCCGGCGGTAGGTGATTTCGTGGTGATAGATGAAATGTCCGGGAAAAAAGCAGTAATTCGTGAGGTGTTGCCCAGAAAGACCTGGCTTAAGAAGAAGTACAGCGATAAAGAAGAAAACCAGCTGATAGCAACTAACATAGACGCGGCATTTATAGTGGGATCTCCGGATAAGGATTACAGTTTGAATCGTTTTGAGAGATATTTAGTTATTGCTAAGGACGGGGGAATTAAGCCGGTCTTAATTATTAACAAAACCGACTTACTTTCTGAGGCGGAATTGCGCGCCAAAATATCGGAGATTAAGGAAAGATTTGGGGAGGTTGATATTCTTCTGACTAGTACAGTGACTGAGCTGGGATTAGGAGAGCTGGAAAAGTATATTCTAAGGGGTAAGACATATTGCTTTTTGGGTTCTTCCGGAGTAGGCAAATCGACACTTATAAATAAATTACTGGGTAAAAATGAAATTAAAACGATGGAAATTAGTGAAACATCCGGCAGGGGAAAACACACCACCTCAACCAGGGAGATGTATTTTTTAAAAAACGGGGGAATAGTCATTGATAACCCAGGAACCAGGGAGGTGGGTACGGGAGATTCAGTTAGGGGTATGGAAAATGTGTTTGATGAAATAAGATTACTGTCTCAAAACTGCAGATTTTCTGATTGCACGCATACAAACGAACCTAATTGTGCGATTATCACAGCCGTGGAGTCTGGAAGTTTGGATAAAGATAAATATGCGAATTTTCTAAAGTTACGAAAAGAATCGGAATTTTATAAAATGAGTGAGCTGGATAGAAGAGCTAAAGATCGGAAGTTTGGAAAATTTGTTAAGAAGGCAAAAAATGAGCTTGAGATGTATTGAATTTTTTACTTAAAGCTATTTTGCAGGTTTGGACGCCATAGCCCTGAGCGGAGTCGAAGGGGAAGATACTCGAATTTTGTATGGGCAACTTGCCTCTTTTGGAACTAAGCAATAAAATCCGGCAAATGGCTCGTGAACGCGGGTTTGAATGTCTGTTTAGCAGTAATCCAAAGGTTTATTTTATCGAGCAAGTTATTGAACAGCTCGATGTACTCGAGGCTCTCTTTTTGTGGGAACAGGGATTGGAACATATCTCTGGCTTAGTGACTGGATGTTTCGATATACTACACCCTGATCAAGTTGAGTTTTTACAAGCAGGAAAAAGAAAGGTTCAGACGTTAATTGTGGGGGTTGATAGGGATGAAACGGTGAGACTAAAAGGTCCAGGAAGACCAATTTTTAATCTTAGACAAAGGTGCGAAATGCTGGCGGCTCTTGATTGTGTAGACTTAGTTTTTCCAATTCCCTTTGCTTTGGGAAGGTATGAGGAGTCACCCGAAAACGCTACCTTGTTCGAAGCCTTAACTGATAGATTATTCAACTCTACTTTGCCGAGGCAAGGTATACATTGTCTAATAACAAATGAAGCTGCAGATCCGTTTTGGCGGGAAAAGAAAGAGCGGGCTGAAAAACTGGGAGTTGGCTATATTGGTTTGAATATGGAGAGATCTACTAGCTCGAGTCAGGTGGCAACTAAAATTCAAACAGGGGGTTAGGCATTCTTTATGGTTGCAGCCCTGGATGGAAGACATCCGAACCTATTACTCTCAAAACCGATAATAGAGTATCTATTTTAATATTTCTCTTACAGTAGCCTGGACAAGGATTTCCATTGTATCGATAATTTCAGAGTTCTGTATATGGGGGGTGATTAATTGTAAATCTGTGCACGCAAGCAGAATTGTTTTTGGACCCTGGTCTAGTAGTCCTTTGGTTATTTTTAACAATTTTTCCCTGTCTTCACCATCCTGTCTACTGTGAACCAGGTGGTTGATGATTTCGCCCATTTGGTTCTGATCCTCCTCAACTGGACTTTTTACTTTTATACCATTTGAGGTAAGAACCTCTTCATATAACCTTTTTCTGATGGTGGAGGAGGTGGCTAAAAGACCAACTTCGGTGACTTTGTTACTATTGAGGCGACTTAATGTTTCATCCACTATGCTCAAAACAGGGACTTTCACTGATTCTCGGATTTGGTTAATAAAAATATGAACTGAGTTACATGGGATGACGATAAAATCTGCTCCGCCCTTCTCCAGTCTTTTAGCGGCATCTAACAGATAAGGCAGATATTTTTCTTCTCCCTGAGAATTCTTGATGAATTCCTCTTCTATCTGATAGGGGAGGGGGACGTTCCAAATCAGCATTGGCGGACGGTTTATCCGATCCTTTTCAAAACAGGAGAAAATTACCTCCAGATAAAATTTGGAAGTTGTTTCCGGACCCAGTCCGCCAATTATGCCTGCAGTTTTCATTCTCGGACTTAATTATATAGCAGGTTCGATTCCAATTAGCCGTTGATATAGTTTGATATGTTTTTTAGCTTCAAATTGAGTTAGCTGCCCTGGATGGAAGACATTCGAACTTTTTACGTTCAGTTATCTTGTTAGTTGGAATAAACAGACTTATACTTTTTCCGTAATGATAATAAATCGTAATAATTCGCGTTTTTGGGAGGCTTTGGAAGATATATTGAATAATTCTTCAGTAGTAATAGACCGGCCAGGGGGCAGTGCTCATCCAAGATTTCCGAAGTTTATTTATCCTCTGGATTATGGTTTCCTCGAAGGGACTTCTTCTATGGATGGTGGGGGAATTGACGTGTGGAAGGGGACCGGTACTAACGGTTTTGATGCGATACTTTGTGTTGTTGACACAATCAAAAAAGATTCAGAAATAAAAATATTACTTAACTGCACCCCAGAAGAAAAAAGAAAGGTGCTGGAGTGTCAGAATACAAAAAAGATGAAGGCTATGATGATAAATCGCGACGGGACACTTTCGTGAAAAGCTAGACGTCGTCTGGTGAAGCTAAACGAAAGATTGTTACAAAGCTCTGTTGTGGCAGGACTAGTGGACTATGTTGGAACCTGGTTTAGGGAAAATAGGTTTGGTTTTGCTGTGTAAATGGTGGGGGGCGGGTAAACCCGTTAGCTTTATTGTCGTAAAATTACTGAGGTATTGGAAAGACAGCCTTTTTGGGTTAATATCGCCCCAGGAACGAGTATGAGTGACGATATTAAATGGGTGGTAGATAATGCAGTGAAGTTATCTATTTTGGCGATAGCCTTATCAGTGGCATATTACTTTGTATTTTTTTTGCCAAATAAACAGAACCAGGAATTGGAATTAAAAAGGCAACAGTATCAGGACCAGATAGTTGCCCAGCAAAAGGAAGACGAACGGGAACAACAAAAGATTTTAGATGTACAGAAACAGGCTGCAGAGAATAGGTCATTATTGGATAAGTGTTTGGAAAACGCTGAAGATTCGTATCACCTGAATTGGAGAAATAGTTGTAGGACAAGAGGATTAATGCCAAGTGGGTGTGAGGAGGAGTCAATTAACCTGGAGTTTTCTGATTATCAGAAACAACATAATTTGCCAACTTCTACCATTGAGGGATGGGATGATTATTGGAAAGTTTACAGTGCAAAAAAGGATAAATGTACCTGCAGCTTGCCTACATATAATGCAGACGACATAACTGAGACTGAAAAAAACTCAAAGGACGAATGCTTTAAAAGATATCCACAGAATTAGGGGTATATTACGGTTGGTGTTGTCGCTGGAACCTGGTTTAGCCTGAATTGGTGGAGAGAAAGGGGGATTAGCCTTTGCTGGGTGGTTTAGGAGGAGTGGATGTTTGTACTGCGCAGGACTAAGATTACCCAGGACATGGACGAGGAAAATAATGCTCTTTCTTATTTATTTTGGGGTGGGGTAATAGTCTTCATTATTTGGGCATTCATTTTTAACAATAAGCCCGATACTGAATACATTAGGGAAGAATTCGACAATGGTAAGGCTATCGAAATGGAGGTTGACGACTCGATCACTAGAGACAATTGGGAGTGTACAGGTGATTGCTCTGGTCATGATGCTGGATATGAATGGGCAGAAGAGAAGGGGATAACTGATCCAAGTGACTGTGGTGGCAAATCAGAGTCTTTTATAGAGGGGTGTGAGGCTTATGCGAACGAAAATTATTAAGGTAGGTGGGCATTGATGGGGTGGGGGACTACGTGGGAACCTTTTTTGTTTGTATTGATAGAAGGTATGGGGAAGTAAACCTTGTCAGGAATTTTTGTGCCCTAGGGTCCTTTTTTTAGGTTAGATCGGAAATTTATCCAACTTATAAAAATTTTTACTCTGTCAATGAGGCTCAGATTTGAAAGTAAGGTGTCTGCTCTGTCTCCAATGTGTTCAATGTAGTCCTTAAAATAATTTATTTCAGATTGCTTTGGTTCAAAGATTGATTCCCCGCCGGTGAAGCTGGGAATTTTTTTCCAATCCTGTACAAATGCTCTAATCATGGTTGAGAGTGATGGGTTGTACATTTTGACATTTCTAGCGATGTGTATCAGGCGTTGTGATATGTTTTCAGAGAATTTGAGCGATGGTAAACATTGTTCTTCGAATTCGGCCAACCGATCTTGAATTTTATTTCTAAGCTTGCGTTTTTCGGTCTCATCTTCACCCAAGGATTTAAGCTTATTAGACAAGTTGTAGTTGTAAAATATTCCGATCAAACTGATTACTGCGGGTACTGAGGCTAAGACCAAAGCAAATTTTTCTGAAAGTGTCATATATTACGTTTATGCAAAAAGTTTTGTTATTTCCGAATCCCATGATTCAGTATGGATAACTCTTTTGATCGATAAATTGCCTTGTATTATCTGTGCTTTGGTGAGTTTGGAAAGGGTTTCCCAGTTGTTCCCAAATACGTAAGTGGCGTTGCCATACTTGATGCACTCGAGTAGGTAAAAGCCTCTTTGCCCAAAGCCAAAAACTACATACCCCTGAAAACCGCCAAAACCAATGGCGTGTAGGGTGGGTTTGTAACTTCGAATTTTGTCTACCCTATGTGTAGCCCATGGCTGGTTACCTTTGGGTAGCTGATTTATGACCGTTTTTAATCTATCGGACACCCTTTCCCAGGGGTATTCACCTGGTGGGAGTATTTCCCAGTTGAGTCTTACTTCTTTAGGTGAAAAGTAACCTTCGAGATTATTGGAGACAATGTCGAATTCACCAAAAATTTCAAGCATCAAGTTTGCGAGGTGGAGAACTTCCTTTTCGTTTTCTGGTTTGCTTTGAACTACCCGGCTGGAAAACATGAGTTCGCCTGTTGGAGTTTGAAGTATTTCGAGTTCTTCTGAGGGTGGTAGCACTTTTTCTCTGGGATATCTTTGGTAAGGAACATCAACAAATTTGCTCATTGGAACTGTGTTGTAACGGCCGTCCCATTGTTTCCAATGCCACTTGACTGTGCGGTAAGCAGTTTCCATTGGTAGATCAGTTCTTTTTATTTCCTTGCCCAGGGCATTGAATCTGGTAGTTGGGCCAAATGTGGGTGGGGGGAGTATTTTGTGACCTACTGAAATGGGTAAGTTGAAACCAATTCTAATGGCTATCTGGTCAGTGGTGGAGTTGGTGGTGGCAATGAGTCGAAATTGTTCACCTGGTTTTAAGAATCCAAAATAAGACTTGTAATCGTGGATTGACGTCTTTTTAATCTTCATGAGGCTGATTGTACCACAATTTCTGGTAAATGCAAGATTGTTCTTGTATAGTGTGTTATGATTTAATACGATTGAAAGGCATTATGGTAGGATTACATCCAAGGCAAATAAAAATTCTGGAGCTGCTGAAAGGTGGTGATGGCCAGGGTTTAAGCGTGAGGGAGATTCAGAACTTACTTGGGATTTCCTCACCAAGTGTTGTTCAGCACCACATTGTTCAATTGGAGCGGAAGGGTTATCTTCGCAGAAATCCTAATAACCCTCAGGATTTTCAGGTTTTGGCTGATAGCCCTGATAGGGAAGTGACCTATTTGAACGTTTATGGGTTGGCTCAGTGTGGTCCAGGAGGGAGAATTCTTGATGGCAATCCCATTGAGAGAGTTCCCATCAGCTCAAAATTGCTTGGATTCTCCTCCTCGGAAGCATTTATGGTTAAGGCGAAAGGAGATTCGATGGTGCCACTTATTGCTGAGAACGACTATGTGGTTGCTAGGGTAACGAATGACAAACCACCTGGGGGTGAAATTGTTGTTGCTGTCAATGATGGTAATGCGACAATAAAAAAAATAAATTATTCAGGAGGTGAGGTTGTCTTGTCGTCTATTAACAGGGATTATTCGCCAATGATTGTATCGCCAGATTTCAGGGTGGAGGGTGTAGTTAGAGGTGTATATAAATATGCCAATCCCACGGTAAAATAATTTATGGCGAAAATATCATGGTCGGAGGCATTGGCTGATTATTTGGGGGGATGAGACGTCGAGTTACCAATCCTTGGTGGGGAAATTTGGGGTATCGAAGCAGGGACGGGAGGAATCGAACCTCCACTAGAGCTTTTGGAGAGCCCAGGTCTACCATTAACCTACGTCCCTAGACAGTTTAATTTTACAGGAGTTGCTGAAGAAAGAGAAGCTTACTTGAGTTTGGCGTTTTCCTTGTGGGTGGTGTGCTTTCGGCACTTCTTACAGAATTTATCCAACTGGATTTTTTCGGGGACGTTAACCTTT
>Ga0208958_1001846_pt1 | contig 19659 bp, 17 predicted proteins | sample RifOxyB1_FD_184032 | JGI IMG/M metagenome (GOLD analysis project Ga0208958, IMG submission 184032) | Soil microbial communities from Rifle, Colorado - Rifle Oxygen_injection B1 (SPAdes) | ecosystem: Environmental > Terrestrial > Deep subsurface > Rock core/Sediment | place: Rifle, Colorado... | reverse complement strand
AGAGTACTGAAAAATTAAGCATTCTGATCCGTTTCCTTCCATTAATTACCGATTTCTTTTAAACGTTCCCGCCAGGGTCAACATAAGAAGACCAAAAATTAACATCATGCTTCCACCCAAAAGGTTCAGATGGACTCCTCCAACCAAATCCGATGGTCCGCTGAGAAACATTCCCCAAAGAAAAGTAGCCAGCAGAATTGATCCAACGACCGTGAAAAAGAGCCCGATTGTAAACCTTAGGTCTGAAAATTTCGATAGCATTTGCGTCACCTCATCTAAAAATATAGTTAATCACCACGGTCGCTCCCAGCACCACGCTCGATAGTGGAATCGGACGGAAGTACCACGGCTGGGGCTCTTCTTTCGGCTTCTCGGTAAGTGAGTAAACCAAGCCCTTGAGCTCTGAATCCGGCTTCGGCTTAGTCACCAAGCTGATGCCGATCGTTACGACGAAGCATGTACACCAAGCCACAATCGCAATCGCAAATGCCTGTCCCATTCCGGATTGGAAAGTATGCACCGGCGAATCGATCAGCCAAAGGCCTTTGCCTTCCGCCAAAGTGATCCCGTGCATGATTGCCGCGCCCAAAGTCCCGGACACCAATCCCCAGAATGCTCCGTGCCCAGTCGCGCGCTTCCAAAACATTCCTAAAAGGAAAGTGGCAAAAAGCGGTGCATTGACGAACCCAAAGACCAGCTGAAGCAGATCCATGATGTTGTTAAATTGACGGGCTAAGTAAGCCGTGGCGATAGAAACAAGAATTCCCACAACAGTCGTGAATTTTCCGACCAAAAGATAATGGCGATCCGAAGCTTGTTTCTTGATGTACGCTTGATAAATATCGTAAGTAAAAACTGAATTGAAAGCTGTTACATTACCTGCCATTCCGGACATGAAAGAAGCCAAAAGCGCGGTAAGCCCCACTCCCAGGAGACCGGTGGGGTAATAATGCGCGAGCAGTATTGGCAAGGTCATATCGTAATCCACACGCCCGTCTGGTTTTAACGGAAGCTGAAATCCTGTTCCCTTCTGATGCAGCACTAGTGCAATCAGTCCCGGCAGAATAACCACAAATGGGATCAACATCTTCGGAAAAGCTGCGACCAGGGGTGTCCGTTGCGCCGCAGACATATTCCTCGCGATCATCGCTCGCTGCACGACCAGAAAATCTGTGCACCAATACCCAAATGAAAGCACAAAACCCAGGCCCAAAACCATTTGCCAGAGTGCGACACCCATGGGGTTTTCGGAGGACGATCCCATGTATTGCCAGGTGTGGGTCATTTGCGCCGGAAGCTCTGCCACGATCCCCTCCCAGCCACCGACGTTCTTGAGTCCAACAAACACAATGGGGGCAATACCCAAAACAATCAGGAAAAACTGTAAAACCTCATTATATACGGCGCTCGTGAGCCCACCTAAAAAGGTGTAGAGCATCACGATACCCGCAGAGAGCATAATCGAGACCTCAAAACTCCAACCCAGGAGCGATTGAAACAAAATGGCCAAGGCATAAAGAGAAATGCCCGACGAAAAAATCGTCATCACCGCAAAGGACAGTGCATTGAGTCCGCGTGTTTTCTCGTCATAACGGAGCACCAGGTATTCCGGAACCGAACGAGCTCGGCTTCCGTAGTAAAAGGGCATCATAAAAATTCCGAGAAAAACCATCGCCGGAATCGCGCCCAGCCAGTAAAAGTGCCCGGTCATGATCCCGTACTTCGCACCCGATGCTGACATCCCGATGACTTCCTGTGCTCCCAAATTTGCGGAGATAAACGCCAGACCGGTGATCCAAAGCGGAATCGAACGGCCGCTCATCAGGAAATCGGAACTACTTTTCATTTTTCCTTTTAAAAAGGCGCCAATTCCGAGCACAAAAACGAAATAAACAACGATAATAGAATAATCAATGAAAGTCAGATTCATCATAAAGTTTTACTCTCCGCCCCTGCCACGAGAATTGTGGCCTTATGTTTCAACTGCTCTGAATAGATCCGGATAATATTTTCTGCATTCTTGCGTCCCGTTCCAGCCGCAGCCAATGCTACAATGGAACCACCAAAACCACCGCCCGTGAGACGAGCTCCAAATATATCAGGCAACGACACTGCAGTTTTCACGAGGAAATCGATCTCCGGAATGGACACCTCGTAATCATCCCGCATGGATTCATGCGATTGGACGAAGAGTTTTCCCAGTGCTTGAAGATCTCCGGCTTCCAGCGCCTTCACGGCGCTCAGAACACGTGCATTCTCCGTGATGACGTGCCGGGCTCGTTTCTGGAGAACTTCCGAAAGCGCAAGGAAGGGTCGTGAACTCAAGGCCTCGGGCCCAATATCGCGAAGCTGTTTGATTCCTAGCTGAGCGCAGGCGGTTTCACATTCCATGCGCCGGGTATTGTAATCGGCTCCCGAGTTGCTACCCACATTACGGTGGCTAATTCCGGAATTGATCACGACTAAATCTGCCCGATCAAACGGAAGCGAAATCTTCCGATAACTGAGATCTCGCGTGTCCAGAAATAATGCGTGCTTCGGGTCCGCCAAGCTTGCCGCCATCTGGTCCATAATTCCAACGCGCGCACCCACAAATTCATTCTCAATTTTTTGCCCGAGCTGGGCAATTCGCAAATCAGTGAGATTCATTGAGAACGCATCGCGCAACCCTCTAAGGAGCGCGACTTCAAGAGCGGCGCTCGAAGAGAGCCCACTCCCAACCGGAACTGTGGAACTGATTCGGAGGTCAAAACCAGGAACCTGATAACCCTCACGGGCCAAAATCCACGTAGTTCCACGAACGTAATCCGCCCAATCGCCTTGTTTCTTCTCGGCTCCGGTTTGATAACGAAGAATCTCGGAGAATCCAGCACTTTGTACCGAGACTTGCGTATCACTCTTAGACTTAGGCCGAATTTCTACGATTGTTTTCTGAGGAATCGCGGTCGGGAGTACGAATCCCCCGTTGTAATCGGTGTGTTCACCAATCAGATTAACGCGGCCATGGGCCGATGCACAAATCGGAAGGGAATGGTTCATGATGGGCTTAGTCTACAAGAGTTTTTAATTTGAGGAATAAAATTAACAAAAATAAAAACAAAGATTTGTTGAAAACCAGAACCACTCGATCCACCTTTAGTGTAAACAAAGCAGGACTGAAGACCTACTCATGAAAGGAAGACCTATGAATTTTCGAACCCTCACATCTGGAGCACTGACTACTCTACTGGTGATACTCTGTTCTTGTTCCCATTCTCTCCCAAAGGAAATACAATCGAGCACAATGAGTGGCGTAACAAAGTCTGAATTCGGCGAAACACAAGACAAACAACCTGTAGAACTCTATACCTTAACCAATGCTCATGGGCTCAAGGCGAGCATTATGACCTACGGCGCCCTGCTCACGAAGCTTGAAGTTCCGGATCGGAATGGAAAGCTCGGAGATGTCGTACTTGGATTTGACAATTTGGCGGGTTATCTCGCCGGACATCCCTACTTCGGCGCAACAATTGGACGCGTAGCGAATCGAATTGCCAAAGGAAAATTCACGCTGGACGGTAAGACTTATTCTCTCGCAATTAATAACGGTCCAAACCATCTTCACGGCGGACTAGTCGGCTTTGATAAACGCGTTTGGAAAGCCGAACCGATCAAATCGGATGAAGGCCCGTCTGTGAAATTTAGTTATCGAAGTCCAAATGGTGAAGAAGGCTATCCAGGCAACCTCGACGTCATCGTTATTTACACGCTCACCCACAATGATGAGCTTAAGATCCAGTACTCGGCTACTACCGACCAAGCGACTCCGGTGAATCTCACGAATCATTCATATTTTAATCTCGCTGGTAGCGATGGAATTCTTGATCACGAGCTCACACTAAAAGCAAATCGCTTTACTCCTGTCGACCAAAATCTCATTCCCACGGGAAAACTGAAATCTGTGAAGAACTCCCCGATGGACTTCACAAAACCTCACACCATCGGTGAACGAATCGCTCAGTTGAAAAAGAATCCCTCTAAAGACAACCCCGGAGGCTATGATCACAATTACGTTCTGAATAGCGGCGGCGGGAAACTAGCACTCGCGGCAGAAGTATATGAGCCAAAGTCGGGCCGGAAAATGGACATGTTCACCACCGAGCCTGGCGTTCAGTTTTATTCCGGCAATTTTCTGGATGGTACGCTCAAAGGTAAAGGCGGAACCGTCTATCAGCAACATGCCGGTTTTTGCCTTGAAGCTGATCATTTTCCGGATTCAGTGAATCAGCCAAAGTTTCCGTCCATTATTCTTCGGCCGGGTCAAACCTACACTCAAACAACGATCTATAAATTCTCTGCAAAATAGATCTCAGTCAAAACCTGGGTCCCGCAGGCACTCACCTTCGGAGCCCAGGTTTTCAATCGTGAATCACACCACTCTGAAGCTTCTTTTCCCATTGATAAGCCGTTTTGCAAATTAAGCGAATATCGTCGTACTGGGGTTTCCAGCCCAGCACCCGGCGAATTTTATCGTTATTTGCAATTAATATTGCCGGATCCCCAGGACGTCTTTCCGCAGTTTCTACTTTAAAGTCCGCACCCGAAGCCTCGCGGAATGCATTGATCACTTCCTGTACGGAATATCCATGTCCATACCCGCAATTCAGGGCGCAGGACTGACCGCCTTCTTCGAGATATTTTAACGCGAGCAGATGGGCGCCGGCAATGTCCTCAACATGAATATAATCACGCACACAGGTTCCATCCGGGGTGGGGTAATCGGTTCCATAAATTTTCAGGAGAGGCCTTTTACCACAAGCGACTTGGCAAGCCACAGTGATCAAATGAGTCGCAGTATGTGGCGCCTCACCTAGGCGACTGTCCGCACGCGCTCCGGCAACATTGAAATACCTCAGGGCAACATACCGGAAAGAAGAACTTTGCGATAAATCCTGAAGCATTCGTTCTGTCATCAACTTAGATCGCCCGTACGGATTCACTGGCTCTAAAGGGGAATCCTCGGTGATGGGAATCTCTCGGGGATTACCATAGACAGCGGCGGTCGACGAAAAGATCAATTTCTTCACACCTTCTTCATGACAGGCCGAAATTAAACTCAAGGATCCTGCCGTGTTGTTGGAATAATATTTCAGAGGGTGGGAGACAGACTCCTCAACCTCAATATGGGCCGCAAAATGAATGACGGAGGTAATTCCATAATCCCGAATAAGCTTACGTATCAGCGCAGAATCACGAATATCTCCTTCCACGAGCATGGCTTCTTTAGGAATCGCCCACCGATGCCCCGAATAAAAATTATCAAGACAAACTAATTTTTGGCCTGCATCGACCAACTGAGCGGTTGTGTGAGAGCCGATATATCCTGCTGCGCCTGTAATTAAGATCATAGATTATACCATTAAACCCAATTGGCCCGTTTGAGTAGTCTGTTTCATTTCCAAACTGTTAAGGGCCTTCCAAAAAAACCGGCTGCTTCCGATAAACCAGTACGGGCGAATTATCGTCCCCGTTAATTTTCGGAGTCATTATGAAGAATGGGATTCTTGCTGTGTCCTGTTTGACCATCGCCTGCACAATGTACGTGGCTTTTGCGGAAGACTGCACAATTAAATCGGTTTTCCGTGAATGGCATCCCACAGGAATGCTGCGGCTCAACAATGGAGACATTGAACAGGAATATGTAAAAATTTCGGGTTGCAATGGACAACGGGACGCTCGGATCCGGGAATACGAGTTCAGAAAAGTTGAAAACGCAAAACCCGAAGATGCGCTTAAAACTGAATTCCAAGGCATCACCCTCACATTGACTGATTGGCAACCCACAGCAAATCTCAGGAAAAACCATGGCACAATAGAGCGACAGTTCGAGCGCAGGGTTAACCACGGCGGAGCTCGCGATGCGAATGTTTCAGAATATAAATGGGAACCCATTCAGACTGCCGATCGCATGATCGCCAGTACACAAGATCGAACCCCGGCTTCGGGTATTGAATCCACTCTCGTTGGATGGCACGCCACAGGAGAAGTGAGAAAAGTCGGCGGCAAATACCAACAGAAATATGCCAGAACGGTCGGGTACAACGGCCAACAGGATTCGCGTGTGAATCAGTATGAATGGAGAGATACGCAATAGAAATATGCGGCTGAAGGGGATCTTTGCTTTTCTTGCGATAAATTCAGTTCTTTTTATGTTCAGCTTCATCCAGGCGTCACACTCGTAACTGGGACGAAGATCAATTCGGCTCATATTTAGCTAAGGCCATAGCCGCGACCGATACCACAGCGGCAAAGCCGTACATCGTGGTCAATCTCAGAAATCAGGATCTCAATCCGCTGCGCTGCGAGGCGGAAGCAACTCTGCGCTGAGTATTGATTCACGAGTACGTTCACGCACGCCTGGAAATGCTTCGAAGAGGTGAAGCAAAATCTGTCCCCGCTAAAAATTTTTTCTTGATGTCCATTGAAGATGAGGAAATCCAAAAACCAGTGGATCATATCCGGGAAAACACTAAAACCAGTGCAGAGGCTGTCCAATTCCTAGAGGCAATTTTTGAGCGAGTACGCAATTTAAGAGCCGAAGAACTTGCGATCGAGTCCAATTTGAACTCGTTAGGCTTCCGCGCCCAGACTGATGTTTCGGTTTATAAAAATGCAGGAATCGCAGATATGCTAAAAACTGCAGAATCGTCACATTTTACTCGAAATGGAACCACAGTAACTTTTCTGAAGAAAGGCGTATGGTACTTTCGTCAACCGGATGCTGTCGCCGTTTCTTTGACAGAAATCGCGGAGTTCCCTTCCTTTCTCAACCCAGCTCTTGCCCAGTGCCCTGCTGCGGCCCCTGGGGAGATTACCCCATCGAGGAAATCTCAACGAAAGAAAGCATTCTTTGCAACTCCGGCCCAGTTTCAATGTCCTCCGGCGAAATGAATAAAATGTCCCTTTGTTTCGAATTAAAATGTACCGATATATTATATGATTCGTTAAATACCAAAAATATCAATACAGAGTCCGACTAAATCTTCTTCAGGCGATGGCTTTACAACTTCTACACACTCCGCTAGCACCTGAGCCATCTTTTCACGAATTCGCAAAATATCCTTTTTGGAACAACTCATCACTCCCGAATAGTGCATGTCGCTTTCACGCTCGTATACCAGCGACTCGATCGCCCGATGGCGCCAGTTCGTATGATGATTAATCAAAGTTGGCGCTCTATTTTCGAGGTGAAGCATCGCGCGCAAAGGCTTATAGATTAGACCTTCTTTTCTTGCGAATCCGCGATTCACAAGAAATACGAGAACTTCATTCATCAGCTCTACTGGTACGCGCAATCGTTCACAGAGTGCCGTGCGGGTACGAAGCTCGGGAATCGTGAGTGCCATATGTGTCGCTGCGTAGACCCAATGCGAATAGTAACGCATTTGATCTTCCGGTTTGAGCGTGTCTGGAATTTTCAATTTTTTTTTCAGCAGCTGGTTGCGTTCGGCTTTTTCTTTGAGAAGTTTTTCAAGAAAGACTTTTAGCTCCGGAGTTCCCGCGCGATTAAAACTGACGAGAAGAAGAAAATATTCCGATTCTTCGGCTGAAAGGCCAAAAAAACGTGCGGCTGCCTCTGCCTGCTCTGGTGAAAGGTGATTTCGTCCCGCCAAAACGTGGGTGACAAATGGTAATTGACAACGCATGGTTTCGGCCAATCGTGCGCGAACGCCGCGTCCATGATTTGGAAAAGAGGAAATCTGGTCCTCCAAAAAGGTTCGATAATCCCTATACGAGTAGATGACAAGATCTTTCATTTAGTATTACTTAACTTCTTCATTGTATTTTTAGCAAGTTTAAATATTCAACTGGCAATCTGTCGGTGTATTCCCAGACGTGTAATTGAGGCAATCAGGCCTCAAAAAAATGGAGAGTTATTATGAACAAATTTTTGGTTGTCGGATTATTGCTTATTACCACTATTGCCAGAGCGGAAGGATTTTATACGGAAGAGTTTAGATTTGATTTCGTCTCATGCGATATGGGCCCATTCTCCTCTCCCGTTCAATGCGATTTGGCACCCGTAAGACTTTCGATTCCTGAAGTCTCTTCGAATGCCCCCAGATCTCGCGCTTGGTCACCTATCGCGAAGGAAGACGGAAGTCCCTCAAACCTTTGCGTTGCGATGATAATAGTTGCGGCAAGGCCCGGAGAACGTGAAGGCTTCAATCACTACAATTTTGCGATTGCCGAGAACTCGCGTCAGGGCTGCTATTACGGAAAAACTATTTATGAATCCTCTTTCACTGCAAAGTCGAAAGCCATTGAGCAAATAGAATTTAACGATAATCGCAAGTTCCAACTCCTTATAACTCAGCAATAAGTGAGGTGAATTTAATTCATTCCAAGTGTTCTAGTTAGCGTTGTTCGAGGTCCATAAGGCATGATATATGCGCATGCGTCATTTATGAAAGGTTTGTGCATGACATTAGCTACAGAATCTTCGAAATGGGTTCTCTTAATCCTGTTCGTATCGACCGCGGCTTTTGCAGCCCAAGGTGGAATCAGTGGAGGTGGCGGCGGCACCGTTCCGACCGATTTAGTTTCGACTCGGGAGATTCAAGACTTAATCATCAACCAGCGCTGGCAATTAGAACTCTTTTTTCATCAGCTCGAAATTCAATCGCGCAAACTGGGAAATAAAAAATGCTCGGACGCAATATGTGAGAAACTCTTTGATTTCAAGAAATCGATCATTGATGTGATGAGAGAAGTCTCTATTCATTTCGAGATGACAGGCTTATGCCAAGCCCCCGATGGATCGCTACACGATGGGGCAGCTCCCGGCCCCACGCCCGCTTCGATTTGTATCAGTGTTGATGCCCTCTCGAAAAAAATCAGCCGCTCAGAAGCCAGACCTCAAGTATTGGCACTTATCGCGCACGAGGTCTCCCATTTAATGGGCCTGACCGAAGAAGATGCTTACGCGATTCAGAAAGATTCGCTCGACGCGTTTAATGGTAAACGAAGCAATGAGATCGAGAACAAAATCAACGCCGCATATCAAGCACTAGTTCGCGGTTCTTTCCTATTAGACCGAGCCATTTCCACTTCGGAGGACTGGTACGCCACATCCGAAACACATCATTGGCTGAGTGAAGCACAAAAGGCGATGGAAAGTACGCTGAGTCCGGAAAGCGATAACGAGAATACGATTTGGTTTCCGTTGATTCGCTGGAACGAGCTCGGACTGAGCTTTGAGATTTTCTGGCGCATTGAATGGCTTCAAATTTCTCTTTGTGGAAACCCTGGAGATCTTTGCCGTGGTAATCTTGACAAAGCTTTTGATTCTTCTACTGTGAAAACCTTTGGGGAACTGATCAGTAATTATAGAGCTCCCTATTCATCTCGTCCTAACAGCATTGGTTTTCCGATTCGCGAAAACGAGAGAGTCGAAAGAGTCGCTAGTTTCCATACTTTTCAACGAGAAATAGTAGCGATTCGCGAAATATATCAACATCTCTTGAACCGCGTATCGCTTTACCATAGCGCCATGAGACATTGGTCATTTGGATGGTTCTCTGTTTTATCCTCTGGTACGCCGGCATCCGAAGGGGCAGCGTGGAGCTGTAACGGCGATGTTTTTATGATTGACCACGGCAAAAACGAACAGATTCCCCTTGATTTGGAGCTAATCAACGGAAACGTGAATGATCCACTTGTGACAATCAGCTTGTCTTCAGATGGCGAAACCATCAGCACTGATCTGCAGCCCGCTCACAATCAAAAATTATTTGAGGGAGATCCAGAACAAGGCTATTTCTTTTCTATGCAAGATCCGTCACACCCTTGGACATCGCTGATTGAAGCGCGGATACTTTTTGATGCAGGTTCTTCTGAAGATGCACCTCAGTTTTCATTGAGGGGATTGATTTATAAGCGCTCTTTTGATGGAAATTTCACATGTAAACGAAAGTAAGCCTTTTTCGCGACTCCGGCCAGTCTCAATGCACTCAAAGAACGTGAACCAGGGTTGCGATCCTTCATAGCCATAGCCTTTGCAGCTTGTTTCATCGGAAATCATTGCTCGAGTTATCGACTCGGAGTAGCTTCTCCTTGAGAAGACCTATTTTCCCGGAGGTAAAATGTCAAAATTCGTCATACAGGGCGGCAGAAAGTTAAAGGGCTCGATCCAACCGAAAGGAAATAAAAACGAAGCCCTCCCCCTCATCGCGGCCGCTGCGCTCAGTGTGCATGAAATCACACTGGAGAATGTACCTCGAATTGGCGATGTCGAGGTGATGGTTGAGATCTTCAGATATCTGGGAGGTACTGCCGAATACATTAAGCCGGACACGCTGAAACTTTGTGGAAAAGGAATTCATAAAAGCGAAATTTCTGCAGATTTGGCCAAAAAAGTGCGTACAAGCTTTCTTTTTGCGGCCCCTTTGCTGGCCCGATTTAAAAAGGCCAAACTTCATCCGCCCGGGGGTGACGTGATCGGCCGTCGCGGCCTTCATTGCCATTATCAAGGACTTGAAGAACTCGGGGCTGAAATCAGGCTCGATCTCGCTTATCAACTCGGACTTCCCAATGGCTTTACAGGCCGCAGTATTTTTTTGGATGAGCCTTCCGTGACTGGAACCGAGCAGATTATCATGGCTGCAGTTTTAGCCCAGGGAACAACTGAAATTCAAAATGCCGCCAGTGAGCCGCACGTCCAGAATTTATGCCGCGCTTTGAATTCCTGGGGCGCACAGATCAGTGGAATGGGAACCACAACCCTGACAATTCGCGGAGTCGCCAACCTTCAGGGCGGCACCCATCGTGTGGGGGCGGATTATATTGAGATGGGAAGCTTTATCACGCTTGCTCTCGCTACAGGTTCGGAGTTACTGATCGAAGGTGTGAAATTTTCAGACTACCCAATGATCATGAGGATGTTTGCTAGATTCGGAGCCAAGCTGGTTCAGCACGAGCAAGGCATTCTGATCCCTGGAGACCAGAAACTAGAAATAGTTCAAGATGTGAGCCGGGCAACACCGGTAATTGCCGATGGCCCGTGGCCTCAATTTCCGACCGATCTCATGAGCAACATCATCGTGCTGGCTACTCGCAGCCGCGGAATGGTTCTAATTTTTGAAAAAATGTTCGACAAGCGCATGGTTTTTTCCGATCTGCTTGCTGCGGTGGGAGCAAACATCATTCAGTGTGATCCGCATCGAATCGTTGTCAGCGGACCCTGCGAATACATCGCCGGCCGCTTTGAGAGTCCCGATATTCGTGCGGGTCTCTCGTTAATCATTGCGGCGCTTTGCGCGAAGGGCACCTCTGAAATCAGCAATATCCGGCAAGTAGACCGTGGTTATGAGGCCATCGATCGGCGCCTTCAGGCTTTGGGAGCGGATATCCGCCGCGTGGATTAGATCCTAAATGAAACTCGAAAAGCAGATCAGCTTATCTCGGCTCACCACTCTCGGCATTGGAGGCAATGCCCGGCAGGTTGTCACGCTTGATGCCTCAGAACTGCGCCGCGCTTGGGAAATTTTCCGGAACGAAAATATTTTTGTGCTTGGTCAAGGTAGCAATGTATTGGCTTTGGACTGCGGTTTCCAAGGAACGATTTTACGATTCACCGATGATCCAACTCCCATTAATTTCAGCGGCTGCATCAATGCCGGAGTGCTCTGGGACCGAGTCGTACAGGATTCCTTGTCTCAGGGCTTCTCTGGTTTGGAACTGCTCTCGGGAATTCCAGGAACACTGGGCGCAGCACCCGTGCAAAATATCGGGGCTTATGGCCAGGATCTGCGAAATGTGATTGCACGAGTAACCATTTTTGATTGGGAAAACGGACAGAGTTTTGAGCTTTCTGGGTCTGATTGTGCCTGGGGATACCGCACGAGTGTATTCAAAACCAAACCTCAATGGATCATCACCGGGGTGTGTTTAAAGCTTGGTCGATCGGAATATTCCGAGCCAATCCGGTATCCCGAATTGGCTTCACAGCTGGGCTTGGGTCCGGGGACATCGCAGATTTTCGTAACTAGTCAAGTTCGTGAGGCGGTTTTTAAACTTCGCGCAAAAAAAGGCATGGTACTGGATCCCTCGGATCCGGATACGAGGAGCGCGGGATCCTTTTTCAAGAACCCGACACTGAATTCTGAAGCGCAGGCCCGGGTAGCCGCAATCACCGGCGAGATCGTGCCTGTATTTCAATCGCGCGTCCCTGCAGCCTGGCTGATCGAACGCGCCGGTTTCAAACGCGGACACGTTCATGGCCGAGTTGGAATTTCCTCAAAGCATGTCCTAGCTCTCGTGAATCGTGGAAGCGGCAGCTCCCGTGAACTTCTGGAGCTCTCAGAAGCAATTCAAAGCGCGGTGGCTGGCAAATTTGACGTGAAGCTTGAGCTTGAGCCGGTGGTGCTAGGTGAAGGCTTGCCCTTGGCCTTTCTAAGCAGCGATTGAAAGCCCTTCACTCATCTTGCGGCACGATTCAGCGCAAATCCTGCACTGTTCGCCACATTCCTTCATCTGCTCGTCTTCCTTCATCGTGTCACAGCTTTTTGCGCAACGCTCACATGCTTCTGCGCACACAGCACATGTTAACGGATGAAGGGGTGATCCAGACAACATGAAATCAGCACTCGTTTGACAAGTATCAGCACAGTCCCGCAATGTCTGAATATGATCGGCTCGGGCGTGCTTTCCTCCTTTTTCAAGGCAATATTGAACACTTGCAATACATATGGAATGACAGCTGATGCATTCCTCTATGCAATTTTGCATTTCCTGACTGTGGCGAGTGACCTGAACCATGGACAAAGTCTCCTTTTAAATGTTCTTACAGTCCTGACTGCCAGTTGAATGCCAATTCCCAGACTCCGTCGCACTTCGACGCGAGAGTCTTGACCGATTTCTTTTCTTCAGCGCGGTTGTGCTAATTCCATCCCACTCCCTGGCAAACAGCCGGTGACGTTCCATGAGAAAGCGCAGTCCCGATTGTTTCGGAGGTTAGATCTGCCGAATTTGCTATCAAACGAACCAAGGAAGAGACCTGAGGCGGAATAAGCTCTGAAGTAGCAAGGGATTTATCCAAATCAGGATCAGCTATTCTAATTTCTCGCCCAAATAGCCCATTCAGAGAGGCCCCAATGACGCCCCAACTTTCAGTAACAGTTTGGGAATGAGGCGTACTTCTCCAGCCCGGCTCACAAGCTTCCGATCTTGGTGGGCACCTATGTTGATAACCCGTTGTCCAATTCAAGATTCGGTTTGTCGCCGCTGGTAAAGAGCAAATGGCTTTGGACTCCCCCACCCATTGCAGCTGAATCACTTCATACGGGAGCAGATCAATTCCCGCCCAGCCGTTCACGACTGAGAATTCACTCTGCGCTGCGCTGCCCTTCTGGCGAACGATGACTTTCGTGGGTTCAAAATACCCTTCGGAAACATGCTGATCATAATATGGACCAGCTGGTGGCTCACTGGCGCGCTCGACAAATCGGCCATACGCCAAACTCGTCTTCAACGCTAAGCGAGAGCCGCTGTGCGCACGCACCCACAATTTCAAAGGTCTTGCTGTTGGGTTACTCAGCTCATCCTGACCTAGAACAAAAATTTTGTCTAAGGCCTGAACATAAGCCCCCGGACTGGGAAAAGCCTGAGCCGGGTTGCTCCATTTTTTGTACTGGTGCTGAATCATTTTCACCGGCCCGATTGCCCGAAAGCTCACATATAACGAGGTCTTTGAGTTATCCGGGAAATACAAATCCAGCCTGGCAATCTGTAATTCGTTTGCTCCCACCGTAGAAAGGTCATCACCCAACAGAGTCGCCATCGAAACATACCAACGCCGAGAAACCTCGTCGTAATGGACTTCCACGCGCTGATCGGGCCCTTCTTGCTGGTTTAATGCATTCCGTCGGGAATGCGTTAGATCTACGCTTCGAATCGGAAGACCAAAACCATTCTCGCTAAAGGTAAGGAAAATCGGTGCCCCCGTCAGTTGAATCGTGTTCTTGAAAGCAATGCTGTCGCCCTTGGAAATCGCTGCCTCAAACGGCCGCGGTGTCTCAGGAGTGATCGCCCGGTCTGGGTAAGGACCGTCCTGGTTCGCATCATCAATTTTTGCCGCCGTGATCAATCGCAATTGCAAAAATTCACCCGGATTTTTGAGAGCTTCTGGATTAATAGAGGTTACCAGCGATGTTCCCTCTCCCGCCTGCTTGTCATTTCCCGATCCCCGAACGGGTTTGGCACAGCCCGTAACTAGACTCACGATACTGAAGACGACCACCAGCAGACCTAAAGACATAATTTTTAAATCTCGCATACTCACTCCTTAAGATTGAATTGTTGTTTGGAGCGTTAGAGCAATCAGCGGGCCATGATCATGGGGGCTTTATGCCCACCTAAACTCAACCAGAATCGGTTTTAAAAATTTAAAAATTACGTTTCATTCCGATGATTTAAAGCAAGCCCGCGTCGCAGAACCAAAATGCAGGACCGATACGAAAATCGCCTCACCGGCTCAAAGTCGGACCGAGGAGAGGTAATCGGATCAGAAATGAACCAAAAACTTTAAATTCGTGTTATCTCAAGTAACTATGAACCACGATTTGAAAGATCTTCAAGAACCCGAAATCCATAGCGAAATTGAGACCCTCCGCCATTCCTGTGCTCACATCATGGCACATGCCGTCCAGAAGCTCTGGCCTCAAGCCAAATTCGGTATCGGTCCCACGATTGAGAACGGGTTCTATTACGACATTGATCTCGACGTAAAGCTCACCCCCGAAGACCTTCCCAAAATCGAAGCCGAAATGATCAAACTGATCAATGCGAATCAAGAATTTGTTCGCAAAGAGCATTCGTTGGATGAAGCGATCGAGGTTTTCAAAAAACTCGGCCAGAATTACAAGATTGAAATTATCGAGGCCCTTCGACAGACCGGCGCACAGTCCGTCAGCACGTATGCAGAAGGCGATTTCTTAGACCTCTGCCGCGGACCTCATATTGCGAAAACAAATCAGATCAAAGCTTTTAAACTTCTTTCGATTGCAGGAGCCTACTGGCGCGGCAGTGAAAAGAATCCTCAGCTCCAACGCATTTACGGAACTGCATTCTCGTCTAAAGCCGAACTTCATGAGCATCTGCGCTTAATTGAAGAAGCCAAAAAACGCGATCACCGCAAATTGGGCAAGGAACTTGACCTCTATAGTTTTCATCCCGAAGCCCCGGCCAGCCCGTTTTTTCATCCCAAAGGCACTGTGGTTTACAATCGCCTGGTTCAACTAATGCGCGATCTGTATCGGCCTTATCAGTACGATGAAATTATCACTCCCCAGATGATGGATATCTCTCTCTGGAAACGGAGCGGCCATTATGACAATTACCGCGAAGATATGTTTTTCACCGAAAGTGAAGGACGACAGTTTGCCATTAAACCGATGAACTGCCCGGCTGCGACCTTCGTCTACGCCTCGCATAAACGATCTTACCGCGACCTGCCGCTTCGGCTCGCTGATTTCGGTCGTGTTCACCGCAATGAGAAGTCCGGAGTCACGGCCGGCCTGACCCGAGTGCGCACATTCTGTCAGGACGATGCACATATTTTCTGCACGCCCGAGCAGATTGAAGTCGAAATAAAAAAAGTCATCGAAATGTCGATGAAGATTTATAAGCTCTTTGAGTTCACCGATATTCGCGTTGCGCTCTCGACTCGGCCGGAAAAACGCGTGGGCTCGGATGCCCTCTGGGATCAGGCGGAAAGCGCTTTGAAGAAGGTCCTCGATAGCACGGGACATCCTTATCAGGTGAATCCAGGCGATGGGGCTTTTTATGGTCCTAAAATCGATTTCCGTGTTCGTGATGCTTTGAAGCGTGAGCATCAGCTCAGCACAATCCAACTCGATTTCAATTTACCCGAACGCTTTGATCTGACGTATGTCGGCTCGGATAATTCTTCCAATCGCCCAGTCATGGTGCATCGTGCTGTTTTAGGCTCCATCGAACGCTTTATGGGGGTACTGGTTGAACACGTTGCGGGAGCTTTCCCGTTCTGGTTGGCCCCCGTTCAAGCGCGAGTCGTACCCATTGGCGACGGACACGTTCAGTATTGCCAGGAGTTTTTAACCGCATTGCAGGAATTAGGTTACCGGGTCGATTTGGACGCGCGTAACGAGTCAATGGGACTCAAAACGCGTGAAGCTCAAACGGCCAAAATTCCGTTCACCGTTGTTGCAGGCGACCGGGAAATGCAAGCAGGACAATTTGCAGTGCGAAAATACGGCGAGCGTGAATCCAAAGTCATGACCAAGGCCGAAATTCTCGATTTCCTAAAAGACCTGAATGACTTGCCGTATCGGATTCAGCGCAGCTAACAATTGAGCCGCGTTATTGCAAGAAGCTCTTACGGAGCTTATGACTGCAATCACCCGGCGTAATTCACATCATTCGAGTGCTATTTTTGATGTACTCTATGGCTTTATCCCGATCACTGCTTGGGAAGAACAGATTATTAACTCACCGCTTTTTCAAAGGCTGAGATGGATCAAGCAGCTCGGGTTTGCAAATTACATTTTCCCTGGAGCTGAACATAATCGGTTTGCGCATGTCATAGGCGTCATGCACTCGATGGATCAAATGATCCGCGCTCTCGGATTGAGCGTACCCGATAACGAGTTATTTAATCCCAATGCCTCAAACCCCAGGGCAATGTTTCATAAAACATTACGAATCGCAGCACTACTGCACGACATCGGGACTTATCCGTTCAGCCATGCAGTTGAGAATGCCTATCTTCGCACTGGCCAGGCTTCCCAACGACCGGCCGCCAAAAAAGCTCTGCCCAATTCCCACGAACACCTCGGATCATTCATCATTAAGAACACTGCTTTCAAAGGTGGAATTACGCGTATCTTGAACGAATACGGTTTCGATGAGGCGTACCTTTCAAAAATTATCAAAGGCGAATCGCCAAGTCTCCTTGCGAATCAATTGATGCATTCAGAACTCGATGCGGATCGCATGGACTACTTGATTCGTGATGCGCACTATACTGGAATTAAATACGGGCAATTTGACCGTGAATACATTCTAGCGAATCTGCTGACTTTTAAGACCTCCGGCCAGCTTGCGTTCGGGGTGGCCGAAAATGCAATGTATGCAGTGGAGGATTTCCTGATCTCCCGCTTTAGTTGGTACAGCCAGATCATCCGGAACCGCCAATCCGCCAAATTCGACATCATCGCGGCACAGATAACCAAAAGTTTTCTTGAGCAAAACCTAATGCCACAATTTCATGACCTGCTCACCATGATTACTGAACGTAATGAACGGTTCTTCTGGTGGAATGACGTTTACTTCATGAATCGCTGCCAGGAAATATATTATCAAAAGCTCATCAAAGATGCCCGCGCACTTGAGTTAACGGAGATGCTCCTTTACCGTCGTGCTCCAAAGACCGTTTCCCACCCACTACTCGCTCACAAGATCCTTCAATCGGATCCCGCATCGCTTCGCAAGCGGAAGAAACTGATTGAAAAAATATATAATCTGATCGAAAAGTTTGACACCGTCCTGCAAACACATGGCACGGGCAAAGAATGGATCATTGTCGATATCCCGAAAAGCGACATAGCATTTGCGCGTGGGCTGAGTCACATCAAGAGAGACGACCCGCTGAAAGGCGCACGCGATCCTGTCCGGATTGTCTCGAGAAAGGGCATTCCTTCCTTACTGGTGGAACGGGAAAACACGCTGATTAAATATCTTTCAGGATTTGCGAATTTCATCCCAAGTGTTTATGCGAACGAGCCCGCGCTCGCTTTACTTAAAAAACGTAAGCTGATTGAGTCCACTTGATATTTGTTGATCCGAACTCCTGACTGAATAGCCGGTTTCCGATGATCTGGGTTCCTGATTCGATCAAAATCCGAGCATGAACCGTGCAAGTCAGGCGACGATGCAAATCTCAGCACCACTGAATCACGAGCCCGTACCAGCACTACAAAAAATCGAAGTGGCTAGCTCACTACAAATTCCGAGCTTTCACATCGTGGGCTTACCCAATCCGGAAGTAGCCGAGGCTCGTGAACGCATTCGCGCAGCAATTGAGGCTTCCGGACTGGAATTTCCAAGGCGCCGAATCGTCCTGAACTTGTCTCCAGCCAGCATTCGTAAACGGGGCACTGGGATTGATCTGGCTATGGCCTTGGCTATCCTGAACGCGGAGAACTCCGCAAAGAAAAGCAATTCCCGGGGTGAACCTGATCAGCTGTTCCAGGCAGTGGCTTGGGGCGAGCTTGGGCTTGATGGCTCAGTTAAACCGTCGGGCCAAATCACGCGAGCTGTTTATTCCACGTGGCAAGCCGGCGCCAGAGTACTATTTGTACCGGCTCCGGAAATACCCCTTGCTTTAGAAGCTCTCAAACAAATGGAGCAAAGTCGGATTTTTTTGACAGCACCCCCGGTTATTATTCCTAGCATTGACCTAAGAAATACTTGGGCAATCCTTACGAAATTGAAATGCCGCAGCTCTGATATCGATCAAGCGGAATTCACCTCAGCAGAAGCCGCAGCGATGCTCGATAACAAAACCCGTGAAGCGGCCCCTCTCCTGCCCCTCCGCCCTTACCTACAGCGAGTGATCGCGCTAGCGGCGGCTGGCACTCACCACTTACTTTTACTCGGCCCAAGAGGAACAGGAAAAACTCATGCGACTGAATGGCTCATTGCACTCCAGCCCCGTCCAGAACCAGAAATTGTTTTAAATAATCTGCTCATCGCCGAATTACGAAATCACGAAAGTACTCTACAGCGTCCGTTATGCCCCGGAGTCCCCATTCGCAGAGTCAGCGTGCAGAGCCGGCCCGCGGCTCTCATGGGAAGTGCGACTTCCGGTGCGATTCGTCCGGGGGAATACTCTTTAGCCCATGGCGGCTTGCTCATTGCCGACGAATTTTTGGAGTGGCCCAGAGACTCGCGGGAAACTCTTCGTGAGCCGCTTGAGAGCGGTCGGGTTTTGCTTACACGAGCTTTGGGTTCGGCCGAACTACCCGCGCGATTTGCTCTCGCGGCAAACGGTAATCTCTGCCCTTGCGGGGGTTGGCCTGCCGAACTTCCGACTCCCCTTGGCGCACAAGGCCTAGGTACTTCCTACTTCCGCTGCAAATGCTCAGCGACGAACCGCTCGAACTACCTCAACCGTCTTTCAGGTCCCGTGCTGGATCGAATGGATATTGTCTCCCTGGTGATCCCTCACCATATCGAACACTCTCGGCCTGCACAAACGACTGAGCTGCAGGAAAAGGTGCAAGCTGCGAGTAATTTCGCCAAGAAGAACTGGGGAGCTCCTGCGGGGCAGCTTCCAGCAGCAACGATTGAAGAGCTGATGAATTTTAGTTCAGAGTGGAAAAACAGGGTGAGTCCTGCCCGCAGTCTCCGCTCCCGTCATAAGATTGCGCGAGTCGCGTTAACAATCGCGGCATGGGAACAAAAGTGCGCTCCGGAAGCCACACACTTCAGCGAAGCAGAATGTTACCGCCCAGAAGCTTTGGGATTATTTTCGTGACCTTTTGAGCATTTCGTCTTTGGCGTGATTGATGGCCTCAGCAATTTTTTGTGAATCTTTCCACTGACGCGAACCCGCGGGCCCAATTTTATCGGGATGATAGC
>Ga0208958_1001844_pt1 | contig 19665 bp, 17 predicted proteins | sample RifOxyB1_FD_184032 | JGI IMG/M metagenome (GOLD analysis project Ga0208958, IMG submission 184032) | Soil microbial communities from Rifle, Colorado - Rifle Oxygen_injection B1 (SPAdes) | ecosystem: Environmental > Terrestrial > Deep subsurface > Rock core/Sediment | place: Rifle, Colorado... | reverse complement strand
CTCTCGCGGGCGGCCTCGCAGGCGGCTTCGAACCGGGTGATCAGTTCGCGGGCCTCGTCGAGCGTCAGGTTCAGCGGCGGCAGCAGGCGCACGCAGTTGTCGCCGCCGCCGGCGATCAGCAGCTGTTGCGTGTCGCGCGCCAGGGCCATGAACTCGCGATTGTTCGGGACCAGCTTGACCCCGATCAGCAGCCCCTTGCCGCGCACGTCGACGATGACGTCCGGGAAGCGGGACTGAAGCCCCGCCAGCTGCTGCTTCAGATAGCCGGCGATCTCGTTGACGTTGTTCAGGGTCTCGGGCGTGTTGATCAGGGACAGGGCTTTCAGACCCACGGCCATGGCCAGGGGGTTGCCGCCGAAGGTCGAGCCGTGGGCGCCGACCGTCATGCCCGAGGCCGCCTCGGCCGTGGCCAGGCAGGCGCCGATGGGGAAGCCGCCGCCCAGGGCCTTGGCCACCGCCATGATGTCGGGCGACATGCCGGCCCATTCGTGGGCCCACAGCTTGCCGCTGCGGCCCATGCCGCACTGGACCTCGTCGAAGATGATCAGGACGCCGTGCTGGTCGCACAGGTCGCGCAGGCCGCGCAGGCACTGCTCCGGCATGGCGCGGCAGCCGCCCTCGCCCTGCACCGGCTCGACGATGATCGCCGCCGTGGTCGGGCTGGCGATCGCCGCCTTGATCGCCTCGTGGTCGCCCCACTTCAGCTGGTGGAAGCCTTGCATCGCCGGGCCGAAGCCCTCGGTGTAGCTGGGGTTGGCGGCGGCGTTGATGGCTCCATAGGTCCGGCCGTGGAAGGAGCCGTCGAAGCCGTAGATGTCGATCCGCTCGGGCGCGCCCTTGGCCGAATGATATTTGCGCGCCGTCTTCAGGGCGCACTCGACCGCCTCCGTCCCCGAGTTGGTGAAGAAGACCACGTCGGCGAAGCTGCTTTCGCACAGGGCGTCGGCCAGGGCCTCCTGGCCCGGGATGCGGAAGATGTTGGAGACGTGCCACAGCTTCTCGGCCTGGTCCTTGACCGCCTGGACCAGTTCGGGATGGGCATGGCCCAGGCCGTTGGTCGAGATGCCGGCGACGCAATCGAGATACTCGGTCCCGTCGGTCGACCACAGGCGAGCGCCTCGGCCGCGTTCCACTTCCAGCGGCGCGCGATTGTAGACACCCATCAGATGGTTCGTGGACACGGGACTAAGACCTCCAAAAGCGATACGGCCCCGACGCGAGGCGCGACGGAGCCGGATTCATAGGGACAGGGGTTGTCGGATGAGTGACGGTGTTAGTCAACACCGGCGCCAGGGGCTTTCGTCAGGGCGCCGTCCGGTCCAGCCGCAGCGTCAGGTCGACGATGAAGCGGCCGAAGCGGGCCACGTCCTCGCCGTTCAGATAGGAGAGCTTGTCCTCGGGCGAATGGATGCGCTGGAAGACGGGCGGGACGAAACCCTCCTTCAGACCATTGTCCTCGCCGCCGTTGAAGGCCAGCCACATCTGGTGGGCGCCGACGGCGTCCTGGGTTCCCAGCGAGACCACGGGCACGCCGGCGGCCGAGAAGACCCGGTCGTCGCTGGGCGGATAGACGGGGAAGGCGACGCAGTTGACGCTCTGCTCCGCGCACTGGCTGCGCAGGGCCGTGAGCACGAAGCCGGACTGGGCGCCGTTGTTCTCGCCATACATGACGGTGCGGCCATAGGCGGCGACGTCGGCGTTGATCACGGCGTGGATGCGGCTCTTGTCGTGGCTCTCCAGCCAGGCCTTGGCGCCGATCAGGCCCAGCTCCTCCTGGTCGGTCAGGACGAAGATCAGCCGGTGGCCGGTGGCCTGGCCCTTCAGCGCCTTCATCGCCTCGATCATGGCCAGGACCGAGCCGGCGTTGTCGACGATCCCTTGCGACATCGACCCGTCGCGCAGCTTTACCGCGTCATAGTGGGCGGTCAGGACGATGTCCCTGGGGCCGTCGCCCAGGGTGACGACCACGTTCGAACCCGCCATGGGGCCGGTGCGTTGATTGCCGCCGTCGAAGGCCTGAATCTGGTGCGGGAGGCCGGCGGCCGTCAGCTGATCGACGATGACGGCCATACGCTCGGCGTTCGTCGGCTTGACGAAGGCGGCGGCGGCCGTCTGGATCGCCGCGCCGGAATCCTGGGCTGCGGCCGGAACGGCGACAAGAAGCGCCGCAGCAGCGACAAACGAACGGAACAGCATGGCGGACCTCCCCAAGGTGATCCACCAGAGTTAGCCGCCTAGCTCTTGAGGCGCCAGCCCGAGCGGAACACCATCCAGCAAACCACGCCCATCACGACCATCAGAACGGCCGAACCGATGACGCCAATGGCCAGATTGCTCTCGGCATGGCCGATGAAGCCGTAGCGGAAGCCGTCGATCAGATAGAAGAAGGGGTTGTAGCGGCTGAGCGAGCGGAAGGGCTCGGGCAGATTGTCGACCAGATAGAAGGTGCCCGACAGGAAGGTCATGGGCATGACGATGAAGTTCTGGACCGCCGACAGATGGTCGAACTTCTCGCTCCACAGGCCGGCCAGCACCCCGGTCATGCCCATGATGAAACTGGCCGCCAGGGCGAACCAGACGATGGCGAAGACATTGGCCACGCCCAGCGGCGCGAACGGCAGGACGCACACGGCCGTGACCAGGCCGACGACGGCCCCGCGGGTGGCGGCGCCCAGGGTGAAGCCCAAAGTCAGCTCCAGCGGGCTGAGCGGCGGGGTCAGGAAGTCCGTCGCCGTGCCCATGATCTTGGCCTGGATCAGGCTGGACGAGGCGTTGGCGAAGGCGTTGTTCAGCACCGCCATCATGATCAGGCCCGGCGCGACGAACAGGGCGAAGGGCGTGCCGTGCAGCGGCGGCCGGGCGTCCTGAAGCGCGACCACGAAGACCAGCATATAGAGCAGGGTCGTCACCACCGGCGCAGCCACCGTCTGGGCGCCCACCTTCCAGAAGCGCCGCACCTCGCGAAGATACAGGGTCTGCACCCCGATCCAGTTGACCCCCGGATAGCGCCGCGGCTGCGGCAGGCCGGCGGGGCGGGTGGCGATCAGGTCGGGCGTGGTCTCGGTCATGAGCCGCCAGATGCGCTTTGCGCCCTTGCTGCGCAAGGGAGTGGCGAGTGGTTAGTGGCGAGTGGCGAGTGGCGAGCCGGCGCGGGCATCGGAGTGCGAACCACTGCAAACGGAGGCGCTCAGACACGGCGGCCGCCACTCGCCGCTCTCTCGCTAACCTTAACGAAGATTCAACATCTGGTTTCTGTGGACAGTGTGATTCGCACATATTGCGTCTGTTAATGGCTGGTTTACGATTAGTGGTAGGTCAAGATCCCGGAGGGGGAGGCTGGCCCTAAATATTGAATCCCAAACTCGCTGGAGGGTGGCATGACCGCAGGCTGGACCGACGACCGCGTAGGCGCGCTGAAGAAACTCTGGCTTGAGGGCCAGTCCGCGAGCCAGATCGCCAAACAACTGGGCGGCGGGGTCACCCGCAACGCCGTGATCGGCAAGGTGCACCGCCTGGGCCTGTCGGGCCGGGCCGCGCCTTCGCAGCCGGCGCGCACCGCCGCGACCTTCCGCACCGCGCGTCCGCGTCCTGCGGCCCCCGCCGCGACGACCGCCGCCGCCCAACCGGCCGCGCCGCGTCGCCTGGAAATCGTCCAGCCCAAGGCCGTTCAGCCGGCCGCCCCGGCGCCCGCCCCGATCCCGGACCTGCCGGGCACGGCCACGGTCATGACCCTGGGCGCCCACATGTGCAAATGGCCGATCGGCGATCCGTCATCGCGCGAGTTCAGCTTCTGCGGCCGCCGCGCCTCGGAAGGCGTCTATTGCGTCGAACACGCCCGCGTCGCCTACCAGCCCCAGGTCAAGCGCGGCAAGGACGGCTCGTCCGACCTGGCCCGCAGCCTGCGCCGCTACATTTAAGGGCGCTACGCTCGCGACGCGGTCGCTCTCTACTTGAGCGCCGCTTCGCACCGCGGGTCATGCCCGCGTCACAGATGCTCCTTATGGAGCCGCCTTCCCCCTCGCCGGTCCGCGCAAGCGGCCGGCGAGATTCTAGGGGGCGGGGCTGCGGTTCATCCGGGTTGACGCAGCCCCATCCGCCCCATGACCGGATAACGCACCGCTCCGGCTCTATGACGTTTTTTGCACGTCCGGCTCTCGGGTCGCAGCGACTTCGATCGAGCAATCCATCGTCGAAATCCGCCAGTGCCTGAGCACGGCGCCGTCTCGTGGAACTCCATGCATGGCTTCGACATAGTCCGGCTCGGCGTGGCTTTCAGATCGGATCATGTCCAGAAGCGCCGTGTCCGATCCCACCTCGCTCAAAACTGCACTCGTCCTCTCCGATCTTGGGAAGGGATCACCGCGCACGAGGAAACCGACGACCACGTCCCACGACAAGGTGTAACCGGTGCCCTTCGTCTCCTGCACCACTACCCGGAGCCCTCGATCTCCGAGAACCTCGATGCCGGACAAATGGATGAAAGATGAGCTTTCGGGATCGGTCAACACAGCCGAATGCGACTCCACTAGTTCAACACCCGCCGCGCATCCGGCGTATCGAGCGAGAAGGCCGGGATCTCGGCCTCGAAACTGCGCCCCTCCCCGTCCGTCATATAATAGGCGCCGACCATCGAGCCGCTGTCCGTGCCCAGCGGACAGCCCGAGGCGTAGGCATAGCTGCCGCCCGGCTCGATCACCGGCTGTTCGCCGACCACGCCCGGCCCGCGCACCTCCTCGACATGGCCGTGGCCGTCGGTGATGGTCCAGCGGCGCGCCATCAGCTGGACCGTCGTCCCGCTCAGGTTCACGATCTCGACCTGATAGGCCCAGACCCAGCGACCCTCGTCCGGGTCCGACTGGCCCGCCAGATAGGAGGGCCGGACCCGGATCAGTATGCCGTTCGTTTCGGCGGTATAGGCAGGACCATCGTGCATGGGCTATATGCTCGCCCCGCCGCGCGCGGGCCGCAAGCGCGACTTGGAGACAAGCCGCGAAAACCGTGTGAGACAGACGCCATGAGTTCCTTCCAAGCGCCCCGTCCCGGCATCCTGCCCGCCCAGTCCATTGAGACCCTGATCGCCACGGGCGCCATCACGTCCGACACGCCCTTCGACTACGACCAGGTCCAGCCCGCCAGCCTGGACCTGCGCCTGTCGGACCAGGCCTGGCGCGTCCGCGCCTCCTTCCTGCCCGGTAAGCGCAAGGTCGAGGAGCGGATCGCCGACGTGGCCATGCACGCTATCGAGATCACCGACGCCGGCGTCGTGCTGGAGAAGGGCTGCGTCTATATCGTGCGCCTGCAGGAGCGGCTGAAACTGCCCGCCGGCCTGATCGCCCGCGCCAATCCCAAGAGCTCGACCGGCCGGGTCGACGTCTTCGTGCGCCTGCTGACCGATCGCGGCGCCAGTTTCGACGACGTGGACGAGGGCTATGACGGCCCCCTCTATATGGAGGTCGCGCCCCAGACCTTCTCCATCCTGGTCCGTCCCGGCACCCGTCTGAACCAACTCAGGCTGAAGGCCGGCGATCCGCCCAAGCTGGAGACCCGCTCGGTCGGCGTCGATCTGCAGGGCGGCGACATCGTCGGTTTCCGCGGGCGTCGCCATGCGGGCGTCGTCGATCTGGACCACATCGACGGCCACGACCCACGCGACTTCTGGGAGCCGCTGAGCCTGCGGCGGGGCGAACTGCTGCTGGATCCGGGTGAGTTCTACATCCTGGCCTCGTCCGACGATGTCGAGATTCCGGTCGACCAGGCCGCCGAAATGACCCCGATCGACCCGTCGGTCGGCGAGTTCCGCGTCCACTACGCCGGCTTCTTCGACCCCGGCTTCGGCACGGACGAGGCGCATGGCGCGGGCTCGAAAGGCGTGCTGGAAGTCCGCACCCACGACACCCCATTCCTGTTGGAACACGGTCAGATCGTCGCCCGCCTGGTCTATGAACCGCTGACGGAGCGCCCTGTGCGCCTGTATGGCGAGAGCGGCAGCCACTATCAGAACCAGGGCCTGAAGCTGTCGAAGCATTTCAGAGGGTGGTGAGCCGGCGCTAAGGTCTCCTCCCCGCTTCGCGGGGAGGTGGCTCGGAGCGACGCGGAGAGACGGAGGGGTTCTTTCCGCACCACAGAAGCCCGTGTGGCTTCAAGAGCCCCTCCACCGCTTCGCGGTCCCCCTCCCCACTGCGTGGGGAGGAGACGCGGTCGTTAAGTCAGCTTGTCCGCCTTCCGCAGCCCCGGGAACATCGCCGACCAGGCGCCCGTGGCCGCCAGGGCGCCGAAGCCGCCGAACACCGCCGCCCCGACGGCGCCCAGCAGACGCACCATCAGGCCCGAATAGGCCTCGCCCAGTTCGTTCGAGGCGCCGATGAACAGCATGGAGACAGACGACACCCGGCCGCGCATGTGATCGGGCGTGGCCAGCTGGATCAGGGTCTGGCGCACATTGACGCTGATCATGTCCGCCGCCCCGCCGATGAACAGGACCAGGCCCGACAGCCAGACGATCCGCGAAAGGCCGAAGGTGATGGTGCAGATCCCGAACACCGCCACGGCCGCGAACATCCAGACCCCGCCGTGCCGCACGATGGGGAAGCGGCTCAGATAGATGGCCATGGCCATGGCCCCCACGCCGAAGGAGGCCCGCAGCAGGCCGAAGCCTTGCGGGCCGACGTGCAGGATGTCGCGTGCGAAGATCGGCGTCAGCAGGGCCACCCCGGCCAGCAGGACCACGACCAGGTCCAGCGAAATGGCGCCCAGCACGATCTTGGTCTTCCACACATAGGCCAGCCCCTCCTTGACCGAGTCGACGGGCGACAGAGGATTGGCCTGGGGCGCGGGCTTGCCGCTGGTGCGGATCAGGATGAAGGCGGCGACAGCCAGCAGGAACATGCCCAGCGACACAGCATAGGCCAGGGGCACATTGACGCCCACGATCACCCCGCCCAGGGCCGGGCCGGCGATGGCTCCGGTCTGGAAGGCGATGGACTGGGCGGCGATGGCCGGCGGCAGGGCCTTGCGGCCCACCACCATCGGCAGGAAGGCCTGGCTGGCCGGCGCCAGGAAGGCTCGCGCGGCGCCGAACAGGGCCGCGACCGCCAGCAGCCCCCACAGGGGCGGGTTTCCGTGCAGGGCCATGGCCAGGAAGGACCCGGCGCAGGCGGCCTCGACAAGGATGGAGATCCAGACCGTGCGCTTGCGGTCCCGCCGGTCGGCCATGGCCCCGGCCGGCAGCGTGAAGGCCAGAAGCGGTAGGAACTGACACAGGCCGACCAGGCCCAGATACAGGCTGGCCTCCTCGATCGGATGATCGCGCCGGGCGATCTCATAGACCTGCCACAACAGGGCCGAGGACTGGATCTGGATGGCCAGCACGGCGACCACGCGCCCGAACCACAGGAGGCGGAAATCGCGGATGCCCCAGGGGCTGTCGGGGCCCTCGGGCGGAGGCGGCGGAACCGGCGGGGCGGCGGGGGCGGTGTCGAGGGTTTCGGTGCTCACGTGCGTCTGGGGAACTTCGGATAGGGCGAACCGTCGCGGTGGAAATAGCGGTCCGCGCCCGCAGGCAGGACCATGTCGATGTCGGGGTAGTCGCAAGGGGTGACGGTCGGGCTGCGCGTGCCGACCTCCAGCAGAACCGCCTCGCGGCCGGATCGGTTCTCGATCCTGTGGCCGTTGGGGACGCCGGCCTTGAAGCCGGCGCAGTCGCCGGCGCGAAGCACGGTCTCGCCGTCCTCCTCGATCAGGACGACCTCGCCCTCGACCACCATGACGAACTCGTCCTCGGCTTCGTGCCAGTGCCGCTGGCTGGACCAGGCGCCGTCGGGCAGGCGCAGCAGGTTGACGCCGAACTGGGTCAGGCCCGCCGCATCACCCAGCTTCCAGCGGCGGCGCGACAGACAGGGGCCTGCGAACGCGTCCGGATAGGTCGTGCCGTCGCCTCTCGGCGCGGCGTCGATGTCGATCTTGGGCATGGGCCTTCTCGCCGTGACGCGATGTCCGTAAAGCATAGGCGCATGAGCCGCGCATCAACTCCTGTGATCGATCCTGTCGAACTGACCCGCGACCTGATCCGTATTCCGTCCGTCACCCCCGCCGACGAGGGGGCCATGGACGTGCTGGAGCGCCATCTGACGGCCCTGGGCTTCCACTGTCGCCGCCTGGCCTTCGAGGGTCCGGGGGGCGAAGGGGTCCATGCGCGGATCGAGAACCTGTATGCGCGACGTGGAACCGCCTCGCCCAACCTGTGCTTCGCCGGCCATACGGACGTGGTGCCGACCGGGCCGTCCGAGCAGTGGTCGGCCCAGCCTTTCAACGCCGAGGTCCGGGACGGCCTGCTGTACGGCCGGGGCGCGGTGGACATGAAGGGCGGGATCGCCGCCTGGGTCGCCGCCGTGTCCCAGGTGCTGGCTGAAGGTGAGCCGAAGGGCTCCCTCTCCTTCCTGATCACCGGCGACGAGGAAGGCCCGGCGCTTCACGGCACCAAACGGGTGGTCGAGACCCTGGCGGCCGAGGGCGAGGTGATCGACGCCTGTATCGTGGGTGAACCCTCGTCGTCGCAACATCTGGGCGACATGATCAAGGTCGGACGGCGCGGCTCGCTGAACACCTGGATCACGGTCACGGGCAAACAGGGCCACGTCGCCTATCCGGAACGGGCGGCCAATCCGGCGCCGGTGATCGCCCGGCTGATGAGCCGGCTGAACGACCATGTCCTGGACGACGGCTATGAGAGCTTCCCGCCGTCGAACCTGGAGATCACCAGCATCGACATCGGCAATCCGGCGACCAACATCATTCCGGCCGAGGCCAGGGCGCGGCTGAACATCCGCTTCAACCCCAGCCATACGGGGGACGGCCTGATCGACTGGCTGAACCGCGAGGCCGGGGCCATGCAGGCCGAGACCGGGCTGCAGATCCGCCTGGAGCACCTGTGTTCCGGCGAGGCCTTCCTGACCGAGCCGGGGGTCTTCGTGGAGGCGGTGCAGGACGCCGTCGAGGCCGAGCTGGGGCGCCGCCCCGAAGCCTCGACCACCGGCGGCACCTCCGACGCCCGCTTCATCCGCGCCCTGTGCCCGGTGCTGGAGCTGGGTCTGGTCGGCCAGACCATGCACCAGATCGACGAACGGGTGCCGACGGCGGAGCTGGAGTCGCTGACGGCCGTCTATCGGCGGGTGATCGAGACGGTGTTCGAGCGGCTGTGAGGCCGGGGGAAATAGACTCAATCCACTGCAAAAAAATGGAGTCTATTTTCGTCTATTTCGCGCGCGGCGCGGCCGGGGCGCGGGGTGTGGGGGTTGGGTTGTCAAAGACCGGACGAGGAGTATCGCACGGTTTTGGGGCGTGATGGGTTGAGGGGTGTTTGCGGACGGTAGGGGGTTGATAAGGCGGAAGTTTTGTTGCGAAATTGGGATAGAGAAGATGGGCTCCGCGCCTATTGCGGCGCATCCTGTCCCATCAGGACGATCTTGATCCCCCGCTCACTCAGCCCTGCCGTCTCCTCCCCGCTTTGCGGGGAGGGGGACCGCGAAGCGGTGGAGGGGCTCTTTCCGCCGCACCGAGTTCGGATCAAGAACCCCTCCGTCACGGCGCTGAAGAAGCGCCGCGCCTCCTCCCCGCGAAGCGGGGAGGAGACAGGGGGATCGCGACTTAGCTTCGCTCCAGGAACCGCAGCGCGGTCAGGACGTGCGTCTTCACGCCCAACGGCAGGACCTTCTCGTTCGGTGAGAACTCCGGCGAGTGGTTCGGCGCGGATTGGGCGGGGTCGGCTCCGTCGGGGCTGGCGCCAAGATGGTAGAAGACGCCGGGGATGGCCTGCTGGAAATAGCTGAAGTCCTCGGCCACCGTGGTCGGGGGCGTGGCGGGGTTGACGTTTCCGGCGCCGGCCGCCTCGGTCAGGACCGGGGCCAGCCAGGCGGACAGGCCGGGGTTGTTGAAGACGAGGGCGGCGTTCTGTTTGACGCCGAACTCGGCGGTGGCGCCGTAAGCCGCCGCGACGTGGTCGATGGCGGTCTCGGCCCGGGCGACCAGGGCGTCGCGCTGGGCGACGTCGAAGGTGCGAAGCGTGCCCGACAGGGTCGCGCTGTCGGGGATGATGTTATAGCGGACGCCGGCGTTCAGGGTGGCGATGGTGAAGACCGTCGGGGTGGTGGTCGGGTCGACCGTGCGGGCGGTCAGGGTGTTGACCGTCTCGATCACCTGGCCGGCCACCGCGATCACGTCCACGCCGCGCCAGGGCCAGGCGCCGTGTGTCTGTTTGCCCTTCAGCACGATATCGACCCGGTCCGAGGCGGCCATGAAGCCTTCGGGGCGATAGAAGACGCTGCCCGGACGGCCCGGCACGACGTGCAGGCCGAAGATGGCCTCGGGCTTCGGATCGTTCAGCGCGCCCTCGGCGATCATCAGGGCGGCGCCGCCCTTGGGTTCGCCGGGAGGGGCGCCCTCCTCCGCCGGCTGGAAGATGAAGACCACCGTGCCGGCGATCTGGTCCTTCATCCCGGCCAGGACTTCAGCCGCCCCCATCAACATGGCCATGTGCATGTCGTGGCCGCAGGCGTGAGCCACGGGAACCGTATTGCCCATATAGGTTCCGGTGGCGGTCGAGGCGAAATCGAGGCCCGTCGCCTCCTGCACCGGCAGGGCGTCCATATCGGCGCGCAGGGCCACGACCCGGCCGGGACGGGCCCCGTGCAGGACGCCGACCACCCCGGTCTTGCCGACCCCGGTGCGGACCTCCAACCCCAGGGACCGCAGATGATCGGCGATGACGGCGGCCGAGCGGGTCTCGGCGAAGCCCAGTTCGGGATGCCGGTGGAAGTCGCGGCGCCATTCCACCACCTGCGGCGTCACGCGCTGGACGGCGGCCTCCACGGCTGCGGCCTCGACCTGGGCCTGGGCGGCCCCTGCCGCAAGCAGAAGCGTCAGGGTGGAGGCGGCGAACAGACGGCGCATGTGATCATCCCGTGAAATCGTCAGGGCCGCAGGATGAGGGCGCCCGCCGCGCTTGTGCAACGATCATCGCTCGGCGACACTCGAATCATGGCCGTCGAAGAGTTCAAGAGCGCGAAGACCGAGTGGAAGGACATGGTCCTGGTCTGCCGCAAATGTTCGAAGAAGCTGGACGGCGGGTTCGGGCCGGACGGGGACATGACCCTGAAGAAGGCCCTGCGGAAATACCTGCACCTGAAGAAGGGCAAGAAGGGGAGGAAGGGGGCGCTGACGGTCGCGGGGACGGACTGTTTCGACATCTGCCCCAAGGGAGCCGTGGTGGCGGTCAACGCCGCCCAGCCCAAGAAACTGCTGATCATCCCGGCCGGCGCCGACCTGTTCGAGGTCAAGACGCGGCTGGGGCTGGACGACGGGCGGCGGCTGAAGGTGGTCGCGCCGGACTGAGGCGCCTTTTCTCCGCCGCCCAGTCGTGCCAGATCGGCGGCATGGACGACACCAAGATCGAGAAACGCGCCGGCGTACGGGCCACCTCCGACCGGATCTGGGAGCTGGTCTCGGACCTGTCGCGCTGGAGCGAATGGAACCCCTATGAGACCGAGCTGGAGGGCGCCATCGCCTTCGGCGGCCAGCTGAGCCTGACCGAGGGCTTCCCGGGCCAGCCGGAGCGGCGCGCGACCGCCCGCGTGGCCGACTGGCGCCCCTATGTCCGGCTGGTCTGGACCGAGAACCGCGGCTTCCTGTTCCGCACCCTGCGCTACATCGACATCGAGGAGCTGGAAAAGGGCAGCTGCATCGTCTCCTCAGCCCACAAATTCGCGGGGCTCAGGGGCGAGCTGTTCCACGACAAGCACCGCAACGCCCTGCGCGACGCGCACCAGGACATCGTCGACCGGCTGAAGGCGGCGGCGGAGGCCTGATCCTGAAGCGGATCAGCCGCCCTTGGCCATGGTGTCCATGACGTTCAGGATCGCCGGGCCCAGGATAACGATGAACAGGACCGGCAGGAAGAAGAGGATCATCGGCACGGTCAGCTGGGCCGGCAGGGCCGCCGCCTTCTTCTCGGCCGCCGACAGGCGCAGGTCGCGGTTTTCCTTGGCCATGACGCGCAGGGCCGAGGACAGGGGCGTGCCGTAGGTCTCGGCCTGGGTCATGGCGACGGCGACCGACTTGACGCCCGGGTGGTTGGTCCGCTTGCCCAGGTTCTCATAGGCCATGCGCCGGTCGGGCAGATAAGACAGTTCGGCCGACAGCAGGGACAGTTCCTCGGCCAGGTCGATGGAGGAGGTGCCGATCTCCTGGCTGACCTTGGCGATGGCCGCCTCGATCGACATGCCGGCCTCGACGCAGATCAGCAGCAGATCCAGGGCGTCGGGAAAGGCCTGCACGATCGAGGTGCGGCGCTTGGCGATCCGGTTGGTCAGGAAGACGTTGGGCGCATAGAAGCCGCCGACGGCCGCCGCCATGCACAGGGTGATCTTCTGCATCGTGGGCCAGTCCACGACCTTGATCACGAACATGTAGAAGACCGCCGCCGCCAGGGCCAGGAAGGGCGAGGCGAAGCGGAAGAAGTAGAAGGTGGTCAGCGGACGCGGACCGCGATAGCCGGCCTGGGCCATCTGGTCGGCCACCTTGGGATCTTCCAGCAGCTTGGTCAGGTTCAGCCGTTCCACGACCCGCTTCTTGAAGCCCTCGTCGTCGGTGTGACGCAGGCCGGCGTTCCCCTGGCCCGCCGCGCGGGAGCGACGCTTCAGCTCGTCGCGGCGTTCGGACACGGCCTTCATCCGCTTGTCCAGCTTGACCCCGCCGGTCATGGACGACAGCAGGGTCAGGACGGTGGCGAAGACCAGGACGCCCACGCCGAGGCTGAGCAGGTTCTGCGGATCGGTGATGAAGCGGATGAAACCCATCATGACGTCGCCCTCAGATCTTGAACGAGATCATGCGCTTCATGACGAAGACGCCGGTGCCCATCAGGGCGGCTGCGACCAGAAGCAGGAAGTTGCCGCGGATGTCGGTGAACAGGGGCATCATGTAGGCGGGGCTGACGAACATGACCATGGTCATGACCGCCGGCGGCAGGGAGGCGATGATCCCGGCCGAGGCCAGCGCCTCGGACGACAGGGCCTTGACCTTTTCCTGCATCATCCGGCGGGCGCGCAGCACGGCCGACAGATTGCCCAGGGCCTCGGCCAGGTTGCCGCCGGTCTTCTGCTGGATGGCGATGACGATGGTGAAGAAGCGCAGCTCGGGCGTGGGCATCTGCTCGAACATCTTCTCCAGCGCCTGTTCCAGCGTCAGGCCGACGCCCAGACCCTCGACCAGCTTCTTGAAGGCGGGCCCCAGGGGCGCCGGGCTCTCGCGGGCGATGATCTTGAAACACTCGTGGACCGGCAGGCCCGACTTGATGCCGCGGACGATGACGTCGACGGCGTTCGGGAACTCCAGCGAAAACTTCTTCATCCGACGCTTGGCCAGGAAGCCGACCACCCAGCGGGGCAGGCCCAGGCCGGCGATCACGCCCGCGCCCAGGGCCAGCAAGGGGTGCAGACCGCCGACCAGGGCGCCGAAGCCGGCGACCAGGCCGATGACGGCGCTGCCGATGTAGAAGGTCCGCAGGCTGAGGCTGAGCCCCGCCTGTTTCAGCTTGGCCGTCAGATTGGCGCGAGCCTTGCGCTCGCGCCGTTCGGCCTCTTGGAGCTGCAGCAGAATCTGCTTGCGGCGCGCCTCGGGCGTGGCGGCGGCGACGGCGGCCTTGCGGGCCACGGCGGCGTCGCGCTTGGCCTCGCCCAGGGTCTTGGCCCGCTTCAGCGCCTGGCCGGAGGAATCGTCGCCGCCGACGAAGACCCAGCCCAGGCCGCCGATGGTGATGAAGGCCAGAACGGCGGCGAGGATCGGCAGCATGGCGTTACTCCGCTGCGTCCAGGGCGTCGGCCAGCTCGCGCTCCAGCCCGTAGTAGCGGGCGCGGTCCCAGAAGCGGGGACGGGCGATGCCGGTGGAGCGGTGGCGACCGATGATCTTGCCGTTCTCGTCCTCGCCGGTGATGTCGTAGACGAACAGGTCCTGGGTCACGATCACGTCGCCTTCCAGCCCCACCACCTCGGTGATGTGGGTGATACGGCGAGAGCCGTCGCGCAGGCGGGCGGCCTGGATGATGACGTCGACCGAGCCGACGATCATTTCGCGGATGGTCTTGGACGGCAGGCCGTAGCCGCCCATGGTGATCATCGACTCCATCCGGCTGATGGCTTCGCGCGGGGAGTTGGCGTGCAGCGTGCCCATCGAGCCGTCGTGGCCGGTGTTCATGGCCTGGAGCAGGTCGAAGGCCTCGGGCCCGCGCACCTCGCCGACGATGATCCGCTCGGGGCGCATCCGCAGACAGTTCTTGACCAGGTCCCGCATGGTGATCTGGCCCTGACCCTCCAGGTTGGGCGGCCGGGTCTCCAGACGGACCACGTGCGGCTGCTGCAGCTGAAGCTCGGCGGCGTCCTCGCAGGTGATGACCCGCTCGGTCGGGTCGATGAAGGCCGTCAGGGTGTTCAGGAGGGTGGTCTTGCCCGAGCCGGTGCCGCCCGAGATGACCAGGTTGCAGCGCGAGGCGCCGATGACGCCCAGGACGCGGGCGCCCTCGGGACTGATGGACTTGAAGTCCACCAGATTCTTCATCGTCAGCTTGTCCTTCTTGAACTTCCGGATCGTCAGGGTCGGCCCGTCCAGCGCCAGGGGCGGGGCGATGACGTTGACGCGCGATCCGTCGGGCAGGCGGGCGTCGCAGATGGGGCTCGACTCATCGACGCGGCGGCCGACCTGGGACACGATCCGCTGACAGATATTCATCAGCTGGGTGTTGTCGCGGAAGCGGACATTGGTCAGCTGGACCTTGCCCCCGACCTCGATGAAGACCCGGCCGGCGCCGTTGACCATGATGTCGGCGATGTCGTCGCGCGCCAGCAGGGGCTCCAGCGGGCCGTAGCCGAGGACGTCGTTGACGATGTCCTGGACCAGATGCTCCTGCTCGGCCACCGACATGGAGACGTTCTTGATCGCCACCAGTTCGGCGACGATGTCGCGGATCTCTTCCGACGCAGCCTTGGTGTCCAGCTGGGCCAGCTGGGCCAGGTCGATAGTGTTCATCAGCGCGTTGAAGATGGTGGTCTTCGTGGCGTGATAATAGTCGCTCTGTTCCCGGACGATCTCGGCGACCGCCTGGGCCTTCTTCAGCTGTTCGAAGCCGGCGGTGGGCTTGGGGCCGGCGCCGGGCTTGGCGGCGGCGGGCGACGGGGCGGCCTCAGGCGCGGGCCGGGCGGCCAGCGCGTCCAGCCGATCCGGTTTGGCCCCGCCGAAGCCCGGCGCCTCGCCGGGCGCGAAGACGTCGGCGGCCGTGACCTCCTCCACGCCGGGACCGAAGGCGAAGGCCTCGGTCTGGACGCCGGGCGGCGGCTGACGCGGACCGGAGGCGATCTCCGGCGCCGCCACGGGCGCCGCAGGCGCGGGCCGCAGGGGGACCGTGCCGGCGCCGGGTTGACCTGTGCGCTTGCCGAACACCCGTCAGCGCTTCTTGAACATGCCGGCGAACAGGGACTTGGACCCGGCCGCAGGCGCGGGCTTGCCGGGCTTGGCCTTGGGCGCCGCCAGGGCCGGCAGTTCACGCTGCGACACGATCTGGGCCAGGGTCTGGAAGGCCTCGGCCGCCTTGGTCTTGGCCCCGGCGTCCAGGATCATCTGGCCGTTGTTGGCGGCCGCGCCGAAGGTCTTGGCGTCGAAGGGAATGATCAGGCTGGGGTGGACGCCCAGGGCGGCGCCGAAGTCCTTGGCCGGAATCTCGGGACGGGCCGGAACCCCCACCTGGTTCAGCACCAGGCGCGGGGGGGCGTCGTTCGGCCGACCCTGCCGGATCAGGTCGATCATGTTCTTGGCGTTGCGCAACGAGGCCAGGTCGGGCGTGGCGACGATCACCACCTCGTCGGCGCTGATCAGGGTGCGGCGCATCCAGGGCGACCACAGGTGCGGCAGGTCCAGAACCACGAAGGGGGCGGTCGAGCGGATCCGCGTCGTCACCTCCTCGAAGGCGTCGGTCGAGATATCCCAGTCGTTGTCGAGGGTGGCCGGGGCGGCGAACAGGCTCAGCTTGTCGGTGCAACGGACCATCATCCGGTCCAGCAGGGTCGAATCCAGCCGGTCCGGCTGACCCAAGGCGTCGGCGACGCCGCTCAGCGGATCCTGGTTGAAGTCCAGACCGGCGGTGCCGAACGGCAGGTCGTAGTCGACGATGACGGTGTTGGCGCCGATCCGTTCCGAGATGGCGTAGGCGGTGTTGTGCGCCACGGCCGAGGCGCCGGCCCCGCCCCGCGCCCCGACGAAGGCGATGGAGCGGCCGACGAAGGGCTGGGCCGGGTCGTTGAACAGGCCGCCGATGGCCGCGATCAGTTGCAGCGGCTGAAGCGGGGCGACCAGATATTCGCTGACGCCGCGCCGCATCAGTTCACGGAACAACAGGATGTCGTTGGTGGCGCCGACGACGATGACCTTGGTGCCGGCGTCGCAGACCTCGGCCAGCTGATCGACCTCCCACAGCAGGGTCTGGGGGTCCTTCAGGCATTCGACGATGATCAGGGGCGGGGTCGGCTCGTACTGATAGGCCTGGACGGCGGCCATGATCCCGCCGATGCGGATCTGGGTGGTGGCGCGCGACAGGCGGCGATCCTGGGCGGCCCGCTCGGCCGAGGCCAGGGTGTCCTGGCGTTCGGCGAAGACGTGGATGGCGATGCGCGGCACCGACACCTCGCCGATGTCGCCGCCCGGGGCCAGACCGACCGGGGCGGAACCGACCGCGACCGCCGTGGGGCCCACGGCAGCGAGGCCGGCCGGCGGCGGAGCGGCCGACGGCAGGGGCGCAGGCGCCGGATCGAAGGCCGCCGACGCCTCGGGGGCGGGGGCGTCCAGCACTGGGGCGGTCAGGGTGGACTGGGCCTGGGCCAGCATGTCCCCGACGGGATTGAAGGCCGGAGCGGCGACCGGCGCCTGGGCCGGCGGGGTGAATTGAAGCGGCGTGCGCGCGGGCTCGCTGGGGAAGGCGGCGGGCTCCGAAAAGTCCATGTCGACGTCGAAGGCGTCGTCGAAGGCTTCGGGCGGTCGCGAGGCGGGGGTGGTCATGACCTAGTCGACCGCCTTCGAGACTTCGCCGTCGATCAGCGGCTCCTGCGGGGCGGAGGTCTGGGCGCCGGCGCGATAGGTGTCGAACACCTTGCCGCGACGCCCGGAATCCGAGGCCGCCACCGCCACCGGCGAGACGATGTCGCGGGGGTTGGCGATCTGGGCCGCCAGATTGGCGTTGATCGAACAGCCGAAGCCGGAGGACGGCTGGTTCGAGAAGTTGGACCCCATGGCCGACAGAGTCGCGGCGCAGTTCGGAATGACCGCCTGGACCGTTTCGAATCCGGCGAGGATCGGCGATCGGGCGTTCGGCGCCTCATAGGCCACAACCTGCACCCGGTCCGCCGGGACGCCGCGCGCGATCAGGGCGTCGCGCGTGTTCCAGGCGACCTGGTGCGCGATCGGATCGTCGCCGCTCGGCGTCTCGACGCGGATCAGGGGCGCGCGCGCCTGGGCGAACCGGCCGGCCAGGGCCGCCAGGGCCGCCTGCTGATTGGCGGACAGGCCGTCCTCGCGCACCGCCAGGGCGATGCGATCCACTCCGGGCTCGACCTGCAGCACATAGCGGGAGCCGGCGTTGAGCGGCGGCGCGCCGACCGGCCCGGCGGAGGCGCAGGCTGACAGAAGGGCCGAGACGGCGGCGAGGGCGATCAGTCTGGTCATGGAACGGCTCACTCGATCACATAGCCAACGGGGCCGGACCAGCCGGGGCCGGACGCCGGGCCGCGCGCGGCTTCGGGCGTGCCGTACCTCTGGGACAGCTGGCCGAACAGGATGGTCTGGGCGTCATTGGCGATGTGCAGGCCGTCTGCGGGGGTTTGCAGCCGCCCCGGCGACGTCGGCGAGGCCAGATAGGCCTCGATGATGATGACCAGCTCCGTTTCGCCCGACGTATAGTCGCGCGACCGGAACAGCGATCCCAGCACGGGGACGTCGCCGAGCGCCGGCAGCTTGTCCACGTTCTGTCGCGACTCCTCGCTGAGCAGGCCGGCGATCATCAGGGAGCCCCCGGACGGCAGTTCGACCGTGGTCGAGGCGCGCCGGACCGTCAGGCCGGGAATGACGAGAGTCGTCGTATCCGTCCCCAGGGTGAAGGCGCCCTCGGTGCTCAGTTCCGACACTTCGGTCGAGAGCTGGAGCGAGATTCGGCCCTCGGACTGCACGATGGGACGGACGGCCAGGCGCACGCCGTAGGGCTTGAACTCGACCCCGATCTGGGCCGTGCCGTTGTTGTCGGACAGGCCGACGGGAACCGGAAACTCGCCGCCGGCCAGGAACTCGGCGTTCTCGCCGTTGACCGAGGTCAGATTGGGCTCCGCCAGGGTGCGCATCAGACCGGCGCGTTCGAAGGCCTTGACCGTGGTCGACAGGCTGTTGCCGTCGCCGCTGCTGTCGGAATAGGACAGGCCGCCGCCGCCCAGCAGACTGCCGTTCACAGCGAAGGTCGAGGTCTGACTCAGCGACAGGCCGTCGCCGACAGTGTTGAGCACGGCGTTGACGTCCATACCCAGCTGTTTGACCGCCGAGCGCTGCACCTCGACGATCCGGGCCTTGACGGTGACCTGGTCGGAGCCGGTGACCCCGATCAGATTGATAACCTTTTCGGGGGCGCTGACGAAGGCGCCGGCGACGCGGCGCGCCTGGTCCGCCTGGGACGGGCTGGTCGCCGTGCCGGTCAGAATAATGGTGTCGTTGACCGCCTCGGCCTGGATCGCGGTGCCGGGGATCAGGCGCGACAGGGTGTCCTGAAGCGCGCTGGTGCCCGCATCCACCCGGACCCGCAGGCTCAGGATGGTGCGCCCGGCGCCGTCCAGGAAGACGGCGTCCGTCTCGCCCGGGGCGACGCCGATGACGGTGATGCGGCGCGGCGAGTGCAGCATGGCCTCGGCCACCTGCGGATTGGAGACGATGACGTCGCGCGCGTCGGCCGGCAGGTCCACGGCGAAGGAGGTCCCGCGCGGCAGGTTGATCAGGCGCGGCGCGGCGCCGGTGGAGACGGCGGTGCGGCTCTGAGCGGCCGCGACGACCGGCGGAAGGGCCAGGCCCGACAGCAGGGCGCAGGCTAGAAGGGCGGGAGTGCGCATGGTCTTCCTCACGGCGTCACCACCTCGGGCGCGCCGCCGCGATAGATGCGGACGGACTGGGGCTGGACCTGAGCGGCGACCGGGGCGCGGCGCAGCGAACCGGAGGGCCCGGCGGTGTCGGCATAGGAACGCAGCGACAGGGACAGTTCGCCCTGGGCCTTGGCCTGGGCCAGGATCTCGGCGTCACGGGGACCGACCTCCAGGGTGGCGGTTGCGCCGACCACGGCCTGTTCGTCGTCCCCGGCGCGGGTCGACTGGTCGATGGCCAGAACCTTGACGTTGTGCAGGACGGTGCCGGCGACGATCTTGCCGCCCGCCCCCTCGACCCCGCTCTTGTCCTCGCCGGTGAAGACCACGTCGACGCGGTCGCCGGGCAGGATGAAGCCGCCGGCGGCGGATTCGACCGTCACCCCGATGGCCATGGCCCGCATGCCGGGCTCCAGATAGGCGGCCAGATAGCCGCTGTCGCCGGCGCGCACGATCTTGCGG
>Ga0208958_1001841_pt1 | contig 19672 bp, 22 predicted proteins | sample RifOxyB1_FD_184032 | JGI IMG/M metagenome (GOLD analysis project Ga0208958, IMG submission 184032) | Soil microbial communities from Rifle, Colorado - Rifle Oxygen_injection B1 (SPAdes) | ecosystem: Environmental > Terrestrial > Deep subsurface > Rock core/Sediment | place: Rifle, Colorado... | reverse complement strand
ACATTAGATATGAAAAATCCTATAAGTTTTGAATTTGCTTATAATCTTATTTTTGATATGGGTGAAAAGATACTTTCAGAGGGCATTCATTCCGGCAGAGGACTGGAGCTTTATTTAAAAGATTTATTCTCAAAAGATTCTAGAACTGATGATTTCAGTAAATTGGAAAAAGAATTGTACATCTGTGCAACAGATACAGATAACGGAGAATTAACAGAGCCTATAGTTTTTGGAAACAAGAATTATAACAATGTCCCAATTTCTCTAGCAGTAAAAGCATCTTGCTCTCTGCCCGGTTATTTTGAACCAACAATTATTCCTGGAAAATATTTCAGTGATAATTGCCTTAAATGCTTCACTGATGGGGCACTGAATAACACCACCTATATACAAAATGTTATAAATAATGGTGCCGAATTTATAATCTGCATAAATCCCCTCAGGCCAATAAAAACCTCACCCGGAAAAATTCTTAGCGAAGGTAAGATTTTGCAACAATCATTAAGGGCTGCAAATCATTCTCGATTGCATCATTCATTAATAAATTATAAAATTAAATACCCCCATATAGATATTCTCCTTTTTGAGCCGTCTAAAAATGATTGGGGTCTTTTTGAGAATCCACAAAAATCCGAAAAGATGGGTGAAATTGCAGAGCGTTCATATAAATTCACATTAAAACAAATATTTCTAAATCATACTGAAATGAAAGAAAGTTATATAAAACATTATGGCCATAATAGCCTTGAAGAGCTTTTCAAAAAGCATGGAATACAGTTGATGCGCCCCTCGCATGAAGAAATCTTGAGCAAAAATTACAATAACATTTAAATATAACCGAATTTTCTATATTTTCAAGAGGTGATTATATTGAATAGAAAAGCTGCAATTGAAATGTCAATGAATACTATCATAGTCATAGTTATAGGTGTTGTTCTTTTAAGTTTGGGTTTGGTCTTCGTTAGAAGCATATTTTCTGGAGTTAGTGAAATCTCCCAGGGGGCTTTTGAAGAAGCGCAGTCTGCATTAGGGGGTTTAGGTCAGATAGACTCTTTATTGACAATCTCTCCTTTAAACATAAAGATAAGTCAAAGCGCAGATAAGGGCATTGGTGTCGTCGTTTTTAACACATTAGAAACACCATTAAAATATCACCTTGAAGCAACTCCAGGAGACAAAGATTTAAACTGTGTTTTTAGCGTCAAAGGTGGAATGAATGCAAAAACAGATGAAAAAACCTTAGCTTCTGGGGGTAAAAATGAATACATTTTGCTCGTAAAGGAAAACGGCGGTAGCTTAAGGACAACTAGTTGTTATATTGAAGTTATCGGAGATACTGGTGGGGAAGAGAACACTGGATCAGTTATAGTGCGGGTAGAATAAAGGTAGGAAAACAAGATGAATAAACGAGCAGCAATTGAATTGTCAATGAATGTAATTATCGTTATAGTAATAGGTGTAGTTGTTCTAAGCATGGGATTATTTTTTGTTAGAAGCATATTTGAAAAAATCGCCCCTATGACAGATGATATGTTGGATCAGGCAAGAAAAGATTTACAAAATATTGAACCAGACACATTAATCACTCTTACTACAAATCAAAAAGAATTGACAAGTAGAAGTACTCGGGTTGTAGGTGTAATAATTTACAACACAGAGGCAGAAATATTGGAATATAAACTTAAGGCAGAGTCAAAAGACCCAAAAATAAAATGTTATTTCTCAAGTTCTGGTAATACAGAAACACCAATGAAGACTTTAAATTCTTTAGCAAAGTTTAATGATTTTATAGTTATTGAAGAAAATGGTGGAGGCGTAAGAAATGCCATTTGTAATATTCGGGTAATTGGCGCATCAGAGGGTTTGGATAATGAAGAATCCTTAATTTTGAGCATTAAACCCTAATATTTATATACTTTTTCTAATATTTTTTAATTTATGTCAAGAGATTATTCATTTATAGATATAGCCTGTATCGTTAAGGAGCTCCAAGTTTTATTAGATGGCAAAATAGACAATATTCATCAGGTCTCAGAAGATGAGCTCTTCCTATCTATATTCAAATCCAGCAAAGGCAGATTTCTATTAAGAATCACTCCAAACATCATATATTTATCAACTTATAAAAAAGAAGCAGATAGAGAGTATGGATTCTGCAAATTCTTAAGAAGAAGAATAAAAAACGCATTCATTAGAAAGATCTCACAAGTAAACTCAGAAAGAATTGTTATCATAGAAATCGAAGCAAAGGAAGCAAGATTTAATCTTATCCTAGAATTATTCAGTAAAGGAAATATAATCCTTTGTGATGAAAATCTTATAATAATCTCACCATTAAAGCAACAAAAATGGAAAGACCGCGATGTTATGCCAAAGCAAAAATATCAATTGCCTCCTTCTGCGAGTCTAAACTTTTTTGAATTAGAAAAAAAAGATTTAAAGAATCTAATCGGCAGTAAGGAAACTGTAAAGGTATTAGCCAAAGATTTCTCATTAGGCCGATTCTATGCTGAAAAAATTTGCGAATATTTAAAAATAGATAAAAATGAGAAAAATCCAGATATAGATAAACTATTCAAGCTAATAGAAAAGTTAAAATCATTAAAAATAGAGCCAAATCTATGCAATGGAGAAGCATTGCCTTTCAAGTTCGATGAAAATTGTACAAATTTTCAAAGTTTCAATGAGATCATAGATAATTACTCAAGAAAAGACTTGGCCGAAGAAGAAAAATCAGACATAGATATTAAATTCGAAGAAAAACTAAATACATGGAAAAATATAGAAGCCCAGCAATTAATCCATTTAGAAGAAATAAAAGAAACTTCGGAAAAAGACAGAATTAAAGGTGATTTAATTTACCAGAACTATCAGTATATCAAAGAAATTTTAGACGTAATAAAAAAAGCCCGGGATAAAAAAATATCTTGGATTGAAATCGAGCAGAAATTAGCCACAAAAAACATTAAAGTGAATGCAAAAAAAGGTATAGTCACTTTGGATCTAAAATGAATCCATTCATAGAAAGATATCAGAAATTAGGATATGAGTATAAAAAAATAGCTCCAAGAAAATCATTTCGTATTAACACTGCAAAAATTCAGCCCGAATTATTGATTTCGAGGCTAAAGAAAAAAGGAGTGATAGTAGAAAAAATACCATTCTTAAGACAGGGTTATTGGTATGAATCAGATTTCTCATTAGGTGCCTCGCCAGAATACTTATTAGGATTATTGCAATTGCAGGAAGCCGCATCTCAAATCCCTGTGGAAATATTAAATCCAAACGGGTTAGTGTGGGATATGTGCGCCGCTCCGGGTTCAAAAACATCGCAATTAGCAACTTATGCAGAAGCAGTAATCGCAACAGAACAAAAAAAAGAACGATTAATCTCTTTAGATAATAATTTGGAAAGATTGGGTTTGAAAAATGTTTCAACCTATCTTTTAGACGCAAATAAAGTAAATAAAAAATTTGATTTTATTCTATTAGATGCGCCTTGCTCTGGCAATTTCTTAAGCCAAGAAGATTGGTTCAAAAAACGAACAATAAAAGATGCAGAAAAAAACTCAGAGCTCCAAAAAGAGTTGTTAAAAACAGCAATAAATCACTTAAATGAAAACGGCACTTTAGTCTATTCTACTTGCTCTTTAGAGCCTGAAGAGGATGAATTGGTAATTGATTGGGCATTAACTAATTTCAAAATCAAATTAGAAGAAGTAAACACAATAGGTGCTCCAGGCATCATAGAATTTAACGGAAAAAAACTTAATGAGGAGATAAAAAAATGCAGAAGAATCTGGCCCAATGGGACCCAAGGATTTTTCATCGCAAAAATAAGAAAATGATTGAAAGATTCATAAAAAAATTCACGAATAAAGAAATCGATTATGTTAAAATAGGAAGTAAATATTTCTTAAAGAATAATAAATTAGTAAAATTAAATAATTCCCCCTCTTCATTCGGTTTGTATCTAGGAGAAGAAAAAAATAATCAATTTAATCCGTCTTTAGCTTTATTAGAATTAATCGCAAAAGATTCAAAAGATAAAGCAATTGTAGATGAGAAGCGTGAATGGTTATTTTTATGCGGCAGAGATATTTTTTTAGATAAGAAAATTAAGATTCTAGGTAAAGGCATTGATTATAAATTGATTCAAAATGGGCGAGATGAGAACTTAGGTATAGGAAAAATAACAAAAACAGGTATAAGAAATCTTTTCAACAGAGGGGATTACCTAAAACGCGAATCTCAGTGATATATCCTAAGTAAATCCGCATATATTTCAGTTTGATTGTTGTATTCAACGACCTCTCCTTCTGCATCAATTATATCGTTCTCTTTAATGGAAATATTTTCAGAAGTAAATGCAATAATATCTATGCCCCTATCCCCATTTTTTATTTTAATTATTTTAACGGTAGGATATTCTCTTATTGAACTTACTAATCCTGTAACGCGCACATTCTTGCCTATATTTTCGTTCATATTTTCAAATGCCGTAGAATCAGAGACGTAACTATCACATAAAAATAGCAATATTAGCACCCCAAACAAAGCAGAGACCAAAGATACCTTCAAAATCAAAGTTTCATCCATATAACAACCACTAACAAATAATGTTTATATTGTTTATCCTAAAAAATCCGCAAGATTTTCGAGTAACTACTTTCAGTTAGCACAATAATTCAAATAAAAAAATATAACTTTTATACTATCGATATGCTTATAATAGCGCCTCATTTAATCAAAAGTAATGAGGAATGATTTAAATTTTAATATAAGAGGTGATTCTGGTCCAGATGAAGCACTAAGAGAAGTTCTTCCGCTTTACGACGAAAATCAAGAACTCAAGCGCACTATATTAAATCTGAAAACAGAACTTAACAAGTTTTCAAGTCTGCCATTGGTGGTCTGCACAGTGGATAAAATATTGGATAATAAAGCAATTATTAGATTAAAAAACGGTCATTCATTATACGTTCATATCGCAAAAGAATTAGAAGGAAAAATAGAAGCCAATGATGTGGTTTTGACAGAGCAGAAATCATTCACAATTATTTCCAAGGTGGAAAAAGAAAAGCTATTCAATGTTGAAGATTATGTCGTAATAGAAAAACCCAAAATTTCATGGAAAGATATTGGCGGGTTAAAAAAGCAAATTCAAGAAATCAAGGAAGTTATTGAACTGCCAATGACCAAGCCCGAACTATTTAAAAAATTAGGTGTAAAACCTCATAAGGGATTATTATTGTATGGCCTTCCAGGCACGGGAAAAACTTTGGTGGCAAAAGCCGCAGCAGCATCTACAAACTCCACATTTATTGAATTAGTGGGTTCTGAATTAGTGCAGAAATACATCGGCGAAGGTGCCAAATTGGTCAAGGATTTATTTAAACTGGCCAGAGAGCGTGCTCCAGCAATTATATTCATTGATGAATTAGATTCTATATCGGGTCAAAGAACAGATGATTCAACTTCCGGGGAAAGAGAGGTGCAAAGGACATTCATGCAGCTGTTAGCCGAGATTGACGGCTTCGAAGATTTAGAGAATGTAAAAATAATAGGTGCGACAAATCGTATAGATATAATTGATCCTGCGATTTTAAGGCCTGGTCGTTTGGATCGCGTAGTGGAAATGGAGCTTCCGGACAAGAAATCAAGAACGGAAATTTTCAAAATACATATCGCAGGCATGAAGCTTGCCGAATTTAGCTTGGACAAATATATAGAAAAGACTAAAGGATTGACGGGTGCTGAAATAAAATCTATTTGCACAGAAGCAGGATATTCCGCTATTAGAAGGAATGCGGAGTCTATTGAAGAGTCAGATTTTGAATACGCATTGAATAAGCTCTGCTGCAACTTGGAAGATTGCGAAGAGCACAATGATTCTAGAAACTTGATGTTTGGTTAAGTGTTTTTATTCAGCAATCTCATTTTAATCTAATCAATAAAATCCTTATTCTTAATCTTCTCTGGCAGATACTTTTCAGAAATAAAGGATATTCCGCGAGCACTTAAAGCTTGGATTTCTGCTTTAGACCCAAAATCTTTCATCATCTTGAACTGTCTCTGCCATAATTTATTTTTAGTGAACCATTCGTAGCTACCCATCTGTTTCAGTCTTGCAGTATCAGTATCTTTCAATTTGATAAAGTGTTTCTTCAAATCATATTTCTCAATGTCATCAGCAGTTATCCCTAAGAATTTAATCTCAGGTATTGCTAGCTGGTCAGAAATATGTGCCAAACTAATAGAACCGAACTTCAACACAGAGTATATATAAAATCCCCAAGGATCAAAATCAGTTAATATGTAAACAGGCAAACCATGCTCCTGATGCAATCGTTGCAGCAACCGCCTTATTCCTCTCGTACTCTGTCCCTGCGAACACATTATTATGCAATTATGTTTGTCCCAATATTTATCTTCATGCAATCTTTCCCATACGGCGGCTTTCTCCATATAAATGACATATTGGGCATTCACTTTAGCAAATTGAATCTCTTCAACATTCGAAGGAATCGACCATCCCCCAGATCCTAATTTAGACCAGTCGATTTTATCACCCTTATCTTCTACAATTACTTTTCCTGCCACAGAGCCCATTTTATTGGCATTGATATTCAATTGTTCTCTGGACATATCTGAAATTAATTCCAAATCTTCAATAACTTTATCAGATTCAACTTGGTCATCAACGATATTTGTTTTAGTTCCAGCAATTGATCTCTTAGCCATATAGAATACGTCTCTTAAACTTGCATGCTTCTCTTCTTTCAGTAAATCATTGCTTATCTTTGCGACTTCAACTGTCTGCATAAACTTTTTAGCATGTGCTAAATTAAACAAGAACCTCTGAGCCATCTTGTTTCCCAGCTGTACCGTCCCAGATTTCTCATTGAATTTTACATTTGTCACAGATCTCACAGGCAAATCAATTACTGGCTGCTTCTTTTTTAATATATCCGCAACTATTCCTTCTCCAAACAGCTTCAGCCTCTGCCTTGCAAGTTTATTTTTGTCCACCATCTTTTTCCTCTTCCTTCTCCTCATCTCCTGCTTTCAATAAAGCAGGTAATCCTCTTGCTAATATCATTTTTAATTTTTCTTCTATTGCGCTCTTAGATTCCCCAGTCAAACTATGTAAGGCACCAGCAACTTCAGGAATAAATCTCTCTAATAAATTAGCTTTATCCCTCTGCTCTTTAGCTTTGATATTTTTTCTGATATAGATTCCTAATTTTCTTCCGCATTCTTGTAGCGCAAGTTTGATTTCTTTGACAATTTCAGGATAGCTTGCAATAGCTTCTTTGCTCTCTGAAGTGAATGGCACCCATACAGATGCCAAATGCACCATTAAGACCATCGGACCTAAAGGCAGTGCGCCTCTGCTTTGCTGTAGCCCATAATTTCTCCAAGTAGTATCAACAATAGATTTAGAAACAGCGCAAGCGCTTTGCTCATATTGCAATGGAACTCTATTTGCATATCTAAAAACCTGCACAAGCTCATCTTGTGGCAATCCATTTCCAAAAGCTATGGCACATTCAACAACAAAAGGATTTCCACGGTAAACAGAAGGCGGTCTTGTAATCGCGGCATAGAAATCTGCAGTTACTTCTTTCTGCAAACTCTTAACAAGTAACTCTTCTCCAATAGGAGAGACGCAGTCGCTTGGTGGAGCCATAATTTTAGTTTCTTGAATTGATTTATACAACGCCTCTGCTTCCTGTCTGGCAATTCTTGCAGGTCTTGCTTTCTCATATAATTTAGCCTTATCACATATTTCTTTCGCAACATGCGCAGAAACTCTGCAGAAATCAGTCTGCAAGAAAGATTGTAATGTTGTAGCTTTAGTATCCTGCAGCATCTTCATGAGCATTCCTAATTCAACGCCATAAGGGTGCGGTTTTATCTCTTTAGCCTCTTTTGGCATTTTATCCGTAACTCTTGGAAATTCTATCGCATCATTGCTGTCAGGAGGATAATAAGTTATTGTTGTATGCGGATTTGATATTGCTGTTAATTTTAAATATTCATCAACAGACCTTTTGCCTTTCTGATATATGGCTTCCATTTCAACAGCCAATTTAGTTCCAGTCTGAACTTCATCCCATTCTTTATATTCTTCTTTGATAATCTGGGGTTCATTTGTTTTTGTATTGATAACAATCTCACAATAGTAGGCAGGTTTCTTGGGATTAGTCTTCGTTATTACCTTTAATGGTTTCCCCGTTGTCAATTGCCCGTACATTGCAGTTGCAGAAATTCCAATTCCCTGCTGTCCTCTTGTCTGGCTCAATTTGTGGAACTTGCTCCCATATAATAACTTTCCAAAAATTCTAGGAACTTGTTCAGGTATTATTCCTGGCCCATTATCTTGAACAACGACTTTGAATTTATCTTGCCCCTCTGCAGCTTTGACCCTTACTATCACATGAGGCAATATGCCTGCTTCTTCACAAGCATCTAGGGAATTATCAACCGCTTCTTTTACTGCAGTTAAAATCGATTTCCTTGGATTATCAAAACCCAATAAGTGTCTATTTTTAAGAAAGAACTCAGAGACAGAAATTTCCCTCTGCTTAGTCGCAAGTTCATCTGCCTTTGTATCATACTTTTTTTTCTCTTTCGTTTCAGATAATTTAGTTTGTGCGACTCTGCTCACCTCATAATAGAAAATCTATACTAATCCTATTCAATCATCCCTTTATAAATATTTTTATCCTTAAAAGAATAAATTAAATCATCAAAACGATATAGAATAGAAAATTCACCCATGCAAGAAAACAATTTATCAATAACGCAACAAACCTTAGATAAACACTTTATGCGGTTTTAGATTAAATTTTAAAATCTCATTCCTTGTTTCTTATGTTTCTCAAGAGCTAAAAATATATTACTATGTGGCGCACCAGATAATAAAGCCTCACAAGCCCTTTTAGCAATGGCTGTATCTTCATGTTTTCCGATTATTGCTAAAGTCTTTCCAAAAACAGAAATTTCAGTATCAGTTAAAGCTTCAATCATTTTTCTTGCCTTGCCTTCAGCACCGATAACTCGGCCTTTCATTCTCAATAATTTTTTCTTAGATTTCCCAGTAAATTCAAGAATATTGATAATCTCCATCATATACTCTTCATCAAATAATTTTTCAGCCGTCATAGGGCTGAATCCTCTTCCAATAGCATAGATCACACTCCTAAGATCCATTAGCATCACGCCATCTTCACCTTCAATTAAAACATCCCCTTCATCAGAATCTATTTCAATTTCACAGCCTGAAAGCTCTTCAAGTCTTGCTTTAGTCTCTCCTTTAATGCCTATCAAGACCGCAATTCTTTTCTTATTTATCTTCAGTTCCATCTGTGACATATTTTAGCACCTTTTCATATTCTAAATTTAAACCTTTCCTATTGAAAAATTTGGTCATTATTTTCAAATCTCGTTCAAGAAAATCCACAAATCTTGGATATTTCATTGAAATAGCATGCGAAAAATCAATTATATAAGGCTTATCATCAAGTATAAGCACATTATACTCCGATAAATCTGCATGTATGAGTTTTGCTTCTTTGTATAATTTCCGGACATCTTTTATAAAGCTTTCGTAAAACAGTTCTATATCCTCGGGCAACCGATCTTTTAGCCTTTTTGCCGGCTCATCCTTACCAATCATTTCCATTACCAGAACATTGCCGTTCACAGCATAAGGTGTAGGCACATTAATTCCTGCCTTTCTCGCAATTAACAGATTCCTATATTCCTTCCTTGCCCAGGTCACAATTATCTCTCTTCTATTTTTCTTTAGTTTGGGGAATCTTGGATCTGGTGCAAGATAATCGTACATTTTGTTGAAATCACACGCCTGAGTTCTATAAATTTTAACAATGACTTTGCCCTTGCCCTTGGAAGCAGTAAACACATTTGCCTCCTTTCCAATTAAAACCGGGCTTAACATTTCATCGAAATATCCCTGCGAAGAAAGTTTGAATAATATCCTCAAAGTAGAATCATCAAAAACATTTCCAAAAGTTGAAAACTTCTTCTTGCTCATTTTAACCTGAACAATACTGTCCCTCTGTATATTATCTTTCCTGTATCTCTTTGCATTCCAAATATAGTCCTTGTTATTTTTACATCGCCTTTAAATTTATTTTTCAATTTTTTTCCTAATGATCTTGCAAAGTTCTGGCTGCTTATATAAATATCAATGCCGGTCTTTAATTTTTCAATTTTAGAAATAAAAACATCATCTCTCCTTTCAACCTCGCTCAAAATAAAATCTAAAACTTCCTGTTTTTCCGGCCTAAGCTGGATTATAGCTTCATAATATTTTGCATGTTTATCTGACGATTTGGGCATGCTTAACTCCTTGAATCTTAATCACATTTTTTTCTGAGATTATACCTGATTTTATTGCCAAATCAACAACTTTATTTCCTGCAATATTGATATTGTCTTCTTCCATAAATATTTTTTTCACTTCCATTTCATCTTTTAATTCTCCTTTGTAGAATCTTTCGGAAATAGTTATGCATAATTCACCTTCTTCAAAAGTCTTGCCGATTACATCTTCATCAGCTATTGCCACAACTTCGTGCATTTTATCTTTATGTATCTTTACGTAAAATTTCATTTTAACAACCCTTAATTTAAATTAATTAATTAAACTTTTGCTTTTACAGGGTGTTTAGAACCACAAGCCTGGCATTTCAAGAATAAGAGTCTATCCTGTTTTATTAACACTGTATCGGGCTTTCCGCAATCAGGACATAGAACATATGTCTTAGCAAATTCTTCGATTTTTTGGTTTATCAGATTAGCGGGCAATTTCCTGCCTAAAATCAGCCTCTGGCCATCAACTTGTGCAGGGGTTGCTAATTCTTTTTGCAAGAATTTAAGGAACAAATCTCCCTCTCTTCTAAAAGCATCAACAATCTGGGAAAAATTTGTCATTATAGTCTTGTTTCCTTCAATAAAGCCTTTTACTTTGGGTATTTCGAATCTTTCCCCAGTAGGATTTAGCAGCTTCTCAGGCAAATTTGCCCTTCCACGCTTTAACATATCCGAATATTCCATATAAAAGAAAGAACTTAACTGAGCTTTTTAAAGGTTTCCCTCAATCCAATAATTTGACCCTTCCGGGTCTTGGCTCGTATATCTCACCTTCTATAATGAGCTCTCTCAGCGCAGCAGTTGCATATCCGTCATCACCGCATTCTTTTAACAAATCAGAAACAAGGACCCCATCAGCAGCATCAAGTTTCTCAATCGCCCTTAATATTTTGCTCCTCACAGCTTCAGTAACAACAATCTCTTCAATAACATCTTCTTTTACGTCTTTAGGTACAACAACCGTTGTAGTTTCATTGAATGAAGGCTTTCCGTACTCTTTGTACAGCTCTAATTTTCTTACAAGTTCCCAGTTTGGATTATCAAGCACCTTGACAATTTCAGGAGCAAGAAAAATCTCCAGGTTATTTTCTCGCACCTTGCCAATCACATTCACAATATCGCCAATCTTCAAAGCGCTCATCATTTTCACATCTTCTCTCCATGCATTGACCTTAACTGTAGCGCTACCATCATCTAAGGTAATTGAAACAAAATTTTCAGAATCATATTTCATTATTACATTAGCAATCAGATTGACCCTAGAAATATTTTTATCCCTAACAATCACAAAATTCGGTTCGTAATCACCTTTGCTCTTGACATATTGCCCCGTAACTAAATCGCTTATCCATATTTTGCATGCCACCTGTCTTCTAAATGTTTCCGTCATATTTTCTCAATATATCCTTGCTTCGGTTCAAATATATCTCCATTTCTTTTCATCTGCTCAACAACTTCAAGAACCTTATCTTCAGTTATGCTTTTCTCCGCAGCTTTTCCGAATATATCTGCTATAGGTATCGTTTTCATTCCGGATTTAGCTAGTCCGTCAATTATCTCAATTATCAGTTGTGCAACAGCTTTTTTTCTTCTTTCAGAAGCAGAAGTTCCGGAGCCGATTCTATCAATATCCAATTCTTTAGTCTCAGGATCAAGTCCAATTTCCATCAAACAATATGTTGTCAGTTCTATTGCTGTTCTTGCATCGGCTTTAGTTATTTTTCCAGATAATCTTAATCGCGCCGCAGCCTCTGATAATCTTATCAGTCCTTCAAGCTGTCTTGCCGTAATAGGTATTGATCTGATTTCATCCTCTCCATTAGGGGTTGTGTTTCTAAGATTAACATAAAAGCTCCTTATTTCTTCTTTTGCTTCATCGGTCAGTTCTGGATTTATATTTTGTTTAACGTAAGAGATATATTTTCTTAATAATTTTGCATTTATTTCTGGCTCTTTTGCTTTTGAAGTTTGCATTTCAAGAATATGATTTGCTATTAATGTATCTTTCTCTTTCGTAGGTTGGTCTTTAACAGGAAAGATTAAATCAAATCTGTCCAATAATGTTGAGGGCATATCAATTTGGGTTGCTAAAGTCTGGTAAGGATTGAATCTACTATTTTTAGGGTTCGCTGCAGCTAAAACTGTTGTCTCGGTTCTTAAAGTTGCCTGAATATTTGCTTTTGATACGGTAATGGTTTGCATTTCCATAGCCTCGTGCAACGCACTGGTATCTTCTTTGCTCATTTTATCCATTTCATCTATCACACATATTCCTTTATTAGCTAAAGGCATAGCTCCTGCTTCTAAGCTCCATCCTCGAATGAACTCATCTTTCACGACAGCGGCAGTAAGGCCAGCTCCAGAAGCAGATTTTCCAGAAACATATCTCGCTCTCGGTGCAGCAGCGCCTATGAATTTCAATAATTGTGATTTTCCACAACCAGGATCACCAATTAATAATATGTGAAAGTCTCCCCTAGTCCTTGTGCCGTCTGCTCTTTCTTTTTTAACACCACCCATAAGCTGCAGAACCAATGCCTTTTTTACATTCTCATGTCCATAAATTGATGGCGCTATCGAATTGATGAATTTCTGCATTAAATTAGGAGCCTTGCTTAGCCCAATTATTTCTTTTTTATCTTCTTCCGAAACAGAAATATCGCTGTAATCTTGTTCTAGAGGTATAATATTATTTGCTTCCATAACAATATCAAATCTTGTCGTTAATCCGCCAGATTTATCCGGCACAGGAATTTCAACGATTATTCCGCACACTTCGACTTTGCTTCCAGGTGTAGTTCTCTTCTCCATTTTCGGATCAACCAAGTCTTCTCTTAAGAATGCAGCTAACTTCTTAGGCTGTGAACCGCCCTCTAATGCATCAGGAGATTCTTCAATAACAATTCTTTGTGCATCTACCAGTTCTTTCGATAATATTCTGAAGCTTCCTCGTCTTCCGCAGCTGCACCTGCTTGGTTCCTTAAACTTTACATCTACCTGTAAAATATTTATTGTATTTCCACAGCTAGGACATTCAAATTTTGCAGAAACAACCTGAGGTCTTACATCTGAAGCCTGTTTTATCAATCCCCTAAAAGAAATAAATTTTCCTAGATGTTTGCTCCTTATATCTCTAATTTCTTTTTGCTGGGCTTTTGGCAGATTAAAAAGTCTTAATCTTAATTGTTTCTCTTCCAGACCATCAATATTATTTAATGCTAATTCTCCTGCTCGTATCAAATCTTTAGGGTTTTCTAGTAGCATTTCGGCAAGTTCCATATCAAAAACAGTCAGTTTTAGAAAATCAACTTGTAAGGACTTGACTTCTCCACTTATAACTTCATTCAATTCATTCTTGAATTCTTGCTCAAAGAATCCCTGAAATTTTTCTATTTGCTCCGAAACCGAAGAAATCATCTAAAGCCCTCCTCACCCGATAATTCTGAAACTTGAATAGTATATAAATTTTATGAGTATTTGTCAAGTAGTTTTTTAATATATACATTGTATCAATTAAATTTCATCAAGCGGGCTTTTAATATTAATCAATTTTGGCGCAGCTAAATGGATATAAGTCATTGTCGTTCTTGCTTCTGAATGGCCCATTAATGACTGCACCGCAGTTAATGAATTGCCTGATTCTATCAAATGCGTTGCAAATGAATGTCTTAAGGTATGAGGGTGCACATTTTTGTTTATTTCTGCCTTTTTTGCTGCTTTTTCTACTATTACCTGAGCAGATTTAACTGACAAAGGTCCATTATTTCTGCCTTTAAATAAATAAGAATCAATATTATTTAAGTGATTATAAAGCTCATTTTTTATTGCTAAGGGGATTATAAATGGCCTATCTTTATTTCCCTTGCCTCTTCGGACCCATCCAAAATTATTTTCTAAGTCTAAGTTTTCTTTCTTCAATTTTAAAACTTCGCTGACTCTTAATCCTGCCCCATACATCAAGGAAACCATTAGCCTATGTTTCGCATTGGTTATTGAATTTATTAGCATTAAGGCTTCTTCTTTTGTAAGAACTGTTGGCAGACACTTTGGCTTCTTTGAATATCGGATATTTAATCTTAAACTTTTTCTCAAAACTTCGACCATCATAAATCTCAATGCATTGTTAACAACATTAATTGTGTTGCCAGATGCGCCTCTGCAGGCATATTGATCTAAAAAGTACTTTATATCCACCTTAGAAAATTTTTTAGGTTCTTTTTTGCAAAAAAGTAAAAATTTCCTAACATATTCCAAATAAGTTTTAATTGTTCTTGGACTTAATTTCCTTCTGAACATTTCTCTTTTCATATTTTCTATTACGTCCATTACTTAATTTTTAAAAACCCCTGTTTATAATGCTTTTTCATAAAAAACCGTAAATTTTACGGGACAAAAATGGAGGTAATTACTATTTAGTTGCATTAAATTTTTTGAAACGATTTCTTAAAATCGATAAAAGAATGGTCTAAACTAGCAGGAAAATAAGGAAATACGCATACGATGCGTTATACAGTATTTTTTTCACGAAAATAATAAATTATTTTGTTCGCTTCGCTCACTGGATTGAAAAAAACATAAAATCCTGCGGATTTTACCTCGTCTTTCAGACTCGGCCGTATAACAAAGATTCTATTCAATAATTTCAGGGGCTAACGAAGGGGGCAATTTTCTAAAAAACTAAACTAAAAAAAAGAAACGACGGGGGGGAATTCCGAGTCCTACGGACAGAGTGCCTTTTTCTGCGGAAAAAGAAATTTATATGAAGGGGCGTCTAAAATCAAAAACAGAAGAACATTTATATATGAATATAACTATTTTATTTAAATATGGCACAATCTAATTTAGCAGAGGCGAAGCTTGCAAAAAACGATGAGTTCTATACACAATACCATGATATTGAAAAAGAAATGAATGCTTATCTAGAATATAATCCAAATGTTTTTAGGGATAAAATTATACTTCTGCCTTGTGATGACCCTGAATGGAGCGATTTCACAAAATATTTTGCACAGAACTTTGAAAAATTAAAATTGAAAAAATTGATTTCTACGAGTTATGCTGTTGAAAGTAAGACTTATAAGGAGGGTTACCAAACGACACTTTTTGAAGAAAAAAGCCCTAAATTTGATAAAAAGATAGACCGAATAAAAGGAAAGATTTTTACTCTTACAAAAGATAAAACAGGAGATAATCGGATAGATATAAATGATTTAGATTGGGAATATATGAGGGGAGATGGGGATTTCAGAAGCGAGGAAGTAAAAAAATTAAGAGATGAAGCAGACATAATTATTACAAATCCCCCATTTAGTCTATTCAGGAAGTTTTTAGCTTGGATATTAGAAGCAAATAAAAAATTTATAATTATTGGAAATTTAAATACGGTTGCGAATAAAGAAGTCTTTCCTTTAATTAAAGACAATATTATGTGGCTTGGTGCTACGTATTTTAATGGGGGAGCAGCATATTTTATTGCCCCAAAAGAGTTATATGACCCACAAAAAATGTCTAATGAAAAAAATGCATATATAAAAGATGGTAAATTTTATTGGAGGGTAAATGGTATAAGATGGTACACAAACATTGAACATGGAGTTAGACACCGTCCCCTACAATTAATGTCTGAAAAAGACAATCTTAAATTTAATACTGCTCTAATAAATAATATAAAAAAGAAGTACGAGGTAGAATATTATCCAAAATATGCTAATTATGATGCGATTGATATTCCTATGGTGAGTGCGATTCCAAATGATTATGAGGGAGAAATGGGTGTGCCAGTATCATTTATGGATAAATATTGCCCAGAACAATTTAAAATAATTGGAATTGGAATTGGGGCATTAGGAAAAGAATTGGGAATTATCCCTATACCAAAAGAAATTGATGAGTCACTTCCCGGCCATTCTTCTGTATGGAGATTTTATATTATGGTTGGTAATAAAGCAGTTGTTCCATATTCAAGACTTATTATCAAACACAAAAAATTTAAAGATAAAAAACAATAAGAATAAAATGATAACAACACTAAAAACAACATACACTGTAAAAGAAATTTGTGAGGGATTTGTCTATAATGAATTAGAAGGCAAAGGACTTTTTGGACTAAATGGGAAATTAACAATCCAACCAGAATACCAAAGGAATTATATTTATGCTGATGGGAAAAAAGATGTTGCTGTAATTGAGTCAATTCTGAAAGGTTATCCAATAGGTTTGATTTATTTTAATAAGGTAGGAAAAGATAAGTTGGAAGTTTTAGATGGACAACAGAGGATTACTAGTTTTGGACGATATGTAGCAAATAAATTTGCAGTTAAAGATGAAAATGGCATGGAACAATATTTTAGTGGCATTTCAAAAGATAAACAAGAAAAAATAATGCAAACTAAATTAACAATTTATGAATGCGAGGGAAAAGAAAGTGAAATAAAAGAGTGGTTTAAAACAATTAATATTGCAGGAGTGCCATTAAACGAACAAGAACTTCTTAATGCAATATATTCTGGGCCATTTGTAACTCTCGCAAAGGCTGAGTTTAGTAACTCTCAAAACTCTCATGTCCAGAAATGGGGAGCTTATATTAAAGGTAGTGTAAACAGACAAGATTTTTTAGCAACAGCAATTGATTGGGTAAGTCGTGGAGATGTTGGAGAATATATGAGTAAACATAGACAAGATACTAATATAAATGAATTAAAAACATACTTTACTAGCGTAATTGATTGGGTTTCTAAGACATTTATTGATGTAGAAAGTGAAATGAAAGGATTAGAGTGGGGACGTCTGTATGAAGAATATCACAATAAAGGATATAATCCAAAAAAAATATCAGATACGGTTCATAAGTTATATGCAGACCCTTATGTTAGAAATCATAAAGGCGTGTTTGAATATATTTTGGGTGGAGAAAAGGACACTAAACTTATAGATGTGCGAGTTTTTGATGAAGCAACAAAAAAATCTGTTTACACAAAACAAACAGATGATGCTAAAAAGAAGGGAAAATCAAATTGCTCTCTTTGTTTTATCGGACATGATGCAAACAAAAATAAAATTTGGAAAATAGATGAAATGGATGCTGACCATGTAAGTGCTTGGAGTAAAGGTGGTGCGACAGATATTAAAAATTGTGAAATGCTTTGTAAAACACATAATCGGGCAAAAGGAAATAAATAATACCCCCTCTTCTTTTTGTAAAAAGAAGCAAAAACAACGGAATTCCCCCCTACGAAACGACGAACTGAAAATTGTCCCTTGATACTTATTCTTGATTGCTCACTGTGTTCGCTTGATTGAATACGCCCCTGAAATTACTTTGATTTTTTGCCTTCGGCATCGTTGCACTAAAAATCAATCCCTCCAAGTATTCGGGAGAATAGAACAGGAATTATACAGTATTTTTTTCACGAAAATAATAAATTATTTTGTTCGCTTCGCTCACTGGATTGAAAAAAACATAAAATCCTGCGGATTTTACCTCGTCCTTCAGACTCGGCCGTATAACAGCGATTATACGCAAGTTTCGGGGGCTCGCCTACGGAAAAGAAAGTTTTATATGTTGTATTCAATTCAAATATAATATGAAACATAAGAAATTACTAATCTCAATTTTATTAGTATGCATAATCTTGTTTAGTATTTGGTTTGTATTTACTTTGTCCCCAACAAAAGCAACAGTTGATAAATTTTTAAAAGACAATAGTTGTAGTCCATCAGCCCTTGAAACAGATTATGGCAGTGAATATGAATGTGCTGCATATATGAGAAGGCATACAACATTATTTGGTGGACAAATTATTAGTGTCCCAAAATTCACATTTTTATTTGTATATACTCCGTTTCACTATTTCAATTATATAGAACCAAATACATTGGATAGCCATGTATATGTTTTTGTTATTACAAGCGACCGAGGAACTTTAGTATATAATCCAGTTAACGGGAAATATATAGGTCGTTATGATGATTTACTTCAAAGCATGAAGAATATTTCATAAAATTTCTGGCTCGCCCCCGAAACCTCTTCGCCCGTCAGCCTTCGGCTGAACGTTGCACTCGGGCTCGTTCCTATCGGAAGCGTATAACAGCGATTATATTCAATATTATTTTTGCCCCTAAGATAGAAAACTATTTAATAAACTGTAAATTCAATTAAAGTATGAGTAAAAAAATCGTTATTGGTTCAAGTATGAAATTCCGTAGTTTAGTTAAAGTAACTATGAAAGAATTAGAAAATTTGGGTTATACGCCTTTATTCCCAAATTTAGATTATAGTTCTGAAGATAGAGATGTTGCTTTAAATATTGATGAAAAAAATAAATTGGCATGGGATCATTATAGGGCAGTTGAAGAAGCTGACGCAGTATATTTTATTTTACCTGAAGGTTACATGGGAACAAGTTGTAAAATAGAGTTAGGTTATGCCCTTGCATTAAAAAAACCAATTTATTTTTCTGAACCAACAAACGATATAGGATTAGACGGATATCCTAAGAAATTTATTTCTTTAGATAATTTAATTGAATTTAATAATGAATTTAATTAGAACGGGGCAAAAATAATACTCTGAAATTTCCCTTCGGGACGTTGCACTAAATTTCAGCCCTACGGGGAATATAACAAGGTTAGTCAAGATTGCCCCAACGCAAAAAGATTGTAAAAACGGACGGGGCAACCCTCAGTCGATTAACAACGGTTTTAGTGCAAACTACATTATTTAAAAAACGTTTTATTTTATTGTGTGTTTTTAAGGTACCAAAAATAATTTCTGATTTTAACTTTTATCATTACTAATAGAAATTAAAAATAATAAATATAAAAATATTAGTTTCTAAATTACTTTTTACAAGGCCAAGCATGGAAAAAACTACAAAAAAAATCAGTCAAAGGCCCTCTATTTTCATATGTCTCTTGTGGTTCCGGAGGAGGCATTCCTACCACTTCATTAGAAGAACTACCAATAAGATATCCAATTCCTCCGCCAACAACCAAAGCGACAATCAATAAAACTATCCACCATTTCATCTCCATTTTAACACCCCATAAAAAACTTCATCATTAATAAATTCTTTAATATTTATAAATCTTTCTTTAAAATTCATAATTTTAGCTATTCTTAAACAATATATAAAACCTCATTTCGGAATATATTCAGAAATAATCTTTTTTTAACTAGCTAAAACCCAAAATCATTATAAACTCAAAACATAAATAACAAAACTTATGCGAAAAAGATACAAAGCAATATCTCTAATTATGTTCAGTA
>Ga0208958_1001840_pt1 | contig 19696 bp, 16 predicted proteins | sample RifOxyB1_FD_184032 | JGI IMG/M metagenome (GOLD analysis project Ga0208958, IMG submission 184032) | Soil microbial communities from Rifle, Colorado - Rifle Oxygen_injection B1 (SPAdes) | ecosystem: Environmental > Terrestrial > Deep subsurface > Rock core/Sediment | place: Rifle, Colorado... | reverse complement strand
GAAATACCATCCAAGACAGAATATTTCTTTCGGATAGCGACCTTTACATAGCATCGGGTTATCTTTACGCAAAAGGAGCAGATCCCACAGGATATGATTTCCAGGTTCCGGCTCTAATCAAATATCTTTTCGGTTTCAGTACCCTTCTTTTTGAAAACCCATATTACGTCCAAATAGTATTCGGACTCCTGCTTCTTTGGCTGACATACTTTTTGGGGATTAAACTGTTCAAGAAAAAGGCGGTTGCCCTTCTTGGAACAGGACTATTGCTGATTGACCCTGTTTTTGGACAGATGATGCAGGGGGCACTCCTTGACCTGGGGCAGACGGTTTTTGCTCTCGCTTTTGTTATTTTAATGTTTTTCTATCCGAAAAGTTTTATTTTGCAGGGCATTACCCTGGGACTATTTGCCGCGTCAAAATTTTGGTCTACGGCCGCTATTTTTATTTTCCTGATCGTAGCCTACAAGGTAGTTATCAGAAAAGAAAAATACGATTTTAAAAGAGGCGGTTTGATGTTAATGGCCGCATTTGCCGTGTATTGCCTTATTTATATAAAAGCTTTTATTAATCTGCGTGGCGGATTTAATATCCTCCTTTATCAGCTCAAGGTGTTGAAATATATGTGGGAACACAATTCGGCCGGTATCCCCGGAGGCCCGGTTGTCTTATTCATCAGCGGATTTTTTGCCCCCTGGTGGCAAACGGGGATACTCCGGGCTGCGGACTGGAGTATCTTCTGGCCCCTGTCTGCCGTTTCCTCTTTGATTTTAGCCCTCAAGACAAAAATAAAAGATGTTAAGTTTTTCTTTTACCTTTTACCCATTGCCTATGTCTTATTAATTAGTACTCAAGTCCCTTTCACAAGATACTTCCTGATAATCTTGCCCTACGCTTATTTGAGTTTTTCCTCTTTGTTATTTTTCTTTCTAAAAAAGATACAACTTGTCAAAACGAGTTTACCAAGCCGTGTTTTGTGAAATGCATAAACAAGCAAACAGACACCGGGTCCCCCGAAGGTTTATTATTCTATGTGAGATTATTTACGGGTACTTCCTGGGAGAAGGTGTGAGGCTCATAAACCCTGCGTGATTTATTGCGCGATTATTGCGCGATTTTAGGCATTGTTGGTTTGTGAGCCTGGGGGAAATCTATACTGGTTAATTGTTTTTGTAAATACAGACCATCCAATTAATATGGCTATTTACCAATACAATGGCCGTTAATAAGTACGAACAGGATTGGGCGTCTTTCATCCATAAGGCATACAGAAAGGGGATTCGGTGACCCATGAAATCAGTACTTGACAAAAAGCTTAACTATATGTAAAGTGTATGTTACGTATGTTTTATAATCGAAAGATCTACAAGGAACTTCTAAGCCACGCTAAAACCCCCCTGGTTACCGTGCTCACCGGGATGAGAAGAACTGGCAAAACCACACTGATTCAGCAGATCCTTTTAGACCTACCATCTAGAAACTCACTCTACTTGGATTTGCAGCGGCCCGATAACCGTGAGTTGTTGAGCCAGAAAAATTACGAGGCAATCCGCGAGTCGTTTGTTGCTCAGGGTTTGTCTGTAAACGAACCCATGATAATCGCTCTAGACGAAATACAGCTGGCTCCTGATAGTCCTAGCGCAATTAAGTATTTATTGGATCATTACCACATTAAATTTATAGTTACCGGGTCAAGCTCTTATTACCTCAAGAATTTGTTTTCTGAATCTTTGTCAGGTCGCAAAAAGCTTTTCGAATTGCATCCTCTAGACTTTGGGGAATTCCTGACTTTTAAAGAAATTTCATTTTCACAAACCAATTGGGTGAAAGGAGATTTCAATGTTTTGGAATATAATCGCCTCTCCTCGTATTATGAAGAGTATATAAAGTTCGGAGGTTTCCCTCAGGTTGTCCTTGCAAAATCAGATACTGAAAAAAGGGATATTTTATTGGATATTATGTCTTCTTACGTAAATATTGATATTCGAAGCCTGGCTGACTTTTCTGATGAACGTAATTTATATTCTCTTGCAAAACTTTTGGCCGGAAGGACAGGAAATAGAATTGAATATACGAACTTGTCGCAGCTCGTGGGTCTTTCTCGTCCGACCGTGACTAATTACATTTCCTTTTTTGAAAAAACCTACCTAATAAACACCGTTCCTGTCTATACCAAAAGTGTTGACAGGGAAATTGTAAAATCCCGAAAACTTTATTTTTGCGATACAGGACTCGCAAATACTTTGGCAGAGCTGTCAAGTGGAGTTCAATTTGAAAACACTCTTTATAATCAGTTTGCCAGAATGGGACAAATTCAATATTACGCCCTAAAAACGGGACAAGAAATAGATTTTATTTTGGATAAGAAATTTGCCTTTGAAGCGAAAGAGACTCCTGTGGAACGAGACCTAAATCACCTAGCCAATATGTGTTCAAATGTAGGAATCGCCAACTTTAGGCTTGTTGGTCGAAATCAGTCTCCGAAATTCTCAAATTATGTATGGGCTGGATCAATAGTGTAATAATTACAGTAATTCTTCAGGTTTAAAACCTCGTCAATCTGCAACTTCCCAGGAGAAGAAGGGCAAACAGGTTGGGCAACAGGGTTCCATCTTCATTTTCAGATCAATGTATTCGGGACTCCTGTTAACCCCAGAATGTTTTTGGGAGAAGAATGAGATGTAATTATATTTACAGTAAATTAAAGCGTAAAATATAATTTATGGACGTTGCAATCGATTCGGGCCCTTTAGTATCGGGTCATTCTGTGAGGGGGATAGGGGTAAATACGCGTGAGCTTTTGGATGCATTTAGATCAACTTCTCACAAAGACATTCAAATAGAAGAAGTTGATTTTTCAAAAGAAAACTTGTCGAAGTACAATATCGTCCACTATCAATACTTCAGGCCTTTTTTTAAGGATTTACCATTTACTAAACCATCAAAGAAAGTTATTTTGACAATTCACGACCTAATCCCTCTTATCTACCCCGGTCATTACCCTCCCGGGATCGCCGGGACTATCCGTTTTGCCATAAACAGGTATCTGATAAGGAAAAACGTTGATGCTATCATCACAATCTCCGAAACTTCCAAAAAAGACATCTGCAGATTTTTGGGTGTAAACCCACAAAAGGTGCATGTCATTTATCTTGCCCCCCGACCGATTTTCAAAAAATCGGATGTTAAGAAGTCTTACAATTTACCGGACCGCTTTGCTTTATACGTGGGGGATGTTAACTACAATAAAAATATTCCAATACTTGTTAAAGCCTGCAAGATTGCAAAAATGCCTCTTGTCATCTGCGGCAAACAGGCAAAAGAAATTGAAAAATTGGATTTGAACCACCCCGAACTTAAACACCTGAAAAATATTGACTGGTCGGGGGTAACCCGATTAGGATTCGTTCCGGATGAGGACCTTGCAGCAATATACAATTTGGCAAAGGTTTATGTTCAACCCTCACTTTACGAAGGTTTTGGGCTTCCTGCTCTCGAGGCGGCTGCTTGCGGCACTCCCATTGCGGTAGCCAAGTCCCAGTGCATGGTAGAGGTTTTGGGGGATAACTTTTCCTACTGTGATCCAAATGACCCTAAGTTTATGGCAGAAGCAATATTAAATCCGAACCGGGACAAAAAGCTTCCCAGAGATTACTCATGGGGAAAAACCGCGGATGAAACCTGCCAGCTTTACCGGGACCTGGTGAAAGGTTAAATAAAATACGGTTTCTTCTTAAACAGCAAGAATCCGGTTATAAGAATTCCGGTTAGGGTTATAAACCTTGAAATATTTATTAATGGTGTATTCTGAAACCTCACGGTGACATTGTGGATTCCCGGGGGAACCGTGAAGTTAAGTCTGCCATTTTCATCAACATTAAATCCCTGACTCTTATTGTCCACATATAGTGTTTGCCCCGGGAAATAGAACTGATTGACTGAGAGCGTTACATCTTCGGCTGCGTTAATACCCAAAGAAAGGTGATCGGTAGCGCGGTTTGTGGCAAAAACCGAAACACTCCTCCCGTCAACCGGCTGATACTTTTTATCTAACAGGTTTTGGTCAGCGTTTATAGGCAAATATTCATTAAAGCTATTGGTAGTTACCTCCGAATCTATATATGTTTGCAGAGGAATATCTGTATAGAGGTTAACCCTAACATGATTTCTGTTTGTGTAAACCGCAACTAATGCCACCAGGATAAAAACTAAATACTGCCACTTTTTCCCAATGCCGGCAATGAGTATGCCGGCCAAAACCGAACCCATGAAAGTTGCACCCAGAAGTTCCCTGAAAGGATAGTCAAGCATGATGAATTTTTCGACAAATTGCCAAAGAGGAAATGAATAATCCAGCATAAGAAATATGCTTGCCGTAAAACCGGAAAGGATAAAGATTGTAAGAATCCGCCTGTCTTTCTTTAACCTCCCCATAAACAGCAAAAGGGTTGCGCCAATTACTGAAATCCACTGTGCAATCCCGACTTGCACCGACATTTCCCCATCCTTTGCGTTATACGAAATAGGACCATAACCCCATTTGGAGTATATAAGTTGACCAAAATTGACAAAATTCCTCTTGTAAAGGTCTGTCAGCCCGGATGTCTGGCGGACCTTTGTAAACCTGTTGTAATAAACCGAAGGGAAGAGATAAAAAGCAGAAAGAAGGACCCCGAGTATTAATGCAAACACAGTTCTTTTGACCAAAGAATATTTATTTTTGGAAGTAGCCAGCTGCGCCAGGAAAAAAGTAAGGATGACGGGTATCAGGTATATCAAATGCATTAAGTGAGATAGCACAATTCCTGCAAGACCCACGGCAGCTACCGGAATACCCAGCCGGTGATCCTCCTTAATCATATTCATTCCCAAGAGAAGAACCGGAAGAAAGGCAAAAACAAAGACAATCCCCATGGACGCGCCCACATAGACAGAAATGAAGTGGTAAGGAGCCCAAAGGTAAAGAATAGAAGAAAGAAGAGCAGCCAGACGATTTTTCAATAAATTATTCACAAAAAGGTACATAAAAAGACCCGAAAGAAGATAAAAAAGAAAGAAAAGAATTTTTAAAGTATTCGGAATATCGATTCCGATTTTGATAAAGGGAATGGCGGCAAGCCAAGGCAGGTTATACGAAAAGAAAAAAAGAGGATATCCGAATCCGTTTGCGAGCTGTCCAATCCAGTAGGGGGGAATTTGCCCGTCATTTATGGCCTGCGAATAGTAATAGAGTCTTACCACCTGATGCCAGATATCATGAGCAGTAAAAAGACCGGGATGAACGAGTGCCTTCATACCCAAAAAAGCGAATATCGCTATCAGAATAAGGTAAATCAAGTTATCGCGAAGTTTATTAAACACGTAGTCAATTATATAATTAAATCAGATTCCGGAACAATGAAACCGTGATAAAATCAGGGTCAGTTGCAGGAAACAAGCGAATGACTAATAAGAAGATATTTTTGAATGTACTCAAGTACTTTTTCAGTTGGAGAATCCTTCTTTTTGCCGTAGCCTTTGTGTCAATCTTTCTTTTTCCGGAATATGGAGCCAGATTCCCATATACGGAGAGGGTTTTGGAAATAACACAACTGCCCTATTGGATTTGGGGATTTGGTAATTTTGACGGCGTCCACTATCTTAGGATTGCCCAAAACGGATATGACGCTTTATATACACCGGCTTTTTTTCCGGTATTCCCGATGTTGATAAAACTTGTAAGTAGCGTTATTCCCAAAAACCCGCTCGTTGATACCGCTTTATATGTTGATCCCGCCTTTTTTTATTCGGGACTTGTATTGGCAAACGTGTTCTTTCTTTTGTCGTTATATTTTCTCTATAAACTTTTTAGGCTGGACTTCAGTTCGAAAGTGTCATGGGCATCCATTCTGCTTCTTCTCGTTTTGCCCACATCTTTTTACTTTGGATCGATTTATACAGAGTCCCTGTTTTTACTTTTATCGGTTTTGGTTTTTTATGAATCCAGAAAAAGGAACTTTTTACTTGCGGGCCTTTTTTGTGCGGTAGCGTCTGCCACAAGGATTGTAGGGGTACTTTTGGCGCCTGTAATCCTAATCGAGCTTTATCTGGCAGTTAAAAACAAAGAGATAGAAATCAAAAGCAGAAAATTTGCTCTTTCCGTAACCGGCCTGGCAGTTTCCGTAGCGGGTTTGGCTGCCTATATGTATTATCTTTGGAAAACCTTCGGTGACCCGATATATTTTATATCGGCCCAACCATTTTTTGGCGCACAAAGATCTTCCACGCCCATTCTTTTACCACAGGTGATCTACAGATACTTTAAAATTTTCATGAGTATTCCGCCATTTTCATTACAATTTTATAACTCAATGTTGGAGTTTGTAATGACTCTTGCCCCCGTAACCCTATTGATTATGTATTTTAAGAAGATACGTTTCAGTTACTGGCTATTTGCCGCCACCGTAATAATTATCCCTACCCTTTCAGGTTCGCTTTCTTCAATGCCGAGGTATATTCTGGCAGCGTTTCCACTCCTACCCTTAGTAACCGTCAAAATGGGAAAATATGGGAAGTTGGCAATGGCCCTGTCTGCAATTTTAGCCGTAGTTCTTGCCAGTATATTTATAAGGGGTTACTGGGTGGCCTGATGGCATTTGAGCCGGCTCTGGGATATACTTCATACTGTAAATATGGCGGGAAATTTCTGGAAGGATAAAAGAGTGGTTGTTACCGGGGGGGACGGCTTTCTCGGCCGCCATTTGGTGGCCAAAATAAAAGCCAAAAAACCCAAGAGCATTTTTGTTCCCAAAAGATCCGAGTTTGACCTTAGGAAATACGAGGACTGCCTAGAGGTTGCCAAAAAGGGTGATGTAATAATTCACCTGGCGGCAAATGTCGGCGGGATCGGCTACAACAGGGAATTTCCGGCCACACTTTTTGACGACAATATTCTGATGGGAACTTTTATGATGATGGCGGCGAGGGATGCAAAAGTAAAAAAATACATTGCCTTGGGTACAATATGCGCCTACCCTAAGTTTACCCCTGTTCCTTTTGAAGAAAAGAACCTGTGGGACGGCTACCCGGAAGAAACAAATGCCCCTTACGGCTTGGCCAAAAAAATGCAGTTGGTTCAGTCCCAGGCTTATAGGCAGCAGTACGGTTTTAACGCGATATTTCTTCTACCCGTTAACCTTTACGGTCCCGGGGATAACTTCGATCCAAAGTCCTCCCATGTAATCCCTGCACTTATAAGAAAATTCGTGGAAGCCAAGAAAAGAGGGGAAAAGGAAGTTACGGTTTGGGGAACGGGCAAAGCATCAAGAGAGTTTTTGTACGTGGAGGATGCGGCCGAAGCAATAATATTGGCGACGGAGAAGTATGACAAGACCGATCCCGTTAATTTGGGCGCGGGATTTGAAATTACGATCAAAAAACTTGCGGAGCTTATTAAAAAACTAACAGGTTTTGAGGGGAAAATAGTCTGGGACAAGTCAAAACCCGACGGACAACCCAGAAGGATGCTTGATGTGAGCCATGCCAAGAAAGAATTTGGCTTTAAGGCAAAAACGTCTTTTGAGAAAGAGCTAAAAGAAACAATTGATTGGTATACCAAAAACCCCCAATGAAAATTTTCCTTGTTATTCCTCTTTTTAACGAAGAAAAACACATAGTCAAGGTCTTAAAGGGTGTTTTGCCCTATAAACTTCCGATAGTTGTTGTTGATGACGGAAGCCTTGACAGTTCCAGTCTCAAAGCCCAGAACTTAGAATTAAAAAATACAACAATACTGCTGCACACCATAAACCTTGGTAAAGGAGCTGCCATGAAAACAGGAGCCGACTACGCGTTTGCCCAAGGCGCCGACGCCGTGATATTCATGGATTCGGATGCCCAGCATAACCCCGAGGACTTAACCAAATTTACCTGCAAGATTGAAGAAAAAAATCATGATGTCATATTCGGTTCCAGAAATCTAAATTTAGGAGTTCCTTTGGTGAGGTATCTTGGAAACAAATTTGCATCCGTTCTGGTCAGTTCTCTTTTTGGGATTTACGTATCAGACACGCTTTGCGGCTTTAGAGCCGTTACTAAAAGTGCATACAAAAAAATAAGGTGGGAATCAACCGGCTACGGAGTTGAAACGGAGATGGTGATAAGAACAGGAAAGGCAAAACTAAAGTTTTGTGAAGTCCCCGTGGAAACGATTTACCACAGTGGGGTAAAAGGTGTTACACCACTTGACGCTTTCGGAATTCTTGCCCAGGTTGTAAAATGGAGGTTAACCATATGATAATCGGATTACAAATTATTGCCCTCCTTTTTGCCTTCAGTATGATATATTTTGCTGCATTGCACTTCAAAAGGGGCGAAATAGGAAAAACGGAAATTGCCTCCTGGTTTGTGATGTGGACATTTGCCATTATCGTAATAATCTTCCCGGAACTTTTAAGAAGGTTTGCCAGTACTTTTCTGGTGACTAGGGTTTTTGATCTGATGGTGATAGGAGGGTTTATCCTGGTAATTTCGTTGGCAGCCACCGCATACCTAAGGACAAAAAAGCTTGAGAAAAAACTTGAAGAGCTGGTTAGAAAACTCTCGTTGAAAAAGAAATGAGACTTCTAAAAAAAACTGCGTTATGCTCACAGTTACCGTAGGTACGAATATATCTAGATATGGAAAAAATCACAGTTGTAAAGCATTTTGACAAAATTGCTAGGAAGTATGGTTACTACAAAAACAAAAATTCCTTTTATTACAATAATTTGAAAAAACTCCTCGGCGAACTTATTCCGAAAAATAAGAAAGTATTTGAAGTAGGTTGTGGGACGGGGGAGCTACTAAACCACCTCCGTCCAAAGAACGGGTACGGTTACGATATTAGTCCCGAAATGGTTTCAATGTCCAGACAAAAATTTTCAAATTCCAAAAATTTGACATTTTCAACAGAATGGCCGAAAGAAATGTTTGACTACATTTTTATGAGTGATGTAATTGAGCATTTGGAAAGTCCGAAAGAGACTTTTTTTGAAATAGAAAAACTAATGCACAGAGAATCTCTTTTCATTTGCACAATGGCAAACCCAGTCTGGGAACCGCTTCTGATGATTGCAGAAAAATTGAAACTGAAAATGCCGGAAGGACCACACAAGCGTATAGCATTTAGCGATTTACAGTCGGTGATTACAGGTTTAGGGATGAAGACAATAAAGCATGATTACAAACTTCTGGTACCGGTAAAAATTCCCCTTTTTACGCCCTTTGCGAACAAATATTTGGAAAAATTCTTAAAGAAGTTTGCCTTTATCGAATATTTCGTTGCCGTTAAAGCTTAAACTCTTTAAATGCGATATATGCCAGTTTGGCAAGCAGAAGACCATGGTAAAACCTCTTGATGTTGGTTGATCCGTATTCCCTTTCTTTGTACCTTACCGGAATCTCAATTACTTTTAGATTATGCTTAACAGCCGAAAATATCAGAGCAAAATCTCCAAAAGGATCTACCCTCAAATATTTCAAGTAATCCCTTTTCATTTTTAGAAAATCACTTCTCCAAAGAGCTTTCGTTCCGCATAACGTATCTTTGAAATGCTGCCCAAAGATTCTTGTAAAAACTTCGCTAAAGAACTGATTACCTAGTTTATTCAATGTTTGCATGGCCTGGCCTTCCATTGGGTACACCAATCTGCTGCCGTTGGCAAACTCACCGATTCCACTAGCGAGAGCGTTGTAAAATTTTGGTAGATCGGAAGCAGGAACTGTTCGATCTGCGTCATAGATCATTAAGATGTCTCCTGTTGCTTTTGCAAAGCCAAGACGTACCGCATCGGCCTTGCCCTTACCCGTCTGCTGATATGCTTTAACTACCCGTTTGAATTTTTGTTCATTGAAATTTGAGGTTTGTTTAGAAATTAGAAATTTTAGGTTAGTTATTGCAGACCAAGTTCGATCAGTTGAGTTTCCTTCTACAAAAATTATTTCCTGCCATTTGCCAAATCTGGGGATACTGGGAATGATCTTTGAGACATTTTGTTCTTCATTTCTTGCAGGAATCATTATTGATACCGAGTATTGTGATTCGGAACCTGTTTGTAGTTTGTAATTTGCAATTTGTGGTTTTGCGACAGTTATAACCGTAATTCCGAAGAATCTTCTCTGTGAGCTGATTACCTCAAATCCACTAAGGATTAGAATATTTCTTAAATCTTCCTGATCCAGCCAATTCTGAACCCCGACCTTTTTCCTAAGCCCCAATTTCGTTGCGAGGGTCAAAAAGGGCTCCCAAGCCGAGTTATGGTAAGCTATTAAGATTTTAGTATCGGGGTTTATCTCTCTTTTGATGTTCTCAAAATAACTCTGAAGGTCGGGGATATCTCCAATGACGTTATCCAAAATAACACTTCCTCCAGAAGTCTTAAAAGTTTTATAAATCCTTTTCAGGTCTTTGTGATATAGTTCTTGGAAGAGATTCGCCATTTAATTTTAGCTTCAGGGATATTATACTTGGAACCACTAGAATATGAAAATATTATTTGTTTTAGAATACTTTTATCCCCACGTTGGTGGTGTTGAAACTTCATTTTCAAATTTAACTAGAGAATTGGCCAAGAATAACGAAGTGCTAGTAATCACAACCAGATTACCGAACTCCCCTAAACGTGAACGCTTCGAAGGAGTAAGCATCCTAAGAATTGATGTACCACCCTTTGCCAGAAGGTTTTGGTTTACTTTTTTGTCGTTAAAAACTCTACTTATGAAGGCCAGTGGATATGATTACATACACACTACGGCTTATAACGCGGCTTTCCCTGCTTGGTTCGTGTCTAAGATATTAAGAAAGAAAATTGTAATAACAGTACCCGAGGTGTTTGGATTGGATTGGTTCAAACTAGGCGAAAAGAATATACTTCTAAAAACCCTTTACTACGTATATGAACAAGTCCTATTCCGATTAAATTTTGATCTATATATTGCTATTTCTGAGTCAACAAAAAAGAACTTACTAGATAATTTTCAGATTCCATCTAATAAGGTGAAGGTAATCTATTGTATCTTGGATTTAGATTTTTGGAATCCAGAAAACTATGAAGGGAAAAGTGTAAGGGAAGCCCTAGGGCTGGAGAAAGTATTCTTATATTTATATTATGGTAGGCCTGGAATTTCAAAAGGCGTGGAGTATCTTGTCCGGGCGGTGCCAATTATTAAAAAAATTTTACCCAGTAGCAAATTAATTTTGATTTTGTCCAGGGATCCGCACAGCAGATACCTAATGGTTAAAGGAATGATAAAGCAGTTGAAGATAGAAAACGACGTACTTCTTTTGGAGTCTGTAAGCAGGGAAGAGCTACCAAACTACATTTCTGCTGTGGACTGTGTGGTGGTGCCATCGCTTACTGAAGGGTTTGGGTATTGTGCTGTTGAGTCTACCATTATGAATAAAACAGTAATTTCGACCAAGGTGGGGGCAATTCCTGAACTAAACCCTAAGGGCTTGTTCATAAAAACCAAGTCTGAACAGGCAATTGCTGAAGCATTGAGATTTGTAAATACCAAGAAAAAAAACAGTACTAGTGTAAGAAACGACTTAATCAAGATATTAAACAAAAAGAAAATCCTTAAGCTATATACAAATGTTGTAAGAACCATGTTATTATCTAAATAAATACACAATTGCTACTAAAATTGAGCTACGCCGTATTTTCTATTAATACAAATACTTTCTGCAGACACTCTTGGTTTGCTTGATTTAATAAACATGAGCAACAATTACTGGAAAAATAAAAAAATACTTGTAACTGGAGGTAGCGGTTTTATTGGAAGTAATTTGGTGGAAAAACTCGGATTTTTAGAACCCAAAGAGATAAGAGTTCCTCTTAAAAAGGAGGCCGATTTAACCTCATATAAAGACTGTCAAGCAATTACCGAAAATATCGATGTTGTCATTCACTTAGCTGCCAATATTGGAGGTATTAATTATCTGAATTTATACCCCGCCGAAATATTTGATGATAATATTTTGATGGCCTCTAACTTGATTAGAGCCTCGAAAGCATCAGGGGTAAAAAAATTAGTCAACTTAGGTTCATCATATATTTATCCTGAAAATGCCAGGCGTCCTTTGACGGAAGATCAAGTATGGAACGGTTTGCCATGCAGGTCAGGGATGTTTTATGGTTTGGCAAAAAGAACAGTTCTGTCACAAATGTTGGCATACAGAGATCAGTATGCATTTAATTCTATATTTTTGATTCCAGTAAGTATTTACGGTCCAGGGGACAATTTTGATAAAAAAGAGGCAAAAGTCATTCCTTCACTAATAACTAAATTTATCGAGGCACAAAAGCAACAAATCACACCTGTTGAGATATGGGGAACCGGCAAAGCCAGTCGTGATTTTTTATATATATCTGATCTTATAGATGGCATTATTCTTGCCACCGAGCGCTATAATGAATCCCTCCCTCTGAATTTGGCCTCTGGTGAGAATGTGTCTATAAGTAAATTAGCCTTTTTACTAAAAAAATTAACAAACTATCAAGGGGAAGTTACATGGGACAGCACGAAACCAGAAGGTATTCTTAGCTCAAAAGTCAGTACGAGACTGGCTGAGAAAAAAATTGGTTTTAAGGCAAAAATATCATTAAAAGAGGGTTTGATAAAAACAATTAATTGGTATTTAAATAAATATACATAACTAGAAACTTGTAAGATTTAAAAAATGCTTTTGCATGCAGAATTACCGTCTTTATTTATTACCCCCACAACTATAGCATTCGAATAACCAAACAGATGGTTGTGTTTAATATTTTTTAAGTTCGCGTATGCTACTTGTTTCCAATGGTTGCAAAGGAGAGATCTTTGCATAAAATACAATTCGCTAAAATAATCAGTACTTTTTGTTATGCGTAAGTCTACGAAACGATTATAGCCAAGGGGTACACTGAAAACTAAGACCCCCTTGCTTGATAGTAACGATCTCAGATGTCTAATAGTTTTTAAAAAATAATCTCTATTGTTTTTACCTATTTTTGCCGAATAAAGATATTCATCCCACCCAACATGTTCCAACGTTGAAATGCTAATAATTAAATCATATTTGGTTTTAGGATTATATTGAAGGATATCCTTTTTTATTATCCCTAACGATGAATCGTACTTGTCAACGACATCATAATCTTGAGGGAAATAGTTCCACAAAGTGCTTCCCACCTCCAAAATCTTACGTGTTTTGTATTTTTCTATGATCCTACGAAATATAGGTATCTCAATAGCTCGCTCATTAATAAAAGTATAATTTCTACGATTGTAGAAGTAGCGATAGCTTTTATTTTGGAAATTAAAAGTCACCTTTCTGCTTTCGAAATAGCCAACAAATGGAATTATCAAAAACTTAATTGTCGATTTTAAAATATTTGTGAAGTTCATTCTTATCAACAATTTTAAAATCTGGAAGAGGAAATATCATTTTGCCGCCCCTATTAATAAACTTTTTTTCCCTCTCTATAAATTCTTTTTTGAAGTGCCACGGTAATACAAGCAAATAGTCAGGATTGAGGGCTCTGACATCTTCTTCTGAGGTAATAGGTATCAGACTTCCAACCGTTTTTAATCCATACTTATTTGGGTTTCTTTCGGCAGCGGCCGCTATAATTTGTGCGTTTAGTCCATAATACTGCAGGAGGGTATTCCCTTTAGTTGAAGCGCCATAAACACACACTTTTTTTCCCAAAGAGACCTCTCTTTTAATAAATTCAGCCGTTTTATTTTTCAGAAACTCAATTCTTTGTGCAAACTTTTTATAGGCACCTACGGTATTCACCCCACTTGTCATCTCTTTTTTAAAAAGATCGTTCATTTTTTTTAAATCACTAAATGACGGTCTTGGAGTCTTTGCGTTGTTGTGCTTAATATACAAGCGAAAACTCCCGCCATTCACGTCGTTTAATTCCACCTTGAATATTTCTAGCTTGTTACTTTTCAGTAATCTATTTACAGATTTGAGAGAGTAATATTCAATATGTTCATGACAAATGTTGTCAAAAGCATTTAACTTTAGCATTAAAGGTTGATACGCCATTTGAATTATAAAAAGTCCGTCATCTGCCAATACCTCTGAAATATCTGATACAAATCTGTTTGGTTCTTCTAAATCATAAAACATTGCTATAGCTGTAATTATTTTTGCTTTAGCGAAATTATATTTTTTATAGTTTTTAGAACTAAAAAAATCACAAATGATTTTGTCAGTTCCAACAGAAGAATCCTTTTTAAGATTTTTGGCAGGTTCAAAACCAACTCTAGTTATTTCTTTATTCTCGTACGATCTTAATAAAGTTCCGTCATTTGCACCTATGTCAAGTACTACATCTCCCCTTTTCAGCCTTATAATTTTCTCAGCTTTTGAAGTGATATCTTTTAAAGCTGTCCTCATTGTCGAATTAACGCCGGATTTATACCAGTAATTTCTATAAAGGAGATCAGGGCTAACACCATTATGGGTCAATTGCACAAGTGAACAGTTTTTACACATACTTAATCCCAACGGTGCCTTAATCGAATGCTTATTGTTGCTTACGAAATCTGAGACATATAGACTCCCGAGAGACAAAACGTTAACTAGATTTTTGGAATGGCAAACTCGACACGCATCAACTTTTTTGTATGACTTATTCATATTGTAAAAAACTGTTGCCTGTTGTTGAAAGCAAGATGCGTATAGTATATCCTTGTCTGTAGAATTATTCTACTGGTAATGAAAGTTGTATTTGTTACACCAACAAAAGAAAAGGGCGGAATTGGTTCTTATTCGAAGCAAATAGTTAAACACCTGTCTAGATTAAAAAAAATAGACTTGGTAGAAATAAACAACCATTCAAAAATACCACGTAGTTATGACATCCTTCATATTCAGCACCATTACTCTTTTTTTGGTTTGCCCCTGCCCTTCTTTAACAGATTCAATTCGTATCTCAAGAATGTAAAACCGATTGTGGTTGTAACAGTACACGATTTGATTACCAGTCCCCCAATGGGTTTGCCTTACGTTGCTCGTGCCATATTGGCCTATTTAATCAGAATATTGAACAAACAGTCTTTTGTAAATTCAAACATTAACCACCTCATTGTACATTCGCAAAGCCAATTGTTTTTGTTAAATAAAATGGGTGTCTCCAAAGATAAAATCAGCCTACTCCCGATGGGAGTTCCCAGGGGTGTCGACACAAAAGACGATCCCCTTCTTACTAAAAAGGCTTGGGACATGGAGGGCAAGATAATACTGACGATTTTGGGCTTTATATTTCGCAGAAAGGGTTATGAAATTGCACTAAAAGCACTTAAGAAACTTAAAAATAAAAATATCGTCTTGGTAATCGCAGGAGATTTTAACTCTAAATCACTAATCGATAGAGATTACAAAGATGTGCTCATTAAATACATCGAAGAGAATAAGCTTGAAAATCAGGTCATTATAACCGGATATTTGAGTGACGAAAAAATTAGAGAACTGATTCTTATTACAGATGTGGTATTAGCCCCCTTCAGGGGGAATTATGGTAGTCCATATTCTTTATCAACTGCCATTGGTTTTAATAAGCCAATTATTTCTTCAGACATTCAACCCGTCTTAGAAATCCAGCGGAGAATGAAATGTATGGAGATTTTTAAAGAAGGTGATTCTAACGATTTGGCAATGAAGATATCTAAGCTGTTAAAAAATTCTGACCATAGAAAAAAGCTGGCAGGCCGTGCTAGGGAATACTCATTAGCCTATGGTTTTGATAGTCTGGCTGGACAACACAAAAAGATTTATGACTATTTGATTAAACAGTCTGAATTGTTAAGTAAGAACAGATAGTGATTTTCGTTGTTAAATATAGGAAGAAAGACCTCGGGATGATTCCTTATATAGTCAACGTCAACCCCAGGCTCATTCATATTAATAAAAATGAATAACCTATCGGCATTTTTATTAGCTCTTAGTGAACAGAGTCCCTCGACCCTCTGATTAAAAGATAAGGGGGAATTTTTTGCAACATAATAGGCGTTTGTTGCGTATTCGGCTTTTGGGTTATAGTAACCAAAATCTACGATTTCATTAGCAACATATTGGGTCACGAAGTATTCATAGATGGAAATGTTATAGTCTTGGTTAGCTTCTTTAAACCAATAAAGATAGAAATTGTTTATAAGTACAAGATCTCTAGGTGTGATATATTTCTGGGTAGCCTTATACACACCGTGGTCTTCGTTACTTATTGTTGGCGTTCTCGCCAGTACCTCACTTACGTATTTGGGATAAGTGTTTGTCATTATCAATATAAACAAAACAGAAACAAACACTTTGGAAACGGGAAATTGAGTTTTGAGCCAGGGCAGAGCCTGAGTAAATTTAGAGATATTCGTTAGAAAATAGGAGGATAAAATCGCAGTCGGAAAAAAAATGTATTGAATAAAACGATCAGTGAAACCGATAGATCCGGTAGAAGATAGTAAAGTTAGCGCTAGTGGAACGACAAATGCTGAAAGAAGCAAAGATTTGTCGCTAAATTTCCTCCTTTCGAACAACAAAAAGATACCACCCAATGTAAACAATATAATTATTGGAGAAATCCACTCGAGGAGGGCGTTACCAAAAACATTTAAAGTATCGAGTATGGTTTGAGGTCTTGAAATAACATTCAGTATGTAATTCATAAACTTATTACCCGAATCAGATAAAAGCGGCGTGATGTAAAATTCTGGGTCGTTCGGTCCTGTCGGTGTTCTGAAAAGAAAGGGGAGACTTTGTGGAGCAGAAAAGAAGACCCCTACGAGTATTATATATATATTGTGTATCAACGCGCGCACTTTCTTTGTGGCAAACAATTTTACTAACCCATCAAGTAAATATATCGCAACGCCAACAAGCGGAGTAAGAGTATGCGACCAAAAGGCAAGTGCGAGCAATAGCCCGGAAATTGTATATTTAACAGCATTTTTTAACTTTAATAAGCTGACAAAGAAAGAAAGGATCATAAACATTTCTGAAATCAAATTATTGAATAAGTCTGAGGTTAGTCGGTAAAATGTTGGGCTAATAAGTACCCAAAAAATAGAAAAAATACCCGTTACCGTATCGAAATTCTTTTTAGCAAATAAAAAAACGGTAACAGGGACAACACAGCTCAACAATAACACCGTGATTTTTAAACTTGATAAGATGCTAAGAGAGGCACTTGTTGACAAAGAGGCAATGAGTGCTGGCAGCAGGATGGGGACTTGTGTACCAAGCAAATTTAACTCGTGTTGAATTTTTGCTGACGAGATTAAATAATAGGGAGAATCATACCCATATACTAGATGATTGTTAAAAAGTGGATAAATAAATATAAGAATAAGTAGTAATATATAGACAATAAGAATTACTGCAGTTTTTTTCCTTGATGTGTGGTTCATTGGGTCAATAATTGGCGGTTAAGATATATAATTATAGCTGAAAACTGAGAAAGATCGAGAAATAATGTTCAACGTAAAAAATATTGCAAGATTTTTACAAACGGTGTTCCCTTACGCTTTTGTGTTATACATCTCTATGTTATTAGTCGAGGGTTTAACGTGGAGAGGCGTTTTTTATAAGCATCTCTACATCTATCCAACTTATTTTTTGGTGCTTTCAATTATTTCTGGGATACCAACTTTAATTAGCCTCAAGAGTATGGAGAAAGCAACTTATGGATATACAAAGATTGTCCTCATGATTTCTAGGGTGACTCCTTGGTTTTTCCTATCTTACATAACAGCTTTACTGTTGCAGCCTTTTGTTTCGGATTGGTTAATAAGGAAAGGGATAATGAGGTGGGATTTGTTTAAAAGTACATTAGGAAATATATTAATACTATTAATTATTTTCTTGGTTTTATTTAATAGGACCAAAATTCCAATTTTGAGGAAAAAAAATAATAAGTACTATCTTAGTATTTATGGGGAAAAAGCCATTCGATTTCATCCAATCCTTTTTAGAATAACTTTGTTCTTTCTATTTTTCATTATTTTTATCTTCCAATTCGATATTTTTAGACCCATCCCGATATTGGTTGCAATCCTATCCTCTTTGCTGATGGTTTTATTAAACGATTTGTTGTTAGACGATATTCATAATTAATGAAAATTAGCATTAAATGGATTCTTTTAAAATCCCTGCCTATAGTTGTTTTGTCAATTTTGGGGATTTTAGTGACACCGTTGGTATTAAAAAATCCAAATGGATTTTTAAGTTTTTCTGATTCAGCCAAATTTGCGGATATTGCAAAAAATATTTTTGATGGTTTAGGTTTTGGAAGCAATTTTTCTTTTTGGGGATCTTCGATTTTTGAATTGATTAAGTCGAACCCGTTTCCAGCGACCTGGATCCTGCCCTTTATGCCTTACTCCATTGCTGCGTTTTTTAAGATTTTTGGAGCTATCAATTTTGCAGTAATCGCTACATCATTTTTTTATTTTATTCTTACTTTGATTTTTGTTTACCTTCTGGCAAAGGAGATTTTTCAAAGTAAACTTGTCGGATTTCTTTCGATTCTCGTAGTGGGATTTAGCTACGACCTAATTCACTACGCTGCAAGCGGAGCGTCTGAATCTCCATTTATTTTTGAAATTGTTGCGGCAAGTTATTTTGTATCGCGCAAAAGGAAATGGGCAAGCATCCTCACAGTTTTTTTGTTGATTCTCATCTATTTCACCAGGCCCCAGGCATTTATTTATATCGCCGGGATTATTCTTTACTGGCTTTTAATTAATTTCAAACTCAAGAAAGCAACAATTACATTTGCTGCATTGTTGATTGTTGGATTGTTAGTTGATAGGCTGGTACTTTGGCCGCTTACCGGAAAATTCTTTTTGTATTCGATAATCGGTAGGGGATTTTATTCATCATTTAATCAATCGTCTGTTGCCTCCGATGCACTGCGTGGAGCAACACCGGCTGTAGGGGAAATTATCCAAACTCTGAAAAATATTTTCTACAACCTCTATAACTTCTATAAACTCCTGCCCCAGATAATGAGCCCATATCTTTTCGCCCTTTTTGCGCTAGGACTATTTAAATGGGGGAAAGACAAATTGCAGAATTCATTCAAGGCTCTCTCGGTATTCGTGGTCCTTGCCACATTTTTCATCACGGCTCTCACAATTCCGTTTTTCCGTTACATTCATCCGATAATTCCTTTTGTATATATTATCGCTGTCGGGACTCTTGTTTGGATGATGGAGCAACTCGGAAAAGGCCGAAGATTTGTAATTCTTGCTTCCACGTTCCTTGTTTTACTGTTTGGGGTGGGACAAACACTTGGAATCCTAGTCCTGGACTCGAGATACGAGAGAAATACACACAACGTCGGGAAACCCCCGGTATATGTGCAGCTTTCATATTTACTCCGCGACAATACAAGTAAAGACCAGGTAATAATCACCAATCTTGATACCTGGGGCAGCTGGTACGGGGAAAGAAAAACCGTTTGGTTCCCCCTTACCCCAAAACAGCTTGTAGATCCCGCAACCGACAAGATTCCTTTTGATGCCATCTATTTAACAAGTTACCTGATTGACGACGAGAATTATTATATGGGACCCGACTGGAGACTGATATTTAATAACCCATCCGATCCCAAAAAATGGACTTGTGAAGGCTGCGGCGAAATAGCCGATGAATTTACATTGAAGGGAGTTTACCAAGTAAGCT
>Ga0208958_1001838_pt1 | contig 19711 bp, 24 predicted proteins | sample RifOxyB1_FD_184032 | JGI IMG/M metagenome (GOLD analysis project Ga0208958, IMG submission 184032) | Soil microbial communities from Rifle, Colorado - Rifle Oxygen_injection B1 (SPAdes) | ecosystem: Environmental > Terrestrial > Deep subsurface > Rock core/Sediment | place: Rifle, Colorado... | reverse complement strand
TCTGTGATAGGAGATACAGCCGCTAACATCTTGAACGTCCGACTTGCCGAGTCTGTGGCCGCTACAGTATCATTACCAAACAGCCCTATGGCCTTCTCAGCAATACTGTCAATCTCCTTCTGAACATTGCCATAGAGCCGCTCAAAAAGAAGGTGGTCCCCATAGAAATTCTCACCAACAGCCTGCCAGTGGGATGTCTGGTAGTTCCAGGCCAAAGCCCGCAACATCGCAAGGAGATTTGCCACCACTCTCTGATTCAGATCATTGAAGTCGGCTGTGATGAGTCTCATATGCCCCTACTCCCAGTCTAAACTTCCATCCAGCACGATATTCCCGATATCCTGATACTCAGGAGCATCATTCAACTCGATGTCATCCGTAGCCGCTGTCAGATGGAACTCTTTCTGCTCATACCTATTGGCAAACAGGCTTGCAGTTACCTCAGCGTCCGGGGCATTAGCCATCCTGATATTTCGCTTTTGAATGACACTCAAGTCCCCAAGGTCAGCTGCCGTCACCAACTTCTTGTTGTACTTCTGACAGATGAACGACTCCCCATCACTCGCAGTAAGAATACGGTTCCGACATTGACAAGTGGCACAACGATCCATGGCCAAAACACACGGGATACCGTTGGCCCTGTGCCTCAGGGCCCCAGCCTCACAGCCTTCTGTGCCAACCTTTGATGCATAGGCATTGGCATCGACATAGAGGTGCCCCGCTAGACCTTCGTGCTTAGCTCGAAGGGTACGTATCCGTCCAGCCAGCTCGTTCTTCACAGTGGATGCAATACGATGGGCCATAACCCCATCCAACACATCCCCTATCACCCCCTCGTTCATCTTAGCGACCAGCCAACGCACAGTGGCCCGATGTTCCCGACTCGGGAGTGAATGTATCCAATCACTCAGGTTGTCCATGCTGACTTTTTCGACAGTCGCCTTCTTTTCCTGGATGGCAGGAACGAACTTGGCCCCCGTATATTCCTTCGTCTCTTTGGACAATGAGATAAGACTAGCCGCCTTTCGCATAAGCGTTAGGGAGTCGTCCTTAGATGCTACCAGCCTTTGAGCCGCTTCCTTGGAGAGAAGTCCAGCGTCCACCTTATGCTGAATCCATTGCTCGGCCTTTGCCCGCTTGGACGCCTCCACATGGCTTTCCCTCTCCAGCACTACCTGTGGAAGGGCCTTTGCCTTGGCAAATGCCTGTCGTGCTTCTGCCTTGGAGACAGTATCTACAGTCTGCCTTACCAGAGGCTTAGTCGTATGTGTTGGGGCCTTCCTCTCTGCCCCCATAAGGAATGCTGCCTTCAGTATCTCTCTTGCCGATCCTGTGGACGCAAACTTATATCCCACCGGAATCAATCTAGGCTTGTAATAGGCCAGGGCTTCATTCCAAGGCACAGAGGCAACAACCTTCATCCCAAGGGCCGCACCAATGGGGGATTCTTTGTCAGCAATGACATACCTTGCACTTGCACAACGCTTCTTGATCTCTTCCTTCCATTTGCCATTGTGCAATCCCGGAAAAGCCGATGCCCGGATGAAAACCCTCCCCGCAAGGCCATGTTCATCTCTTAGGAGAGCCATAGCCTGCTTGATCCTGGGTGCATCATAGCCCAATGTAGTGGCTGCTTCCTTCAGGATATCGTCTAAAGGTTCACCAAAGGCCGACTTGCGCATCGCCCGCTGGACTACAAACACCAAATCATCCGAACCTACCTTGGGACGTGTAGGGGCTATTGGTTTCGACTCGTTATAAGGAAGTCTATGGATACCATCTGTTTGTCGATGCTTCCACTCTTCTTCTAACTCTTTGATCACATTGCCATGAGGGTTCTTGGGTAGCCGAGAAGGATCCTGTTCCCCGTTCAACCAACCCAAACCAGCAAGACTACCCTCCTTCAAAAACTCCCCGATATCCCCCATCCCTTCCATAGCAGCAGCCGAACGTCCATCGGGGAAAGATTTGGTTTCGGGAACTGATACCAACCCATCAGGCAGATCGGACAGCCCTCTATGCTGTGGGAGACGGGCAGAGTCAAGGACGCCCTCATTGTCCGGGGTATCAAATTGGAAGCAATCCAGCCCAAAACTATTCCCTGTGGTCAGAGTGAAATCATCCTGGGGGAGATCAGGCATTTTGGATTCTCTCTTCATCGTGACTACACCTCTCCGGCCTTCTTGGATTGCAAGAACGCATTTCTCCGGGAAGTAACTCTCGGACATACAGAAGCCGTCTTCCCCTTCTTTTCGGGAGCTTCATGCTCATCGTCCATTTCTTCTTCCTCTTCCTCAGCCCAACCCTCAGGATCTTCCCGGATTTCCTCAGCATCCTCGATGATGTCTCGGACTTCTTCTCGTTCTCGTGGGTCTTCCTGCTGTTCGGCGGCATCCCAATGTGGTGCCTTAAGCTCGTCATATAGGGTATCTGAGAGGGATGACAATGCCTCTACAACGTTCATATATTGCCGTCGCATGTGAGATACCTTCTGGACGTAGCCCTTACCGCCCAAGGCACCATCAGGGGAGATCATAGATGATTTGAGCTTGGCAAAGACATTGTAAGCCGACATAGCGAAGCCGAGGCTGGACATGGTCCCCCGTAGCACCTTGGCTAGGGGCTTCAAGTTCTTGGCAGTAAAAGCGAATTGGGGGGAGATCTTACGCTCTGACGCACCCCCATCATCAAAGGCCCATTCCTGGGCTGAATTTGACTTATCTTTGATGAAGCGGACTTCACCAGCCTGCTTTTGCATCTGGCGTGCTGCTACTCTACGGGGATCAGGCTTCATGGTATAGCTACCCCACAAATCAACCTAACACTCTGCGGTCTATAGGAACTCTAGCGATAGGCGGGTTTCAACCGTCGATACTAACGTAGGCTACTACACGGATGCTAGACAAGGTGGGCATCATAGTCAGAATCAAGGCCCCACCTACAATCCCCCCGTCAGTGGTTTCCATCCGAATGTTCACATGACTGTAGACTCGTCCAGGTTCCACTTTGCTGAAACCATTCTTATCGATCCGAAGGGATCCCGGAACAACCCGTGGATAACGCTGGCGGAACATCTTTTCAATGTCCGAATCCCTTAACGTCTTTTCAAGCTGCCCAAAGACTGGGACTGCAGCCGCAGCAGCTGTCTTTCTAAGGAACGGGACCAGCTGTTTCCTGAGTTTGGGGTGCTCCGACGCCAGCTTCTTAACCGCCTTCAGCAAGTCACGTTCCATCATATCAATGACCCCACCCTAATGCCGTCTCATACTGGGGTTTACCATCCCACTTGTGGACATTGCAGAGATCCTTGAACTTCACGTACCCGCCCATAGGCATCCGGATCATCGGTGGCCCGATACGCTGGCCAGGAACAGGAACTAAGTAATCCCCCCCCCCCTGTGAGGAATGGTCCACCTTGGAACCGATCCCCTGAATGACCACCTGTTTGCCCTTGACAGCCACCACTTGGGCGAACTCGCAATTCGTTTGGTTATAACCCCACGAGCCAGTCAGGATATCCCCGACTTTGAAGTCATGCTGGTAGTCTCGCCTTTCCTGCTGGACTTTCTGCTTATACTGCATGCGACTCTGTCGACCAGCAATAGTGGACTGAATGTGCTTCTCCCTTTCGGCTTCAGAGTGGAATGTATGGTACCAGAGAGGCTTATTAGCCTTGCCTGCAAAAGCAATGGCTGTAGGCTTGGGATCATCCCATTTCCAAATAGCCAGATCCGTTCCTTCGGGGATGATCGGCTTGGTATTCCGTACCTTCTCCGGCAGATAGAACTCCCGTGGCATGACAGGAAGGGGCCTACCCCATCCCAATTTGGACATGACTTCACTGCCAACTTTGGAATTGACTGCAACCAAAGATACCAGTTCGGATGCTATGTGCTGATCAACCACAGAGGCCAGCCGTAGGTGCCCACCCCGATACAACCTGAACAAGTCTCTTGCCGCTGCTTCTGGGGTATTGTACTCTTCGCTGTTGACCGACTCCCAAGGCCCACCCATCCGAGTGATAGTATCCCCGTGGTCAATAACCCAGTTGCCGTGATCAGCATCCAGAGCTATGCGATAGGCTTCTCCATCAATCCCTACCGCATAGACCACTCCCAGTTTGTTATGCAGCACCGTGAATTCCCAAGGTGTACCAAGCGTAACCTTCTGTGCCCCAGTCTTCTCTGATGCGAAGTGACCGGAGGGCAGGGGGATACCAAGGGAGTCGGCAGCTTTGAAGATGTTGTTACGGAGCAGAGCTGGCTGCCACTTATGGGCAGATTTAGCTACGTCCACCAATCTTGTTATGGCATCCATCGCACCACCCGATATCTCCAGCTGGCTAGATAGCTTATGGAAGATCGAGACCAGCAACTTAGCGGATTGGCCATCTTTCTCTTGGATGGCGTCAAAGGTATCAAACCAAGTCCGCTGGTCCACGTCCATGAGCCTATACAGAATCTCGTCGCCAGTTTTAGCCATAGCTTTGACTCCTCTACACCTTCAATGGTTTGCCTGTGTCCGTAAAGAGTCGCTCGATCACGTAGTCATCCCCTTCCTTCTTGAATGACCAGAGATCTCGTGTCGCTTTATGGACCAGATCGTTGCCACTAGACGACTCAAAGAACCCACCTAGATCCCCAAGGGATGAAGCTACGATCCTGAAGGATCCAGCTCGTTTGATGCTGTTGGGTGCCAACTTCAGATGCTGTGCATACATAGGACGGAACTCACCATCATCCCAAGCCACAAATACCCGCCCATCTTGTTCCGTGCTATCCCCGCTACCCGTCCTGACCGTAACCACTGTGCCAACAACATGGGTGGCCGGAATGTTGGGGTAGGTGAGCATGCATTCGAGGTCAAGGTTAGCCATGACTCGGGTTCCGGCCTTGTAGGTTGGAACCCCAGATGCCACTAGCTCTTGGACAGATGTAAAGGTAGGTCCCTCAAGGATATCATCATGGATAGGAGTATCCGTAAAGACTCTCTGGACTTCATCAAAACCACGGGGGACATAAGACCCGGAAAGGATATCGTTCCAATCCGGATTGGGGTCGGTCAGGAAACTACCATCCTGAAGGGTTTGTGCACATTCATCAAGATAGCCCTCCCCCACTTCTGCAACCTTCTTCTCCCAAGGCTTGATCAAACCCTTGGTAGGTGTATCCTTGGATTCCTCAATACCAGTGCTCCACAAGGCTTCCAGGTCTTTATCGGTCTTGTCCATGTCTCAGTCCTTTGTACGATTCGGGCAACTACTCCACCATCAGACTAACCGGAAGTAAAGCGGAAACCCTTGTTCCTCATGACCTCCGTGACCACCTGAGTCGCTAATGAGCCACCTTTGGAATCACCCATAATACGTTTGATCGTAGGGTGGATATCTGTGTAAAACACACCCTTCCTATGATCGGCATCCCAATCCTTTTCCCACTTCCCCACTTGATCAAACAATGCGGGCAGCCTTTTCACCATGGACTCAATGTTCTTTGGGTGAGCCAGAGCCTCTGCTCCAATACCGAACTCGTATCCCTTGTGTTTACACTTTAGGTACCCATAAAAAGCATCCGATGGATCAGTCTTCACGGATACCCCTGAACTCTCTAGACGCCCGACATTCTTCTTGATATCCGGTAAGTACTTCTTCCAAGCTTCAGAGTCAACCCCGTCCGGGACTGGAAGTGCCCTATCGTCCCCACCATCTTTCTTTTCTTCATCTTTCTTCCCCTCATCCTCCTCCTTCCCGTCATCCTTCTTGTCCTTCTTGGACTCCACGATGTTGTGGTCTGTGATCTTGGCACCTGGGTGTTCCTTGTGGTAGGTTTCCCACTCAGCCTTAGTGAATTCCATAGCCGTCTTCCCAACAGCAGCCATCCTTTCTGTCCCCGATTCAGGTTCCCACCCACGAGATACCCATGCATCATAGAGCTTGTTGGCATGAGCCAACAACTTTGGCTCAACCTTCCGTACCTGTGGGGTGGCCTCGATATGAAGGGCTTTGATCCCCTGTGGTTTGTTGCCGTTCCAGACTACAACGACTGGATATCCAAATTTACCGACATACACCCCATCAACCATCTCACTATAAAGCGACTTGTCGACCTTTACCCGGACACAGTCTCCGAACTTGAACCGAGCAGTTGCCGTCTTTCTCAGCAATGGAACCAGAACGCTCCGGAACTCAGGATGCTCCTTCGCTAAGGACGCTACTTTTGATCTCAAATTGCTCATCGGAATCAACCTCCAAAAAGGACTTATGCCGCCTCGATCACATAGGACACATTCAAAGTCTGCGCTGCACCAAAGTTGATCGTAAACCCTGTTGCAGCCTTACCGTTAATAGCAGGCCACTTACTGCTGGCTGGCTGGTCATCCAGATCCAGCGTCACCGTATACGTGGCATCGACCCGCTCCCAAGGCAGGGTCACTGCCTTAGACGTATCTCCAGCAAAGGCAACCGTTCCTCTGTACCGGGATTCATTTACCTTACCGCCACCGGCTGCTACAGCGCCTCTGGTCGTATTGTAGAGGTAAGTAGACGTTCCTGCTCCGGCTGTCAGGTTGCCAATCTGGCTCCCTCTAGCGGTCAATGCCCTATCTCCACTAAACCCAACCGTTCCCACTACAGGACAGGAGTAAATACCTAAAGACCCTTGACCACTCAACGTGGAAGCGATACTCCCGATACGGGAACATCCGTTCAGGAAATATGCTGATCCAACAGTCTCAGGTAAAGTGGCAGCACCGCTATCATAATCCAACTGTAGGTTTCCCATCCAGTCCACTTGGCCAGCATAAAAGTCTGCCACTTCCTCCAAGAGCATGCCCGAAGTGGCATGACTCCCGGACCAGTCCCCACCGTACACAAGCAGAGTATTGATGGCATCGGCCCGAATCTGATACCCGCCAGCCCCACGAGCAAACAGGTTGCAGTTGATGATCCTGATACCACCAGTGCCCTGTGTCAGCCCGGCTGCTGTCTCTACCATGCCCACTTTGGCCGGAAGGGATCCCCCGCCCTGTGTCACTCTCACACAGGCACCATTATCCCCTGACGGGGGGTGGGAGTTCAGGATGACAAGATTCTGGAGGATGCACTGCTTGGGTACATAGCTACCGGCAGACTGGATCGTGACTGTATTAGACGGATTCGTTCCGGGGGTATCTTCATGTGCTGACTGGATTGTAGGCATCCCAAGACCAAACAACTGGACGCCGTCCTTGGTAATGGACACGTCCTCTTGGTAGACTCCAGGGCCAATGAGGATCAAAGCAGGGTTAGCAGCCGAAGTTGTAGCGCCATTGACAGCATCAATAGCACTCTGGATCGTGGTATAGGCAGATCCGAGCCCGCTTTTGCCTACCGTGAACACCTGGGACATGGCTTTGAAACCAGCGAGCTGATGAAGCGATGTGGGGGTAGTGACAATAGTGTCTGAGAATTGAATCGAGCCGTCCGTGGAGTTCCGGTTGAAAAGACGTGCTCCAGTTTGACCCGGTTCAATCTGTAACTGGTCTACTTTGAATGGTCCCTGTGCCACAGCATACCCCCTACAGGATCACGTCGTACCCAACCACAGCCGTTTGTGCAACTGCCAGCACATAGCCCATTCGGATCGTGAAGCCTGTCCTAGTCTTGTTGATCACATCGACCGGATAGAAGCCATCGGGTGATAGGACCACCCGGTAGTCATCCGAATCGTAAGTCGTCCCGAAGACAACTGCTTTGGACCCATTATCTGCCTGTGCGAAAGTCACAGCCCCACCCGTTGCTGAAACCTGGGCTGCCTTCTCGAAAACCGTCCAATCCACATCCTTTGGAGCTGGGACTGTACCGTAAGTTACACCCGCATTGATACGGAAACCTGCCGTAGTTTTGCTGGATGTTGTGAGATACATACCATCCGAAGTGGAATAGACAACTCTGTAGTTGGTATTGTTGAGCGCGGTCCCAAGGGCCACATCTTGGTATGTCTGACCCGTAAAAGTGGCCGTGCCCGATTCGAGTGAAGTCTGAGACTGAAGGAAATCTGTGAGTTCCCGTGCAGTCTGGATATCGTCTGCTACCCAATCAGGGATTGTGGTGAGAGAGTCGGAGATGAGGCCATAGGGCGAGCGAATATTCCGTACCGAGATATTGCCCTGTTCATCCACTACCGTGTTGAAGTAGTAGGTGACCCCACCCTCAGTGGACATCCACGTCAATTCGGAAGTGATTGGTGAGAGTGCCATGATGCTTAGTCCTTCTTTCCCTTACCCAGTCCCATCAAATGAGCCAACATCTTCTTTTTGACGCTTTCCAACTCCTTCATGCATCTCTCCACCTTAGCTCGGGATCCGGGAAAAAGAACACTATGGGAAGCCTCTTCCCAAGCGTGATTGATGCCCTGCAGCACCTTATCATCTCTAAAAACTGTCCCCAAAGACAACCCATGCTCCTTTATGGCTGCTCGGATATCAGAACGCAACTCATGCATCCTATCCTTTGCCTTCTCGTGGAATACCTTGAAATCTTCCGTGGAGTCATCAGTTGGCTTCTTACCCACAGCTTTCTCCACGATCTTGTGGTCTGTGATTTTGGCTCCTGGGTGTTCCTTGTGGTAGGTTTCCCACTCGGTCTTGGTGAATTCCATAGCAGTCTTACGGAGTATGGGGACTAGTACAGACCGGAACTCAGGATGCTTCTTAGCTAACGCCGCTACCTTGGCCCTGAGAGTGGACGCCTTCTTCTCACCCCCCTTAGCCTTCTTCTTTTCATCTGCCATTTCCTTGATCCGTTTCAACGCTTTGTCTCCCATCCCCTTGATGTCGTCAACCCACGAGTTAGCACGTTCCCAACTATGGTAAGTAACTGAAGTGGGTTTGAGGTGAAGTCTGTGGCTCTCTATTGCAGATTGCAAATGACGAGTCAGTTTTTCGAGTTCGTCATCGTATAGGATATCATTTGGATTTATCTGTGCTTCATCCAGAGCCGACACAATCTTATCACGAACACCCCTTACTACCACCTTCTGTTCTGAAAGCAACTTCTTATGGTGCTTAAGATCATCATCGTCTCCATGGGACTTTTCGGACTCTTCCTTGTCCACCTTATGCTTGGACTTATCCGCTCCCGGATGTGCTTTCAGGTACTTAGCCAATGCTTCTTGAGTTGGAAATAGCATCACCACACCCCGGTAGTTTCGTAACCCTTCTCTTCAAACCATTTACCAAGCTTCACCAACCCCACATGATCCGCTGACCATATAGAAGTTGATTCTGCCTTTTCACGGACTCCCAAGTCCCGAATAGCATCTACACTCGCAATCAGCAATCTGCCATCCCTAAAGGACTTCAGCATACTGGCAATGTTCTTGGACCTGTCATGGTAAACGGACAACCGATACTCCGCATGCGCCTCTTTCTCCAACCATCGTTTGGCTATCTCCTTGGCCATGATGATACGTCGTATTGATGGCTTTGGCACCTTCAGACTCCTAGTCCGCAAAAACCTACTAGGCTTGAATCTATAGGATGGTTAACAGTTGGTTGAAATATACGGGTTTTAGCGACTCAGGTGATAATGTGGGTGATGGCAGACTCAGCGGGGATGCGCTGGACTTCTCTCAGGATATTCAGATTGTGCGAGATTACATCGAACACATCCACATACTTCTGCATAGATGGGTTGTGCCTCATGTGCTTAAGAGACCGGATGAATCTGTGCCGCACGAGCCCCTGGCTCACCCCAAGCCTCTTAGCAACCTCACTCTGGCATGTGGTCAAATACATGAGGGCCATTATGCGAACATCCACTGGGTCAGAGAGAAACCCACCCAAATCAGTTTCCATCTCTGATATGTCAAAATTGGGGAGCTGAAAGATGAATTTGATACGAGAGGTTGCCCGTTTGAGCCGATAGCAAACGGTAGGCTGAGACACCCGAAAAATATTGGCTATGTTGGTCTGCTTCAAACGTCGGAAAAAATAGAGGTCCAAGAAATCCGCCTCCCGTGGGGGAAGGGACTCCAACACTGACTTAACCCGATCCAATTTCTTGACCATATCTGAAGATGGCTCCTGTTGGCCCCACTCTAAATAGGCCCACCCGTCCTCGTTGGAAAACCTTGCTTCCATTTCGAATGGATCTACTAAGTCACGTCCCGGCATCGGAAAGCACCTCCACGAAAACTCTTGGAACATTGGTCACTATCTTAAGCGACCTCAGATCAAAACGGACCATGACATCATCGTCATCCAACCCGACTACTGTTCCTTCCAGATTCGAATATGCCCCATCTATCACCCTGATAGATGCCCCCATATCGATCCCCTCAGAAAGTATCTTCCTGAGGCGCACCTTCATATCTTTAACCCGGGCGTTCGAGATCACGCTCATGACCCTCATGCCATGGCAATCCACAGTTGTCATCACTTGATTGACGTAGGGCATATGCTCTAAGGCTAGATACTCCACCTCAGCAAGACCTGATGCCACAAAGGCATACCCTTCCATCAGGTGGACAGTAACCACTTTACCGTCTTTACGGAATGTTGTTGCTGGAATGAAAATAGGGTGATCCGGTTCTAAGCTGAGCTCACGTCGAAGCATACCCTCCAGGGTACCCTCTTCAACTTTAACCTCACCGAGATGGGTCAGCTCCAGAACCACCCATGTCAAGTCGTCTCGCTGATCCGCCACTCCCCGTCTCCCCGAGCATTTCTTCCACTCTCAGCGCAAGAAGCTCACAGAAACGGGGAATGCCTAGGTCCAGCCTGGGCGTTTCATGTGGTATGTTTTGTGTCTTTATCATACCCTTCACTCCCCGTGGATCCACGAAAACACCATTTCGTGTTCCCTTCATTGTGGATACTATACCACTCTTTTCGGGGGTTGCGCAAGATTTTTCATCCTTAGGATGAACAGTTTCCTGCACGGGGGGTAATATGATTGCCTTTTCAGGTTGCTTTTCAAGCTGCTTTTCAACTGGTGCCCCAAGTACCTGCTGCTGAACAACCTGTTGAACAACTACCTGTTCGGATGGGGCAGACAACCTACCAGAAATCAAACGAGACAGATGAAAAAGGTCACATTCAAGCATAGCTTGGGTCGGCTTCCCGGGACGCCTAGAGAGGTAAGAGGCACACTCCACCAATTTGTCTCCATACTGTGTGCCCAACTTCTTGACCCGCTCGGTATCCCAATGTGCCGGGGGGCTAACCGCCCCCAAATGCACTTTGTACGACAACAAGAGGAGATCAATGATCCGGGCATAGCATGAAATCGGGGACATCCGACTCGCCAAGGTCTTCAGGGTGCCTGCTACAACCTTGAAGTCCCCCAAGAGATTTTCAGACACATCCAGGAATAACCCATTCAAGTCCAGGTGCAAGTAAGCAAAGACATTCTCTCGATTGACCTCCCCCACCAGAGAGATACCCTCCAATGCCTTGATAGCATCTCTGATATGGAGTTCGGTTAACTCTGCGAGCAATAGTAAAGCATCCTGTTGATACGGAATCTTCTCTTGCTGGCAGATATAGGCCAGGCGCTCTGCTATGACCTGTGGTCTGGTTGGCTGAATGATAAAAGCAGGAGCACATCGAGAAATGATGGTGTTGCGCATCTTCTCCGGCTCAGTGGTGCAAAAGATGCAGACCAACCGCTTGTCATTTGAGCCTGGAATGTTGTCCTCTAGGGGCTTGAGGGCCGAATCTAGAGACTCACGGCTCAACTGGTGGGCCTCATCGAGAAGGTAAAGTTTACGCTTTCCGCTGAAGCTAGAGTACTCCAGATCCTGCTTCAACTTTTGCATATCAGCCTTACCAGAATTGGTGGCTGCATCTACCTCAATGAAAGTCTCGCTAACTCCTGTTTCTAAGATATCCTTACAAGTGGGGCACTGATTACAGGGATCCCCGTTAGGAGTAGGATGACTGCACAACAAGGCACGGGCCATGATACGCCCCAGCGTCGTCTTCCCAGACCCGAACGGCCCGGCAAATAGGTAACTTTGGTGGAATCCCGCCCCAGTCACAATGATACGCCGGAGTATAGTTGTAATGTTAGGCTGTCCTAACACATCATCAAAGTCCACCGGACGATATTTGGTATCCAAGGACATCGACCGCACCCAACCCTAGTTGGACTGATCTTCCTCGCCATCCTCTTCGGGCTTCTCTTTCTTAGCAAAGAGGTCCTCAATGACAGAAGCCCCATCGCTGGCTTCCTCGGGTGCATCCCGCCAGACCCCATGCCGCTCGATCTCCGGGAAGTAGGCTGAAAAATCAGGGGGTGCAATGTAGCACTTCAAATCCCCATCCTTTTCGCTATCCTCTTCCACCCTACATGCACAGAGATGGTGGTCCAGCAAAGCAATCCGCTGCTTTTCCGTCAACTCCATCCATTCCTTCGAAGCGAGCTCGATGACAAAGATGTACTCCTTGTCACCAAGCACATTGACCAGTTCCGGTGCCTTTTTGGACTTACCAAGAATCACCATCCCGCCTGCCTTTGATGCCTTCTCTTTGAAGATGATGGCAATCTGCTTGTCCACATTGGCAAGCATCGGATGGTACTTCCCGACCAGATCCTGCATCATCTCGACTACATAGTCATCAGCCTTCCACATCTTAGCACTCATTTTGATTTGCTCCTCTTAGTTGATGCTCACATGAATCCTCTAGCAATCCCCTGCCCCATCCTATCCCACAGCTCACCGGGATCCTTCCCCCCCCGATAAGGTACATCCCTACAGACAATACCGGCACGCTTCAACACGGACAGTGCCTTTGTTGTTCCGTCTCTACCAGTGGTGTCCCTGTCGTACACCATGTTAACTCTTACCCCAAAACGCCGAAGAAACTCCACATGCTTCGCTGTCATATTCGCTCGGATCGACGAAAGTACAGCATCCTGGGATGGGACGTACCACTCCAAAGCAAACATGTCGAACAACCCCTCCACGATCCATGCCTCTCCACCGGCCCATAGCTTCTCCGGTGTATCCGGGCGTGTTTCCCAAATAGGATTCCAAGCCGCCTGTCGAATGAGATACCGCTCTACCTTCTTCACCCCCATGGACCGGGCATTGATCCCTATGACAGATCCCCGTGGGGTAATCACCGGGCAAACCATGAACCCCTCTAGCTTCTCCCCCCTGGAGCCATACCGCTGCCGAAAAACGGGATCGGGACATTCTTCCTCTAACCCTATCCATTCCCCCAACCCCATTAGTCTGATGGTATCAGGCTTCCCACCCCTACCTAAAAGGTAGCCTTCAACTTCTGGCGTTAGGGGGAGCCTTTCCTTTACGGCTTTTTCGAGCCAATTCAATGACAGCCATCCCTCGACTGGGATTATGGATTATCCCAATACAGTGCTTCTCCCCAATAGATGAGGCCACACCCAAAAAGTTACGGTCTATGGGTACAACCACCCCCTGATCTTTACGCAACCAATCTGTCACCACAACCCGATGCTCCAGATCATCCTCTTCTTGTAACCTCCCCAAGATCGGACAGCCCCCACTCAGCAGAATCTCCACCTCTGGGATTCCATAGGAGAATAGATGCTGTACTGCCGCCTTGATCCCCTTCACGGTCATGGGGAAGACATTCTCCCACCCATCCCGCTTCCCCCTGGCAGCCACCCTGACCAGGATGTCCTTGTAGGTTCGGATGAGGTTGCTCCTTCGAACCCCCGCTCTGACAACCCCACCCACCGAATCCTCTACCCAAACCATCTGAGCCGACCCAGTCACAAGATAAGGGGCTGTCAGGACATCAACTGGAAACTCAGCTGCTAGAGGTATCTGACCCGCTTTATGTGGAATCAGATCCGGTATCATTACCAGAAGATGGTTCATCCGAGTCTCCATCCATAGGAACATCAATATCATCAGAGAGGTCTGGCATTGAATCGCCCTCCCCCAACACCCATCTCAAGGCAGCTACATCAGGATACTGTGCAGCAACCTCTGAAAGCTTTTGCCCCATAAGTTCCTTGAACTCTGCCTTTACTTTCTCTTTGTCCATAGCAAACTCAAACACCGGGCACTCTCTGGCCACCTTGAGGCTTTCTTCGTGGCCCGCGTCACAGAGCACAATGTAGGGGTCATCCATCTTCGCCTTACAGACACCCACCAATTGGCCCCCAACCTTCTGGAATCCCTGGCAAGTACAATTCTGTGGCAGCTTCTTGAAGCCACTCCGCAGGATCTTTTGCAGATGCCTATAGCAGGCTTGCTTTAGTTTCTGTCGAATCTCAGCTTCCGACCGCATGGGATCGTTTCCCCTCCACTACAATGGGATCAAACGAAGCTACACCACGAACCTTCTTGATCCTGTACCCCTTTTGGGACGATTCCACAAGGGTTGGATTGTGAGATACAACCAGGATGTCCAATCCCAAACGGTCACAAAGGGCAGAAAGGAACTTACCCATGTTGATCAAGTACGAACCATCTATTGCCGGAAGGGACTCATCTAGAAGTAGCAGCCTCCGTAAACCCCTCTTCACAATGATGGTTATGCGGAGTAGAACCGACTGGACTGTCACAACGGCCCCCCCAAAAGTGTCGTTGGGAACGCCACTAACCACAGTCCCATCCACCTGCTTTTCCTGTGTCATCAAGTCTACTGAGACTTTTCCCCGTTCGATCTCGACATTTGCCTTCACAGAGAGGTCATAGTCGTCAAAGACAGCCTGGAGCCCCTCCGTCAGGAGACGTTCTACCACCTGGACACCCTCTGTGATCTCTTTATCGATCATGGTACGAAAGAAGGCAACCACAAGGTCGAGTTCCTCCAATTCCCCCTGGAGGGCCTTGATCTCCTTATGAACAGATGCCAAACGGGACTTTGCAGCATCCCGCATACCCAGTATGGCATCTGCTTTAGACCGAAGCCCTGTGGTATCTGGAATGGCCATCAGATCTTCCAGGTAATGACCGTATGGTAAGTGTCCCCATCCTTTTCCGACTTGAACCGGACCCAACCCCCACGACTGGGTTTTGCATTGACACCGAACTGGATAGTCTCTTCACTCATCTTCCCCAAGATATGGACCAGGGGTTCAAAATTCATGCTGATCCCGCCTTCAGGAAGAGCAGGGGCATCGGGGGCGGATTCTATAACGCAATCCATATTCTGGATACAATCCCCACCGGCTGCTGAGGGCATCTTAAGCTCCAATCTTCCGTCCACGATCTTCAAAGACATGCTTTCGTGTTTGGTAGGTCTGCCAGCAGCCAGATACTGGACCAACTGCAAGAACTTCTCCCGTTTTACCCCCCACTTCGTCAGATCGGACTTTCCCGTACCCAAATCCAAATCAGGGAACCGAGCCATTGACCGGGCCTCTCCGATTGTTGCCCCATCGGCACGCTTATAGACGATAAACGTGTCACGCTCAAATACTTCGATCTCCCCGTCCCCACACAGACCAACGAAGGAAATGATCTTGGCGATATTCCCCCCGAAGATACGCACTGTCCCAGCATCCGATCCTACCGCTTCAACTACTGTAGCCACCTGCCTATCAGTGGCGTAAAAGATACCCTTACGCAATTCAGCGACACAGAACTGCGGAGTCTTGGTCTCATCCTTGGAGATGAACTCCTTCAAGTGGGCAAGGATGTTCTTGGCCCGCTTTGCCCCGAGAGTCATGGTCTTGGTGATCCCATTGAGGCCATCGTCCCAATAGTACCACTTCCCGGGATCAAGAGACTGGAGACGAATCGTTCCGGCCGGGTCGGTTGACGTAAGGGAGACTACCTTATCTGCATAGCTAAACACCACAGATGAGTCTTCCCCCAGGGCAGCCAACCACTGCTCCAGACGATCTGCTTCCACTGTAAAGGACTCGTCCCCTTCAAACTCACAAGGCAGGGGACAGCTAGAGAACATACGACCCGAATAGGAAAGTACCTCAAGTCCTGTGCCTGCCAAGTTTTTGCGGAACAGGTAGTGGGACATGATATCCCCGCCGCCTGCTGCCACAGTCAATTTGGACACTGCCAACGTCTCCTGAAGCTTCTTTACATCAATCGTAAACGTCATCATAGAATGTCTCCTGTCCTGAAAGGCTCCAACGCCTTGTTAGTTGCTTGAATCCCCGCTTCCAATTCTGTGACCGCAGTAGCTATTCGAGTAGTCAACGTCTCAATAGCTGCATCGATCTTCTCCGGCTCGATACCCTTCTTCCGGCACTCATCCTCAACAGTGGCCTTGGCCTTCTTTGCACTCTCCAATTGCCCTTGGAGCTTACTGATCTCCGTTGCCAGGGCATTCCGTTTCTTCAAGGCCGCTTCCAACTTCAAATGCAGATCATCCATCTTGCCCACCCCCTATACGGATTGCATCTACCCCATTTCTTGGACTACAAGTCAACATAATCTGAAACTTCGTCCAAAACTTTCATGCTATCTGGGCACTTCCTAGCCCGGGACTGCTTCTGTGCCTGCCTCTCGCAGCAAACAGTTTCCCAGTCGCACCACTTACAGTAGATCGGCTTTGGTGTGGCCTCAAACTTCTCCTCATTCATCCCCTTACGAGCGTCTACAGCCCTCTCTGCCAAACCCCGTATGTCAGCCTTGGTAAAGGGGACAACATCCAGACCGGACTCCACCTGATCCGAACCCTCTATGGGCGTCCCATAGGGGTACCTATAGTAGATGAAGGCTAGGTGATCCGGGAGACGTCCAAACTTCAGATAGAAGCACAAGGCATACCAGCGTAACTGATCGGGGTTGGTGTACTTCCCTTTAGTCTTGCTGTTCTTCCCGTCGTAGAGAGTGACCCCAGAATCCTCTCTCCGAATGATCAGATCGGCCTTACCCCCGATGGGAGTACCCTTGTTGACATACCCCAACATATCCACTTCTGCACGAGCATAGGGACCGAGAAGATGATTAGCCTTCATGGTCTTCAGGAAACCCCGAATACCCTCCAAACAAACCCGCCTGAGTTCATCTACAGATGGAGACGGGAACAACCCCGTGAAACTGAAATGGTGCCTTGGGAATTCCTTGTTCCATGCAACATCTAACCGTTCTTCCATCCGCTTCAGCAAATTTAGAGGATCCTTCCATATCTCCTCATTGTACATCCATTCGATGACCGCCTGAATCGTAGTCCCCAAAAACTTATCATGCTCGGACTTCTTAGTAGGCTTTTCTCTCCCTTTACCAGGACCTCTACCAAGATCGATACCACCCCACCCATATCGCCATAGGAACTGTTGGGGACAGGACTCATAGGTATCAAAACTTGTGAAATATGTCGTGAATGGCTTAGGTTGCATCTGACTCTGACCCCTCTTTGGCTATAGGTGCAGACAATAAACTCCGGACCCTGAGTCGAAACAAGGCATCATTCACAGCCTTCATACCGAATTCATCCTTGATGCCCTTTTCATAGCAGCCCCGCACGGCCGCAGCCCTCTCCATAAACAAAGTTTCTGTCCTAGCAATCATCATCCAACCATCAGGGGGCATCAGCTCTGGATCCCGCACATCTCTAAGTATCAGGTAGAGTTCCCGGCAAGCATTGGTAAGGGCCGCTCTACAGATCAAACTGTCATCAAAGAATCTCTGCTGCCTCATCATAAAGGCGACGAAAACGGACATGATCCCGACGAAGGCACCCATCAGAACAAGCATATCCCAAGTTCCCGGCTGCAAAGCCACCCCAAACAAAGCTTCAAAAGATGTCCCCATTGATTTGCCCCCTAACCAACCGTTCCTCAAAATCTACCCCTTTATCCCATTCTCAGGAAAACGAGTAGATATCAAGTTTGAGCCTCCACCAGTCCCACCCAACGGTGACGCCCTGGTCGTAAGACCCCGGCTGCACAGTAACAGCTCATTCACTCCAACTTCCGAAGACCCCGACCCGCTGGTCCCCGCCCGCCTGCGGGCAAGGAATCGCATCGTCAACGTCCTCTTCACTGCCTTGGGTGAGTCCTCCAATCCAATACCTTTATCCTCAGAACGTCTGAGCGTATTGAACGATCCCACCCAATCAGCATGAGCCTGTCTGCCGCAACAGCGGCACACAAACTCTATCCCCTTGCGGTTATACTTACCAACATAACCGCATGATGGACACTCTTGACTCGTATACGCCGGGTTAGTCACCGTCACTGGCACTTTACAGGCCAGTGACCGTGCTAACGCCCTATACGCAAACCTTTTCTGCCCACTACACCCAGACAAGTTCATGTCCTCAAGGACAAAAACAGTGTCAGGGTGCTGTCTGACTAATCGATTAGCTGTGTTCCCCACTATCGTTCTAGTCATGCCCGAAAGGCGAGACTCCAACCTATCAAGACGTGGCGAATTTTCCTTAAAGCCCTGCTTTTGTCTATTGGCCCGAACTCGCTGTACCTTCTGGTAGAGCCGGTTGAAGGCAGGTTTGAACTCAACTCCATAGAGATCACCATTTGATGCCGCCGCTATAACGTTGAATCCAACGTCAATTCCAATCCGGGGAGCATCCTTTGGAAGATCTTCCGGGGAAGGGACCACCCACTCTTTCTTCTCGACTACTTCAAATCTCCAACGACCGTTTTTCTTACGAGCTAAGATGCCTTTGGAGACTTCATCCGCCTTAGAAACGTAAGGGTTTCCACTCAAAGGAAGCCACACCGATTTACGGGAGACCAACGTAGAGCACCGGAGCCAGAAGCTGGCTGTGGTAGTCTCGGTTGGGTCTTCCAGGGTGGAAGTCATCTCACTCAGACGCATGGGGAGAGTATCCCGGATGGCGGGAACCCGCCCTCCATGATTGTCTAGGAGAGTTAAGTAGACGTTGATGTCTGATCCAGTGATAATCCCTTTGGGACGGTCAATGGAGTGTTTACCTATGGAGTAGAGTTTCCGGGCCATTTCATCGGTGATTTCCCCACTCTTTTTGAGTTTGGAGATCACGGATTTGATTCTCAGGATGTAGATTGATTTTGCCCATGATGACGTTATTTGGATGGCGTGGTCACGGGCATTTTTCTCAATTTGGGAGGTAAGGTTGGGGGCTTTAGGGAAAAAAGCTTGTTTCTCTTCTCGTTCTAGTTTGAATTTGCGTTGTATGAGCATATGCTGCACGCAGGTGCGGACATAGGCTGTATAGGCTGCGTGAAGGTCATTCAGCTGCTGAATCTTGCCTGCGTTGCAGGCGGGATGGAGGTAGATGAAGCGAGATTTTTGGAAAGTGGTGCTCATTTGGGGATTTTCAGCAACCTCCTACTTTGTAGGAGAATACAGCTGTGGTAGATAGAATACAAGGGTTGTTTCTGGTGCTGAAAAGCACGGGAAGGAACGTTTGGGTATAAACTAGTCAACTGTTGGATACCCGCCCAGCTCGTGTAGTTTCCAAATAGACCAGCATCCGTTCCCGGACACGATCCGGCACATCTTTCAACTTTTGCACAGTCGTCTTCAGGTCTTCCCGCTGTACAGTAGTCAATGCCTGCTGGAACCTATCCACAAACGACCCCATCATATCCGCCCTTGCCTCACGTTTTTCCTTCCCGATCACATCGAAGACTTCCGCAAATGGGCGGATCGGGACAGGAATCTCATCAAAGGAAATCCCGTCTTTCGTGAAATTGAGTATGACCACTTCGGGGATCCGATCCACATTATCCATAGAAAGTGCACCACGGGAGAGGCTACCCACATTCACGATGTACTTCTTTGGGGCGATCTCAGTGATTCCCTGGTACTTGTGC
>Ga0208958_1001837_pt1 | contig 19711 bp, 24 predicted proteins | sample RifOxyB1_FD_184032 | JGI IMG/M metagenome (GOLD analysis project Ga0208958, IMG submission 184032) | Soil microbial communities from Rifle, Colorado - Rifle Oxygen_injection B1 (SPAdes) | ecosystem: Environmental > Terrestrial > Deep subsurface > Rock core/Sediment | place: Rifle, Colorado... | reverse complement strand
CCATTGTGGGGGGAGATACCTGACGATATGATTGAAAAGGCAAAGGAAATTGACAAAATGAGCAAAGACAAATTGGAATTGACAAGGAATATATATTTTTTTGTGAATAACTCATACACTTCAGAATTAAGGCAGTATCTTAAAGAACCAAACAAAGTATTGATGAAGGATACAACAACAATATGGGGATTGAGGGGGAGTTATATGCCTAGCAATGCACAGAACGAGATTTTCAGGAGAATGCTCATTTTGACTGGCAAGTTTAAAGAATCGGAATTTATTTACCACCAATCATTTTGTCAGATTTCCCCCCACGAATACTATGAATTAAAAATAGAAAATCAAACTTATTTTATTGATTTGTGGGGAGCAGACTGGGGTATTCCATTTGGATGTTATGCCCCCGCTCCATGTTCGAGAGGTGTTGCTGTATGCCCATAAACCTAAAACTAATCAGGAACATATTTGTAATAATTTTGTTATTCACATTTATTGATATACTGAGTCACACTTATCTCGAAACAAACTACAGCTTATACGAAGTCCCGCAGGATTATTATCTCAACAAAGTTCTGTACGGGGTTCCTCTTCTTTTATTTGCATTTTTTATATACGGCAACTTTTTAGAGAAGTCATTCAAGGGAGAATACACAAAAACATTTATTCTCACATCAATAACAGTCTTGGGGCTGCAGTACAGGTATTACTATCTGTATTCCTCAAAATTTAATGTTACAGTCTTAATCCTGCATTATGTCATACTCGCTGCAATAATATATTTTGCTGAGGAGAAGAAATATTTATAATAATCAATGGAGGTTAAGAAAACAGATGGACAAAGAATACATCATAAAGGAAGACAGGACATCAACAAAAGGCGGGGAAATATCAGATTTGGATGATGAATACTGAGGTGGAAAAATGAAGCATAATAAAGTATTTATAGTTGCAGGAATATTATTATTCATATTTGCATTTGCAGGGATAAAACAGACATTCCAGGAAGCAGGGGATAAAACACCCTCTGTTAAAAGCGTGCAGGGCAACTGGGATATCTCAAAGCAGGTCAAGGAACAGGGATTGGAGAAATACCTAATTGAAGAGGCTGATTTTGACTATTCAAATCCAGGAATACAGCAGCTGGCAAAAAGCATCAAGTCAAGCACGCCAGGCCCATATGAAGCGGCAAAGTTTACTGCAAAGTATGTTTATGACAACATACCATACAACTCAGACATAGATATTAACTATTGTTACACGGAAACAGCTTCCTCAACTTTAAAAGCCAAAACCGGAGACTGTGTAAGCATGACAAGAATGAATGTTGCGTTATTAAGGGCAATGGGAATACCTGCAAGAAGCGTTGGAGGATGCCTGAAATCATCAAAGAGATGTGCGCCTTTGTTTGCAGCATACCCCGGAGTGGAAGCTCAAGTTACGCAAATGGTTCCGGATGATTTCAAGAAAAGGGGATTTTTGCACGAATGGCTGGAGGCATGGGCAGGACCAGAAAAAGGCTGGATTACGGTCGAGGCGACTTCAGGGCAGTTGTTTAGTAAGGATGGTAATTGTAATCAATATATAATTTTTGGTTATGATACCAATCAGTTTGACCGTTGTGTAATCACAGATGCCAACTTCTGGAAATTATGCCAGGCGAGTTAAAAATGCTGAACAAAACAAATAACAAAAGTTTAGATTCATCATAATCCCATCTTGTACATGGGCCCCTTGCAGGTTTTTGACACACCTCTTTTCCTGCAGGGGCATTATATTAAAGAGGCAAAAAAACTTTTTGGAGGTAAAAATGAAAAAACTATATGTCGTGGCTTTGCTGTTAATTATATCAGCCATATTGATTGCATGCAAGCAGTATGACACCGGAACCCAAGCGGGTACTGCCGCTGTAGGGGGCGGTTGTGGAGTGTAAACGAGGTGGAACAATGGACAAGAAGAAAATAGGTTATCACAAAAAAACAATAGATATTGGAAAGAAAAAATTAATCCCAGATGTTCCTTACCCCAAATGGATGATTAAGGACAAATCCAAGGACGAGGATTAAAATGTCAGCAACAACATGGATAATAATAGGATTGCTGGTGATATCCTATTACCAGTACAGCAACCCTGAAAAGGCAAATGCTATGTTAAGCTCTGTGTGGGGGCCAGTGCATGATTTTATAAGCAATAAAAGTCCCATAGGAAACAATAATCAGGCAAGCATATGTCCTGATGTTACTGCAATAGTCTGCGGAAATGACAAGAACACCTATAAGAACTCATGTGAAGCGGCTTTGAAAGGCGTAGTGGAAGTAACTCCAGGTGCATGCTCATGAGCAAGAAAGTATATGTCAGGCCCCATAAGTGGACAAGGGGAAAGGCAGGGAAGCATCCTGGGTACTGGAGAGACAAGAGGCCGAAAGGGAAGAAGCTGATGGTTGGAAAGAATCCTATCCTATTATACCCGGTTTATGATGAACAGGGTTATAGGAGAGGATGGAAAAGGAAAAAAAAATGAGCAAATATCTGTTGGTATTAGTTTTCCTATTAGCCATCCCTTCAGTAATGGCAGAAAATAATGTCCAGCTTGTTTTTGACAGGATGTTTCTTACAGAATCCAATATCAATGGGATATGTGAGGATGGTGAGAATCTCATAATTGATAAGGACTGCAACCCTACTTTAAATGATTTAACATCCGGAAGCATATTCGGCCTTATGTGGTTCTTTAGATTAGTGCTGATAATTACTGCCATACTCTATTTCAAAGAATCCCAGTTTTTCCCCCTTTCAGCAATACTATCTTTTGCTTTATTCATCTACCATGGTGCGTTTGGAGTATCCCAATCCATAACTAAGCCTGGAGTTGACTGCAGCGTTTTCAACATTGGGCATTGCTTCTTCCCACAAAACGCCTTTTTCGGATGGATTTTGGTAATACTAGTTATATTATTGACAATCCACATCATAAAGGATAAAAATAAACTATATCACTATTCAAGAACAGGGGGAAATAAAAATGGCTAATAAAATACAGAAATAATTTAAATAGAAATAAGTGTTTAAGTCAAACATTGCAGATAAACTCAAACATCACAATCATAACAAGTCGGCATAAGATTGCCTATGAAATGAGGTTATTGCCGAGCCTATGGTGAATTATACAGATGTATAATTCCTCTTTTCCTGCCATGCTTTACGAAATGAGCATGGCAGGTTTATGCTCTCAGATGAACTCCAAAAAATCCCAGCTTAAAGAATTTTATCTGATTTTTATAGTTCTTGGAATATTGATTATTATTACATCAGCAGTTAAAATTATTGCTATCAAGCCAGTAACAGAGCCATTATCCTTCAGCATAAATGATGAGGAAATCAATGTCACAGTTTACATTGACAAAGATTCCAAAATAAAAAATCTGCCTTACAAGAATTTATTGAAAACAGAGAATAAGTGGGGGTATAACTTCAGTGAAATAGAGCTTGAAGATGAAGAAAAAAAGATAGGTAAGAAATTTGACAAGAAAATTTACTACCAATTGGATACTTCAGAAGACTACATCAAAAGAGCAGAAAATCCCTATAGGATTGAAAGGCATCTGCCAAAGCAAAAAGGAATACTTGGAGTCATTCCAGTCCAGCTTATTGACTTTTCAGAGCCTTTAAGCAAGGAAAATAATGCTTACAATGTAACTATTAGTGAGCAAAATGTAACAATCTGCGACAATGAAAACTGCACTCTTACACATTTAGAGTTACAAAATGTAACAATTAAAGAAAAAAGAGATATCAGCCTTTCTTTATATCAGCAAGTAACTTCTTGGATAGCAGAATACTTTAATATTTTTGATACAGACCCTGAACTTATAAATACAGGTGAGGCAAATTTCAGCTCATGGACATTGCATCAAACTAATCTAACCAACTCAGGAGTTGGAGCAAACATAACCTTAAACTATACAATATTAACAGGCGATATGTCAGGAGGCATTAAGCAGTATAACACAACTGGCAATGCAACCTCTCCAGCACATGACACTCTTTCAACAACAAGCAAAATAGACAGGATGAATTGGACTGTTAATTTGCCAAATTCAAGCTGTATAATAGGACATACGATAGATGGACCGAACGATGATACTTTTGGGTTTACATGCAATGGAAGTGTTATAAATGATTTGTCTACTGCCGTTCTTACTGCCCAAATTGATTTTGTAATGGCGGGCTCATATACATTGCCAACAGGGTGGAATTATAGGGATATTGTGGGCTTTGCATTAGATGATACTGCTAATAATATATTATTTGCGTTCTTTATAAATGGCTCAACAGCAAGCGGAACTTTCAATCCATCAACAAGCACAAGCCTTACAGCCATAGGCAGATACACATTGCCAGCAGGCTATAATGTAAGCAATATTATTGGCTTTGCAATGCGTGCTCCTTTCCCTGAAACAGCAGTTTTCTTTAATAACTGCACAACTAATTGCATTTATTTGCAAGTTGGGACAGTTTCTTCACCTTTCAGCTTCAGCACATCCAACACCATTACAGTTCCTTCAGGCATTTCAATAAAAAATGCTTTAGGCTCTGTATTTACTCGTGGTTCGAATGATTTTGCAGTATTTTTACCCAACAGCAGCCATATTGTAGATGCAAGTGTAACTACTTTCACCCAACAAATTGATTTAGTCAACCCTACTTTAGATACCTATCCAGCCAACATTAATATAACCACAAGAACTAACATATCAATGCAGGCAAGAGTAAGCAACGACAGCATAGATTGGGAAGAATGGCAAACATTCAGAAACGACAATGATGGCAGTTATTTCACCCAGAACGCAACAATAAATAGAATAGCAAGATATGTTCAATGTCGTGGGGTGTTTTCAACTCCAGATTATTATGTAACACCAAGCTTGTCTTATTGCGCGATTAATTACACGGAAGGAACAGCAGAAGCACCAGCAGAAGGAGATACAACAAAACCAATAGCCAACACTTCATTCAATATTTCATTAAGCAGTATGTTTATAGGAATGACATTGAACTTCTCAGCCAACATGACAGATAACATAAACCTTACAAATGCAACATTCATAGAGAACATGACTGGCATTAAGACCTTCTTCAATTTCTCGATAAATGGAACTGGAAATGGCTTGAATACTTATATAAGAAATGCAACATATACTCTTTGTACAAGCCCATGTGTTGCAAATTTTTCAGTAGTGGCAACGGACAATTCAAGCAATTCAAGGCTGAATGATACAATAGTGAGCATAACAACTGCCCCTGCTGGGGATACAACAAAGCCAATCATAAACACCAGCTTCAATATTTCAAGCCCATTAATCAATGACATAATTAATTTTACAGCCAATGCAACAGATGAAACTCAACTATTATTTATTAACTGGACTTACAATCTTTCAACTGGGCTTGTGAAATTGAATTATTCAGTATCTGGAACAGTAGTTACAATAAGCAACTCTACTCAATTATGCAGCTCTGCTTGTGTTGTTAATTTTACAGCTTATGCAACCGACACCAGCAATAATGTCAAGCAGAATAGCACTTTATTGACAGTTATAGAGGCAGATGATTTTGCTGCATGGAATAACCAGACATTAATATCAATACTAAACAATTTTAGTGTTGATTGGGTTAATGCTTCTATCAGGCTTAATCTTGTAAAAGACAAGCCAAATTTCAATTTTTCAGACTTCAATCCTGATGGCTCTGACGTTAGAATTGTTGATAATGCAACAAAAAGCAATATTACTTCTTTTGTTGAAAAATGGAATAAATCAGAAAACACAGCAATAGTGTGGTTTAACATAAGCATTCCTTCAAAAACAAACAAGTCTGTCCTTATGTATTTTAATAATTCAAATGCTCCGCCAAGAAATGAATATCCTTTCATGGCATTTGAAAACTTTACATCTGGAAATACTCCTTCAGGATGGCAGAAAGCTGGAGTTGCAGGATTTAACAATATTACTAACCCATTCACGCCTCCTTACAATGCTTATTTTACATCAGGAGTAGATGGAAATAATTTTAATCCGATTTTGCCCCCCCAGACAAATTACACAGTTGATTATTATTTTTATGCAGTTGATGCTCTTTTAGACAACGGATATTGGAGTGATGGCAATGATGGCTCACCATTCAGATGGGAAACATCTACATCAAGTTACCCCCAAATAAGCTTTACTTGCAAAAATTCTTCTAATGATGTTGTTGCTGTAAAAGAAACAGCGACTTGGTGGAGGGCAGTAATTATGAGAGACAGGTCAAATAATAATGCTACTGTCAGGTTTTACAGGAATAGCACAGATGAACTTTGGAATCAATGCACTGGTATATTAGCTGGCTTTGGAACATCTCAAATAAGAACTGATTGGGCTTTTACAGGAGGTACTGCTGGAGCAGGCACATTAAGAATAGACAATTTTAAAATGTATAAGAATTTTGGATTTAATATGAGCGACCCTATTATAACTTTCGATGGAGCAAAAGCAGAAATAATTGCAGAAGTTCTTGATACAACTGCTCCAATCATAAACGGAACTTTAAACATTTCAATAGGCTCTATTTTCAACGGAATGGTTATCAATGCAACATTCAATGCCACAGACAATATCAATTTAACCAACATAACAATAATAACTAATCATTCTGCAATCAAGGAGTTTTATAATTTCTCAATTAATGGGACTGGAAATGGATTGGGGACATACCAAAGAAGCCAAAATTTTACTCTTTGTTCTAATTGTGTAGTTAATATAACTGGAATTGCAATTGATAACTCAAGCAACAAAAAGCAGAATGAGACAATATTCTCTGTTATAACTGCCCCTGCTGGAGATACAACTTTCCCATTAATTAACTTCACATTAAACATAACACCACCAAGAATCGATGATGTTGTCAATATAAGTGCAAACATAAGCGATGAGACTGCCCTATTATCTGGAAACATAACTGTAAATCTTTCAACAGGCAAGGTGTTCTTTAATTACTCATTATCAAGCACTTTTGCTTTCATAAGCAACACGACAGATTTGAGGGGATTAATTGTAGGAGAAGTGATTAATTACACTATTTATGCTACAGATACATCAAATAATGTAAAGCAGAACTCTACAGTTGTAACAATATCAGACAACATAAAGCCAATTATAAACGGAACTTTAAACAAGAGCATAAGCATATTGCAGAGTGACATAATCAATGCAACCTTCAATGCAACTGACGAAACTGCTTTGCATACAGGACAAGTTATAGTTAATGATACTGGTGCAAAAAGATTCTTTAACTTTACTTTAAGCGGGACTTCTGCTCAATTCTCACAGAACTTTACAGTTGCTTGTGCATCTGGCTGTGTTGTTAATGTAACTGGATTGGTAAATGATACTACAGGAAATATTAAGCAGAATGAGACGGTGTTTAGTGTTGCAAGTGCAACAGATACAACTCCTCCTGTTGTCAACACTACATTCAACACAACCTCTCCAGTCATAGGCACAGTGCTGAACTTCACAGGAAACTTTACTGACGAAACTGGCTTGCTGTTTGCAAACTGGACATTCAATTCGTCAGGCTTTGTGACAAAGCTGAATTACTCAATCTCAGGAACTTCTGGGCAGATTTCAAACATAACAACTTTGACAAGAGTTGATGTTGTTAATTTCACATTATTTGTTACAGATACATCTAACAATGTAAAGCAGAACAGCACTCTATTGATTGTTGCTGATGCTACTTTCCCAATCATAAATGGCTCTCTCAACAAATCAATAACTTCAATAAACATCAAGGATGTATTAAACATAACCTTCAACCTGACAGATGAAACAGGATTGTTGTTTGGCAACATAACATGGAACTTAACAACAGGCAAAACATTCATTAATTTCTCACTATCTGGAACTTCAGCGCAAATCAGCAATGTAACTGCCCTGCCATCAACTTGTATTGGGGGGTGCACAATAAATGTAACAGGATATGCCACTGATACAAGCAATAACGTTAGACAAAATTCTACCATATTTACAGTTATAGATAATACCCCCCCAATAGTTAACACAACATTCAACAATTCTAACATACTTATTACAGATACAATAAACTATACTGCTAACATAACAGATGAAACACAATTGAAATTCGCTAACTTCAGCGTTAATCTTTCAACAGGAAAAGTGTTTGCTAATTATTCAATTTCAGGAACTTCTATACAATTATTTAATACAACAACATTAAGAGAAAGCTGTTCAGCCCAAGAAACTTGTGTCTTGAACTTCACTTGGTATGCTACAGATACTTCCAGCAATGTTTATCAAAACTCAACATTATTAGAAATTGCTGATATAATAACTCCGATAGTTAACACTACATTGAATATAAGCAATGCATTTATTTATAATGTGATAAATTACACAGCAAATATCACTGATGGCAATGGGCTTATCTCTGCAAATTGGACTGTTAATTTATCAACTGGGAAAGTTTACAATAATTTTACCCTTTCAGGCAATTCAGCACAAGTAAGCAACAAGACTCTTATTGATGTTGTTGGTGTTTATAATTTTACAATCTACGCTACTGATGTTAAAAATAATGTTAGACAAAACTCAACGCTATTGAATGTGCTGGATAATATACCTCCAATTGTTAACACAACCTTTAATACTACAACCCTAAGAAATATTGACATCATAAATTTCACTGGTAATATAACTGATGAAACATCATTAAGCACAGCTAATTGGACTATTAATTTCAGCACTGGCAAAATATTTATGAACTATAGTTTAAGTGGAACTTCAGTACAGGTTAGCAACACAACAAATCTCTATGGACTTCAAGGAGGCACGGTCTTAAATTTCACTTTATATGCCACAGACACATCAAGCAACACAAGACAGAACTCCACTACATTCACAATTACAGATGCTTTAGTCCCAATTGTAAACACAAGCTTCAATATTTCAAATCCTTTTATAAATGACATAATTAATTTTACAGCCAATGCAACTGATGAAACACAGCTTTTGTTTATCAACTGGACTTATAATTTATCGACTGGAAAAGTTTATTTAAACTATTCAATGTCTGGAACATCAGTCACAATAAGCAATTCAACTCAATTATGCCCATCAGCGTGTGTTGTTAATTTCACAGCGTATGCTACAGACACAAGCAACAACATAAGGCAAAATTCAACAATATTTACAGTCATAGACAATATATTCCCAATAGTCAACACTACCTTTAATATTACAAATGCTCTCGTGGATAGTGTTGTTAACTATTCTGCCAACATAACAGACGAAACAGGACTGCTATTTGCCAACCTGACCTACAATATTTCTGGCATACTGACAAAGATAAACTACAGCATTTCAGGCACTTCATTGCAGATAAGCAACTTCACAACTATAACAGACTGCACAGAAACCTGTGTATTGAACTTCACTTGGTTCGCAACCGACACAAGCAATAATATAAAGCAGAACAGTACATTGCTTGTTGTTGCTGATGTAACTGCTCCAATAGTAAATGCTACAACAAACATAAGCTCTCCAAATCTTTATGAGATTATAAACATAACAGCAAATATAACAGATGGCAATGGATTATTGTCAGCAAATATCACATACAACCTAAGCGGAATACTTACAAAAGTTAATTTTACAATATCAGGAGCATCAGCGCAGGTAAGTAACGCAACAAGATTAGATAATGCAGGTGTTGTTAATTTTACAGTATATGCAACCGATATTAATAATAATATAAAGCAGAATAGCACATTAATAATGGTAATTGATAATATTGCACCAATAATAAATGGCTCTATAAACGCAACTACAATAAATATCAATGATGTGATAAATGTTACATTCAATTTAACTGATGAAACAGGGTTAAGCTATGCTAACATAACGTGGAACTTGACATCGGGAACAACTAAAATTAATTTTACTGGATTATCAGGGACTTCTATACAAATAAGTAATGTTACAAGATTGCCAGATAGTTGTGTTGGTGGTTGTGTAATAAATGTAACTGGTTATGCAACTGATACAAGCAACAACATAAGGCAAAATTCAACAATATTTATCGTAACAGATAATGTTTTCCCAATAGTTAATGCTTCTTTTAATATATCCATGAGTAATATAAAAATAAATGATATTCTGAATTTTTCTTGTAACATAACAGATGAAACTGGTTTATTATTTGGTAACCTGACAAATAATCAGAGTGGAATATTAATCAAATCTAATTACTCATTGTCAGGAACAAGGGCAGAAATCATCAACACAACAAATATAACCTCAAGCAGAGGCTCTGTTATAAACTTCACTTGTTATGGAACAGACACATCAAATAACGTAAAGCAGAACAGCACTTTAATAACTATTGCAGATACTCTTGGCTCAATATTTATAGGACTAAATGGCACATCAGTGAATACATTAATAAACAGTGTCCTCAACATTTCCGGCAACATAACAGATGCAGATGGCAACATAGAGTTTGGCTGGATAGCTAGCAATATAAGCAAAGACATAAACTATACATTTATAGGCTCTGGTTCAAATTTCAACTTCTCACAAAATATCACAATAAACCTTACAAGAGGCAGCATAATCAATTTCACAGTTTATTATAATGATAGCTATGGAACAACAATTCAAAATTCCACATTGCTCGAGATAAATAACACTAACATAACAATATCTGCATTCCAGCCTTTAAACTTGATTCCTCAATTCAATTTTACAAGCAACATAACTTTCAATATTACAATCACAGACCCTGATAGTGACACAATAACTTTGATATGGGAAGTGAATGGAACATTCAATATAAGTAACCAGAACATAAGCTATATCTTTAATAAAGTAGGAATATTTAATATAACAGGAAATGTGACTGATGGCTTCTCAACTGCAAGGCAGGAATGGATTGTTAAGATAATCAATGATACTGTTGAATTTGTGCCTCCATCAGAAGAACCTCAACCTATAGGAGGTGGCATAGGAGGAGATGGCGGAGCAGTTCCATCACTTACTGAACAGAGAAAACAAGTTCAGGAACAACTTCTCACATATGGATGCCCTGAAAGTGAAACATTCCTTAACAGGCTGACCTCCAAATGCAAGATTCCTGACAATCTCGTATGTGAGGATGGGGAAAATTTTATCCTAGATAATGACTGCAAGGTAAATATCAATAACCTGAAGGCAGGGGACTTATTCAAAAGTATGTGGTTTTTAAGGTTCGTACTATTTTTCTCAATATTCTTATTGGCAAGAGACAGCAAAAGATATCCTCTCATAATAATTATGCTAATCATCTTATTTGTATATAATGGTGCGTTTATAAGGCCCGGAGCCGAATACGACCAGATGGCATGCATGGATATAAACTTCCTTATCAATACAGGATATTGCATAATGCCTGAAAAGCCGATATTAGGATGGCTGATAGCATTTACGATGGTTATCACTCTCATCAGCTATTTCGTCGAAGCAGGGCAGGCAAAACAGGCAAAGAAGACGCAGCAGAAGAAAGGCAGGAAGCCCTCTGCTGAACAGAAGCAAAGCTCTCCGGAAACTTCAATAGTTGCATTTATACTTGTATCTGCATTGGTATATGCGTGGATGCTTGCAAATGGCGGAATAATCATCTTTAATTCGCCTGAATGCACAGATGTAGGATTCTTTATCAATTTTGGAGAATGTGTAACTCCAACGAGGCCAATAGTCGGATGGGTGATGGGGTTCACTCTTATACTACTGGCACTTGGTTATTTTATCAGGAAGACAAGGAAAACAAAAGAGAAGCCCACAGATAAACCGAAAACTATATAAATAAGAATGTAATACCTAATCAAATGGTTTACATAGTCAAGAAGAAGATAGGAAACCACGAATACCTTTACCTTCAAAAATCCTACCATATATCTTACCACAAGGGAGTATCCAAGAATAAAACAAAATATTATGCTTATCTTGGAAAGGCAAGCAAATATACCACTGCCCAACTTGACAACTTATTATTCTCTGCCAACCATTCACCCAAAAAGATAGTCCTCAAGCTAATCAAGGAATACTCAAAAAGGCAATCAAGAACTTAGGCAGGTGGATTTTAAGAGTTACTCCTCTTTTGCTACTTTACCTAAGTTGATAATTGCTTCAGATTATCACAATCAATGGCGGATAAGATGTCGTTGGTCTTATAAGCCAACTATGGAAAATTATAACTTCCTGAATCCGCCAGCTTCACAATCCTAACCAAGTATGGTGGATGGAAAGGGACTGCCAAATCCAAGACGTCTAACGTGGCAGAAACTCAAATACCAAGCGGGTGAAAAGCCCGCAATTATAATTACCCAAATGTTAAATGAAGGTTCAAGTTTAGAATGTCTTGAATGTGGCAAGGTGATTTATTATGAGTGAAGAAAGCCAGGAGTTTAATATGGACATAAAGAACAGAAACCAAAAGATTTTACTTGATGAAGATTTATGCTTTTGTCAGGATTGTGGTCACTTAGAGAATTGGTGTGGCTGTAATAATGGGGTTGATTAATATGGGATACTTCAAAAATCTTAGTATTAAACAGATGAATGACGAAAGGGCAGAAGAGTTTTTAAGATGTATTGGGAGGGGTAAATCTATTTATGAATGTGAAGGTGAAAACGATAATATAAAATTAAATATAAGATATTTAGGAAAAAAGGAAAAAGAATTGAGGTGAACCATACAATGAAAATATCAGAACTGAAGGACAAGCAAGGACGTGTCAATTTAGATTTAAAAATTATCTGGGACAAATCACAGGCAGAAGAGAAGTTTGGCAAGAAGATTAAAACAGTGATTGTTGCAGATGCCGAGAGCAAGCAAGGCGACCCTACAGCATATCTTGATTTGTACAACGAAGATATAGAATTATACAAGCACGGCGACAAGATAAGGGTAACAGATGCCTACTCCAAGCTGATACAGAACAACAAGGGGCAGTTCAGGATTGTAAATGCATCAAGGATTGAAAAATTAGAAAGTTAAACAGGAGGCAAACAAAATGAACAAATTCAAAAAACATTCGTTTCTGTATTATCCACTCCAATGGATGTCAGAAGCAGAACAAGATAAAACACCAATATACAACAAGATATTTAATTGGAAATCCCACATATCCCCCATAATCATTTGCGGGATAACAATTATAATTTTGGTGTTAATAAACAAATTTATATAATCAAAATTAAAATCAAACGGAGGCGGTAACAATCGTATACAAATATAAACAGTCAAAACCCTATGTAAGAAGTTTAACATATGCAACCCGTAAGGGGAAAAAAGTTATTTCATTCTATTTGGAGGGGCAAATATGGGAAGTCAATGGTTTTAATTTTGATGATGCAGTGATTATAAAACCAATCAGTCCAGGTAAACTGCTGATTGAAAAGCTTGATTTAAACCCTAAAGAGAATGCAGACAGCCCAAAAATAAATTAAGAGTGTTAAGAAATGGCAGAACAGAAAAACTTAATTGAAAGCGGGACAATCCTTTACTTGAGGGAACATACTGAACAGCTCAAGATACAGAACAGCTTAGAGAAACGAAGGCAAACTATCAGCATAGTTATATTTGGCGCTTCTTTTTTATTGATTGTGGGATTGTTACTTTACATCCATTATTTCAATGTGCTTAACAATGTGGTTGCTGGGTGTGTGGGTAACTAAAATGAGTTACATAAGGTATAATCACCCATTGGTTTTTGTAGAAGGATTTAGTGAGGATTATGTTTATGATAGCGCAAGTAGAGATAATTTTATTGAAGATTATGGAAATATTAGTGATAACGGATTTATTGAGCTGTTATTTCAAGAGTGGCAAACAGATGATGTTGTGTTTAAAAACCATTTGTTAAAAAGATTAGCAGAAAGATTAAATGTTAAACTTAGAAAAACACCCTTGAGTGATGAAAAATACCTTGAATTAGATGAGGAACATTCTAAACAATTTGAAAAAGAAAACCCAGAGTTATTTAAAAAATGAACACATCAAACTATTACACCCTGGAGGTTTGCAAGAAGATTATAGATAATGTCCCAAACAGCAAGTGGAGGATTTGGAAAACCAAAGATGATGATGGCATCTGCAGGCAGAACAATTTTTCCATAAACAGCCCTAAGAAACTTTTAAGGTTTATAAATCAATGTAACAACCCTCAAGCATTGTATGTGTCAATAAGCCAGTTCTTGAAGCCCGAATCCAATCATGGGTTCTTTGCAAACCAGAAAACCATATTAAAGAACGGATATTATTTTTATCCCAGGAGCGGGTATATCAATGCGGATTGCATCCTGCTGGACACATTTTATTTTATAGACATTGACCATCCATATGACTTAAGGATTGCGCAGGAAGATGGCAGGAAGATAATACGGGAATTAGGAACACCGGATTTTCTGAGATTCTCAGGCACAAAGGGAGTTCATTTAGGATACAATCAGGAAATTAAACATATTGAGGACCCAATCAAAAGGATAGAAGACTGCAAAAAGCAGAAACAAGCAATTACAGAAAGATTGATGAAACTCAATCTAAAGTGCATTGATAAAACCCACATCAACATCCTGAATGATGTGTTTAGGGTGATTGCAGCCCCTTACAGCATAAAACAAGGAGGTGGGGTAGTGATACCATTAAGTGTTGGGGATTTCATGCAAAAAGATATATACGCACTCCTTTCTTTAAAACCCACCAGGGTAAGAAAAAGGGCAGCTAGGGAAGTTCTGAAAGGAACTGATGACAGCAAGGTAGCATCTGATGAAGAGCAATCTTCATCCCAACTGTATCGGCATGGAGGGGGAGCTAGCTTAACCCCCCAGCCAATCTTCTTCAGGTTTGTTGATAACATGGTAAATGGGCTGAGAAATAACTATATAACTGTAATCAAGAAGCATAAGAAACATTTCAAGCTAAACAGGCTTAAGGATTTGCAGAAATTGTATACACTGTCAGATTTTCACCTTTACTCATTTGGGGATTATATCTATGCTTACAACTTCAAGATTAATCTGTTTGCCAGGGAATCAAAGATACTGCGCAGGGCAAAATCCGAGAACCTTTCTTTCTTCCTGACAAGGGGGCATGCGCCTTTGCCAATCTCTGAAACTAAGGATGGGCAAAACCAAACAATAGACAGGATGGAATATGTCGGAACATTAAAATCACAGTATGGTTTAAGTCATGACCATTCACTTCCTCATTGCAGGCTGTTTAAATTAGAGTATAACCAGATGGTTGGAAAAGAGGATATAATGATTGGTACAATGAGGGTGAGCTAATGATAACTTTTAAAGAAATATTAAAGATTGCAGAGTTAATCTTAATTTTAATCATCATCTTTGCAGTAGGAATCATATTTGAAATAGTTTTAGCAGTGAAGGATTCAAATACAGATTTTGTAAAAGAAATTAATATAACCAACATTGATTGCAATAATCTAAGTGAAAAAATTATAGAATTGGACTATATTTGTGGAAAGTATTTTACAGTGAACAGACAAACTTATTGTAAAAGGAATATCACTAACTATTATTTGGATACTTGTAGTTTAACAAGTGAGCTAAAGAATGTGCAAAATACATAATCCAAGAGTAATAGATAAGTGTATGAGAATACTAATTGAAAATCTCAATGAGTATTTTGGCGATGATTTAGATATATTAGCTTGTTGTTGTGGACATAGTAAATATCTCATATCAATTATAGTTAGGGAATATCCGAGCGGGAGGATATATGATTTTTGCAGTAATCTGGATATTCCAAGAAAGAAAAGATTTTATGTCAAAGATAAACAAGGATACTATTACATTCCAGAAACATTAAACTTAAAAACTTAGTTAAAATTTGGAGGTTAAACAAAATGGAAAAGAAAGGAAAACCAGCAAAACCAGTAGGGAAATAATTGGTTTAGCAGTCAATTAATAATATTTGAACTTTTTTTTATTTTTTTTATTTTAAATATTAGGGTAAAAATATGATGACAATACCAAAAGTAAAATGTAAATATTGCGGATATGCAGGGGAATACAACAATGAGATATATGATGAAATATGTCAGGATTGCAGTGACACATTAGAAGCAGATAAAAAAGCAGCTGAATTTAATTATAACCTTTCAGGAGAACAATAAAATGACTAAAATTTGGGGTGTTTAAAATTCCCGATTATGAAGTGGTGGATTGGCTTTACGACCAGCTTGAGGATGATGAGGAAGCATTCAAGAATGAGGATTTACTTAAAGAGAAGATTAAAAGATTAGACACCAAAGATGTATTGGACCCTTGGTTAAGCGGCAATTGGGAAAATGATATTAATGAAGGAAAAAACAGTTCAGGCACATCATTAGGCGAGAGAATAACAAACAAAAATGAAGGATACATAAGTGAACTTCAGGCAGAAATAGATGCTGCAAACAAAGACACAATTAAAGACATTGCAGTAGACACAGGTTATACCAAAACAACTCAGGATATACTAAACACCTCAATTGAGGAAAGGAAAAAGGAGTTAGAAGACCAATCAGAGGAACTTCAGGCTATCAGGGACCAGATAGCAAGCGCCACTAGGCAGGCAGATTTGGCAGACATTGAGGTTGGACCAATCAAAAGAGAATATGGGAAAGGGGCATATGACGAAATAAGGGACTTGTTGGGAAACAAATCATCTTCATTAAAGACATTGGAAGAGGAGTTTGGGGATGATATGGGAGCCAAGATAAGCGGAGCGACAACTCTTGGAACATTAGACAGCCTTGAAAGGGAAGCGGCAGATGCGCCTACCACAAGACTAGAAAGCAGTTTATTGGGGCAGATAGGCAAAAGAAGAGATGAGATTGAAGAATAACCGTGAGCTGTAAAATAAACGAGTGGTAAAAATGTTTTGATTTCACATTGGAAGTCAAAAACCGACAATATGCAATCCCGAAAAAACCTTTCGGGGTTAAGGTAGACTCTTACCACAAAATTAGAAATAAAACTAATTTTTGCCCAGCAATTCTTCCAGCAATTTCCTAACGGCATCTTTCACTAATTCAGCTCTGGAAGTGTAACCTTTCGTCTTTTTGCTCGTAACTTTATCAATTTCATCAACCAATGTTTCAGGCAAAGATACATTCACATAGCCTTTTCTTGTCATTCATATACTAAAATAAGACACATAGAAATAACTTTTCAAGCACCCATCAAGCACCAATACCTTTAAATATGGGTTTAATTGCCCTATTGTAATTTGGGGTGGATAGGTGAAATACAAAATTTCTAAATGGTGGTGGGTTTTAATAATCATTTTGGTGATAGCTGGGATTATTACTTTTGCTTTTCCAATTTCATATTCAAAAACAGAATATTATACAGAAACAGAAAAATATGAAATTCAGGTATCCTACCAAGAACCAATCAATAGGGATAATTGTGACAGCAGTTCTGGCTGTGTATGCACTAAACATGGTGGCTTCTTATGGTTAACTTGTGTTCAATGCAGTTGCACAAGATATAAAATGGAAGTAAGGGAAAGATTAGTTCTTAAAGAAAGAACAAACAATGATAAAACTACATTGTTTAAGTCTTGGACAAATTCTGTAATATCGGAATCAGAAGCAAAAAGCATTGCACAAGGTTTATTGGATTTTATGACAAAAAAGGGAAGGGAATCCTATTCAATATCTGTCGCTTCTAAAGATAAGGATATATGGAAAGTTATAGCAACAGGGATAAGAGATGATATCATTGTTGAAATTAATTCAAACAATGGAAAAATAAATTATATTGATTATAATGGCGTTAAGATAAGTATAAACAACATAATGCAAAACATGAAGTAACTGATTGAGGTGTTGACAAATGGTAATAAACAATAAGAAAAGTTTAAATTTTATCTGTTCTTAACTAGATTTATGACTACAATTCAAGAATATATTGCTAATATATTATCCCTTATTGGTATTTACTTAATTCTTGTTTATTTCTCTGTTTTTGAGTATACTACTAAGCTAAACTCAATTATTCCAAATAAATCAAACTTAATATGGATTGGTATGTTGTTATTTTTTGTGTCCTATTTGGTTTCGCCTGAATTATGGAGGAGAATAAAAGAGAGGGTATTTAGGTAAGATGGATTGGGAACTCTGTAAAGATGACATAAGGGAAAATCTTTTATCTATAGCACAAGTAGATAAGATTATAATTGCATTATTAGGAATGTTCGCTGTTCTTAGAAGTCTTGAAAATAACTTAATGGAATCTTTAATTATAGATGTAATAGTTCTTATAGTTAGTCCATTAATTTCTATTGGTATCACTATTTTAGTTCACTTAATATTCCCTAAGAAAAAATCAAATCGAAACCAACCTAATCAATCCAAGCCATCTGTTAATACCAAGCGAAAGCCGAAGTCCCGCTAATTCACAAGGCACTTGCCCTGTTGTTGTATGTGCTTCAATAAAATTGTGTTGCAGAATAATTCCTTGCAAAAGAATAGGTGCACTCCATAAAGCTTTCAATCCTCTAAAATCATCAACCCTGTCCTTTATCTTCATAAAAACAGTTTCAATGCGAACATTATACTTTCCTGTTTTGCTGTGATTTATTACAATATGCTCAACCTGATGTTCTTTGTATCTTGAATAAAACACATTTCTAAATGCTGTCGGATAGAAAATTCCAGCGTCAGTTTGGACATATTTTGGCAATCTTTTGCTTTGCTTTATCTTCTGCATAAACTCTGTAGCGTTATCTAAATCCTGTGTTATTGGGTTATAGTGTGTTGCATTGATATATCGAGTATCCCAATCTACACAGCACCAAAATATATCATTCCTTTTTTCACAATCAATTTCAGTTTCATCAGCATACATCTTGCCTGATAATTGAGGATTTAACTTATTCACGTAATTGGTTACTTTCAATACATATTTCCTGCACCAATTCAAGACGCTTACATGACTTGCGTTTTTAGGCAAGTGTCGCCTGAAATGGTTTCTTACCTTTCTGCTTGAAAGGTTTGAAAAATACAAGTCAATCGCAGAAGTTATTTTATTTTCGTGGTTTCTCATACGGTAAAATCCGTTATCATTCGTAAATCTTTTATTACAATCTTGGCATTTATAGGTTTGAATTAATCCCCTGTCTTGTGTTTTCCTTTTGCCCCACTTAACATAATTTCTGCTTTTGCAGAATACACACGAAACATTTATATTGCCAGAAGTCTTTTGCTCTTCTGGACTTGATTTGCTCACTTGCATTTTAAGTCCTCCGAGCCAGAGTGTTAGAAGCACTTTGGCTCACCTTTTCTATCAATTATTAAGATGAACTCCTTTATATATTTCACGTCGAGATGTCCAGTGGTTGTCGTCGGAAAAAACACTTCTACAATGAGTTTTAAGGCACTTTATTGGCGATTTTAGTTCACTGGACATTTAGGTTACCTCAAAACATTCAACTCAATATATTATCTACAAAATTAAAGGATTGTAGAAAATCACAAGCATATTGTGTAAACCAATTCAACAATTAAGAAAAATACTCACTATTTTACGATATAGAAAATAAATGTAAGAGTCTACCGACGAAACCACTCGTTAAATTAACAGCTCAAATAACCGAAAACTATAT
>Ga0208958_1001836_pt1 | contig 19714 bp, 23 predicted proteins | sample RifOxyB1_FD_184032 | JGI IMG/M metagenome (GOLD analysis project Ga0208958, IMG submission 184032) | Soil microbial communities from Rifle, Colorado - Rifle Oxygen_injection B1 (SPAdes) | ecosystem: Environmental > Terrestrial > Deep subsurface > Rock core/Sediment | place: Rifle, Colorado... | reverse complement strand
CATGGATTTCAAGTTTCCGATGAAGCCGCTTTTTGGGCTTCTTTAATGACAACCTGGACAGTAAAAGCAGTCCATTCAATGGGTTGGATATCTTTATTCCATATACACGACCATATGGCAAACCCAGTTCCTGGGATGATATTCGGACAAGGGGTCGCAGCTGCAGTTCTGGTTGGTTCGCATTATGCGGCTAAATATCGTGAACCCATTAAAAATTTGGCAATAAAATTTGGGAAAGGGGTTGTCGAAGGGGCTAAAACTTTTGATAGGAAGTTTAACGAATTTGATCAAAGAATAGATAATCTTAATAAACCACAAGTAAATCCAAACCTTGCAGTTGATACCACACAGGTGCAAAATAAAGAGGAGGTGCCTAAATAATGGATACAGCAAAAATGATGGCAAATGCATATAGGTTGAGACAGGCCATTGAGGCTGAGGTTGTTGAAGTGGAAGAAAATGGAATCAAAATAACCATTGGTGGTGATCTAAAAGTCAAAAGTGTCTCAGTAAACAATATGAATGATGATGTTTTAAAAAATGCTATTAATAATGCAATAAGGAAAGCTCAAGAATTGCAGGTATTGAAAATGCGAGAGATGGGAGATTTGAAAGATATTACTGAAGGATAATAATTCTCCCCAAAATCTTAGTCACTTCGAAACAGGGAGAGTATACAGTGCCAAGGTATTGATTTGATTCACTTTTTCTATCTCTTCTCTGATTTGAGCTACCAGCCTAAAGTCAGAGAAAGCCTTGAAAATACGGGATAATTCTTGGGTTATATTAGTTGAACGATTCTCGAGCAAGGTAGGCGTTATTCTGACAGTCTTAGCCTCATTCAAAACTTGGAGTGCCAGAGTATGTTCAGCTTCCACTATTTTCTTATCTTGTACCCATATCTTTTGAAAGAAAAAGTGAAGATAAGCTCTTTGATGATCTGTATCTGACTTCTCATAGGTTTGCACGATATTTCGAGTGAGTTCAAGTACTTCGTTGACAACCTTAGTGTCAATAGTGCTTACTTTATCCTGTTCAGCCAGCTCTTTTTGAATAGCTAAAGCCTCTGCATCTAGCTGGATGTTAAACTTTTGAAGCTGGTCGGCAGATAGCTTGTTGGCAAAGTAATCTTTTTCTATCTTGATCCTTTTTTGATTCACCCCATCACGTTTGTTTTCTAGAGCCTTCTTGGCGTGTTCAATGCGATTTATGCTCTCCTTGATAACATTACTAAAATAAATGTTAGGTTTGTTTTGGCAATTCATATAAATGCCGAGGACTCTTTGTAATCGTGGGTGGCTGTTTAAGTTGTATATAGATAGTCACCGTATTTGGGGACTTACGCTATACGAGATAAACAAGGGTTTATAAACTCGCCGATAAAAACATCTGTACTTCCTTTGCTGTGTACTCTGGGTATTCGAGCTCTGTGGTCCAGTCAGTTGTCCGAAATTGTGACCATTTCTCGAACAGGAATTTACATAAATAACCATTAAATTACACAAATGGACAGAAAGCTAACAACTCATTTTGCTCATATGAGATAATTCAAGTATGAATGACGTTATTGACATGCCCGATAAATGGAAAATAGCTGGCCATGATGAAGTGACGGGAATGCCCACAGAAAATGAGGGTCTAATTATTACTGGACTGGGCGGAAATGGTAAACAACTTCGCTATTTTATCGTGATCCCTGTCCGTAAGAAATCGGTGTTGAAATCAGGTTTCAAAACTAAGGCCAAAAAAGCTTTTAGACTATTATTTTCGCAAACAATGGTTAATCTGGAAGATGTAATCGTAAGATCAGATCACCTCAGACTCATGTTGTTAATCAATATGGATAGCTCTGTTGATGAAATTGTGATGCCATTTATTCAAAAAATGAATTCCGATTCAAGTCAGTTATTTGAACATTATTTAGTGGTCAACACCAGTGTGCTCGAAGATAAGGAAATTCAAAACTATGTTGATCAAATCAGGAGTTCATAAAATATGGATATAGAAGACCTCGAGTCGCTAATTGAAGAAGCAACTGTTGATTGCTATGACGAAGAAGAATGTCGTATTGGGTTTCTGACTATGTTGCAAGAGAATATTTCGACTCCATTTAAGGCGAAATTGGGCAGTAACGCAGTAACCGTTAATAAAATCGATGGTGACGACCGAGTGATAAAAGCATTTATCCAAAATAGTAAACGGGAAAATAACTAAGCTAACGATTTATTGGAATGCCGGTAATACTCTCAAATGTTTCATCTTTATCATCTGTGTACATGTTATCCTTTTTGATAATATACAATCTTAATTTCTCGATAAGTTCATCTTTTTTGGCTTTGTCTTTGATTTGTAATACTAATTTAAGATAGCTTTCCAGATGTTTACACGCCTGATTGTCAAAATTTTCTGGTCCGCCTCCGTATTCATGTAAAAATTCCATAAAGCCTCGATAGGCCAATTGTTCCAAGCTAAGTAAAGTTTCAAATGAGACACCTGCTTTTTTGGCATTGGTTAATATCTGGTTAATTATTTTACCGTTAGGTTCTTTTGGAATTCCTTTTCGATAAACTTTATCAATAGTTTCCCTTTGCATCCGGTCAATAAAAATTGTTGGGTCTTCTTGAAAACCAAGAGAAGTTGCCAATAATGTTTTTGTCTCTGCCGAGAAATCGTACAGGCTTTTTAATATTAATTGTTGTTTATCTTTTGACTGTGAGAAAAATATGGTGCTTAGTTTTGAAAATGAAGGGTTCATATATTTTTGATTTTATCAAAATAAACTTAATTGATCATCACTGACAGCTTTCTTTTTAGCAGGGCTGACAATTTTGCTTAAGCCCAAACTACGATAAGTTCTTAACCGTTTAAAATACATCAATTTCAGCATTGGTACTTGGTCATCAAAATAATCGTGAACGATGGCTTGAGTTTTACCCTCGTGATTTCTTTGTACTCTGCCCACGTATTGAATTAACTTACCCTTCCAAGAGAACGGAAAGGCTAAAAATAGATGAGAAACTGCTGGCCAATCAAAGCCTTCACCAATTAATTTACCGGTAGCGATCAGAAGCTGAAAGCGTTCTTGATTCATCCGTTTGGTTATTCGTTCACGTTGTTTTTTAGTCATAACCCCGGTAGCAATAGCGGCGTGGATGCCTTTGGTTTTTTGTCGGACTAATTCTAGTAAAGTTTCGCAATGTTCTATACGTTCGGTGAGTACCAAACATTTCGCGCCAGTTGCTAAAACTGCAGCAATATCACTGGCAATTTGCTTGTTTCGATCTACATCGGTGATAACCAGTCGACAAGCTTCCTGAAAGTCTTCTAATTTACCATTGCCTTTGAATTGTGTTTTTCGGGTGATTAATTCCGTTTTTACAGTTAAACCAGATCCTTTGTTTTCATCCAGGTCATTGTTTGTGGCAGTTACTACCTGGTCGCCGATGAACAAATACATTAACTTTTCCAACTTATCCTTTCGAAAAGTAGTAGCAGTTAATCCCAGAACCTTCTTTGCCGAAAATTGTTTAACGACAGTACTAAAAGTGTTGGCGGGAACATGATGACATTCGTCAATGATCACTAATCCAAAATCGTTTCTAATCTCATCAACTCCTCGTCTTGATAACGTCATATACGAGGCAATAGTAACTTTTTTGCCACTGATGGAGTAGGGTGTTGGTGTGAACAATAATCAATGTTTTTTGACCCAGCTTTTTCATTAAAGCTAAAGCAACCATGGTTTTGCCAAACCCTGGTTGAGCTTCTAGAATCACCCGATTATTTTCCACCAGTCTAGACAAAACTTGCTTTTGATCTTGTCGCAGAATTAATTTTGAAGGGAAACGTGTCTTTTTAGTGGTTGTCCTTTGATCGGTTATTTCGGATTTTAGCTGTTCTTTTTGAACAAATTCGTTTAATTTGTTTAAAAATCCTAACGGAACGACGATGCCTTCCAGTAATACTTCAAGAGTTTTGATAAATCTGGACGTTTGCCAGGTTGAATAACCAAATCTTTCTTTGGCATAAAAATCAGGATTAGGGAAGTTCAATTCCTTCTTTAAGTAGCGATAAAGCTTGTCTGGTAACCACATGTTGGGGATAAAAATATTTGCTCCTAAAACTAACTTCGTCTCCTGGCTTTGAGTTGTAGCCACCTGCTGATCATCTGCCTCTTCATTTTCTTGAGTTTGGAGATTATCGTCAGGTGCTACCCCAGTATTTGCCGGGAGTTTTATACTTCGCTCGAGAAATTTATCGACTTCTTGTCTGGCTATTTTCCTAATCTCACGTAAATACTGCCACTGGTTTGGAATAGACAAACCATCTTGGGTAATAAATACAGTTTTCTCTTCAACTACGAATTTTCCTTGAAGAGGGAGACAAATTAAATTGCCATAACCCTTGCCTGTGTGTTCGTCTTGGCTTGGGAACATTCGATCGAATGTTTTTCTGTTTTTAATCCCCGCTTGATCAAGGAGCAACTTACCCATCTGACGGGCTTTATAAGCAGATAATCTTTCACTAAAGAAAAACCATAGGTGTCCACCATTGCCGGATTTTGACCGTTCTAGATTACAAAACAGCCCATTGTCTATGGCAATGACAACCACTTTTTGGATCAGGATCAGCCAATCTGATCCATCAAAATCAATAGCTAAGAAAGCGGTGGTATTGTCTGGAAACAAGGGATAAACCCCAATGGTCTGATTCCCTTCAAGGTGAATCTGAATAACGGCATCGGTTAAAGCCTGTGGTCTCTGGTGTTAAACAGAGACCTATAAAGTTTAATGATTTCGACTGATATACTAGGCATATCTTTTCAATTTAGTTGAAAGCAACTAGTTAATTGTTTTCATTGACAATGAAAACAAATTGTATTATAGTAGATAACATATGACGGATCAACAGACCCAAATAACCAAGGATATCCTCGCCTCCGCCTTAAAAGAGCAGGCTGAGTCTTTTCAGGCTCGCGATTTAGGGGTTGAAAGGGAGATCTTGGGAGAACTGAAAGAGACTATCTTTGCACCTCAAATTACAGTTATTACTGGCTTACGAAGAGTCGGCAAATCAACCCTTCTCGCTCAAATAGCTAATAAATACCTTAAGGATGGATATTATTTTGTTAACTTTGAAGACGAACGACTTCTCAATTTCCAAGTCAAAGACTTTGACTTACTTCACGAAACACTTATTAGCATGTTTGGCGAAAAACGAACATTCTTATTTGACGAAATTCAAAATGTTCCGGAATGGGAGCGATTTGTTCGTCGTCTCCATGACCAAGGTTATAAGTTCATTGTAACTGGTTCCAATGCCTCTCTTTTAAGTCAAGAGTTAGGAACTCGACTAACTGGTCGTTCGATACGGGTTGAGCTATTCCCATTTTCGTTTCGGGAGTTTCTATCTTTTAGGGAAGTTAAAGTTCCCGATCTCAAGGTGTTAACCACTAAGCAAAAAGGGCAACTTCTGAAGTTGACAAAAGAATATATTGTCTCTGGTGGTATTCCCGACTCGCTTAAGTATCCAGAACTAGAAATTCACAAAACACTCTACGATGATGTTTTATATCGTGATATTGCAACTCGATATAAGTTGGATAATGTTAAAAGTCTAAAAGAATTGACGTTTTATCTGGTCAGTAATATTTCCACGCTGATTTCCTTTAATAAGCTTAAAGAACTTCTTAAGCTCGGGAGTGTTAATACAGTAAAAAGTTACATTGATTACCTAGAAAATAGTTGGCTATTTTTTGTCATTAATAAATATGCCTATTCCGTCAAAGAACAACAAATTGCTGCCAAAAAGATTTATGGCATTGATACTGGCCTAGTTGGCTCAGTTGGTTTTAGTTTTTCTGAAAATATGGGTAAATTGATGGAAAACGTAGTTTATCTTCAACTGCGGCGAAAACGTCAAGATATTTACTACTATAAAACCGTTCAAGACTATGAGGTTGATTTCTTTTTACCTAAAGAAAATGCTTTTATTCAAGTGTCGCAACATTTTGATGCTCCAGAGACTCAAGAGAGAGAACTTCGAGCGATTACTGCCGCGGTTCTAGAGCAAAAAGAAGTGACAACCCACATCGTGGTGACCGAGAGAGATAAACAGACAATTGATAGAGAAGGACTGCATATTCAGGTGGTGCCACTATACGAATGGTTGCTTAAATAAGGCCTAAGATTGTAAAAAGCGATTGATTTCCTTCGCCGTGTACTCTGGGTATTCGAGCTCCGTGGTCCAGTCAGTTGTCCGAAATTGTGACCATTTCTCGAGCAAAATTCTTAGCTTCAGTAAACCATGTCAATATACATCAATCCCCAATAGGATTTGAATTCCTGATATAATTCTTTTATGACCAGAAATCCTAAATTGGGGGTAATTTCTCTTTTCACAACTGCAGCATTTTATGGTTTCTCACGGGTTCTTGGGTTACTGTACTTACCTTTATCGCCTTTAATAATCTTCCAATAAGTACCACCTATCTGATTATCTATTCTGCAATAATTACCGCTGGATTTGTTTCAGGAAAAACATTCTTTAACGAGAAACTAAATAGGTTTAAGTTTATTTCGTTGATATTTGCCCTAGCAGGGCTTTTGATAATATATCGATTCACTATTACTCCAACAATCAAATGGTTTTGATGGATGCAATAAGTTCAATTATTGCTGCATATATTGGGTATAAGCTGGATATGGATTGGTGTTTATGCAGTGGTGCAAATAATAAATGTGAAGTTAATTGTTTATGGATTCAAAAATATTGAGGCTCAAATAGGAAGTATTATTCTACCCGTAGAGATAATATTTGCCACCATTTTTTCCTTTCTGGTTTTCAAAGAAGTGCCTACCACCCTAACCATTTTGGGAGGTTTCTTAATTATTTTTGCAGCTATTATCCCAAGTTTGACTGTACTAAAGCAAAAGAGCGGACAGAAAAACTTTTAATAAACCAGTTCCTCACATAGTCCACTAGAGCGAGCCATACTTCGCCAAGGCTACGTAATGGCACGCCATCTCGAAGTTAACGTAGTGTGGCAGGCCCTGGTATTACGAAGCTTTAGCACAGTACACCATGCACCATACATATATTCTGTTAAGTTCAAAATCTCATACCTTCTATTTTGGGTCAACCAACAATCTCAAGGCAAGATTAGATTTACACAACACCGGAAAAGTCAAATCAACCAAGTCTGGTTTACCTTGGGAACTAGTTTGGTATGGGGGTTTCAAAACAGAAAAAGAAGCCAGAGATTTTGAACTTTACTTAAAAACTGGTTCCGGAAAGTCTTTTGCCTACAAAAGACTGGCCAAAGTAGCCTTGACGATGGATTTTTCCCACGGGAGAAAAAGTACTCCGGGAAAATGGCAATTGACGACTATTCTTTAACAAACATACGAATGTAATTATCTCCATAAGCAGCAATTATTTTAGTACCGTCAGTCGTGTATGTCCCCATAATTCCTCTTTGAGTACCGTCACTTGCTCCTGCACCTATTGTTGCCCACTTTGCGTTAAGTATGGGATCTGGATTTTGGTCTGCAGAGTGTTCAAATATTTTTGTGCCTTTTTCGTTGAAGACAGTTAAATGATTGTTGGGGGCACCCCCAACAACTATGTATTTTCCATCAGTGCTCATTGAAACAGCATTGTGTCCCACATTAACATCTGATATTTTAACTCTCCATAAAACTTTTCCATTGCTGCCGTCTAAATAATAAACCCACCCGCCATTTGTTCCAATTGCAACCCTTGATCCGTCTTTACTGATGGCCCCCGTTCCTGCGGTGTGGTCAGGCACACGATAACTCCATCTTACCTTGCCCTTGCTGTCAAAAGAGAAAAATGTTCTGGCCTTTCCGGCAGCGTAGGTGTTATTTTTGTTATCTATAGCTAAAAACATAGGAAATTCTCCAATGTACGCATCCCAAAGTTTAGTACCTGTGACTGTGTCAATCATTGAGGTCTGCCCGGAACTCATTCCCACCACAAATTTAGAGTCGTTTGGTGAAAATTTAGAACTTCTTAGCGCTTCGCGATAACCGATAAATTCTTTTACGATGCTACCATCCGCACTGTTAAAAAGAGCAAAGTCAATATTATTAACTCGGGTTATATTGTATTTAGCCTGTTCTTCTTCTGAGGCTGCGGTCTGACTAACAGGTCCTGTTAATAAATATTTACCATCGTGGGAAAATTCTACTTCCCTATTCATCACTCCAAAATTTTTCTGCCATTTTAAACTTCCGTCAGTGGTATTAATAATATATATAGTTATCATGACAGCCTGCAGCTACAAGACTGCCATCACGGGTTATGTCAATTCCCCAACACTCGTTTCCAGTCGGATGTTTCCATAATTGTTTTCCAGTAAGAGCATCAAACAGATAGAAATTAGTAGGGTTGTTTAGTTGTGGTGTGTGTTTTGCCTGATCAGTTACAATATATTTCCAATTATCGTCCGCAAATAACCAAAAGAAGCCGTAATAATCACTTACCTTTTGTTCCCATTTCATATTCCAAGTGGGTTTTTTGGTAATCAACGAAAGATCTATATTCTTTTTTAGTTTTTCACTGCGTTTAGATGCGATGTTGTCGCTGTAATAATATTCGTAGCCATTAGCCAGAACAGTTATTAAATTATTAAAAGAAGCATAAATTTTCTGATCGCCGAAAAAAGCAGTTACATCCTCTATGCTTGGCACTGCAATAGCGTATCTACCTGCATCATCAGTGGATCCCCTATAACTTCCTCTGCCGCTAAATAAATATATTGATACATCAGCACCATTTATTCCTTTGCCAGTATTTTTATCACGGATATAACCGTAAACAATTGAGGTTAATGGCAAATTAGCTTCTTCTCGTGTCCCACTGTAAAATTTTACCAAAGCAGTTACTTTATCTTTTTCCTGCCAAAAGTCGATATTTAAATCAAACTGACCTGCATCGTCGTTAGACGCAAAATAATGTAGGATTTTCTCTTCGCCGGGTTTTATAGTCATACTATCCGGATGGAATGCGAAAAAATGCAGGCACCAATTGGGTTTCTTCAGTACCAAGTCCTTAGCGGGCGTGATGGAAAATGCTTCGTTGCTGTTTCCTGTATTTTTTACCTTTATTAATAAATCCGTACCCATGGTGTAGGGGGGATATGAAGTAGTAATGGAGGGATATGTGATTTGTAAATTACCTAATTTAAGCGTCCTATTTTCAGGAATCTGTGAAGGAAGTTTTACTGGTAACGAAACATCGATGGCTGGGAATGGATATGCAAAAACCTCCTCGTCCTTGACCCTAGTTTGAAACACTTTTGTAAACACTAGAGCGACTAAACCAACTAACACTACAGAAATAAAACACACTATCGTTATTTTCTTCAAAAATTCAGTATAGACCCAATATGTTTGTGACCACAATCGAAAATGTAATCGGGTTAAGGATAATTATTATTAATAAGGCAATTATCAGATTTTGTACTCCAACTTTTTCTTTCGTAGGCTTGAGAATGAAACTCATATACTAATATACTATGTAAATAACCACCAATTAGCAAATGATTTAAAATCATAATTCCCTTATTGATTGGGAAACTGTACAGTAGCCGCTCTTATTAATATTTTGATCTGTTTTAGCCTTTCCCTCGCCTGTTCGGCCCAGATTGGATTCTGAAAAGCCTTGATAATACATGATAAACTGGTGGTCAGTGCGAAACTAGGACCACGGAGCCAGTTGGCACTTAATATACCCAGTTTATTTTTGATCAAGAAGTTCTAAAAGTTTTGGTTTAACCTTCTCCTCAAGAGTTTCATTGTAGACATAACCATGTTTTTCTTTTATTAATTTAATTGTCCCGGGAATTATCTCCATAATCCGTCTGAGGGCTAATTCAATTTGCCGTTCGTTGTAAGCAGGAGTAACTTCTTCCAACAATTTTAACTGTTCTCTTGTTAGAAATTGTTCAACTCTTTTATTAGCTTCCAGTAACAATATGCTTGGATCATTTAATAACTCGAATAACTTAATTAAGGTAGAAGCGTGTATGTTTAGAACAGCCCTTGTGTTATAAATTTCTCCCTTTTTAAAGTACTGCACGCCAATGATCTGCCAATTCCAGAAGTTGGTTACTTTATCATCAAAATCTTTGGCATAATCAATAGTTTCTGGACGATTATTTAATACCTTTTCAAGCTTGCCATTGGTTTTATCAATCAAAACTTTTACAACTTGTGTTGTAGGACGATCAAACAATTCTTCCATTCCCGATGCTTTAATCACGGGTAATTCTAATCTAAAAAGATCGTCATAAACTGCCATGAAACCTATTGCATGTTTAAAAGAGAATAGAATTTTTCCAAATTTGCCAACTAATTCTGGTAATTCCTTTTCAACTTTTTCTGTATCCTCGTCTTTGGCTATGACATAGGCCTCCATGTCGGAATACTTGGTTGCTTTATATCTATCCTCTCTTGCTTGAGAGCCCACCAAAGTAAAGGCTATGACTGAAGAATTACTGAGAAACGCTTTTGTTAATCCAGCAATAAAGATTTTAGGATAAGACATATTAAGATATTAACATACTACCTCCTTCTTCACTATTCCTTCACTTTCTCGATCTCTTCTCTAATTTGAGCTATAAACCTAAAATTGTGAAGAAAAGGTTTGCCAGCAGATGTGGTAGAATGAATTGTATGAGTTTGAAGTTTTTAAAGCCAAGAATAGGCAATGTGTTGTTAACCCTCGTTGTTATATCACTCCCTCTTTTAAGGGAGCAGGTGCAACTTCCTACTGGCGGATATGAAATAGCCAGATATAGACCTGTATTTTTACTTACTTCTTATTTGCAAATGCAAGACTGGTATCCCTTTTTGCTAATGATTGGTTTTACACTGGCTGTATATGTGGGAGCATCAATAGTTGTAGCCATTACCTCAAAGCTGTTAAAGAAAAGGAGTTCTGTCAAGCAATAGAGGGTACTAATAGCCCGATCTGATTAACCTTTTCTATTTCTTCTCTAATTTGAGCTACAAGCCTGAAATCTGAAAAAGCTTTGAAAATATGAGACAATTGTTTGGTTATATTAGTTGAACGACTCTCGAGCTCAATTTTCTTAATCTGACCCAAAGTATTAGAGACTTTATGCCACAAATATTACTGCAATGTAAAAATTGTCAAAAAATCTTTCCATCTGGAATAGAATTAGGAGTTGGTGCGAGTACCACTTTTGTAGGAAATCTTTCACAATGCCCGTTTTGTGGTTCAATGGAAAACATACCTGATGGCACCTTTAAGGGAACGGTAGAGGGAATTGTTAAAATTTTAGAGAGTTCTCCCAACCGACTTCAAACAACAAAGGATTTACTAGAGGCGCTTGAAAAAAGTAAAACTAAAAAAGATTTATCTAGACTAAAAAATTCTTCACAATTCTCTAAATTTAAGAAATGGATTCCTGATTCTTTAGAAAAAATCTATTATTACGTAATAATATTACAAGTAATAATTCAGCTTCTCACAAAAAACCCTGTTATAAAAATTGAAATTAATGAGGTTATAAATGTATACAACCAAGTTGTGGCGAGCCAAACAAAATAGCCATGAACACTTTTTATAGACAAGGGTTAATAAATAGGATAGATAAAGCTATTAAGGATGCTAATCTAATATCACCCAAACTAGAACATCCATACTTAATTGGTAAATTTAAGGAAATTCTTGTAGACCAATTAATTAAGCCAATGTTGGCATCTAAATATAGTACTGGTTCGGGAAAAATAACCGATGCCAAAAATAATGTCTCGAGCGAAGTAGATGTCGTCATTTATTCGAAAGAGCTAATTCCACCTGTATTGTTTTCGGAAAACTTCGGAGTATATCCATCCGAAAGTGTTTTGTCATGTATTGAGGTAAAAAGTAAAGTAGACGACCAAGAACTAAAAAGCGCTTTCGATAAATACAAGGAGATTAAGGGAAAAATAAAATATGAAGCGGGTGAGTACGATGAAAATGATAATCCTATAAATCATTCATTATTTGACTTTACTAGGGAATTATTCGCATTTGGTTCTACACGAAATATTTTTGATCGATACCAAAAAATAGATTCATATTGGAATATTGAGCCAATAATAAATAATGTGTGCATTGTTGGTGAGGGATGTTGGAGCTTTTGTGCCAAGAAATGGAGTTTTACACCTTCAAATACAGACCATGAAGAGGTTGTTTCGTATCTTTCTAATCTTATTAACACATTATCCAAGGTTGCGGAAAGTAGAAAAACTCCAAGGATAGGTCAATATTTAACTGACTCAAAGACAAGTACTAGTTGGCCTAAAATGCAGGTTTCGACAACAACCTAATTTGTTTTAGTCTTTCTCTCGCTTGCTATAGTGGTGAGCTTGCCGAACCATTTAGCCCATACATGGTTTTGAAAGGTTTTGATAATTTAGGGAATTCTGTTGGTTAGTGCTAAACTAGGAATGGAAAGTCAGTTGTGACTTAATATACAACAGTTTTTATATGGATAACAAAAAAGTCGAAGTTAAAAATAGGGGAAAAGCGCTTCAAACTCTTTTCTGGATTGTGCTTGTTGGTTACGGGGTTCTTTATCTTATTTCAATGATGGATTGGAGTTTTTTAAAGGGTGAAATTATTGCTTACGGTTTGGAGTGTGAAGTTAAACCTCAATACAATACTTGTCCGGGTAAGACGTTGTTCACGATGCGTACACGGCATTACAAACCAAACAAGGATAGGCAAGAGGTTATATCTTGGACACAGGGTTTTCCACCAGATAGACTTACTCGTTGTGCCGTTGTTGACCGGAAAAATTGGAAATGTGAGTATAACGACAAATCTGCGACTTTCGGTTTTGAAAATGGACAATATTTTGACTACCCAGCAGAGGATAAAAGTATTTACAAGGAATATTATGTTTCGAGACAGACTTGGTTGCATCAGGATTGTGCGGACTCAATTTTTAGTAAATGGTATTGCATCCCGTTACACGGATTGTTAAGAGGTAATTGAAGAGAAGCTAAATAAACTATCACTTTGGATGGGACAGGTTCTCTCCATTTTCAACAAGTGGAGCACTTCGGCAAGCAATCTATTTCCGTGTCGTCACTTCCCTTTCATCAATCATTCCAAAGACAGATTCTTTCTGATTCTGAAGCCTGGCATACTTCAAATATGGATGGTGTTATAAAAAAGCCTACAATTACGGGGTCTACCACAAAAACCAAGTCTGGCCGAGGTGGTAACCATTGCACAAAGTTTCAGAAAGGCTCGGCATTGCTTTGACAACTGCGGGAAATTGAGAAAGCTGGGTAAGCTCCAAATTAGTACCAAAATGTGGCTTGACAAGCTCCAAAATGCTATTAAAATAGAGGTTAACCCAATGATTAAAAGAGCTATTGAAAAGACAATTAATCGGTATCTTGAGGGTTCAGATCACAAAATTATCTTCGTTTGGGGTCCGAGACGTTCTGGAAAAACTACCTTAATAAACAAATTATCAAAACAGCTCGGAGTCACAAAATTCAATTTTGATTTACAGTCAGATAGGGAAAAATTTGTTGCTCAACGTGATGTGCTAGGGGCTCTTGTCAGGGAAAACAAAGTGATATTAATAGACGAGATCCAGAACTATCCTGAAGCCACTGTCGTCTTAAAGATTCTCTATGATGAATTCAAAGTAAAGATAATCGCCACAGGTAGTTCAGAACTACGCCAGAAATCATCAAAAACTTTTGATACATTAGCGGGAAGGTTTTATGAAGTTTATTGTTTACCCTTATCGATTTATGAAATTTATGAAGATGAAAGACCAAAAAAGTCAGATTTAAATAATTACTTCCAAGCCATAGCAAAAAAAAATCAAATATTTGGATCATACCCTGAAGTCTATTTAACCGGCAAACAGCAAGAAAAAGAAAAAATTGACCTGCTTCAGCACATTCTCGATGCATACGTTCTCAAAGATATAATCGATATCTACAATTTGAAAAACACAAAATTGGCAAAGGATATACTGACAAAAATTGCGCTACGGTTGGGGTCTGAAGTGTCTACTCGAGAGATTGCCAACTCGCTTGGTGCTAGCCATTCAACTGTAGCTGATTACATTGAAATTTTTATTAAAAACTACATTCTTATTCCTCTGCCGTCTTTTAAATCGAACGTAAGGAAGGCTGTTTCAGAAAATCGAAAACTTTATTTTTACGATTTAGGAATTCGAAATATCTTAATCCAAGATTTTAGGGATTTAGACATGCGCCAAGACAAAGGTGGTGTTCTCGAAAATTTTATTATTTCTGAAATAGAAAAATATAAACGAATTCGAAACTCAAAAGTAAATATGTACTTCTATCGGGAATATGGAGGTAAAGAAATAGATTTGGTGGTGGAAGATTATAAGAAAAACTATGTAACGATAGAAATAAAGTCAACAAAAGGAAAAATTCAACAGATTTTCCCTCTTCCCAATAAAAGTCAAATGATTAATTTGACTAATTACTTTGATGGAATTGATTTGGCTTTAAAAGATAAATAATTTAAAATTCCAAAAGGATTGCCTCAATCAAGTCTTTATACGCCAGGGCTCAAGCCGTCCTTGAAGAATTAACTTTAACCGCTTTGGTTGAAAAGGCCTTGATCAGCCACCTTCCCCAAGAAACAGTCATTAAAAAAATCCATGCATAATACACCTCATGATATTGACAAATACGTCTCATTTTGAGACGATTAAAGGGTATGAATGATACGAATTTAACTTTCAGACAGTTGGCAATCCTAAACGTTCTAAACACTGAACCCAAAGCGAGAGAACAGATACTGGAAGGCATTAAACCTGTTTACCATATATCAAAAGCCACTCTGATGAGAGATTTGGAGATATTAATCAAATTGGGTGTAGTGGCCACACAAGGACACGGAAAGGCCACAGCTTACCTTTCCAAAACCAATCAGACAACCAAACCAGTCGACCTGGAAGAATATTTCAGAGAAGGTTCAAAGACAAGAAAGGCTGGCCCTAAACCGTTTAACCCGACAGTTTTTGATCTTTTAGAAAATGTTTTCACCGACCAAGAAGTTAAAGATTTAGAGAAACAGAACATTACGCTTAGTTTCAAAAGAAAGGTTTTAGACCCAAGTATCTTCAAAAGAGAAATTGAGCGATTTACGGTTGAGTTTGCTTGGAAGTCTTCCAGAATTGAAGGCAATGCCTATTCCCTACTGGAAACGGAAGTCCTAATTAAACAAATGAAAGAAGCATATGGCAGGACAAAATACGAGGCAACTATGATTTTAAACCACAAAAAGGCGGTGGATTATATCCTAGAAAACCCAGGTGAATTTAAGGCTCTTTCCACTGGCAAAATTATTAATCTCCACGAGATCCTGACAAAGGATCTAGAAATTAATCCGGGAATTAGACGAAACCAGGTGGCTATTACTGGCACAGATTTTGTGCCATTAAACAAAACAGGTGAATTAAAAAACGCCTTAGACGAAGCCGTAAAAATAATTAATCTCACAAAGTTTCCGTTGGCTAAAGCCCTATTGTCACTAGCCTTGATTTCCTACATTCAACCGTTCGTTGACGGAAACAAAAGAACTAGCAGAGCGCTCTCAAACGCATTATTAATAGCCTATGATTTTTTCCCGCTTTCATACCGCAATCTAGATGAGGTTGAGTATCTCAAAGCTATTTTACTCTTTTATGAAACCAATAATCTTTACCATCTAAAGCGAATTATCGTCAATCAATTTAAATTTGTTTTAGATAATTACTTTCAAAATTAAGCTTTGTACGCTTCCCTCTAAGACGGGTACTAGAAGGTTTGATATAATTCGTTAATGCAAAAGGTTTCGTTAGTTCCTTACTCGCCCCAAACACACACCGGTCTCTTGGAAAAATGGTTAACAAGCGAAGATCTTATGCACGGTTGGGGTATGCCAACTTTTAAGGTTGAAGATATTAAACCGTGGACCGAAGATCCGACACGAGTGATTTTGATGGTTCAAAATCAAAAAGATGGCAATATGGTAGGCTTTGTTAATTTTTATGAATGGGATAAAGACAACGCAAAAGCAAGTAGGGGAACACTAATAGATCCTAAATATCAAAATCAAGGTTTTGGAAAAGCTGCCATTGAGAAGTCGAACAAATTTGCCTTTGAAAAGATGGGGCTTAAGCGGATCGAGTTATATATTGAAGCAGATAATCAAAGATCAAGACATATTACAGAAAAATTAGGCTATATCTTTGATCGTTTTGACCCGATTAAACAGAGATATTATTACTACATGGAAAGATAGTAGATTGTTTTTCTTTCTGTTCTTTCGGGGCGTACTTATCTCTTAAAAGGAAAACCTCAAAAACACCTCTTGACAGACACTAGACCTACTCCTATACTGCTTTCAGATAAGTATAAAAATGTCTACTTTTCTGAAACCGATTGTAGTCAGTGGAGAGCTCTTAAAACAGAATATTCGCATCTTTACTCCTCAAATGTTCAGTTTTGCATATAACTCAAGCCGAGTATCTACCAAGTATTTTTTGGAAACTCAAACCAAAAACAATCTGTTTGGCCGGTTAAAAAAAGGGCTTTATTTTCTTAAAGCCAACCCCCCCAGCGAAGAAGAAATCGCTAATGCTTTATATAGACCTTCGTATCTTTCCTTTGAATATGCCTTGGCTTATCATGGGGTATTGCCTGAAATGGTCTATACCATTACTTCGGCCACTACTAAATCAACCAGACTATTCGAAGTAGAAAATAGCAACTACTCTTACAGAACCATTAAAAAAGAAGCATTTACGGGTTACACACTTATTAAAAAATCTAATCGCTCTTTTTTGATGGCCGATCTGGAAAAAGCTCTGGTTGACTATGCATATTTCGTTGTCTTAAAAAAAACACCGGTTAATGACCGTCTTTTTGATTTGATTAAAGGCAAGACAAACATTGATAAAATCAATAAATATTCCAAGCTCTACAAAAATCGGTTGCTAGAAAATTTGCTTAAAACAATCATATGATTTCCACTGAAGAGCTAAATCTGTTAAATATTAAGTTGCAAACAACCCAACAAAATATTCGTCGAGAGTATCTACAACATCTTTTTTTAGCTTATTTCTACCAACAAAAAGAAGCGGATGGCTGTTTCTTCAAGGGTGGAACAGCCTTGCGTCTAGCTTTTAACAGTCCTCGTTTTTCTGAAGATCTTGATTTTTCCCTTAAAGACTATAATCCTAAAACAGTTGAAAACCTTATAATCAAAACACTTCAGGAAATCGAGTATGAGGGAATTAAGACTAAAATCTTGGAAGCGAAAGAAACCAGTGGTGGATATTTATCAAGGTTAGATTTCAGTTTTAATGATGAAAAAATTGAAATTTTGTTACAGTTTTCAAAACGTAAACCGACAGATGTTGGTGAAGTGGTAATAATCGTTGGAAATTATCTACCGCCGTTTCCAGTCTCCATTCTAGAAAGATCACGATTAACAACCGAAAAGATGGAAGCCTTATTAACACGCACAAAACCACGTGATTTTTATGACCTCTATTTTCTTATTAGATCTAACCTGATTAGCTTTGGACAGAAAAAATTACTTAATGAGGCGTTGGTAAGACTCAAAGAGAGTCAGATTGATTTTGAATTGGAATTAAAACAATTCTTACCAAAAAGCCATTGGGGGGTTATCCGTGACTTTAAAAAAAGTTTAGAGGCAGAAATTGTGCGTTTTCTGTAAAATCAAATGCGAAACTAGGAACACGGAGCCATGCTTCGCCAAGACTACGTAATGGCATGCTCTGGTATTCCGAAGTCTTGACGTAGGGCAATAGACATTCCACAGAAAGTCCTTTTTTGTAAACAAAGCTTTTAAATTACTCTTGTTTAAATCTAAAAGAGATTATTAAAAACTGTAATCTGTCTTACTGAAAACTCCATTGCAAACAGCCTACTGATCTTGGCCACCGGTCTGGCCGGTCCTGCGACAGACAATCTAAACCAGGGTGGACCGGCCGATGAACCCAGTCCCCTATCAATTGAGTATATGCGGCAACAGGAATACCCGGGAAGCGAAATCGTCATCGAACAAACCCTTCCCGCCGGAGCAAACTATGACCGCTACCTTGCCTCCTTCCGGTCGGACGGCTTAAAAATTTACGCCCTTTTGACCGTTCCTCAAAGCCAAAAACCTCAAGGTGGTTGGCCGGCGATTATCTTCAATCACGGCTATATTCAGCCCGAGCAATACCGAACCACCGAAAAATACGTGGCCTACACCGACGCTTTTTCCCGAAATGGATACGTTGTTTTCAAGCCCGACTATCGTGGTCACGGCAACTCTGAAGGGAGACCGGAGTAATTTGGGCGGGTGTCACAGCTTCCTACCCGGACTTGGCCAACAACTGGCACCGTCCGAATTCCACCAGAGCTTTTACTCCATCCCAAAGGGAACAGGAAGCCAGACGACCAAGGCGACGGGGTCTGATTAATGAGTATGGGGGTCTTGAAGACAACCCTCAGTTTTGGCTTTGCAACGATCGGTGGATTTTTTTGACAAGTATCTGAAAAATCCCCAGGGCTCTATGGTGTATAATTAATGTGAATATGTTAATGCTTGTCATCACGGTCGTTTTAGGTATCGTTTTTGCTGTCTTTGCCACCCAAAACACGGGTTCGATTTCAATAAACCTGGGTAATTATTCTTTGCCCAACATTCCCGTTTATCTTGTCGTTTTGGTTCCTCTTTTGGTCGGTTTGTTTATTTCTTCTCTGGTGCACATACTCAAGACCCTAGCCGACAGCTTGATTATCAGCGAACACAAAGACGAGATCGGCGTTCTCAAAAGGGAGTTGACTGAAATTACCAAAGAAGCCCACAAGTTGGAGTTGGAAAACACCCGTCTTAAAACCAAAACCGGTGAGTTTGACGAGGATTCGATTTGATAATACCATCTAAAACCCCATGGAACTACTTTTAAAAATCTGGAAATTTTTGAGGCTGCCCACCAACTGGCAGTTGTTTTTCATGAGGCGGGTGAATGACCAATTTTTGATTGGCGTTACCGGGGTCATCTTTGACGACCAAGACCGGGTTCTTTTGTTTCGACACACCTACCGCAACCTCCATTCTTGGAGCCTGCCTGGGGGTTACATCAAAGCCAAAGAACATCCCAAGGAAGCTTTGGAGCGGGAGATTGAAGAGGAGTCGGGCTTGGTGGTCAGTGCCGACCAACGGCTCAAATTAAGAACCGACCGGGAGTCGGCCCGAATCGACATTACCTACGCCGGCAAGTACATCGGGGGGCAATTTAAGGCTTCAAATGAAGTCAAGGAAGCCCAATTTTTCTCTTTTGACAGTCTCCCCAAACTCCGTTCTGACCAGCTCCATTTTATCGAAATGGCCGAAAACCTTGACAAAACCCCAAATCATGGTACACTCCTGGAAGGTCGAGAGAGTAAAACTGCTTGATCCTGAGTGTAATTTGAGTTTGTTAGATTAAGGTACCCCTAGTTTTTATTTAATAGTATCTTTTCTCCATATTCAGACCTACCTTCTTTTTTGGGCAGTTTTGTTCTCTTGATCCAACCCAATGTATTATCAAAATAATCGTCAAGGGCGTTTTGGAGGTGGCAATCGAACCGGGGGTGCTCGATATTTCCGTCGTGCCCGTCGGGAACCGAGT
>Ga0208958_1001835_pt1 | contig 19715 bp, 16 predicted proteins | sample RifOxyB1_FD_184032 | JGI IMG/M metagenome (GOLD analysis project Ga0208958, IMG submission 184032) | Soil microbial communities from Rifle, Colorado - Rifle Oxygen_injection B1 (SPAdes) | ecosystem: Environmental > Terrestrial > Deep subsurface > Rock core/Sediment | place: Rifle, Colorado... | reverse complement strand
CACCCTGGTGCGATAATCCGGTTCACGTTCCGCACCGGATGCACGGCCGCATGGCGATCCACTCCTCCGTACTCGAGCTGATCGGCGATACGCCGATCGTCCAGGCCAGGCGCCTGGACACCGGCCCCTGCACGCTCTACCTGAAGCTAGAAAGCGCCAACCCCGGCGGCTCCATCAAGGACCGCATCGGCATGTCGATGATCGAGGCAGCCGAGAAGCGGGGTGACCTGCAGCCCGGCGCCACACTGGTGGAGGGTACGGCCGGCAACACCGGCATCGGCCTGGCTCTGGTGGCCCAGCAGAAGGGCTACAAACTGATACTCGTGGTTCCGGACAAGATGAGCCGGGAGAAGATCTTCAACCTGAAGGCCATGGGCGCCGAGGTCATCCTGACCCGCTCCGACGTGGCCAAGGGACACCCCGAGTACTACCAGGACCTGGCCGAGCGCATCGCGCGCGAGACGCCCGGCGCCTACTTCATCAATCAGTTCGGCAATCCGGACAATCCGGCCGCGCATGAGTTCGGCACCGGGCCGGAAATCCTGCGCCAGATGGAGGGGCGGCTGGACGCCATCGTGTTCGGCTGCGGCAGCTCCGGCACCATGACCGGCCTGTCGCGCTGCTTCGCGCAGCATTCGCCGCAGACCGAGATGATCCTCGCCGATCCGGTGGGCTCCATCCTCACCCAGTACATCAACGAAGGCACGCTCAGCACGAAGTCGGGCAGCTGGCTGGTGGAAGGCATCGGCGAGGACTTCCTGCCGCAGATCTCGGATTTCAGCCGGGTCAAGAAGGCCTATGCGATCAGCGATCGCGAGAGCTTCCTGACCGCACGCGAGCTGCTGGCGAAGGAGGGCATCCTGGGCGGCTCGTCCACGGGCACCTTGCTGGCGGCGGCGCTGAAATACTGCCGCGAGCAGACCGGGCCGAAGAACGTGCTGGTGTTCGTCTGCGACACCGGCAACAAGTACCTGTCCAAGATGTACAACGACTACTGGATGCTGGACAACGGGTTCATCGACCGTCCCCAGTACGGCGACCTGCGCGACCTCATCCTGCGCCCCTACAGCCAGCGCGACACGGTGGTGGTGAGTCCCACCGACCTGCTGACCACGGCCTACCAGCGCATGAAGCTGTACGACGTCTCGCAGCTGCCGGTGATGGAGGGCGACCGCCTGGTCGGCATCGTCGATGAAAGCGACGTGCTGCTGCACGTCTACGGCGACGAGGCCCGCTTCCGCGACCCGGTCGCCACGGCTATGGTCAGCAAGCTGGACCGGCTGGACGTGCGCTCCCCGATCGAGGCTCTGCTGCCGGTCTTCGACCGCGGCCAGGTGGCCATCATCACCGACGGCGACGCCTTCCTGGGGCTGATCACCCGCATCGACCTGCTGAACTATCTGCGACGCCGGGCACAGTAGCTGGCATACTCCGGCCCCCTCCAGGGGGAGGCGGCCGGACATGGACGATATGTTAAGACGCGGCCGGTAGAATGACCGGCTGATTCAAGGAACCCGAACATGGCGACACACTCATCCCCTCCCGGTGGCGACGCTGGCGATCTCGCGCTGGGCACGCTGGCCATCCATGGTGGGCAGGCGCCCGACCCCACCACCGGCGCGGTCATGCCTCCGATCTACGCTACGTCCACGTATGCGCAGAGCAGCCCGGGCGTGCACCAGGGCTTCGAGTACTCCCGCACGCACAATCCCACGCGTTTCGCCTACGAGCGTTGCGTGGCGGCGCTGGAAGGCGGCAGCCGCGGCTTCGCTTTCGCGTCCGGCATGGCGGCCACGTCGACGATCCTGGAACTGCTGGACAGCGGCAGTCATGTCGTCGCCATGGACGATCTGTACGGCGGCAGTTTCCGCCTGTTCGAGCGTGTGCGCCGGCGCACGGCGGGGCTTGATTTCAGTTTCGTCGACATGACCGACCTGGCGGCGTTCGAGTCCTCCCTCCGCCCGGACACGCGGCTGGTGTGGGTGGAAACCCCCACCAACCCCATGCTGAAGATCGTCGACATCGCCGCCATCTGCGATATCGCGCACAAGCGCGGCCTGCGCGTGGTCGTGGACAACACCTTCGCCTCGCCCATCCTGCAGCGCCCGCTCGCCCTGGGCGCCGACATCGTCATGCATTCGGCCACCAAATACCTCAACGGCCACTCCGACATGGTCGGTGGCATGGTGGTGGTGGGCGCTGACGTGGAACTGGCCGAGCAGATGGCCTTCCTGCAGAACTCCATCGGCGCCGTGCAGGGCCCGTTCGACAGCTTCCTCGCCCTGCGCGGCCTGAAGACCCTGCACCTGCGCATGAAGGCGCATTGCGAGAACGCCCTCGCGCTGGCGCAGTGGCTGGAAGCGCACCCCGCGATCGACAAGGTCATCTACCCCGGCCTGGCATCCCACCCGCAGCACGCACTGGCGACCCGCCAGATGCAGGGTTACGGCGGCATCATCTCCATCGTGATCAAGGGCGGCTTCGACGCCGCGCGCAGGTTCTGCGAGAACACGAAGCTGTTCACCCTGGCCGAATCGCTGGGCGGGGTGGAAAGCCTGGTCAATCATCCGGCGGTGATGACGCATGCGTCGGTGCCGGTGGAGCGCAGGGAGAAGCTGGGAATAACCGATGGGTTGGTGCGGTTGAGTGTGGGGGTGGAGGCGTTGCAAGACCTTAGACACGATCTGTCGGACGCTCTGTGAGAACCGGAAGCATGCACGTCTGGCAGGACGCACGACCGCTCGACGCACTTATGCGCTATCGCTTGCTGACCAGGGAGTTGGTGAAGCGCGAAATCCTCGGCCGTTATCGGGGCGCCACATTCGGCTTGCTGTGGTCTCTCATAAGCCCGTTTCTGATGCTGATGGTGTACACGCTGGCGTTCGGTTACATCCTCAAGGGCAGGTGGCCCGGCACGACGGGAAGTACGCTGGACTTCACGCTCATCCTGTTCGTAGGGTTGATCGTCCACGGCTTTTTCGCCGAGTGCCTGACGCGCTCTCCTCAGCTCGTTCTTTCCAATGCGAACTACGTGAAGCGGGTGCTCTTCCCCCTGCAGATCCTCCCGTGGAGCATGGCGTTGGCAGCGTTGTTCCATCTTGGGATGAACATCGTGGTCCTGCTCCTGATGAAAGCGTTTCTGCACCAGCAGGTGCATGCGACTACGTTGCTGCTGCCGATCGTGCTCCTGCCCCTATTCGTACTGACGATCGGTACCAGCTGGCTGATCGCCGCGCTAGGCGTCTATCTGAGGGATATTGGGCAAGTCGTCGGTGTACTCGCGACGGCGATGCTTTTTCTGTCTTCGGCGATCGTGCCGGTCGAGGCGCTCCCAGAAAACTTCCGGTGGGTTTTTTACGCCAACCCTCTGACTTTCATAATTGACCAAGCCCGCAATGTGGTCATCTGGGGGAAAGGGCCCGATTGGATGATATGGGCGATCTATACGACCTGCGCGGTGGCATTCTCGCTGCTTTCGTTCACGTTGTTCCAGAAGCTGCGGAAGGGGTTCGCCGATGTCCTCTAACCGGCGATCGGAGGCGGCCATCACTGTCCGCGGATTGGGCAAGTGCTACCAGATGTACGAGAAGCCGGTGCATCGCCTGATGCAAGGCCTCCTGCGAACCCCACGATACGCGAGGGATTTCTGGGCCCTGCGCGGCTTGGACATGGAGGTCAAAAGAGGCGAGACCTTCGGCATCATCGGTCGCAACGGCTCGGGAAAGTCCACGTTGCTCCAGATGATTGCAGGAACGCTGACGCCCACGGAAGGCGAAGTCAACGTTAATGGCAAGGTTGCCGCTCTTCTGGAGTTAGGCAGCGGATTCAATCCTGATTTCACCGGCCGGGAGAACGTTTTCCTGAATGCCGCGATCCTTGGCCTTTCTCGAGGCCAGGTGGAAGAGCGTCTGCAGAGCATTCTCGCGTTCGCCGATATAGGCGACTTCATCGATCAGCCTGTTCGCAGTTATTCCAGCGGTATGGCCGTGCGCCTCGCATTTTCCGTCATCGCCCACGTGGATGCGGATATTCTGATTGTCGATGAAGCGCTTTCCGTGGGCGACGCATTTTTTGCGCAGAAATGCATGCGTTTCCTGCGCGAATTCCAGAAGAAGGGCACGCTGCTTTTTGTCAGCCACGATTCGGCCGCCGTTACCAACTTGTGTGATCGAGCGATATGGCTGGAGGGCGGCCGTCTGCAAATGGCTGGCGGATCGCGAGAGGTGGTCGAATCCTATCTGGCGCAGCAGCATGCCAGTTCGCGGAATGCCCTGCAGGGCGATATCGTGAACATCGAGCGCAAGGTGGCCACCGCAGCGCCTGCGCGGGAGCAGGACGTGCGCCGTGACTTGATGCAAGAGCTTGGCTTGAAAACGCGGTTCGAGGTGTTCGAATTCGATCCGGAAGCGACCGGGATGGAGTTCGGCGCTGGCGATGCGCTGATCCGTCATGTGGAAGTCTGCGACGAGCACGGCAGGCCACTGCACGTTATGCAGGGAGGGGAGCTGGTTAGCCTGCGAATCTCGACGGAGCTGGTCGGGGCGCTGGATGACGTGATCGTGGGCTTCTACCTGAAGGATCGATTGGGGCAGCGATTGTTCGGCGACAACACGCACTTGACGACCATGAGCGACCCGATTGGGGGTGCGGCAGGGGATACGCTCGACGCCACATTCCGGTTCCGCATGCCGACGCTACCAGCCGGGACCTACATGTTCGATGTCGCGGTGGCATCAGGGACGCAGGAGGACCACACTCAGCATCATTGGGTGCACGACGCTTTGCAGATCAAGACCACCGACAACACCATGCGGCATGGGCTGGTCGGCATTCCCATGTTGCACATTGATCTCTCCAAGGTGGATGGCTGATGGATTTCACCGGCGAACGGTATGTCCCGACGGAAGGTGGCGAGATACGTCACGAACATTTCCATCGCTATGCCTGGGTGGCGCCCCTGGTCGCCGGGAAGGCCGTTTTGGACGTGGCCAGCGGCGCTGGCTACGGGAGCGCCATGCTGGCGCGAACGGCGGCCTCGGTGGTCGGTGTCGACATTTCCCCCGAGGCGGTCGAACACGCCAAGGCGACGTACCCGCAGCCGAATCTCTCCTTCATGGAAGGTTCGGCTTCGGAACTGCCGTTGGCTGATGCAAGTTTCGATGTGGTGGTGTCGTTTGAGACCATCGAACACCTGCTCGCTCAGGAGCAGATGCTGGCCGAGATCAAGCGCGTACTCCGACCGAATGGCGTGCTCGTGATTTCTTCGCCTAACAAAGAGGTGTACTCCGAACTGTCCGGACTACACAACGAGTTCCACGTCAAGGAACTGCAATGGAACGAACTGGACGTACTGCTTCGCCGGCAGTTCGCCCACATCGAGTATTTCGGCCACCGCCTTGCGGTGGGCTCGGCCATCGTCCCGGTGACCCGCGCGGGCGAGGGGCTGCTCTATGAAGCGTTGACGGACGACGAGGCTGAAGTCTCCCAACGCGTGATGAAGATGGCCAATCCAGTCTACTTCATCGCGTTGGCGAGCAATGCGGATCTTGCCTCATTCCAGCGGCCCGCTTCCGTGCTCTTCTCCGAGCACGAGGATTTGTACGAACGCCATCGCCGGATCGCCGCTTGGGCTCAGGATCAGGATCAGGAGATTGGGCGGCTCGGGAATCTCCTGCGATCCAAACTCGATGAATTCGAAGCTTCCCAGAAATGGGGACGGTCCCTGCATCTCGAATTGGAGCAGGCAAGGGCACAGTTGCTTGAGCGCGATGCGACGGTGACCGAAAGGACCATATGGGCACAGAATCTTGACGCGGAGCTTGCGTCGGCGGGCGGGCACATTCGGCGCCTGAACGGTGAGATCGAGGAGCATCAGAAGCGGATTGCGGAGCTCGACGCCGAGCGAGAACAGATGGCAGTGGCGCTTAGCCGGTTCCAGACCGAGGCCAGGGAGACGCGAGAGCGGCTGGAGGAACAGGCTGATGCGTTGCTGGGCTTGCAGGGCCGGTGCGAGGAGTTGGGGTTGATGCTGAAGACGCAGGAGCAGGACATGGAGGAGCGGGCGGCAGCGTTGGAGCGAGAGGCCGAGCGAAGAGTCGAGGCCGCGCTGGCTGCGAGCGCGCAGGCATACGACGCGAACGCGCGAGCGCAGCATGATGCGCACATGAGGGAAGTGGCCGAACTCAGGTCCCAGCTGCGGCAGCTCATCGGGTCAAGGTCATGGCGCATAACCAAGCCTTTGCGTCTGATGGGACGAATACTCCGTGGCGAATGGGCGACGATCCTGTCCTCCCTGCGCGGAACGCGCGTATCGCGCTGGCGCTGGCTGTCGTTCTTGCGGACGCCTGCCAAACGTTGGCTGATGCGCCAGGAGCCGAACACGGCGCGCGTTTCCGTGCCTGCCGATTTGCAGATTCACGCCGTTGTCGGGCAGGGCGCCGGCGCGTTGGAAGGATTAGCGTTTCCCGAGGCCGTGGCACCTGTCGTATCGATCATCATCCCGACCTACGGGAATTTTTCGTACACGCTAGCGTGCCTGCGTTCGATCGCCACCCATATGCCATCCGTGCCGGTGGAAATCATCGTGGCCGAGGATGCTTCCGGCGACAAGGAGATGGACGGCCTGGGATCCATTCCTGGCCTGATCTATTACGTCAATCCAGATAATCTGGGATTCCTGCGCTCGTGCAACGCTGCGGCACAGCGCGCACGCGGCCAGTTCGTCTACTTCCTCAACAACGACACCGAGGTGACGAGGGGTTGGCTGGATGCCCTGCTGGATGTATTCAGACAGCACCCAGGTGCGGGGATGGCAGGATCCAAGCTCGTTTATCCGGACGGACGTCTGCAGGAGGCCGGCGGCATAATCTGGCGCGATGGTTCGGCCTGGAACTATGGTCGCCTGCAGGATCCGGCTTCGCATGAGTTCAACTATGTTCGCCAAGTCGACTACTGCTCCGGTGCCAGCATTCTGTTGCGCGCTGAAGACTTCTCGGCGCTGGGCGGCTTCGATGAGCACTATGCGCCGGCATACTGCGAAGATTCTGACCTCGCTTTTCGCCTGAGGGCCGCCGGCAAAGCAGTCTATTACACGCCTCTCTCCGTCGTCATCCATCACGAGGGGATATCGCACGGCACAGATACCGGCAGCGGAGGCAAGGCGTACCAGGTCACCAACCAGGCCAAATTCTTGGAGCGCTGGAGGAAGACGCTGGAGGCGCATTATCCGAATGCGGAAAACGTACTGCGCGCCCGAGACCGTGCTTGGGAGCGCAACGTCGTCCTGGTGATCGATCATTACATTCCGCAACCGGATAGGGATGCAGGATCGCGCACCATGTTGGCGTTCATGGAAGCGATGGTGGCGCGAGGCTGGGTCGTGAAGTTCTGGCCGGACAACCTGTGGTACGACGCCCAGTACGCGCCGCGCCTACAGACGCTCGGTGTAGAGGTCATATCCGGTGAACGCTGGTATGGTGCATTCGACCGCTACATCGCCGAATACGGTCGCGATATCGATCTGGTTCTACTTTCGCGGCCACACATTTCCTTGCCGTACATCGCACCGATCCGCAAACATTCACAGGCGCGCCTTGCCTACTACGGACATGACCTGCATTTCCGTCGCATGATCCGCGAGAACGAGGTCAAGGGTCGCACGGACCATAGCGAGGATGCGCGGCGCATGGAAGAGCAGGAGAGAGCGATCTGGCGGCAGGTCGACCTGGTGCTCTATCCATCCCAGGACGAGGCCGATGACGTGAAGAACATGGAGCCCGCCGCGAACGTGCGCGCAGTAAGCCCGTACGCGTTCGATTGGTTCCGGACGGACGCGGTGCCGGAAGGACGGAGGGACATCCTGTTTGTCGCCGGTTTCGGCCATCCGCCCAATGTCGACGCGGCGTTCTGGCTCGTCAATGAGATCATGCCCCTGGTCTGGGAGACCCACCCCGAAGTCGTTGTGAACCTGGTTGGCGCGAACCCCACTCAGGAAGTCCAAGCCTTACACGCTGACAACGTCCGCGTCACAGGTTATGTCGACGATGGGACGTTGCGCGACTATTACAACCGGTCGCGCGTAGCGGTCGTGCCACTCCGATACGGTGCGGGCATCAAGAACAAGGTGGTTGAAGCCCTGCAGCAGGGGCTGCCCCTCGTGACCACCACGACAGGGGCGCAGGGCCTGAACGGCCTGGACCATGTCTGCTACGTGGAAGACGACCCCGCCGCCATGGCGGGCTTGATCATCGGCCTTCTGGATGATGATGCGCAATGGCTCGCCTACTCGCGCTCCGGCGCCGAGTTCGCTTCGGGTCTGTTCTCGCGCCAGGCTCTGCAGGTTCAGGTCGGCCGGTTCCTGGAAGGAGATATCCCTTGATAGTTCGTGCTCGAGCGCCCTTGCGCCTGGGGCTGGCCGGAGGAGGCACCGACGTATCGCCGTTCAGTGATGAGCACGGCGGCTGCGTCATGAACGTGACGATCGACAAGTATGCGTACGCCACGATTGACGCTTCTCCTTCGGCTCGGGTCGAGTTCCACGCCGTGGATGCAGAGCAATCGGCCCAATGGGACGCCGGAGCGCCTGTGGAATGCAAGGGAGGGGCCACCCAGTTGATGGCCGGCGTCTATAACCGGATCTGTCGCGACCATCTCGGGAATAGATTCCCCAGTCTGCGTGTGCGAACCTTTTCCGATGCGCCTCCAGGTTCGGGCCTGGGCTCGTCCTCCACCATGGTTGTGGCGCTGGTCACCGCTTTTGCGGAGTACTTCGGCCTGCCGCTCGGCGAGTACGAAATCGCACATCTCGCTTTCGTCATCGAGCGGCAGGATCTGGCGTTGACCGGTGGAAAGCAGGATCAGTACGCGGCTGCCTTCGGCGGATTCAATTTCATGGAGTTCTATGCCGCCGATCGCGTGATCGTCAATCCGCTTCGTATCAAGGATTGGGTATGGACGGAGCTCGAAAGCAGTCTGGTGCTCTACTTCACAGGAGTGTCGCGCTCATCGGCCGCCATCATCGATGAGCAGGCCAAGAATGCGCGCGAGGGACGAAGCGAGTCGCTGCAGGCCATGTTCCAGTTGAAGGAAGAAGCCATCCAGATGAAGGAAGCTGTGCTTCTCGGTGACATGAAACGCTTCGCTCGTGTCATGCAGGCCGGCTGGGAAGCAAAAAAACGCATGGCCAACAGTATTTCCAACCCCATGATCGACGAGCTGGAGGCGCTGGCGTTCCGTAATGGCGCCCACGCGGCCAAAGTGTCCGGCGCTGGTGGCGGAGGATTTATGATGTTCGTCTGCGATCCGGCCGAACGGGTCAATCTCGTTCGAACGCTGGCGGGTGCAGGTGGGAAGGTTCTCGATGCGCATTTTTCCAATTCAGGAGCACGTTCGTGGAAGGTCAATTGAACGGATACATTCAAGCGGAATTCGCCAAGGTTCAGGAGAATTTCCGGCGCATGGCGGATAGCGCTGCCATCGAGCAACAGATCGTCGATGCGGTGGCGCTCTGCGTGGCTTCTCTCCGTAACGGTGGAAAGATCATGTTCGCGGGGAATGGCGGAAGCGCAGCAGATGCGCAGCATTGGGCGGGCGAACTGGTAAGTCGCTTCTACTACGATCGTCCGGGCCTGCCCGCCATTGCACTTACCACGGACACCAGTGCGCTAACTGCCATTGGCAACGACTACGGCTACGACTACACGTTCGCGCGACAGTTGGAAGCACTGGGCCGCGAAGGCGATGTGTTCTTTGCGATCTCGACTTCGGGCAACTCGCCCAATATCCTGAGGGCATGCCGCGCCGCGCGGGAGAAGGGCGTGCGCACGATCGGGTTGACGGGTGAGGCCGGTGGCAAGCTCGCCGAGCTGAGCGACATCTGCTTCCGTATCCCTTCCAAGGAAACTCCGCGCATCCAAGAGGGGCATGAGTTCATCGGTCACATTGTCTGCGCCCTGATTGAACAGGAAATGTTCCCGAAAAATGCGCAGTAATGAAGCCATCGTGCTCGCCGGAGGTTTTGGGACCAGGCTGCGCACACTGGTCAGCGAGGTGCCGAAGCCATTGGCGCCGGTGGCCGGCCGCCCCTTTCTCGAGTGGATACTGCGTCGCCTCGAGCGTGAGGGGATGCGTCGCGTCGTTTTGGCGACTGGCTATATGGCGGAGAAGATCGAGCAAGCATTTGGCCGCAGATTCGGAGACCTTGAGTTGATCCACTCGGTCGAAACGCAACCCCTTGGAACCGGCGGGGCCATCGCGCTTGCCGCGGAGCATGTGAGCGACCGCGGTGTTCATGTCATCAACGGCGATACCTATCTGGATTACGCCCTCACAGAACTGGAGGCACTTGCCCTTGGGCATGGGGGCATCGGCATGGCGCTGGCGAGGGTCGATGACGTGTACCGCTATGGTGCAGTTGGTCTGGATGGCGCATACGTGCGCCGATTCTACGAGAAGGGCGTGGTCGGGCCGGGCTGGATAAACGCTGGCTGCTACTACCTCCCAGATGGGGTGCTGCGCACCTTGCCCACAGGTACTTTTTCATTCGAGTCGGCCGTTCTAGCCCCATGCGCCGACGCGGGCTTGGTGGTTGGTCTGATCGACACCGACGACTTCATCGATATCGGAGTTCCAGAGGACTACCTGCGCTCACAGTCACTGTTCGGAGTGGAGTCATGATTGCTACTCCACACCCGGGAGTTTTCGTTGATCCTGATGAATCCGCCTCGTTCGAGAAGGCTCCTGCCTTGTTTCTCGACCGAGATGGAGTCATAAACGTAGATCGCGGTTACGTCTCTGCGGCGAGCGAAACCGAGTGGGTGGACGGCATATTCGAGCTGTGCCAGGGCGCTCAACAGTTGGGATATCGACTGCTTGTGGTCACGAACCAAGCCGGTATCGCACGAGGCTACTACCCCGAAGCGCAGTTCCTTGAATACACTTCATGGGTGCATCAGGTTTTTCGGCAGTGCGGAATACGGCTCACCGCAACAATATACTGTCCGCACCATCCCGATGCTGGCATGGGTCCTCTCAGAATCCAGTGCCCTTGCCGAAAGCCGGCGCCGGGCATGTTGCTTGAAGCGCAGCGAAGATTCGCATCAGACTTGGCGGCCTCGGTGTTGGTGGGGGACAAAGAGAGCGACATCGCGGCAGGTCGAGCGGCAGGGGTTCGGTGCCTTTACCAGGTCGCCGACGCTCCAGAGCAACCGTTGGCCTTAGCATCGCCGGTGTGGCGGCTGCGTGATGTACTGGACGATCTCAAGAGCAATTGTCCTTAGAACGATCGTTAGGAGATACACCATCATGTCATCAATGGCAACTCGTCGAGTCTGTCCCCTGTGCCAGGGCGAGGCGAGTGACTTCACCGTCGTGGATAGCGTCCCTTATTTCGAGTGCAGGGTTTGTGACTTCATTTTCGCCGACCCTTCTCTGCTGGACAGAGTCGACCGCGGTGAGCCGCTTCGCCGTTACGATGAAGAGTACTGGCGAAACGAACTTGCCTCCGCACGTGATCGCTCCTATGGATCATCCTTGGCTCGTTGCGCTGAGGCGATTCTGTATTGCCGAGTGCCAATACAGCGATTTATCGACGTTGGCACCGGTCCAGGGATTCTGCTGGATGCATTGTCACTGTATCTGCCGGATCATGCTGACAAGCTGTTCGGTGTAGAGAAGTTCCCGCCTAGGGAAGAGGAACGGTCAAGGCATCCGAACTACCACTGTGCGGACCTGAAGGATCTCGGACTCACGTTCGAGTGTGGTGTCTGCATCGAAGTGCTGGAGCACCTTACGCCGCAGATGGCGCGCGCACTTGCGGTCGCGATGCGGGTGGCGTCCGTCCCTGGTTCGCTATTTTTGTTCAATACTGGGCTGACGGATTACGTGCGACGCGAAGATCCGGGTTACTTGGACCCTTACGGTCGTGGTCATATTACTTGTTGGTCGGTGAAGGCTGTCCAACGAATCTTCGCTGCTGAGGACTTCGTAGTGCACCCGGTACCCGGCAAGTCGTGGGCGTTCGTCATTGAGCGGCCGCTTGGCGATGTAGGCCAGGACATTGCAGTCAGCGATAGGATCTGGTCGACCCCATCGGCCAACCTCGCCTTGCTTGCGGATAGTCGTATGGGAACGGTCATGCGGATCCTTGGGCGGGAGAGTGCGCGCGCTTACTGAAGTACCATCAATTTTGTTGGCCACGCTAGGGGTGCGCATGTCGGCTTTTCCGGATCTAATGATTTCGCAAGTCGCTGGTGGAGTGCGCGTCCCGGTGTTCACCTCCCAGGAGGAGTGGGAGCGCCGACTGGAATGCGAGCGATCAGTATATGATGCCCGTTGGAGGATGGAGCGGGAGTTCAAGGCGCTGGTCCGCACTCAATGCTGGGTTGGTTGGTGCGGATTGTGTGGCGAAGCTTCGGAGTATTCGGTGGCCCGGCAAGACGAGCCGGATTTGATCAATCTGAGGGAAGAGTTGATATGCATCCGTTGCGGTATCAACGCGCGCGTGCGTGTGGCCTTGGAACTGATAAGAAACCGGATGGACCTACGGACCTCCGGCGTGTATCTCACCGAGCAGGCGTCACGGCCTTTTGTTTGGCTGCAGCGCAACGCCCCGTCCGCGATCGGAAGTGAGTACGTTAGGGGCCAGGATTCTGAGCACAAGTTGCAGCAATACTTCCATGACCTTGGCGGCAAGGGTGATATCCGCGTCGAGGACGTGACCGCATTAACCTTCGGGAACGGATCCCTAGATTGTGTTGCTAGCTTCGATGTGCTTGAACATGTGCCGGACTATCGTGCGGCTCTTTCGGAGTTTGCCCGGGTGCTGCGTCCGGGGGGTATGCTGGTTGTAACTGTGCCTTTCGTATTCTCCTATGCTACGACACTTGTGCGCGCCCGCTTGGATGGTTTTGGTGGAGTAGACCATTTGGTAACTCCCGAGTACCACGGTGATCCAGTAGATGGCGCTGGCATTCTTTGCTTCTACCATTTCGGATGGGATTTGCTGGAGGTCGTGAGAGAATGCGGCTTCCTCCATGCCGGTATGGCGCTTCCTTGGCATCCGGGCATGGGCATGATGGATCACCTTTGGACGCTCGTGGCGTTCAAGTAATCGACGCACCTTCACATGAAGACATTGATGGTAGGCCGTTTCGCATTGGCAACTGTTTGTGCGGCGGTTTTTGTTTTGCTGCCCATCCAGTCGCTCCTGGTGGATGGTCCCTTCATGTGGCACGTCACGCAGCCGGCCGCATGGCAGGGCGGGGCTGAAGTTGTCGTCCTCGCACTCCTGTTCGCACTTGCCTTGGGTATGCGACGCGCACCGCTAGGGTGGTTGTTGGCTGCACTGGCTGCCGAATTCTACGCGCGCAGGCACGGAATTGACCTGGCTATTCTGGCCGTCTACTTGTACTTGGAAGGGATATTTGCTCTGGGCCGGCTAGCGCAAGTCACATTGGGGCGGACGTTCCCTCAGACGACGAAATCTGAGGATCCCATAGTTGCAGGCGTGCTGGGCGTGGTCTGCTGGGCGCTTGTCCTGTGGACAGCTGCTGCGGTCGGTATGTCTTCGCTGCCGGGTATCCGCTTGCTTACGATTGCGGTACTGGGAACGGCGCTGATCGCCTATCGTGGCAAACGCTTTGCGACCGTTGCTGCGACTGCGCTGCGACCGCGTAGCTGGTTGGATCGGGCGGCCGTGGGGCTGCTGGGGGCGTTTTGCCTCGCAATGTTTGCAAAAGCATCCGTGGTGATCGACTACGATTCCATGTGGTACGGCTTGCAGGCCGATGAGGTACTTGTGGGCGGTGGCAGTCTTTTCCAGTCCCAAGGACTGGTCGCCGTAGTCCATCACTATCCCAAGCTTTATGAATCGCTTGGGCTGCCCTTCTCCGGGCTGGGCAGCACCTCGCTAGTATTCGGATTGGGAATTGCAAGCTCGGCTTTACTCGTCCTCACGGCCGTCGAGGTGCTACGAAGCCTCGGCGTCGGCCGTACGCTGCGGCTGTGGGGAGGCGTATTGCTCGCGACGTTGCCTGCCTTGGCAAATATCGCTATTACTGCAAAGGGTGACGCTTTCTCGGCATGGATGTTGATGATCTGCATGCTCGCGACCCTTCGCTACAGAAATGCGCAAAGCGGTCTGTGGTTCTGGGTTGCCGTGACCAGCATAGCGCTAGGCGTCTTGTCGCGTTTGGCCAACCTGCCTTACGCAGCGCTGCTGACAATGATGTTGATCTGGAGCGTGATTCAACGGCGCGGTGCGGGCCTTCTGCACGTTCCGGGAATTGTCTTGACAGCGGGCATGGCCGCGCTCACCTCAGCCGTCTTAGCACGTAATGTGCTGATTTCGGGATTAATACTCATTGCACCAGATCAAGTGGTTAAACTGCAACTGATAGCCGGCATGCAACTTCGCGAGCCCGCGGGTCTGCTTCCGCCGAGCGAGGGGGGGCGTCTCCCGCTGCTGGATGGATTGTGGGGCATCCTGTTCCAGCCTGCGCAGTATCCGCATTTGCTGATCACCTGGACGGCCAACTTCTGGTTGTTCGTCCCCGTTGCCGTGCTGCTGCTGGGAGGACGTGAGCCGTTCCTGCGTGGCCGTGATGGAGCAATGCTGATGCTGCTTTCGCTCGGGCTGAGCTTCTTCGCGATGATGTTCGGCTACAGATTCCTAGTGCCAGCTGGGGACGGCAACTACTTCATCGTCCCTCTCATTGCGCTCGGAATCTGGGGACTTGTTGTCGCGGAGGGGTTGACGGATAGGGTGCGGCGTTTCCTGGTAGTGCTCCTTGCGTGCCTTGCCGCCGCAGGCGCGGCAATCTCTTTCGTCACGGGCTCTTGGGGGCCCGGTTCGCGCGCTTTCGATCTGGATATGAAGCGCCTGCCATTCGAACTTGCGCAGAGGCGCGAGGTGAACTTGGCAGCGGCGGGATTGCAGGGTGTTGACCGGTTCTTCGCGGGAATGTCGCCAGGTACCCGCGTCGTCGGTGTGGAGCCGACTGGAGTCGATTCGAGCATGCCCGTAGGCTGGTGGTTGCCAGTGCAATACGAGCCCATCGAAGGATTCGGATGGCAGAATCCTTCGATTTTGGCGTCATCGCAGAGCTTTGGTGCCTATCTCGACCAGGCCGGCATCCAGTACCTGCTCGTAGCGAAGGAAGTCGCTCCGGGTTACGTTCCGAATCTGGTGCGAGCTGTCATGGAACAGCGTTCCGCCAACGGGGGGGCATCGATTGCGTACGATGACGATCGTTACGTGATCTGGAAGCTGGCGCGGGCTCAGGGCACAACGACATCGCTCGATGGCGGTGGCATGGTTCGGTTGATACTGGATGCAAAGACATTCTGTGAGCAGCCTGCAAACGGCGTCGCCACCGTTATCTGGAGCGGCAGCCCGGGACCCTTGGCGATCGAAGTGAAAGGCCCCGGAGAATCCGCGAAACTGTGGGCGGAAGCTGGCGGCTCGGGATCGATGACGACAGGTGCGTGGATGCCTGTCGGAGGCGAATTCATTTTCCGCCGCGGCCGCGGTGGCGCGATCCTCGCGAGGCTAAGTACGGAGCCGTCCTGCGACTGACCTAGGGATGTTGGTAGGGCTCCCTACGCCCGTGTGCGTCGGAAGACCCAAACGTTCATGGCTGCAAAAACCATGGCGGGTACCACCACCATGGTCGCCAGGATTCCCCATCTGTAGTCTGCGCCCGCGAGGTTGGTGATCACGTACATGATCAGGAAAGAACCGCCAATGTTGAGGCCATGCACCACGAGATACTTCGGCAGTTCGCGTCGCAATGATTGACCGGATCGGAAGGTGAAGGTCCGCTGCAGCAGGAAGTTGAGTGGAATAGCCAGCAGGTAACCGATTACGGTCGCTGTCGTCGGAGCGACCAGCAATCGACTAACCGTCCAATGCGTGAGAAGCGCATGCGCGAGCGTGCTCACGCCACCGACGAGCGCGAAGCGGACCGCCCGCCCCATCAGCCCGTCGTCGGCCAGCAGTCTAGCTAGCGACCTGATCATCCGTCACGCGTGCGCCCACGTTCACGGAACGACGAATGAGGTACTGCGGTCGCCGGTTGAGACTGAGCAGGACGCGTCCCGTGTACTCCCCGATCACCCCGAGGCCAAGCAGCTGCAGCCCTCCCATCATCAGAATCGCGACAATCAGCGATGCCCAGCCCACCGCCAAGTCTGGAGTAGACAGCTTCTTGACTACAACCACGATCGCAAGCAGGAATCCAATGAACGATGCGCAAATTCCAGCGATCGAAACGAACCTCAGAGGGGTGACGGAGAAACTAGTCGCCATCTGCATCCAAAGGGAAACTGACTTCTTCAGGCTGTATCCCGATTTGCCATTGCTGCGCGAATGATGGCGTGCCGAAATGGTCGCGATGCTCGAGGTGCTCTGCAAGAGGAGTCCGTCCACATAGACGAATGGTCCTTCGTAGCGAAGGACTTCATCGCGAACTTCGTCGAGCATGCCACGGAAAGGCGACAGATACAGGCCCTTGGGCTTCTTCAATAAGCGCCTGGCGACTAAGTCGTTGAACCAGCTGCCCGCGCGCTTCCAAAGCACGTGCTGACGGCGCTCGAACTGTACGTAGCACAGATCGAAGCCTTCACGCAGCTTGTCGACGATGCGGGAAACGTCCGCTGGATCATGTTGCAAGTCGTCGTCCATGGTGACAATGCAGCGTCCGCGTGCGATGCCCAGTCCGGCCATGATCGCGTTGTGCTGGCCGGCGTTCTTGCGTAGGTCGATGCCGACAAGCCATGGCCGCTCCTTGGCCAGTCCTTCTATGACGTGCCAGCTATTGTCGGGGCCGCAGTCGTGCACGAGTACTGCTTCGTAACGGTCGAGACCGAATGCGGGCTCCAGAACTTCCTGGAGCCGCGCCACCAGTTGGGGCAGTATGCTTGCGCTGCCGTAGACCGGAATGACAACCGAGACGTCAAGCTGCTTATTCGTGTCCATAATACTTCCGTATCACGCGCTCGGCGTAGTTTGAGCCCAAGTCGATACCGAGCTCGCGCCCAACATTGTTCGCGTAGGTCGATTCGATGGGGAAAGGAGCGCCCCGATCTTTCAGATCGAAGTTCGCTTTCCGGCCGAGCACTTCCTCAAATATAGCTACGATCGAGGGCATGGGGACGGATGCCTCCGCAGCGATGTTGACCACCGCCGGAATCTGGTCCTCAGATTCGATCATCGCGGAAGCTATCGCTACGACATGGTCAATATCGATGAGGTTGCGCTCGGCCCGCGACCAGACTTGAAAGTACTCGCCCGATAGGATCCTGTCGCGCAAAAAGTTCGTAAGCGTGTTGGCATTGTCTGTGCGTCCTACTACCTGGGGCAAGCGAAGTACCAAGCCGCCGCGGGTCGATTTTACGATCGACTCCATTGCACGCTTGTGATTCATGTACGGCGTGTCGTTGCCGGCGCGATCGGTCACGCCGCAGCTTCCGAAGTAGACGCTACGGCGATAGCCCTTGGCGAGTTCGGCTTCAAGCGCTCTCCGCTCGCGTTCGAACTCGGTCGGATCCGACTCCGCGGAGTTGGACACGCCGGAGGCGAAGATCAGCAGTTGATCCTCGTTGGCATAGCGCGCCGCGAAACTGCGCGCTAGCAATCCTCTTCCTACGATCATGGTGACCGTGACACGGTTGCGAATATCAAACTTATGAACTCCATCGGAGATGTGCGTGCGTCCCAGCGTGTAACTGCACGACGCCCAGCACTCCCGACTACGCAGAGGGCGAGCCCGCGATGCAGCGATCATGTTGCATCGATCTACCTGTCGAGGCACGGCGATGGCTGTCCGGTCAAGGTTCCAAACCCTGTTGCGCAGAACCGCCGGTACGGGCGTTGACGATGCGCTCGTGCCGCGGCCGTCAATTGGCGGGGCAATCGGGTCCGGCAACCGTCGTGCGAGCCAATTCGGCGCCGGAGGCCTTGTCGCGCAGCCTGAAGATCGCGCCAGGTGCCGTCCACTGACCGGTCTTTGCCTCGCCGAAAGCGCCGCCAGCGGCGAAGAGGGTCGCGGTCGCGTCATCGGGCCCGACCATGATCTCAACATCGCTCGTTGTCGGATGTTCGGAGCGTACATCCCACCGTACAGTTCCGACGACGTTGGTGCAGTCTGCCATGCTGGGCGGATCGATCGAGAAAGTAGGATCGAGTGCGAGTGGCGCAGGCCCCGTCACGCTGGGGTCAGTTGCCGAAGTAGCTGGCGTCGCCGTTGGCGACACGGCAGATTGCGGGTCCGCGGAAGGCGCTTCCGTCGGCTTGCTGCATGCGGAAACGGCCAGCGTCGCGATCATAACCATTGAGAGTTGGAGCTTCATGTCAGTAGGTTCCTGAAAGCCATTGATGTGAAGGGTATAGATTCGAACGGTCCCGGTCCATCTAGTCGAGGGCGCTTTCTAAATCGGGCAGCAACTGGAAAAGATCGCCAACGAGTCCGATATCCGCAATCTCGAAGATCGGCGCTTCACCATCCTTGTTGATGGCGACGATCGTGCCGGCGTCCTTGATGCCGGTCAGGTGCTGGATGGCGCCGGAGATGCCGACGGCCACATACAGTTCCGGGGCGATGATCTTGCCGGTCTGGCCGACCTGCAGCTCGTTCGGTACGTAACCGGCGTCCACGGCGGCGCGCGAGGCGCCGACGGCGGCGCCCAGCTTGTCGGCCAGGGCGTAGATGACCTTGAAGTTCTCGGCCGAGCCCACGCCGCGGCCGCCGGAGACGACACGCTTGGCGCTCTGCAGGTCGGGGCGGTCGGACTTGCCGGCGGCCAGGCCCATGTACCGCGTATGCGTCGGCAGCGTGGTCTCCACGCTGGCGGCTTCGATCGTCGCGCTGCCGCCCTTGGCGGCTTCCGGCCACGATGCCGTACGCACGGTGGCGACGACGGTCTGATCGGCCGGGGTTTCGACGGTGATGATCGCGTTGCCGGCGTAGATGGGACGCTTGAAGGTGTGCGGGCATTCCACGGCCATCAGGTCGGAGACCTGGTTGACGCCGAGCAGGGCGGCCACGCAGGGCAGCAGGTCCTTGCCGAAGGTGGTGGAGGGCGCGAACACGTGCGTATAGCCTGCGGCGAGCTTGGCGATCTGCGGCGCCAGCACCTGCGCGATGGCATTCGCATTGGCCGCGTTGGCGACGGTCAGCACCTTGCCGACCCCTGCGAGCTGCGCGGCTTCGGCGGCGACGGCCGCCGGGTCGGCGGCCAGCACGACCACATCGATGGCATCGGCCTTCACCGCCACGGCGGCGCTGACGGTCTTGGCGGTGGAGGCGTTGAGCCTGCCGTCCAGATGTTCGGCGATGACGAGAACCTTGCCCATTACAGCAACCCCTTCTGCTTGAGTGCGGCGACCAGTTCGGCCGCGTCCTTCACCATGATGCCCTTGCTGCGCTTGGCCGGTGGAGCGTAGTGCGTGGTCTTGTGCGTATCGGCGGATTCGACGCCCAGGTCGGCCAGCTGCACCGTTTCCAGTGGCTTGCTCTTGGCCTTCATGATGTCGGGCAGCTTGATGAAGCGCGGTTCGTTGAGGCGCAGGTCGGTGGTGACGACCGCAGGCAGGTCGATCTCCAGCGTTTCCAGGCCGGCGTCGACTTCGCGCACCACGGTGGCCTTGCCGTCGGCGATGTCGAGCTTGCCGGCGAAGGTCGCCTGCGGGCGGCCCCACAGGGTGGCCAGCATCTGGC
>Ga0208958_1001832_pt1 | contig 19723 bp, 18 predicted proteins | sample RifOxyB1_FD_184032 | JGI IMG/M metagenome (GOLD analysis project Ga0208958, IMG submission 184032) | Soil microbial communities from Rifle, Colorado - Rifle Oxygen_injection B1 (SPAdes) | ecosystem: Environmental > Terrestrial > Deep subsurface > Rock core/Sediment | place: Rifle, Colorado... | reverse complement strand
CAAATTCTGGGTCTTCAAAAATTGCATGATATTCTCTTGCACATTGATTTGAAATATCTGGTCTTTGTGTTCTTAATATTTTTTCTGAGAAATATAAACAATCTTCTCTTCCTTTCTTTTTTTGATTTTGGCGTATAACATTTGCTTCGGTAAATCCATGAGATTCCATGATTGTATGAAACTCTGGAACTAATTCTGCTGAAGAACCGCTTCTTTTTCTATAAAGGTCTCTTCTTAATTTAGAAAGTGAATGGCTACTTAATTGACTTATTTCTTCATATGTATGATCATCTACTACAAACATAAATCTTATAGTTTTATTTTTTATTTTTTCGCCAACCTTACAGGCTAATTCTAAAGTATAAGGTGAGAATGGGCCCCATTGGTTTATTGCTTCTATTGCCGCTTCTGGTGTATAAATTATTGGGAAATGGCCTGCTAAAAATAATACTTGTTTTTTTTCGCTCATATGGATATCACTAACTAAACTTTCGATTAATGACTCTTCTGTTAATCTTCTCATATTTTTTCCGTTTAACTAATACTATATAAATTATACGGTTAGTCCGTCATTTGTTATTATGTAGGGAATTTCTAAATTGCTTTGTTCGATTCTTAGAATTTTATTTTGGAGAATGATTGTGTACTTTGAAAAATGTTTGAATAGTTCTTGGGCGATTGGATGATTATTGCCTTTCATGTCTGTGTATATTTGTGAAGTTAGGATTACTGGTATTCCCAAGTCTCTAAGCATTTGGAACATTTTGATGGTTGCGGGTTTGACGTTTATTTTTTCTTGGATTTTTCGTCTATGGAAGTGTGTGAATGAGTCTACTATTACCAAAGAAATATTGTTTGTATCTTTGAGATTTTTTATTGCTTTGAATTGTTCTGAATATCTTTTAGCTCTGATTACTATTAATTTTTCTAGGTCTATGTTGGGATCCATTTGTTTTAGTCTATCTAAGTTGAATGAGTTTTCTGTATCAATGTAAATTATTTGGCCTTTTGTTTTTACGATTAATTGTAGGCAAATAGTGGTCTTACCAGAAGCTGGTGGTCCGTATATTAAAGTGATATTATTTGGGAAACTTAGGTGATTGAGCATGGTTCTTTGGTATTTATTGGATTTATAAGAATTATTGGGATGTTTTTGAAAATCTTCCGTAAGGTTTATTAGTTTAAATTTTTTGGTTAGGGTGGATGGAAAAGATTATTGAGAATGTTTACAAAATTAATGCTGGTTCTAATGTTTATTATCTAGAGAAAGAGAAAGTTTTGATTGATACGGGGATTGAAGATTATCATGAAACACTGAAGAATGAAATTGATTGTGATGCTATTAAGATTGTTGTGTTTACACATTTGCATTATGATCATATTGGAAATTTTGAATTATTCAAGAATGCGAAGTTTTATGCTTCTAAAAAAGAGATTGAGTTTTTTGAAAAGGATCCGTTTGGGGCTATATTAGATCGGAATTTAGTGAAGTGGTTCAAAGTTAAATTGAATGATGTTGCAAAATTGAAGATGTTTAAGATTATTGAAACCCCTGGGCATACTGGCGGTTCTATTTGTTTGTTGTATAAGGATGTGTTGTTCACAGGTGATACATTGTTTGATTGTGGATGTGGGCGTGTGGATTTACCTTCTTCGGAGCCGTCTTTGATGAAAGAGAGTTTAGAAAAATTAGAAAAAATAAAATATAAGTTTTTTTGTCCTGGGCATGATTACTAAAGTTTTTTGAATTTTAGTAATAACGAGTTACTGACTACGCTTACACTACTCAATGCCATTGCTCCGCCTGCGATTATAGGTGATAGTAGCCAGCCTGTGTAAGGGTATAATATACCTGCCGCGATTGGGATTCCGATTACATTGTAGATTAGTGCCCAAAACATGTTCTGTTTGATTTTTCCAATTGTGTTCTTACTCAATGCAATTGCTTTTGGAACATCTAATAAATCATTTTTCATTAGTACAATGCTTCCTGTTTCCATTGCTACATCTGTTCCTGAACCCATTGCAATTCCAATGTCTGCTTGGGCTAATGCTGGTGCATCGTTTATTCCATCTCCTACCATTGCAACCTTTCCTTGTTTTTGTAATTTTTTTACATAATTGGCTTTGTCTTCTGGTAATACATCTGAGAAAACATTTTCTATTCCTACCTTTTTTGCAATAGCTCTTGCTGTTCTTTCGTTATCCCCAGTAATCATATACACTTCTAAACCTAATTTTTTTAGTTTGGTTACTGCTTCAATTGAAGATTCTTTTAGTGTGTCTGCGACTGCAATTATCCCTAAAAGCTCTTTGTTGGTTGCCAAGAACATTACTGTCTTGCCTTCTTCTTCTAATTGTTTAGCTTCAGATTCATACTGGTTGAGATTAATTTTTTCTTTGGCCATTAATTTTCTGTTACCCAATAAATAACTTTTAGTTTTTATCTTACCAATAATTCCATGACCTGTAATTGATTTGAAGTTTGTCACTTTTTCTATCTTTAATTTTTTGGTCCTCGCAGATTTTGTTATTGCGTCTGCTAATGGATGCTCTGAGCCCATCTCTAAACATGCAGCAATTTCTAATACTTTTTCGTTTGTTACATTTGTAACCTCTGGAATACCTTTGGTGATGGTTCCAGTTTTATCGAAGATAATGCTTTTTATTTTGTGTGCGGTTTCTAGTGCTTCGCCTCCCCGGATTAAAATCCCATTTTCAGCGCCGATACCAGTTCCAACCATTATTGCTGTTGGGGTTGCTAAACCTAATGCACATGGGCAAGCGATTACTAATACGGCTACAGCTGCGATCATTGAAAATGAAAGTGTTAAACCGAGTAATACATACCAAACGAAGAATGTTATTGCTGAAATAATAATTACTGTGGGTACAAAATAACTTGAAATTACATCAGCCACTCTTTGGATGTTTGCCTTTGAGCTTTGTGCGTCTTCAATTAATTTAATTATTCGTGCTAAGGTTGTGTTCTCTCCAACCTTTGTTGCTTTGAATTTGAAATATCCTTGTTTGTTAATTGTTCCGCTGATTACTGTGTCGCCCTTTTTCTTTTCTACTGGGATACTTTCACCTGTAACCATGCTTTCGTCTATTGAAGAACTACCCTCGATAATTATTCCGTCGACTGCGATCTTTTCTCCTGGTTTGATAACTATTGTATGATTAACTTGGATTTCGTCAACAGGAATTTTTATTTCTTTTCCATTTTGGATAATTGTTGCGTTTTTAGGGCTTAGTTGGATTAATTTTTTTATTGCTTCAGAAGTTTTACCCTTTGCTAATGCTTCTAAATATTTACCCATCATTACTAATGTGATTAGAATTGCTGAGGTTTCAAAATATTGGCTCTGGTTTAATCCGAAGAAGACTACGATTGTACTAAATAAGTATGCTGTGGTGGTTCCTAATACAATTAGTGTGTCCATGTTTGCATTTTTGTTCTTGAGTGCATGATAAGCTCCAAGATAAAATTGCCAACCAACATAAAACTGGACTGGCGTTGCTAAAAACCAGAGAATATAGCCCATATATGGAACTTCTATTCCTAACATTGGTAGAACCATTCCAATTAGAAATGCTGGGATTGCGAATATTAATCCGATATAGAATAGTCGTTTATAATTATTCTTTTCTTCTTGTAATTGTTTATTTTGTATTTTGGAACTACTTTGTTTACTATCTAAAAATTTTCCCTTGTAGCCGCTTTTTTCAATTACCTTTAGAATGTTTGATTCTGAAGCTTTTTTTTCGTCGTAATTAATTACTGCGTTAGAGTTTGCAAAGCTAACATTTACTTCTTTGATTCCTTCAGTTTTTCTTAGTGCTCTGTCTAAGATATTTTCACAGCTTGCACAATGCATACCTGATATTTGTATTTTTGTTTTTTTCATTTTTAACCTCCGCATCCACAACCCATACCACAAGATCCTCCTGATGAGGGGGCTGCGGATTTTATTTGACTATCCGTCGCTGTTCCTGACTCTGTAACAATGAAACTGCCTCTTAACATACCCATTCCACAGGTGAAGGTTATTGTTCCTGTTTCTGTGGGTGTGAATTCTATTACGTTTAATCCTCCTTCTAATTGTTGGTAGATGTCGTACTCATTTAATACAATTTCTTCATTACAGCCAGTTAATTGTGTTACGTCTATGTTCCATTTGACTGGAATATCTTTTTTTAATACGAAAGAGTTTGGTGAATAACCACTTGCAGAAACTTCCATGTTTACTTCTTGGTAATCGCCAATAATATTTGCGCTACTTGTTGAATCTATATCCGTACCGATGACCTTTTCTTTTATTGTGCTGAAATTCCAGTCGCTGCCGACTAATGATAGGCCTCTGTTTAGCATGACTAAACCTAGGATTAAAACTATTACTGCGGATACAGTTAAGATTCTTTTTGTGGTTTTATGGCTGATTACTGAAGCTAGACTTCCAAAGCCTAACATGATTGGGAGTGTTCCTAATCCAAATGCTGCTAAACTTATTGCACCCAAAATGAAACCTCCTGTCCCTGTCGCGTATAAGTACATTGCTTGTAATGGGCCGCAGGCTATGAATAATCCATTTAGTAATCCTGTTATGAATGGAGTTAAGTATGGACCTTTGGTTTTTGAGGAAATGTTTGATGAGGCTTTTGTTAAAAACTTGGGATTGAATTGGAATCTTTTGAAGAATTTTATTCCGAACATGTTTAGTGCGTAGAAGATCATGAATACACCTGCAAGGATTGCAACGATTCCTCTTAATTGAATACTGAATGCGATTATCCCCCCGATAAAACCAAAAATCCCTCCGATAAATGCATAAGAGAATACTTTTGCTCCGCCGTAAATTAAATGTTGTTTGAATCCGTTGTGTCCTTTGATTGCGTTCTTAGTCATATATGATAATACGAATCCGCCACACATTGAAATACAATGAAATCCTGTTAATATCCCCGCTAAGAATAATAATACCAAGCTTGTATTTTTGCCGATGTCTGGAATTTGTAAACTTGGTAAACTTAAATATTTGAATAGAAATATCAATGCTAATAATCCTATGATTGCTGCGCCAGTAATAATGTAATTCTTTGTAGAAAATTTCTTTTTAGTATGCTCTTTTAGTTCGTAACCTAATTTCTTTATTTGTTCTTTGATTTCGGTTTCGCTAATTGTGGTTTCGTCAAAATCAATTTCGGCTGTTTCCTTTGAATAGCTCACTTCAATATTATTTACTTTGTCTTGTAATTTGTTTTCTATGAGATTACTACATGAATTGCAATGCATACCTTTAAGTGAAAATGTTTTTTTCATTTTACACCACGGTTAATTTTGTTGTTGCCATTCCCATACTACATCTAATTGTATAAACCCCTGGTTTGGTAGGTGTGAATGTGATTTGGTTGTCGCCTTCTCTAACATATTTACTAATCCCTAGTTGTGGAATTGAAACGCTTTTGTAACAGCCTTTGACTGTCGATGTATCAACAGTAATTGTAACTGGTTCTCCAGCATTTACGGTATTGTCACTGAGTGCATAGTTCCATGAACTGTAGCTTAATGTTATGTCTTGAGAATCTCCGTCTATAACAGTATTCCCTGTAACAGAACTATCTCTTAGAAAGAATATTCCAACTACTGAAAGTATAATTATTCCCATCCCTATAAAGATCCATTTGTTCATTTTATTTTATATCTCTCTTTTTCTAGGATTTCTTTGATTTTGGATTCTTTGATCTTGTTCTCGTTATATTTTAATTTCACTAAATTGTTTGGTGCTGAGATTTCTAAGATCTCGATTCCTGCGTCTGTGAGAATATCGGTGATGACTATCTCACAACTTTTGCAATGCATTTTTACTTTTAGTGTTAGTTCTTTCATGCACGATAGAAATACTGTTGTGTATATTAAACGTTTCAAGGTGTTTTAGGGTATGAAATCGGCTGTAACCTTAGAATTCTTGTCCCGTATCGTTTAGTTTAGAATTTTTGCCTTAAATGGATTTTATTCGTTTTCTTGTATGATTCACGGGCGATTATTCCTTTTTCTTCTAATTTTTTTAGTAATAATGAGAGTGAAGTTTTTGACATGCCTGTTTTGTATCTTAATGTAGATTGTTGGATTCCTTCATTTTCTTTTAATGCTTTGAGGACTATTTGTTCTTCGTCATTGAATCCTGCAAGGTATGCTTTGAATGTATCAGTTTCTTTGGCTTCCTTTAATGCTTTAGAAACTTCTTTATGTTGTTCTATTAATAGTTCTTGGTGTTTATTTGTAGATATGAAATAGACTCCTAATATTATTAGTATTACAGCTATGAATCCACCGATATAATATATAGTGAAGTCTCTTTCGTCGTGTAAACAAGTACCGTCGTCTAGATAACAGCTATCATCATTGTTCTCGATTATTTTTTGGAGGTATGCGTCTTCTTTTATTTTAGCAAATACTATGGCGCTTACTGCGAGTATACCGAGAATGATTAATACAATACCTAGTTTCTTGTTATCCATTGGTTTTATTTGTTTAAACTTGTTTAAATCTTTTTGGAATTAGGGAAAAAGTTTATATATTCTTCTGTATACAAAGTAGATGATGTCTACAAAGTCTACAACCTTGCGTATTGATGATTCTACTAAACAAAAGTTGGAAGGTTTGGATTTTGTTAGGAAGCATACTTTTAATCAAATATTGTTGGAGTTGATTGAGCATTATGAGAAGACTAAAAAAAGGAAGTAGTGGGAACTTTGTGTTAGTATTTATTTTGGCTCTTATTTTAGTTTGTACTTTTGTTATTGCTACTGATGATTCTCAAATTAATTTTGATTATATTTACCCTATTGAGAATATTGATGTTTCACAAAATTCTTTCTTTAATGTTACTATGAATATTAGTTGTGCTGGGGGAGATTGTGGTGAAGTAAATTTAACTTTGGATCCTGCAAGTCAACCTGTATCATGTAAAGAAATTTTGGAGACTGGGCAAGGTTCTACCAATGGGGTTTATACGATTTATCCGTTTGGGAATGTTTCTAATTTTTCAGTCTATTGTGATATGACTACTGAGGGCGGTGGTTGGACTTTATTTGCAAATCTTGCTACAAATTATTGTGTTGAAGGTTTATCCCTGACTTCTGTGCCTTTGACCGATTTATCTACTGCTGGTTTCCAAAAAAGATTAGGTGCTATGAATCATACTCAATGGATGATGTATCATAATGCTAGTAATATTTTTACACATAGAGTGGTTTATACTTTTCCTGCTAGCAGAAATTTAACAGATAGATTTGTTAATTTTAATCTGGTTGGTGAAGGGTATACTTGGACTGCTGTGAATGCTTCATTGACTAATTTTGCTGGGTCTTTGGGTTCTTTTAGGTTTAGTACTGAATCTGGATTGGCTTATAGTAATTGGTATTCTAGAGCAACTTTGTCTGGAGATGATGGATGTTGGGGTGTGATTAATGGATCAACATTAGATTCTAGTGCATATGGTGTTGGTTTGTCTGGTTCTTCTTATCCTAAGTTTGGATTTGAGAACTTGAATTCTGCTGATTCTGTTTGTAATACCTATTATATAGGATATTCTTCTGCATCGTCGACTAGTTGGGATGCTCATGTATTTATGAGAGAAAATACTTCTTATGTTACAAAAGGGGATATTTCTATGGTTGAAGGGACAACACCGTTTTATACTATTTCTACTAATCCAAATAAATTTAATTTGAATTCTGGTGAATCACAAATTGTTACTTGGTTTGTTAATGCTACTGGTTCATTAAGTACAGTTTATACTTTTTTTGCGTATGCAAATCTTACTGGTAACTTATCTATCGGTAATCAGAGTCATACTCGGAATATTACTATCATTGATACTACTGTGCCTATAGTTAATCTTGTTTATCCTACAAATACAACTTATAGCACTGTGATTAATTCTATTAATTATACTTATTATGATCAGAATGGTGGGGGGGTGTGTTGGTATTCTTTAGGTGGAGTGAATTTTTCTAATAATACTGCTGGAGTAAATTTTACTTCTGTAAGTTTTTCAAATGGTGATAGTAAGTTATTTGTTTATTGTAATGATAGTTCTGGTAATGAACATTCTGCTAATGTTTCAATTAACTTAGATGTGTCTAGTGTGACTATAAGTGTTTTGACCCCAACGACTAACATCAATGTTTCGCAATATTCTTTGTTTAATGTAAGTGTGCTTGTAACTTGTAATCAAAATAATTGTGGTGAGGTGAATGTTAGTTTAGATCCGGAAATCGTTTTTGATCCTCCAATTTTTGAAGTTGAAGTTGGAGATAAAGATATTGCATCCTTACAAAGTGCTATTACTTTGTATGATGTAAAAAATTTTGAGTATGATATTCAAGATGGTTGTTTTTTGAGTGATGGTATGTCTGATGTTTTTGATGGGGGTTTATATTTAAAGATTAATTCTGTTAATTATGCTGGAGTTAGATCGGCTTTAGAAGATTCTAACCGTGAAGCTTATTGTAATCCTTCTACTATGGGTTCTATGAATATTACTCGAAAGGTTTATGTTCCTACGACTGAAAATTGGGGAAGGTTTTTAGAGATTTTTAATAATCCTACTGCTAGTGAAGTGTGTATTAATGTAAGTCTTTATCAAAATATGGGATCTGATGGTTCAGATTATATGAATACTTCAGATGGAGATGCAACTTGGGAATTAACTGATCATTGGATGATGTGGGATGATACTTCTGCTACAGCTGGAGATGATGCTGCGGGTTTTATTTATCAACATGATACAGGTACAGAAAAATTGGATGTCGTTTCTCCGACTACTGCTTCTGGTGGGGTTAATACTTTTACTTATAGTGATATTTGTGTACCTGCTGGTGGGACTGAAATTATTATGTATTTTTTTACACAAATGGATACACGTGCACAAGCTGAAAACGAATCTCTATTTATTTATGATCATTATAACGAAGCTGTTTTTTTATCTGGGATGAGTAATGATGAAAAGGTACAGGTTGTAAACTGGCCTATGACTTCTGCTAAAGGTGGTTTGATTAGTAATGAGATTGGTGCTGTTCCTTTCTATACGACTGTTGTTAATCCATATAATGTAACTTTGAATGAAGGTGAGAGTGCAACTATTACTTGGACTGTAAATGCTTCTGGGACTGCTTCTTCGACTTCAAATTATAACTTTTTTGTGTATACTAATTTGACTTCTGATTTAGTTAATAGTAATACTTCTAGAAATTGGAATGTTACAATCCTGGCTCAAGGTGCGGATACTACTGCGCCTTCTATTAATTTGAATACTTTGAATAATACTAAAACTATAATTGCGTTAAATTATTTTGCTGGGAATTTTAGTGATGGTGTAAATCTTTTAAGTTATTCTTTGTATATTTGGAATTCAAGTAATAGTGAAGTGAATGTTACTTCTGGAAATTTTACTGGGACTTTTAATTCTTCAAATGTTTCTGTGACTTTACCTTATGAGAATTTATTCAGGTGGAATTATTATGTTTGTGACAATAGTAGTAATTGTGGGTGGTTTACAAGTAATTATACTTTGATTTATGATGTTACTGCTCCTTATTTTATTGATGTAGCAAATATCTCTCAGTATGATAATTTTTCTTTATCTTATGATGTTAATGCTTCGGATGTTTCTTTATTGGATAGTTATGTTTTGAGCGATACGAGTATATTTTCTATTAATCCTTTGACCGGTGTTTTAACTAATAATACTATATTGATTCCGTCTATATATTCTTTGAATATTACCATTAATGATACAGTTAATCACTTGAATTCTACCGTTATTATAATAAATATTACTACTTCCGTGTTTGCTGATTTTGATGGGGATAATGTTGATGATTCTTCGGATAAATTACTGGGTAAAGAAAGACACGTTGTTAAGTCTGGTATTGGGAATTTGAATATTTCTATTGGTAATTATAATTCCTCTGGAACATTTAATGGAACACACACTTTGATATTTAGAGATGGTAATACCCCTTTGGTCAATTTTTCACATAATTTCTCTATATCCAATATTAATTTGAGTAATGTTTCTTTAGAGAAGACTGCGAATTCTATTGTTATAAAGTTTAATGGGCAATTGAATTCTACTAAGACTTTGTATTTAGTTGATAATAATTTTGTAGAGTTATGTGTTGAGGATTCTGAAATTAGTTCATATACTGATATAACTGAAACTTGTACTGGTGCAGGCGAATTAGATTTTGATTCGTGTTTAGATGGAAGTTATTCTGTTAGTGGTGTTAATTGTGTGTATGATGGAACTCAATTTATTATTAGTAATTTATCGCATTCGGGAATTAGGGGTTATGTAAGTAGTAGTTCTTCTACACCAGTTTCTAGTAGTAGTGGAAGTAGTGGTAGTAATGGTGGTGGAGCTAGTGTTTTTGTTGAGAATGAAACCTATGAATGTATTGTTGATTCAGATTGTGATAATGGTTATGAATGTTTTGCGCATGAATGTGTGAAATTATTTGATGTGAAAATATTAGAATTTGGTTCGCCTGTAGATGCGAATAGTTTTTTCAATTTTACTTATTTTATCAAAGGAATGGCGAACATCTCTGGAGATGTTGTTAGTAATTTTTGGTTAGAAAAGGATGAGATTAAATTTACTGAAGGGCAGGATGTAATTTATCTTGGTAATTTTGAAGAGAATACCGAATATACTAAAATGTTTTTGCCAAGTGATTTAGATAGTGGGGTTTATAAATTTTATATTAAGGTTTCATTTGAGGATTATTCTGCGGAATCTTATAGGGATATAGAAATTGTGAATCATGGTGATTATTATGAGATTTTAGGTGCGCCTGAACAAATTTGGAATATTAATTATTGGCTGGTTGGGCTAATTTTATTATTAGTTTTGGTTTTATTGTATACTTTGTTTTATAGAAGAGAGAAAATTATGAGTTTTAATTGGGGAAAGTATTTTGGGTGGTTGAAGAAATCTTCTAGGGTATTGGTTAATGGATTAAAAAATAGTTATGACTATTTATATGTAAATTTCTATAGGTATATTTGGCCTTTAGTAAGTTCGACTATTAAAAGTGAAAAACCAAGGTTTTCAAGGTCGAAGGTTACAAGCTATGTAGGGTCAAAGTATATTTGTATTGATAAGCATATTGTAATGACTTTTTTAGAAAAGAGGATTGATGATTGGTTTACAAATCGTAATATTGAGCATAGTAATTATGTGTCAATAATTGATAATGATTTTAAGGCGAACTTTAGAATTGGTAGATTTTTTATTGTATTAACTTCACGGGATGATGTGAAGTTTTATAAAAGATTTATTTATAATTCCCCTCCCTATGTGATTGGAATTGATTTAGAAGATTCTGAGACTGTGAATTCATTGTATGAGCTGAGTTCACCTGAGGATGTTGTGAAGAAGTTTGGGGATTCAATTATTGTTTTGAAATTGAATATTAATGATAAAAGTTATGAGCTTGCAGAGTTGGATTTCTTTTTAGGATTCTTAGTTGGTATTTATTCAAAAAAATAAAAAATTAATTAAAATATGTTTCTTCGGGACTGTCATCCTGGGCAATAGCATCCTCTGGTTCAACAGGGCATGTAGTACTAAAGAACAAGTGGGTGTTGTATTGGATTGGTTCTCTAATTACACATCTTTTTCCATCAACAGAGAATGATCTTTGCCCGGCTTTTCTTCCTTTGACTACCCAGTCAGTGTGGAAGTATACAGCTCCGTTAGTAATATCCTCACCTTCTCGTTTTAGGACTTGGACAACTGCATCATAAATATCTGATAATTTTTGTTCGCTATTATTTGTGGGGGAGATTCTTAAATCACCTTCTGAATCGTAAAAAGATCTGTTAGAGAATAATGATGGACTATCTCTGACTCCATGGAATTCGTTTTCTGCTGTGATTACACCTTCTAGTGTATTCGCTTTTGAGAATTTACGTGTATCATTGTTTTTGTCGAATAAGTATCTGTTTAGGATTACTTGGGCTACAGCTTCCCAGCCTTTTCTTAGATCTTCTTTAGTTTTGGCTTTAGGATCGTTGCCTGCTTCGGAGAATACTGCTCTAGTGTAAAGGACTAAATCTTTGCCAGTAAGACCGTAACCAAATTGCTCGTTTAGTTGTTGAGCTTGTTCATCAAATGTTAATGGTTGTGGTGGGCGGTATTCTGCTACTACATCATCTAATGATGGAGTCATAACTACCGGTTCACGATTATACTCTTGCATCTTCACAGTTGTGTTTGTGTTGTATGTCCATGAGAAAGCTAGTACGGCTAGCCCTAATTTCTTGCCTAATTTCACTATTGTTGTTTTTGTTAAATTAATCTTTATATAGTTTTCTCTTTTTGGAACTGTGCCTGTTTCAAATTGGAACAATAGGTTTAAATATCTAGGATAATTGTTAGGGGTTAAGATTTGCATATGAAAACAAAGACTCATACTACGTTTTGTGAATTTTTAGGGCATAGTCCAGAAGCAAAGATTATGGAATATCTTTTTAGAATTAAGGATAAAATGTTTACGTTTAATGATATTGTGACTGCGATTGATGTGAATAGGCAGAGGGCGTATGAGGTTCTGAGGTTTTTGTTGGGGAAGAATTTTATTAAAGAAGTCGAGACGATTAAGAATATTCATTTTTATAAGTTGAATTTGAAGTGTACGGAAGTTAAGTCGTTGAAAGCTTTTTTTGAGAAAGTGTTGAAATGAAACTTTACTAAAGTTTCATCAAAGGAAGCCTTCGGCTTAAGCGCCTCAGTCGCCGGCGGGGCTTATTAAAAGTCTTTCCTGATTCTGGAAATATCTTGTTCTGTGAATCTTGTAATTATATCCTTGCATCTTGCAATAAAGATTGGTGCATTTTTTATCATTTTTTGATATAGAGAATCTGAAATATTACGGTCGGTATAATATTGTACATCAATTCTTGCTTTCATTGATTTCTTTAGTATTTCTATTTCTTCTGGTTTGAAATAATCTTTAAGTATGTGCTCTGCAAAAGCGATTGTGCAAGAATGTATTTCACATTTTATTCCAATTTTTAAGAGAACAGCATAAACACTAAAATACATTGTATAATATAATGAAGAAATTTTCCAATCTTTGTTGTTATCTAAATTTAATGAAGCACTTAATGAATCCTCAGCCTTTTTTATGTAAGCTTTGGCTAAGTTATCATTAGGCTCAACAAGTTCAATTCCATTTCTTTGTTGTTTACACCAATCAATATCAGCCATCAATAAAACCTCCTACTATTGATTCTTGATCTCTTATGAATATATGATTCTTTATTGCTTCTATAATGAGAATATCTTTCTCAATTTTTGGATATATTTTGAGGTTAATTTCTAAATTGTATGCTTTGCCAATCTTTTCTATCTGTTCTTCATTACATTTTCCAATAATTAATATATCTAAGTCTGAATCTTTCTTTTGAATGCCTTTTGCATAACTCCCAAATATCAGAGCACTGCCTTTAATGTTAGGGATAATTTTTGTACATACTTCTTTTATGATTAAATGTTTTTTATAAAATTCCATAGTCCTAAGATGTTCAGTTGCTAATATGAAATTCTTAGTTATTTCTTTGTTCTCTAAATTAAGAGAGTAATTTTTGTTCTTTCCTTGTATTTTGCTTTTTAGGATTCCTTCCTTTTCTAAGAAGAGAAGGTAGTTTGCTACTGTTTTTTGATTTAATTTTTTATTTTTTGCAATAAAACGGCCTGTAAGATTAACAGTGTAATCTCCAAGGAATTCTTCTATGATTTTTGTGTTGAGTAACATTTTACTTATATGAGTAATTGTTTACTTATAAAGGTTTCTGTTGGTTATGAGGGGCTAATTAATTATTGATTTTCCAATTTCTTTTTCTAATTCTTTTTTTGCCTTGCCTGTAATTTTACCTCCTTTTCTTGCTATTTTTTTGCTTTCTTCAAACTTTTTTGGATTTTCTTTTATTGAAATTTCTTTTGTTGCAACTTCTGCTAACATGTTTAATACTATTTCGGCATTATTCATATTGTCCCTTAGATTTTCTGTTTTTAAGTTTTTGAGTTTTTTATATTCTTTAATATTTAAGCCTGACCAAGCATTTGTGACTTCATTGGTTAATATTGCAAAGTCAGAAGCTTCTTTTATGCCTATGCGTTTCCATTCTTCGGTTAATTCTTTTCTAATGTCTATTGTTTTTAGTCTTTGATTTATCCATTCTTTTGAAAAACCTTTTTTAAGATAATTTTTAAATGCTCTATCAATTGCTAGTTCTGGATTTGAAGCTTCATCAATCCTTTCTTTACCTACTTTTGCTAGCCACATTTTGAATGGTTCTGCTTTTTTGGATGGAATTGATTGTATTAATCTAAATAGTTGTTCTGTGTCTGCAACATCTGTTTCCCTCATTTTACCATCTTCAGCAATTAATTTCAACTGTATGATATTTTCGTACGCTTCAAAACCTTCAGCTTTAAGTTTGATTTTTAGGTCTGCCCAGTATCTTTTTGGAATTGTACTTTCAGTTAAAACCTCTACAACATCAACTATTGAAAAGTACCATTTGTTTTCATACCAGATTACTCTGACTTGTTTGTTTTCAAATTGTTTGATTTTCATATTTGGTTTTGGAGAAATTAGTTTAATAAAGATTTTTTATAAAAAGCTGAAAGATTTTCGGAGTTTAATATAATTTAAGTCGCTATCGCTCCAAACACCTCAATCGCCGGTGAGGCTGAGTTTGTCTAATATTTTAATTGAATCTTTTTCGAGCTTTGAGAATGCAAACCATTTTTTACCTAAATCTTTTAGTGATGCGCCGAAGTGATAAACTTGATTGTCAATGATTAAAAATCTGTCGTGGGATTTGTTGAATTGTTTGATTTCTATGTTGTTATATTGGTCTTTGTATTTTTTTAAATCTAGTTCTAATTGTTTTGTAATGTTTGTGTAGATTGTAGTTTTAACTTTAGTTTTTGTGAATAAGATTAATATTGAATCATCTATGTAATTGTCAATTAGAATTATTGAGTTTTTTGCAGTTCTGATTAAGTCTGAGACAAATGAATATGCATCAAATACTTGACCTTCAAAGAAAATGCCTTGCTTTTTTTGGATTGATTTGTCTTCAATGGCAGTAAATATTTTTTCAAATTTTTTATTTGTCTTTGTTTGGTATTCTAATTGTTTTAATTCAACTGAATCTAATCTTTGGAATATTTGTGCGTTGTTTGAAATGAATTTTCGCATTTCTACAAAAGCTTCTATGATTTTTATGCTAATTTCTATTGCAGTTTTGCTTCTTAATACTGCAGAGAGCATCGCAACACCTTGTTCTGTGAATGCGTGTGGTAATTTTCTATTACCCCCTCTGTTTGAGGTCACAATTTGTGACTTCAAAGAATGGTCTATTACGCTGTCTATTGCTTTAATTTGAGGGTTTTCATTTTTTGATTCAAAATTTGATTTTAGAATTTGGTATTCTTTTTCTGTTAATTGAAACATGAATTTTTTTGGGAATCTATCAATATTTCTTTTTGCAGCTTGATTAAGAGCTTTTACTTCAATATCATATAATTCAGCTAAATCGTTATCTAGCATAACTTGAGCTCCTCTTATTGCATATATTTTGTTTTTTAGTTCTTGCATGATTCTTTTTTAGAAATTAGTTTAATAAAGGTTTATTAGGAAAAGTTGAAGGATTTTCGGTAGCCTCAGTGGCGATTGAACTGCTTAGAGTGAAGCGATTCATTTAACACTCTCTTTCAACTTATCCAGTATAACAACCATAGCTTCGGTATCAAGTGTACAATACTTTTTCAAAGTTTGATTAAAGGGAGTTGCTATCGCTCCAAAGGCTTCAGTCGTCAGTCAGGCTGAGTAGGCGTCTATCTGTCATTTCTGGTCAAAAGTGAAAAAAGAAACATTTTTAAGAGAGTTTTACCTCAAAAAAGAGTATGAAATTCAGGAATTTAATAGGAAGTTTAGGATTAATGGGAGCATTAGGATTTTCTCCAAAGGTTAGTGCACAAGATACTGCTGTAATTCCTGTATCTGTTTCTGAAAATGAAAAATATTTGGATTTAACTGAGGCTGAAGTGCAAGCAGAGATTCTTAGAAGAGCTCAAAGGTTTAGGTATGAGGATATTAAAAGATTAGAAGGGAATGAAGATTTTGATGGGGTGATAATTGCTTCGTCTACCTGTCATCATAATACAGATGGAAGAAATAGAAGAGATGAGATTGTGTTTTTGAGGTTGATGGATTATTTTGATGGAGCTAAAAGTCTTAATGGTGATCCTTTGGTGTTTGGATATTTTGATCAATGTGGTCGTAGTGGGGGTGAACTAATAGGATTTGATGGTCTTTCTTTTGGAATGTATTTGGATGGAAAAAGAATTGATACATTACAAGGGTTTCCGGATTCAGATGAGTCGATAATTGAATGGTATGATTTTTTATCTTCAAAGTGGATTCCAACAAATCTTATTTCTCCAAATGGTCAATATGCATGGAGATTTGAAGGAACTCATAATGAAAGGCAAGTTGCACTTAAACCATAAGGCTTTTTAATTCTTATTCTTTAAATATAATTTAATGAAAGAGAGGTTTAAAAATATTTTAATATTTTGTATAATTATTAGTTTAATTTGTTTGGTTCCAATTTTTGTGTTAGGGCTTAGTGGTTCAGAAGATACTGGAATTGAACAAGAAAAGATTCCTATTGAAGAATCATCTTATTACCAACCTGCAGATCCTGAGGTTGAAGACTCTCAAGATCAATTAGACCTATCCTCAACGACTGAAACTTCTGAAAAACTTGAGGGAGATTTTAATGGAAGAATAAAAACAGAAGACTGGGAAGCAGAGGGAACATTCTCAAATCTGGTCGTCGGTAATGGTGGAATATACGAAGCAGTAATCACTGGAGTTTCAGCAGGGACGACGATGTATTTCTTATCAACATTTGATGATCAGATTTTCAAGTTCACAGCAGGGTCTGATGAATCGGCAATCAGGGTCGTGCAGTTTGATAAGAATGGGCTTATGCAAGAGAGGGTTTATTTTGAGTTAGCTGAAGGGGATACAATAGAACAAGGTTTGTTATTCGAAGTACAAAATTATCATTACGAGGCGTATGATGATGCAAGCATTTACATTTATAATCAGGATCAGACCACAGAAATTAAATTAGGAGAGCAATCTTACACAGGAATCTACAACGAAAGCTTTGAAAATCCAACTGAGGATTATGTAAAAACTGCGTTGACTGAGAATGGGTTTTATAATATTACATTAAATGAGAATTCCAAATACAATTATAATTTGGATTTTTTGAATTTAACATTGAATAATAACAATAATCGAAAGATTACCATTTGCAAAAATTCTGAGGATGTTTGTGAGGTGTATAATACAGGAAATACTTTTGTAATCAATGGAGCAGACAAGAGTTTGATGCAAGATGGGTTCATAATATTAGAATCATTAGATGAGAATAATGTTATAGAATTAAATTTTGCGGAAGAAACAATGACTATTTCAAATTTGGAACCCCAAGAAGAAATATTAGCAAAGACAAGAATTGGGTATCATGAAATAATAGAAACTTCAGAGGATATTGAATCAGTAATATTAACTGAAGAGTATCCATACCTTTTCACAAGATATGATTCAGATAAAGTCATTCCAGCATTAATCATTGAAGATAAAATACTGAAGTATGAGCATACAAATAGAGTTTGGAGTTTGCCGAACATTGAGGAACTAGAAGATAATTGCATTAATTATGCATACAAAAAAATAATGGAGGAGACAAATGGGGCTAAACCGAGTTATTGTGCATAAGAAAGGGCAAGCAACATTGTTTGTAGTCTTAGGAATCTTGGTTTTAGTTCTGGTCATATTATTCTTTGTGTTATCGGGTAATTTTTCGTTAACAACCATAGGGAGTTCAGAACAGCAAAATGAGGAGCTAGAAAATCTAAAGGTTTGCTTAGCGAGTTATGGGCAAGAGGGGTTAAGATTAATAGAGGCACAGAGTGGGAACATTGATGAAGGGAGTTTTTATGGGGTTACTATTGAATCCATGGAATCAGAACTTGCGGGGTATGTTAAAGGAAGAATGGAGAGAAATTGTTTGAATCCGGATAAATATTCCATTGAAAAAGGGGAGATGGAGATTGAAGCTGAAATCAATGATGGGGAAATAACAATGGTTGCTGAGTGGCCTTTGCAATTCACGAGCATAGAAGATACTGAATTAAAGTTTAATCTAAAAAATTTTGGAGTGGATATCAATACAAACTTATATGATTTATTTGAAACCGCAAGCCTGATTTCTGAGGAGGTTAGTTATAATACATTTTATGCGGATGAAAATGAGGTTAATATTACTTATATACAGAAAGAGGATTATTATATTGCAATCCTAGAAAAGAATGGGGAGTATTTCATAGCTGATTTTTCGTCGAACCAGAAAATGAATGGGCCGGAGAAGGAATATTTTGCTGAAGGAATGAAAGAGTTTGTTTTTGGGGTGCGATAGGTTAATGCGTTTAATAATCAAATGAAAAAAGAGAAAAAGGTTGAGTTATTTGAGAAGATAGATACTTGGGGGATACTGTTTCATTAATTATTGGATTTTTAGGAAATTATTTTGTTCAAGTATGATATTTATATTTTTTGAGTTTTTTGGGGTTAATATTAATAATAACATTTGTCTTAACAATAATAAATGTTTATGAATTCTTTCATTTGAAAAATATACTAAGGGATATTTTAGGAATAATCCAAAGATGAAATTTTGGTTGACAAAGATAATTGCAATGTTAATAATTCTGCTTTATATCTTAGTGTTTGTGCTTAGAAAATAATTTTAATAAATTTTATCGTAGCCACGGTGGCGATTGAACCGCTTAGAGCGAAGCGATTTAACACTCTCTTTTATTTTCTTCTAATTAATTAAGTTTAGATTCAGTTTTTATTATTTCTTTTAGAAACCTTTATATAGTAAATAGATAATACTATCTATCCAGTAGATAATATGAAACAAGAAACATTATTAAAAATAATTGAATTATTAAGAAATAACCTTGATAATGGATTAACAATTTTAAAAATATCCCAAATCCTAAAAATAGGCTATGATCCAGCACATAAACATATAATAGAGATGTATAAACAAAATATAATAACCATAAATAAAGTTGGGAATGCTAAACAATGTTTTTTGAATATTAAAAATGATAAGTGCAGAAATCTATTACAAGATGCTGATTTAATAAAAATAGATAATATCTATAAAAATATAAAAATAAAAAACAGTCTCGGGGGATTAATAACAAAGCTTACAGAAAAATATATTGCTGAAATGCAGTCTATTATTCTATTTGGAAGTTACGCCAAAAATACACAAAAGAAAAATTCTGATATAGATATTTTATTTATTGTAAATGACTTAAAAAACAAACAATTAAGAGAAGATATTGAGAGAGAATGCTCAAGCGTTGAGTATTCATATAGCTTAAAAATAAGTCCAATAATAACGGATATTATAGAATTTAAAAAAATGTTGATAGCAAAAGAATTAAATGTTGGGAAAGAGATAAGAGGATATGGAATATCCCTTTATGGTTCAGAAAAATTTTGGAGGATATTAGCATGAGGGTAGATTTATTGAAAAAGA
>Ga0208958_1001831_pt1 | contig 19751 bp, 18 predicted proteins | sample RifOxyB1_FD_184032 | JGI IMG/M metagenome (GOLD analysis project Ga0208958, IMG submission 184032) | Soil microbial communities from Rifle, Colorado - Rifle Oxygen_injection B1 (SPAdes) | ecosystem: Environmental > Terrestrial > Deep subsurface > Rock core/Sediment | place: Rifle, Colorado... | reverse complement strand
ACACTTGTCATCTTTTTTGTGGAAGAGCTCCCTATCAAAGCTTTCTTCGTGATGATCAGTTTGTCATCTTTTTGGGTGGTTTATATCCCTAATTTTTACCTCCCGATTGTTCCGCCTTCGGTAGCCGAGAGTCTGGTAAATAAACCCATCGGCGTGGTTTTCCGTAAACCCTATTATATTTCTGAGGCACTTGAAAAAGATGTGCAAATCGTATCGGAATTTAATGCCAACCAATATTTAGAAAGCAATTCGACGTATCTTTTCATCCTCGAAAGTGAATATAAAAATCAAAAACTCGAAGCCTATCCACCCGTAAAAAAATGGCCCATCTGGAAAAGAGGCAACGGCTTTTTCAAGATTGTTTCGGCAATTGGTGATGGGAGTATTCAAAACTTAGTTGAGAATATGTATTTGATCGAAAAATAAGATAAAGTTATGCGATGACCGTTTTGCAGTCAGACTGCAAAATGGTCATCTGTTCGCCTAAGCATTTACAGTCATAAAATCAACAATTATTCGTCAAATCCTATCGCTTCATCTATTACATACAGCGGCCTTCTTCTGACTTCCCGGTAAACCTTACTTAGATAAATACCAAGGACTCCTATGGATAGAAGCTGTATACCGTCAAAGCAAAAGCCAACCCCATTTTTATCTCCCTATTGTTCCACCTTCAGTAGTTGAGAGTCTGGAAAATAAGCCCATCGGCGTAATTTTCCGTAAACCTTATTATATTTCTGAGGCCCTGGATAAAGATGTGCAAATCGTATCGGAATTTGAAGCACCAAAATTTGGAAGAGAGAAAATGGGTTTTCGGAAATCTTAAGTGCAATAAAATTAAGTTTTCGAGTCACGATTAAACGTGCTGTCCGTTCAACTCGTGGTGACGGAGTTTTCTTATATTTTCTGCTATCGTAATGTGCTCATCTTATTTATTATTTTTACTTTTTTACTAATTTCTTCTTTCTTGTATTTTTAGTTGTTTTTATCCTGGTCTTTTTTATGAACTTTACAGCTACTTCTACCGCGGAAGAACCCGCAAGTTCTAACTCAATTTCTTCAACAGTTGGAAGCGAAGATTTTAAATTGTTAGGCAATGCACGAGTTAATTCATACTCTGAAACACCAATAGGACGATCAACTCCTCTTAACGCATATTCAGCAACAATTTGATTTCGATCTTGACATAGGATTAAACCGATAGAAGGTGCATCTGATTTTGTTTTTAATTTATCATCAACTACATTTAGATAAAAATTCATTTTCCCTGCATACTCTGGTTTAAATTTACCTTTCTTAAGCTCAACAACAACAAAACATCGAAGTTTTAAATGGTAAAAAAGTAAATCTAAGTAGAATTCATTATCATCAATTACTAAATAATACTGACGTCCAACAAAGGCAAACCCCTGACCAAGCTCAAGTAAAAATTGCTCCAAATGCTTTAGTAATCCGACTTCAAGTTCTCGTTCATGAAAAGTATCTTGTAAGGTGAGAAAATCAAAAACATAAGGATCTTTTAACTCTTGAACCGCAAGATTTGATTGAAGATGTGGCAATAATCTTTCAAAATTAGAAACAACTTTTCCCTGTCTGTCGTGAGCTTTAGATTTAATCATTGTTAAGAGAACGTTTTTACTCCATCCATTTTTTAATATTTCTCTCATATACCAATAACGAATTTCTTTCTCTTTAATTTTTTCCATTAGTAATACATGATGAGTCCACGGAATCGCCCAAAATATCGTCTCAAATTGGGATTTTTCGTCTTTCTTCATTTTCGCCACCACTGGTGGCGAAAATGAAGAAAGATCTGAATAGGCTCTATAAAAGGCAATCATTCTATCTAAGTTTCTCTCCGAGAATCCCTTGAGCTCTGATAATTCACCAGAAAGTTCCTTTGCCAGTCTAGGAATAACGCTTGTGCCCCACCCCTCCTTCTTCTGTTTTTCAGAAATAGTTTGCCCAATATCCCAATAGAGACGGATTAATTCAGAGTTTACTGAAAGAACGGCCCTTGCTTGTGCTTGTTGTATTCGATTTTTTACTTCATTTAAAAGCAATGAAAAATTTTGAGATTGTTGATTATTCTTTGTAATTATTTTATTATTTTTCATATAATTTTATCCCCTTTTAGCATAATAAATTCTCTCTTTTAGTGCCTGCTCATTCACGTCGTTACCGCCATTATGTAGGGAGCAATTTTAAACCTCAGTATTTTGGCATAGGCCTGTAGTTTTCTTAGATCCAGTTTATCTTTACCACTTTTCTTAAGTGCGGCCCTTAAAGCTTTTACACCTATTTCAACCCCGAGGTATCTAAAAGAGTCAATGATGGTGCGTTCGATATCAAATATATTAACGGTCTCACTACCGACAGTAATTTTTGTTTTTCCAAGCTTCATATTTCGCATGCGAATTATTTTGGCGCCTTTTCTTCTTGGTGCCCTTGAATCATTGGAAACGGCAATCCAATGGGCCCTTGCAATTTCATCTGTCAGTTCATAAATTGTAAGGGCAGAAACAAGACAGATAACTCCACCTTGAATACTTTGAGATATCAAAACAAGATCCTCATAGCGAAAATCAACATCAAGCTCTTGGTTCGCGCTTCGATAAATGCCGCGATCAATTTTCTCAATAAGACCTTTTTGAACATAGTAACTGATTAGACTTGGACTGATTCCCAGCTTCCTTGCTTCACCTGCTTTAAAAAATGATTTTTTAAGAAGTGGTTTAAGTTTTTGATAATGTCTACTACTCATACTTTATTTTAACATATGTACTCAAAACGTTCAAGTGAGTGCACATGTTAAAATAGTGTGTGTAACATGTTGTTTTTACGATGGTAACTTTTGAGCATTTACCTGACTTTAGATGGGAGTATTCAAAACTTAGTTGAGAATATGTATTTGATCGAAAAGTAACTATTTTTTTTGGAAAATATAAAACATTATATGATTAGAAAATTTACTCATTAATATATTAAAAATTCTCCTAAGCACTTTTGCAATCAGTGTATTATTGTTGTACATCCAGCGTAAAAGCGGTCTACAAAAAGGAATTTCATCCTTCATACCTTTCGCACCATCAAGTGGACTAATACTTAATAAACTAAAACCAATTTCTTCAAAACTTTTAATTATTTGCGAAGTTGGTAAAAGAAATTGATAAAAATTCTTTTCTCTTTCCTGAGAATATTTATATTCTGGATACAAACCAAGTCGTGCTTTTAATTTTCGAAGAAGTGACATGGATGGAACTGTTAAAAATAAATACCCTTCATTCCTCAAAACTCGTCTCATCTCTTTTGCAATATCCGCATAGCCGTTATAAAAATGTTCAATAACTCCTAAAGACCAATAACCATCAAAAAAATCATTTTGAAAATCAAGCTTTCTCACATCTCCCAAAGATACTTTTAACTCAGGTGCTAATTTATTAATACGCCCAACTGTATCTTGGGCAAAATCCACCCCATATGCATCAAAGCCACTTGCTTGCAAAGAATAAACCTTGTCACCTCTACCACAACCACCCTCCAGGATTCTAGATCCCGGTTTTAAATATTTTCGGGTATTATCAGTGATAAAGACATTTCTAGAATTTTTTAATATTGATTCAAAATCGCCACTGTTCCAGTGCTCATCCCAGTAATTTGAACTCGCTTCGTTCTTTATAGACACCAGTCGCTTATTAAATTGATCGTAATAACACGGCATTTTTTCCTCGAATATTCCAAACAGTGCATTTTCAACTCATAATTTATCTTCTCTAAATAGACAATTGTCAAAAAATTACAGCTAGCTTTGCCATATAGCGCAATTATACCTAAACCTATTGCCCACCAATTCACTTCTAATTCTGGTCATCTTTTAGGAAATTTGATATCCATATCCCATGCAAAATTCGATCCCCCCCCCCCTTATTTCAGTAGTCATGTCCATTCATAATGAGCATCCAGACAGGCTGAAAAATGCCATCTTGCATGTTTTAAAGCAAACCTACAGCAATTTTGAATTTATTATTATAAATGATGGTTCACAATCCTATATCAAAGACATTTTAGAATCATTTAAAGACCACCGAATTAAAATTATTAACAATGAAATTAACCTTGGACTAACCAAATCTCTCATCAAGGGAATTAAAGAAGCTTCCGGAAAATATATTGCTCGTATTGATTCTGATGATTTTTGCCAGCCAGAACGTTTAGAAAAACAACTAACATTTATGGAAACCAATCCTGAATATGTGCTTTGTGGTTCCAACTATGAAGAAATTTTTAATAAAGTGAAATTACCTCCTAAGGTAAAATTTATTACCAATTATAAAAATATTCAAAAATCACTTTCATCATTTAATCCCTTTGCCCATAGTACCCTTTTTTTCCATAAAAATGCTTATAACCAAATTGGTGGATACAATCCAAGTATAAAGTATGCCCAGGATTATGATTTAAATGTTCGCCTTCTAAAAATAGGTAGGGGGGAAAATTTAAATGATATTCTGGTGGTTCGAAATATCGATGCTAATTGTATTTCTATTAAAAAATCAAGATCCCAGAAACTATCTGCTTTAAAGACTATGACTCGTGCTTTTATCCTCCACGGAGGAAATAGCAATTTTTTATATTATTATTTTAAAACTTTAATCAGTTTATTTCTTACTCACCACAAACGCTTTAATTTATGTTCACGGGAAATAAAATGAAAAATACAATTCTACTAACCGGATCATGTGGTTTTATCGGTGCATTTGTTGCCAAACAATTGCTTGAGCAGGGTTACCAAGTGGTTGGGATTGATAATCTCAATGATTATTATGACGTCTCACTAAAAAATCACCGTTTGGAAAATCTACTCCTTAATTCCAGTTTCACTTTCTATCACTCCGATATTGAAGACAGACTCACTTTAAAAAATATTTTTGAGAAACATAAATTTGATTGTGTTATTAATTTGGCAGCCAGAGCGGGTGTTAGATATTCAATGATCAATCCGATGATTTATATGACAACAAATGCTATCGGTACCCTTAATCTTTTGGAATTTATGAAAGATTATAACGTCAGAAAAATGGTCCTGGCGTCCACTTCTTCGCTCTATGCGGGACAGAAAATGCCCTTCGATGAAACATTAGCTGTCAATACTCCCATATCCCCCTATGCCGCCTCAAAAAAAGCTGCTGAAGCTATGACGTATTCATTTCATTACTTATATGATCTGGATATTTCTGTAGTCAGATATTTTACAGTATATGGACCAGCCGGCAGGCCAGATATGTGCATGTTTAGATTCATAAAATGGATTGATGAGGGCAGCCCTATAGAACTTTTTGGTGACGGTTCACAGTCAAGGGATTTTACCTACGTTACCGACATAGCAGACGGTACAATTAAAGCGATGAAACATGTTGGTTATGAAATCATTAATTTAGGAGGAGGAAATCGCCCCTGTCCGATTAACTTCGTTATTAGTGAAATAGAAAAACATTTAAAGAAAAAAGCGGTTATCAAACACCTTCCATTTCATAAAGCTGATATATTAGAGACATGGGCCAATATTCAAAAGGCAAATGATCTACTTGGATGGCAACCCACTATTACTCTCGAAGAAGGTATTAAAAACACTGTCGATTGGTATATTGCAAACAAATCATGGGTCAAAACAGTAAAAATGTGAAAAATAAAATTAACATACTCTTAGTCTCTGTTCGTTCCGATATGGGCGGTGGTCCCCGTCATATTTGTGATCTTATTGAAGGAATACAAAAACAATATCCAAATTTCAATATTTACATTGCTGCTCCCGATGAACCACCTTTTTTTGAACAATTTAAAAAATATGCTATTGATGTTATCCCTATCCCTAAAAGAAAATTATCAATAAAAGCCATTCTATCCTTGATCAGATTTATTCGAACTAATCATATAAATATCATTCACTCTCACGGCAGAGGGGCAGGAATTTACTCAAAAATTCTATATATCTTTACACGAGCTAAAGTCGTCCATACTTTTCATGGGATTTCCAAAGATAAAAAACTTATAGTTGAAAAAATTTTATCGTCACTCACTCACCAATACATTTGTGTTTCAAACAGCGAATATGTTAAGGCCCAGAAGTTAAAAGTAGCTACCATTCGCAAAATAACAGTCAATCCAAATGGAATAAACTTGAGCTTATTTAATCAATCAAAAACCCGTAACAAAACTCTTCAAAAAGTTGGAATAATTGGTCGACTCGACCGGGTTAAAAGAATCGACAAATTGCTTGTTGCTATCCATAAAAAACATGATGATTTAAAAGATTTTACTTTTTACATTGCCGGCGATGGGCCATTAAAAAATTCACTCATAACTCTGGCACACAAATATCAGATCGAAAATAAGGTTATATTTCTTGGTGAGACCAATGATATTTGCTGTTTTTTAAACAGCATTGATGTTCTGACAAGCTTCAGTGAATCAGAAGGACTGCCCTTAAGCGTTCTTGAGGCAATGGCCTGTAATACACCTTGTCTGCTATCAGATATCGATGCCCACAAAAATTTAGCTGCTAATAATTGCGCTATTTTATTTAATCCTGACCTTCCAGATGATTTTTTAATCAAACTCAAATCACTCCAAGATAAAAAAGCTTCAGGCAAACTTATAGATGCCGCTTACCAAAAAGTTTGCAACGAACATAATATCGATAAAATGATAGAAAATACGATTAAGATATATGAGTCTTGCCTTTAAGTTTTAAATATAACTCCAACTCATAATCAATCATTGGAGAAAGACTGCAGTTTGTAATAATATATTCACGAGCCGCTTTAGTAATATTTCTAACTAATTCATCATTGCTCATAAGCTCAAGCAGTACCCTCTTAATAGCTACTTTGCTACCATCCATTAGCATTCCATTTTTCCTATCAACAATAACACTATTAATTCCAGCAACATTGTTTCCAATTGGACAGCACCCACAACTCATGGCTTCCAATAAGGCTTTAGGGTTTCCTTCTGAATATGAATTCAAAATAAAAAACTGATGTTGGTTATAAATCCGAGGGAGTTCTTCATTGGGAAGTCTACCTAGAAAAAATACTTTGATCTTCTTTTCTAAAACATACTTCTTGATATTCGCTTCTTCATCACCTAACCCGACTAGATAAAGTGGAATATTCAAATCCATGACGGCATCCAAAATGGGAAATAAATTTTTGTGATGATCCAGTCTCCCCACATACAAAATTGATTTTTCTTTTTTTCCAGTCATTGGGTAAAAACATTCAGTATCTATATAATTTGAATGGAAGCTGATTTTATCGTTTGGTATATTAAATGTTCTTTGAATAAATCTCGCCCCATCAGCAGATGTAATCAATATGTGATTTGAATATTTATAAGTCAGCTTGCTTATCAAATAAACAATCCATAGTTTCAAACGGCTGCTAGCTCTTTTGTTATAGAACTCGTAAAGATCGTACCCTACTCTCCCAAGGACTGGCTTTCTCAAATATTTTCCAGCCAAAACCGGAAGCCAAGATCCCAACATTTGATTAGATTTAAAAATATCTATTTCCAAAAACGTACTTCTTTTTTTCAAGATAAAAAGGATAGATTTAATTATATTACAAATTTTAAAATCACTTTTTTGATAATATTTAAAAATTGGTTCAATTTTAATACCTGGTAAGTCGTTACTATAAACCAAATCGTTTTCATTTCCGTAAGTAATAAAAACTACTTCATGCCCCCTATTGACTAATTCTTTATAAGGAGCCACTTCCCTCGAAAAAAGTCCGGTTTCTTTCCAGTCTTTAAGAGAGATTCCAAATGTAAAAAAAAGAGCAACTTTCACAAATTACCTAATTTATTTCTAAGTATACTACACCAATATTGAGTATAAGATTTCCAAAAGTTAAATTTTACACAAGATGGTTGTTCAAATGAAACAGCAAACTGATAGTATTGTCTGGCTATTTCATCCAATTTTTGAATTTTCACTCCGTAGAGAAGTTCTTCATAATGTTCAAAAATATAATCAAGCTTGGGTTTAATTGAGTCAATCTCATCAAATAATAAATGCTCATTATCGATAATTTCTATATTACTACTGGCCTTTTTTGCCAGCGGAATTAATCCGCAGTGAATACCTTCCAACAAAGCATTAGAGCATGCTTCATATTTTGAAGGGAAAAAAAACACATCACCGCTTCTTAATATTTCGCCGACTTCTAAAGGCGTTTTAGATCCAAGTTTCCTTATATTTTTAAAATCAATATTAATCGGACCTATATATTCAAAATCATATCTATTAAAATCTAAATTTTCGTCTATCCATTTTAATATATCTGCTCCCTTATTGGGATTGTTCGACCAGCCACTACTAATGATTTTGAATTTAGTATTTTTTCTATCCTTAATGTCTTTAGTGAAAAAAACATCAGGATTAGGTGCATTGTATATAACCTTGGCCCTTCTTTCATTAAATAATTTAAGTTCTTTATTTTGATTCATCGACCAATTTGATTGAAAAACTGTCCCATCCGCCACCTGTTGATTTAGCAATCGAACAATATTATCTCTTCGGTCATGCGGACCATTGTAAATACTCATAGGCCCATCTACTCTATGAATAAAAATCTTTTCACTATATTTACTTTTCAACTTAAGAATCTCTTTTACACTATGATGGGAATTAAAAATCACTGTATGAGCATCCTCCAATGAATCGCTATACTTCCCCATTTTAATAAATTCGTTTTTAAGCGAAACTAAAAAGTTATTTCCGCCACTGCCTGGGCCTTCAGTAAAAGGAAAATAGATTGTAACTTTTTTATTCATATTTTATTTCATTAGTGGACAATACAATTCATCATAGTATCTTTTGGCAATCACTTTATAATCATAGCTTTTGACTTTTTCCAAACCATTTTTAACAAATTCATTTTTAATAGAATTATTAGAGATAATATTTAGAGCTAAATCTTTCATCAAGTCAGTTTGACCTATATCGACTAAATATCCATCTGTGCCATGCTCAATAAGTTCAGGGGTCTGACCAACTTTAGTAGAAATAATGGGAATACCACTTGCCATGCATTCCATGGGTGCTCGAGGCCCACCTTCCAAACGTGAAGTCACCAAATAAAGATCTAACGCCGCAAAGCACTTATGAATGTCTTGATATTTTTCCAGATAAATATGTTTAAATAAAATACCCGCTGCTTTTAACCGATTTTTTACATAACCCCGAGCTGGCCCAGTTAATAATACAAAAACTGGTGTTTCCTTACTAATCTTTTCAATCACATCGCAAAACAAATCAGGTCCTTTGCAAAGTTTGGGTTCATTGCCTTCGTTCCATCCATTACCATCTTTTTGAAATGAACCAATTACAATACTTTTATCTGGTATTCCCAGTTCTTCCCTTGAGCGGATTTTTTCTTCTATCGAAGCAACCTTGAATTGATCAACATCTATACCTATTGGAATGATTTTAATTTTTTCATCCCTTATCCCATTTTTAATTAAATGATATTTGGTAAAAAGGCATGAAGTATGAATTATATCAATATTGTTTTGATACTTTCTAAACTTTTGAAGTAGTAAAGTATCTGAATCCTCTCCATGAAAATATGTTAAAATTCTTTTAGCAAAAGGATCTTTTATAAAAAATTTTCCCACAGCATATCTGGTAGAATAATGCTTGATTCCAAAAAATTTAAATCGAGTATTGGTAACCATTTTGAAATTATATGGAACTAAATGTCTCTCAAGGGATTTGCCAATTTCTGAGATTACCCAATTTGAACTATCCGTAATATAATAAATATTACTTTTCATCTTATCTTTTTACCTACGCAAAAACCAACTGTTTGGTTTGAATCCAGAGTTAATAGTCCGTTGAGTATTTGGAAATGCTCACTTAAATACTTTAATGTTTCACTTCTTTGAGCTAGTCCCATTGGAGTATCGAGCCCTTTCGCATCAGATAAAACATAATCAAAAAATAGTAGTCCACCAATGCGAAGTCTTTCATTTAAATATTTAGCAATATGCAATGGAGAATGAAGATGCTCAAATACTTCTTGAATAATAATCAAGTCATACTTTTTATCAATTCCTCTCAAGGGATCATCAATCAATTCATCTGTAATAGTGGAAAAGATCACGTTTGCATCTTTACCATAAGTGTATCTCGAATAATGAAAAGGAAAATTAGGAATATCTGCTAGAACCCAACTACATCCAAGATGATTCAAGTATTCTCTATAAGTTCGATACATTGGTGCAAGAGCGCAGCCGTATTCGAGTATTTGCTGGTCCTTTTTAATATACTTAAAAAGTTCCTTTGATCTAAAGGGTAAGCGACTGTATTTAGCAACATAATGAAAAGTAAGACCAATATTACTTGGGTGTTGCCAGTTATGTATATGATCTTGGACATTGTCCCAGGTCATTTCACTACTTTCTTGATTCTTTCTTCGATAGTTAAAATATAAATTATGAAAATCAAAAACCGTGATCGGACGACCATTTAAAACATTGATCCAATAATCGTAAAACTCCAGGAACCATCCCTTTATAAATCCGCATTGCACCAAGGTTTCCCAAATTTTTATTTTTCTTAAAAAAACTAAAATAAATAGTTTGAACCAATTCATGCCAACATTTTTAGTACTATTTTTTTTTGAAACGGTTAGGAGATAATCATCTTGTATTTTATAGCTGGCAGGTAAATCCACTCTGATATCATCAAATTGATTTCCGCCTGGTAAATATAAAATACTTTTTTTATGCATACTCAGTTCCTATTATTCTTTTTCGTATAACAAAAGATCTGACTCCATCATATCCTTAATCAAATCATCAAGCGTACATTTGGGTTGCCAGTTAAGTTTTTTGAAAGCTTTAGACGCATCTCCCACTACCATCTCAACTTCTGTCGGTCTAAAATATTTAGCATCAATTTTCACCACTTCTTGCCCAATAGGAATCTTAAATTTATCATTAGTACATTCCACCACAAAACCAATCTCATCAACACCTTTTCCCCGAAAGCCAATTTCTACGCCAACATGTTTAAATGCTTTTCTTAAAAACTCCCTAATTGAAGTTGTTTTTCCCGTAGCTATTACAAAATCATCAGGCTTATCGATTTGAAGCATCAGATACATTGCTTCCACATAATCTTTAGCATGCCCCCAATCCCTTTGAGCATCAATATTTCCAAGATAGACACATTCTTTTTTCCCAAGGGCAATTTTTGAAACAGCCCTGGTAATTTTCCTCGTGACAAAATTTTCACCACGCATGGGTGACTCATGATTAAATAAAATACCATTGCATGCAAATAAACCATAAGCTTCTCGATAATTTACCGTGGTCCAATAAGCAAATAGCTTTGAAATACCATATGGTGATCTTGGATAAAAAGGTGTTGATTCTTTTTGAGGAACCTCACAAACCATCCCAAATAACTCCGAAGAAGAAGCTTGATAAAATCTGATCTTATCAATTAGATTCAAACTTTTAATCGCTTCTAATATTCTAAGCGTACCGATGGCATTTACATTAGCAGTATATTCAGGAATCTCAAAACTAGTGCGAACCTGGCTCATAGCTCCGAGATTATATATTTCATCCGGCTGCACTTGATGAATAATACCTGTGATATTTGCAGTATCTGTTAGATCCCCATAATGAAGCTCAAGTCTACCTTTCTCCTCATGAGGATCCTTATACAAATGATCAATTCTATCTGAATTAAAAAGAGATGTTCTTCTTTTTATTCCATGAACTTCGTAGCCTTTATTTAATAACAGCTCCGTAAGATAAGCACCATCTTGTCCGGTAATTCCTGTTATCAATGCTTTTTTCACAGTTTATTCCTTCTAATCTGAAAACATGGACTTAAAATTTTCTTCGTTTACTTTTTTAAACTTATGGCCTGGATAATGCCCTAGCACAAGGGTATTATCTTTCACGTCTGTACTAATTAACGAACTATTTGCTGCCAAAATAACCTTGTTTCCAACTTTACATTTACCAATTATTGAAGAATGAGAATACATGATAGTTTTCTCGCCAAATTCTGGATAAATATATTCTCCCGTCTTAGATCCAACAGTACAGCCCTGATAAACACAAAAAAAATTGCCATAGTTTGCATTTCCTAAGACAGTTCCAAGGGGATGACCAAATAAGAAGACTTCTGGCATTTTGACCTTATAAAATATATCAATCCCATGTAACATTTTATTTAATAAAAATGTCTTCGAGGCAAAATTTTCATTATTTTCTTCAATAAAAAAATGCCGACTAATATTATATAACAACATCGCATAATGGTCACCATTCAAGATATCAAACATTTTTTCAAAATTACCTTGGTAATATTTGGAGTTAATGTGTACAAAAGACCGTTTAAGTTTTAATAGTGACACCTCAACAACTTTTTCTAATTGAGAAAAAGAAACATCGACTCCATCAGGAAAAAAATTTTCCACCTGTTTTAAATAGTACTTTGATACTAAACTGATTAACGATCTATCGAGCAAAATTTCCTCCAAATAAAATTGTATCGTATATATCCATATGGGAAAGTTGATCATGAATGTTTATAAATCGAGTAAAATCTTTAGATAAAAAACATTCTGTTTGTTTAAGGAGGCCTGGCTTAAATTCCTTATCAATGGAATCATTTATCTCAACAGGGTTTAACACAACACTACCAATATCTTGGATTTGCAATTTTTCCATTGGTCTAAAAATTAATCGGTGTTTTCTAGTTATCATCTCTACACTCCATCTACCCGGTGATGACCAATTAGCCTGGTATGAAAAAAGTGCCTTCATCTTCGAAATTCCAGCCCCCGCAAAGATCGAGGCATGAGGGTGCCATTTCAATACTCCCTCGCCAGCACTTAACGAACTCATTTTTTCTGGATAACCTCCTAAGAAAAACGCCATATTAATTACATGAGAAGAATTCGCAAAGAGCCATGTTTCAAAGGTTTCTCTTGATTTATTTAATGTCTCAATTGTATGACTCCATTCCGTAAATTCAAAATTAAATGAAGTTACCCCACCATCTTCCTTGATTATATCGATTGCTTTGTCAGTGGAAGCGTAAAAACGCCTATTATAACCAATTACAACATCTGCTGATTTTACCTTTGCTAATTCAGACAATTTTTTAATTTGTTCTCGATTTATACCACCTGGTTTTTCCAGAAGAATTAATTTTACACCATATTCCAAAAGTTGGCTGGTTGTCTGATACAGTTGCTCAACACTAGAGGCAACAATAACTGCTTCAGGTTTCTCGGGCTTCTTTTCTAGATAACACTTGAGTCCGCCTGTTATAACATCATTACCTATTATATCACTATATTTTTTAGCGTTCTCTTCACCTCGTCCAACAGTTAAGAAATCTCTTTTCAGATTTGTCAGCACTTTTGCATACTCAATACCCATATACCCAGAACCAATAATCCACTCCATACATACTTCCCTTTATTAATTTTTTATATTACATAAACAGCTATTTCGTTCCATTAGTAATAAACTAAGTCCAACTTCGCGCCACACTACAAATCCACATTAGGTAACATTTATTTCTTCAACATGTTTACCATTTACTTCTGACATAAAGTTTTGTAAAGACTTTAAAAAAACCAGATGCTCCTTCATGGATTCATTGTAAGTTGGTAGAGGTTTCTTTCCCTCAAGTATCGCATTAAATATAGGTAGAGTAAGCTGACTTTGATAGGGGTTGTTAAAAGACTTCACCTCAACTTGTTTTCCCCGAAAATCCAATATCTCACAAGTACCGACAGAATCATTAATCACAAAAACAAAATCCTTTGTTTCAATTCTCATCATTCCAGTCTTCAGTTCAGGACTAGAATTTAACTCTAAGATGCTTCCGTCTTTAAACTTACATTCCAATATTCCCTCAAATTCAATATAACCACTTCTTTTACTTTCAAAAATTCTGCGACACAACTTATTAGTGTTAACTTCTTTCAATTCAGAGCCGGTTAAATACTGGATTAAATCAATAAAATGAATGGAATTACAACCAATTCCCCAGCTTTTATTTTCATATTTCGCCTTTATTTCTTTCCATTCAAAATTTTGTTTTAAAAATTTATTAATCTCATAAAACCTTCGTGGCGTATTAACCCATACATTAACACATTTTTCATTAATTAAACTTTTCGCTCTCTCATATTCGTCTAATCTTGGAAATAAAACTTTTTCTAAAATCATGTTTTGAATTTTAAAAGAAGTTAAAGCTTTTTTTAAAACCTCAAAACGAACCCCCGAATTAGTCGCAACGATTACCAAGTCACAACAATCATTTCCAACTTCATACAAACATTTAAAAAGCGATAATTTATGATTCTTATGCCCCTCAACTTCTTCAAACCTTGCCTTTGTTATATTCAAAGACTCCTCTGACGGATCAACAATTGAAAAATTAAAACACTCTCTAGACACTGCAAGAGACTGTAAATGCCTCGAACCTAATTGGCCAGCACCAACCAAAAGAATATTCTTCACCCTTTCCTCCTTTAAAGGATTTAATCCTTTAAATCTCCAGCATGTATATCATCGCAACATACTCTTTGTTTTTAATAAGTTGTCAAATAGTTTACATCCGTTGCATCCAAATATCATCAATTGCGTTGCTATCTTTAGGCAAATCGTTCGTATCCAGTCGTGACATTTTCAGTGCCTCGTGTTCAGTCGCTAGCGCAATTTCAGCTTTTGTAGTTAAACCAATTTTGAAATTCATCTCTCTGGCTAAACTAACTGTATCGTCATTGAAAGCTCCGTATGGATAACATATGGAATAATAATTTGGATCACTGCAAATATCTTTTAAAAGCAACATTGAATTTTGTATTTCAATTAATTGTTGTGCATAAGAAAGGCTGTTTAACCATAGATGGTTACTACCATGACTACCAATATGCATCCGATTAGCGTACATCTCTTTCGCTTGATTTAAATTTACATAAAGGTCATCACCAAAGCTAAACTCATCACAATCAAGATATTGTTCAAACAATATTGAAAGTATCTCCCTCCTTGCTTCTGGTGGTAATCCTACTTGTAATATTTTTTTTATAAATCTTACTTCTTGTGTGTCTAGTCGGTAACCCAATTCCTTGTATCTGTCAAAATAAGTAATATTGGAGTCAAGACTATATATTGATCGCAGGCGATCAATATTATAAAAAATGTCTTCAACTAGTTTTTTATCATCGTTAGAACTTGCAAGAATAAAATGTATTTTATTAACATCCAACATTGCGCGATCATAAATAACTTGACTTGGAATATAAAATGCTCCAGGTATCTTCATCTTTAAAAGTAATTCAAAAACATTCTCATAATGATCAATATATCCATCATCAAACGTGAGTAATAATGGACGTGGTGGTAATTTTTTATGATTATAAATACTATCTATTACATCTTCAACGCTTACAAAGTTATAGTTTTTGCTAAAATATTTTAATTGTTCAGCGAATAAAGATTTTTCTAGACCTTTTATGCGTGGAAATTTTGATCTTTTAATATCTCTAACATAGTGATACATGATTACAGCCAAAAAATTAGCACTCATTTTTCCCTCTTGGAATATTTGGACGATCTTGGTCACCATCCCCTTTAAAAAAGTAAAAGTTTTCCTTGCAGTTTGTAAAATAAAAAATGTCAATATTCTGTTGCACAAAAGGTTCAAAATAATTTGGAATAACTACATTTTTAAAGTCTTTTAAATTCTTTAAGGGGGTTGTTTTTAATAATTCTTTATCAATACCCGCACAATAAAAATCCATATATTCATAGCTGTTTTCGTCAACATAATTAGTAATTTTATTCAATAAATATGTTATTTTATCTATAGACCCTACAAAATCAATCATTCTTAAAACTTTTGTTTGATTTTGTACGACTTCTCTTAAAAAAACAATTGCAACACACTTATCACTCCACTTCTCCTTTAATGCAAATATTTGGTACTTATAAATAGGATGTAATAAATATCGCTTCCTTAGATATCCAAAACTTTTACTAGGTATCATATTTATAACGTTTAACTTTTCATATGCTTGTTTTAGATCTTCTTGTCCGTCAAGAAGATCTAAAGTATAGTCTGAGCTGAATACATCCAAAGACTCCGATATAAATTCATTTGTGCTTTCTTCTGGAAAATACGCAATTTTAAAGGTTTTTGTTTTTTTATTTAAGTAAAAATAATGATCCATAGCTCCAGTTAAATAACCCATATATTTGTAAATACCGGTCGTTTTTTTATTTATTCCCACACAGTGTAACCTTTGAGGATCGAGATCTTTAATTAGATAATCCAAAAGCTTCACACCCAAAAAAGGATCTTCTAAGTGTGAGCGCACCTTCCAAAGTGCTAAAAAAATATCCGAGCTTTTGCAATTTTCGGAATAATTAATATACCCTAAAATACCTATTATTTCTCGAGTTATACCATGCTCAGCAATAAAAAAATTAAGACTACCTACATCCTCGTACTGATATCTAAAAAAGTCCTGATCTTTAACAAAAATATGATCTGCTTTCCAATCAGTTTTTATAAAATTAATAATTTTTTCTTCATCCGCAAAAACTGCATGCCTAATATTAAAAAAATTCATAGCTTATTTAGTTTCTTTTTTTCAAGCAAATCCAGAATATCTTTTACAGATTTGATGTTATAGGCTTCTTCAATAGAAAACTTTAAGCTAAATTCGTTTTCAAGCGCAATTAAAATATCAATGTGCGCCACTGAATCCCAATCTTTTAATTCTGCAGACTTTGTTTCCTTCGTAATAATTAACTCTTCATTATCAAAAACATCTCTAAAAATTTCTTGCACGATGCTAATCATCTTCACCTCTTACAATTTCAATAAATTTATTTGTTTCACAGGGATATTCAGGAATATTATACTCCCAAGATGAAACACTATTTGTATCCCGATAAATCAAAGAAAATCCAATAGTATGATAGTGATCACACACTAAGTTATTTTTCGGTGATGGTATATAGTGTCCAATAATTTTTTTTATATTTTGGGCCCTACATCGCCTTACTAATTCATCGAACATTACATATTCCATCGTTCTTTTAAAAACCCTACAACTCATTATCCAAAGATCTATGTTTACACTATCTTCCATTACTGATCCGATAATTGCGGAAACTAAGCCATTGTCCCCAAATTTATCTTTTAATCTTCCGTAAAAAGCAATGGAAGATTTCTCATACATTAGTCTCTCGATTTCACCATACGTCATTCTTTTAGTAGTGAGATTATACTGATTAGTTTTATTTATCAGCTGAGTAATTCTTTCCAAATATGGTCTAGAGAACGAGCTAACTTCTGCTTGCATACGTAGAGAAAGAAGATAATCCTCAAAAGATTTAAACTTCCCAACCTCTACTTCCCTTACTTTGTTTGATTTATAATACAAATTCCTCTGTAAATCATCAGACGATATACTAATGGGTTCAAAGAAATTATTCCTATCAATATGTAAAATATAATCTACAATGCTTCTTCCGAGGTTAGGAACTCGAACAGATGACAACTGACTTTCCACAAGGTTTCTTTCTGCTGGATTATCATCAATAAAGACAATACTATCTAATCCTATATTTAATTCTCTTGTAATCGTGTCTATATTATCACTCTTGGGTTGCCAATTCGCAACGAACGACGAAAAGTCATCAAGTTTTAGAACAGAATCTTTGTGTGCAAACCCCAGTTGAGCTCTATCGAAATTATTTTTAGAACAAACAGAGAGAATAATACCTCGATCGTGTAACTTTTTAATATATTTCTGGAAATCACAATACGCCTCACCTTGAGGATTATCATTTCCAATTAAAATCCCTTCAACTCCATCATCACCAATCTCTCCTCCCCATAAAGTATTATCAAGATCAAGCACTAAACACTTACTTGTTTTACCCCAAATTGCACAGATAATTGCCGACAAATTGTGAGCGTTTTGAGTGATTGCCTCAAAAGACATCGCATATTTTGATGTGTACCACAGGCAGCGATCATGCCATTTTTCTAAACCAATAGACGCCGACAAATAATTAATATCGTTTATATAAAAATTTTTACTAGAACAAGCATAATTTGCCATCAAAGAATTTAACTTCAGTAGAAAATTATTTTTCCCTTGAATCACTACTGAGTCAAGATTTCCTAATTCTCTGTAAGGTAAAAGTTCGAAATTATTTTGTATTACTACACATTCGTGCTCAACAAGAACTTTTTCCCAGAGCGAGCGGAATCGATAAAATTCATCATCAAGCTTTTTATTCACTTGATCCTGATCGTCGCTTAATTTTGGAAAAACTGTTATATTGACGTTGCTGGTATGTACATAAATAATATCCGGCTTAAACTTGTATATTTCTTCGTTATTAAAAAACACACTTTCATAATATTTTCCATATTCAGATTCATAAAAAATAGGTTTAACTCCTCTGTCTAATAAAAACAGTTCTAGCATATTTACAACTTCCGCAGTTGTTGATCCTCCTAAAACCACAATTCTCTTTTCTATTAGCCCTTGCTGATCAAGAAGTATTTTTCTTAAAAACTTTTTTTTCCTTTGGATTAATTTAGAATCAAATGGATATTTGAAACAATCTAACATATAAACCTAATCTTTTTCACAAATCTATATTAGCGAATTTTTTTTCACTTTTATTCTCATAAAGGTATTGAGTAATCTTACTAATCTTATCCACAGGATTAGCTATACCGATAACAGTGTTTGACAAGTTCGTCTGATCTGTCAACACTTTAGGCAACCTGAAATTATAAAACGCAGTTTCTTTCATTTCAATCGACAATGCTCGTATTAACCCTTCAAGTGCTGCTTTTGCAGCAATATAATGAGTGAAACTTGCTTCCGGAGTAGAAACAAATAACGTCGAGATGTTTACAAAAACTCCGCAAGATTGTAAAATGTCCTTTGAAGCAAATACGGTATTTAGAGAGATACTAAAAAATTTACTGAACTCATCCATAAACAATTCAGGTGTGAATTCATCGAAATTTATGGCCTTAATTGTTGGTGATGCGTTATTTATAATATAATCAACCTTTAAATTCAACTCTACAATTTTTCGAACAAGAACATTATTCGCATCCGGAAGAGATAGATCTATTTTTAACACCATTGGTCTTACTTTGATTTGCATTAATTCTTTAACTACCATTTCCATTGAATCGTCATTAAGTTTATAAATTAAGACGAGTTTCGCCCCCTCTAGAGCAAGACTTTTTGCAAGAATAGCCCCTATCCCCCTGTTTGCACCAGTAATTAAAACTACCTTATTTTGAAATCTTTTTGATCTCGGAATAAACTTCGATATTTGATCTAAAGAATAAACAATGTTTGTCGGCCGCATCATTGCCCTGATGTTAAAGTCTCGTAACCCGGCACCTTCTCCCTGAATTTCAACTCGATTATATCTTGGATGTTTTTCCAAACTTAATACATTAATCACATTCGAATCCAATGCAATATCGCCTTGAAAGGAAAGTTGGGTATATAAAGCTTGATCCCCAATAGCGTCAACACCCACGAAATAGCTACTCCAGGCTAAGAACCAGAGCTGATTCTCAGGAATAAAACATTTTTTAAAATCATAATTTTTTAAAAATGTTTGTAAAACTTCTCTATCGCACTGAT
>Ga0208958_1001830_pt1 | contig 19752 bp, 22 predicted proteins | sample RifOxyB1_FD_184032 | JGI IMG/M metagenome (GOLD analysis project Ga0208958, IMG submission 184032) | Soil microbial communities from Rifle, Colorado - Rifle Oxygen_injection B1 (SPAdes) | ecosystem: Environmental > Terrestrial > Deep subsurface > Rock core/Sediment | place: Rifle, Colorado... | reverse complement strand
GAGGGCTGGCAGTAATGGAACCGTGGGCGCTCAAACAGTGGGTTGAATGGCACGAGGCGCAAGACCCGGTTGGCGAGGCCGAAGCTGAAATCAAAGACATTCTCAGCCGCAATGAAGGCGCTCGCAAGGTTTTAACGCTGTTCGCGGCCCTCAATGAGATGGCTCATTTCGAGGCCGTAACAGCGCAGATGAAAGGCTTACTCAACGAGAAAAAGACGTACCTGACCGCTCTTGAAGAGCTGGACAGCAAATACCGCACACTACTCGAAAGGAAAGACGATGCCAGTAGATCCAAATGACGAGTTTGTCACCGATCCCGTTGACGACAATACCGACGCGGGAGGCGACACAGGAGGAACCGACGCTCCGGCGCAATCCATAAAGGTTGAGGAGACCCCGGAATTCAAGGCGCAAACGGCGGAACTGGAACGGGAGCGCCAGGAGAAGGCACGGCTTCAAGAGCAATTGCGTCAGCGAGACGAACCGCCACCCAAGAAGCAGGAACCCACGGAGGACCCGCTTGATGCGCTGGAAAAGCAGATCGTTGAAGCGGATGCCGAATACCAAGCGGCTTATACCTGGTGCCGATTGAATCCGAAGGACGAAAACATAGCGGAGAATCGAACGTACCGGGACGAACTGCAAAAACGTAGCCTTGCGCTCAAAAAGCAGTACCGGACAACTGCGGCGAAGGCTCATGTCGAGGCCGTCAAGGGCGTGGCGAGCAAGCAGAGCGAGTATCGGCAGATGGTGGAGCACTGGCAGAGTGAGATTGCCAACGATCCGCTTTGCCAGGAGCTTTCCGAGAAAGCCCAAGCGCTTCTGCTCAGAGAAATAGTCGCCAATCCACAGAATGCTACTCAGGCCCGGACCTACTTCCGGGAAATGGTGGGCCTTGACCCTCAAAAAGTATCACCGAATTTCCGGCCAAACCTGAAAACCTTTCAGGGTGGCCGTTCCGGATATGTCCCGACAGAAGGGGCGGGGGGTGGAGAAGGCGCGACCGATATGTCCGACAAGGATTTTGAAAAGGCAAGCCGCGATTATTGGAGCAAACGGTTTCCGATCAACTACTAAAGACTACCAACGGAGGTGATCCGAAATGGCTACGCTAGGCGTTATAGATTTCATGAAGCTCTGGACACAAAGTGACCAAGAAGCTGAACGCAAAATGGTGAAACATTTGGAGGCCGGTTTGGACCGAGTAATACAGACCGAAGATGACACGTTACGTCGCCTTACAGTCGGCGGCGCGATATCTAATCCGGTTGTGCGATGGATGGAGGAATGGGGATACCCGACTAAAATCACGGGCAGTCTTTCAACCGCAACGTTTACCGTTGAGGACTCCACGCAGAAGTTGTTCGGCCAAGCAGTGAATGCCGAACGCATAAAGGGCGCCCTGCGTGTTGGCACCATCCTACAACGCAAAAGCGACGGCATGCAGGTGAGAGTGTCAAGCATTTCGGGTATTGCAGATCCTTCGCCGTACACCTGCACCGTTGCGGCACATGGATTTTCCTCGCTTTCGGATGATGCCGGCCCCGTTGATTACGATATCCTGGCCGAACTCTGGTACGACTACCGGGATGCAGAACAGCCGCGGGCGTTGGACCGGCTGTTCTGGGATGTCGGCACACAGACTCACGCCGAGACCTTTGAGATCCCCAAGATGCGGAAAAACACGAAGTACGAGCTGGTAGCCGATGAAGTGGAGCACCAGATTGACGCCCTGCTCTACAAACTGCGGTTACAACTCGCCAAGGCAGTTTTACGCATCGAACCCACAACCAGCGACGGTTCCACTGTCGTCTGGTCGGATGGTTCCCAGGAATCATCCATGTGCGGCATCTTGCCGTGGATAACGAGAACTCAAGCGCGGGTTGCAAACCTTAATGTGTACCGCAACAAGGCCGGAGTGGAACTGTATAAGAGCGACCTGGACGCTCTTATCAAGGCCATGTGGCTTGAACAAAACGCCAACCTTAATACCGGGAAATGGGCGATTGTGATGGACCCGACCACGCATAGCTACTGCCAGGATTTCGATATGATCTATCGCCGGACCACAAAGGATGAGAAGTCGGTCGGGTTCAAGGTCAATACATTTGAAGCCAAAATCGGCAAATCCTTCGATGTCATTGCGGACCGAAACATGCGGGACGGCACGCTGGCGGTGGTGAATTTCGCTGAAGCCAAGTACGGGTACTACAACCAGGACAAGCTTGACCGTAAGGAACTTAAGACAGCAGGTCGATATCAGCAATGGCTCATTTCGTTCGTGACTTATGGCGTCGTGCTGAGAAATCCCCATTGCAATCTCGGCGTGATTTACGGTCTGCCGACTTCATAACCGGCTGAACATAAGGAGGTGAGAATATGGCTACACTACCGCAGAATCTCCAGCCGGTGCCCAAGGCGACCAATGCCACATTAACCGTCGCGGAGTTGTTTGGAGATAACAAAATAATTGTGGCGACCAACGCCATAACCTTGACTCTGCCTACACCCGTAAAGGAGCTTTCTCGACTCGGAAGGGCGAAAGTTGGCGCTTCAAATGGCGCAGTCGCTCTGTCCTGCACGGGTGGATGGTTCGGCGGCGGCAATTCCAAAAATATCTCGACAACCTGTTATGTGGAGATCGAGGTCATTCCGGTTACCTCCACATCCTACAAATGGGCGGTTGTGGGCGAAGCTGCAAACCTCGCGGAACTTACCGCGGATCAGTTGGCCGGTATTCAGGGTGGCACGCTTTCTGCGCTTAACCCTGTAGCGGGGACATCCCAAATTCCTGTCAAGGCCACAGGGGCCGAGATTGACACGGGGACCGATGATGCGAAGTTTGTCACTTGCAAAGCGATGAAGGATTCCAGCTTTTCGCCCGGCAAGGCTTCAGGAGCCGAGGTCGATACCGGCACAGATGATGACAAATTCGTAACATGCAAGGCGATCAAGGATAGTTCGCTATCTCCGACAAAGGCAACCGGCGTTGAAGTCAATACTGGTACGGATGATGACAAATTCGTCACAGCTAAGGCCATTGCGGAATCCAATGTGGCCTTTCTGACGGACCTCCCGGACGCTCCCGCGGGATTTGATTACAGCAAGGATGGCCGTACCGGCGGCACTGCGAGCGATTTGGACAGCCTCCCGTATGCCACGATGAGCGATGGTGAGACTGCCGTGGCCGTGGATACCGGCGTGGCAACGGTCCATGTGTGGTCGGCGGCTGAAACTGCGGCCGAATCCGATCCTGATTACATCGAATGCGATGATGATGGCGGGGCTGCTACCGGTAGATTTCAACTCGTAAAGCTTCATTCCAACATGATCGACGTGTCCAATGCCGCGGCAAAAGCAACCCCGGTGGACGCGGATCTTCTGCTTGTCGCTGACAGTGCGGCCAGTTTCAAGGCCAAGAAGTCCACGGTTGCCGAGGTGCGTTCGGTCCTGTTTACCGCGGACGCTTTCGGTGGTGTCATCGCAGGACTAGCGGCGAAAGCATCCCCGATAGATGCAGACTCCATCGTTATTTGCGATTCAGCGGACACGAACGATGCCAAGGAAACCACTATCGGGGAACTGCGTTCGGTGATGCTTGCTTCTGATGGGCTTGGAACCGGTCTAGCGGCGCTCGATGCTAAGGCTACGCCGATAGACGCGGATTCGATTGTCGTCGTTGACAGTGCCGATACTAATAACGCTAAGGAAACCACCATAGCCGAGCTGCGGTCGGTAATGCTCTCCGCGGATAACTTCGGGGGCGCAATCGCCGGGTATGCGGCAAAGGCGGTGCCAATCGACGCGGATTCCGTGGCTATATGCGATTCGGCCGATACGAATGACGCGAAAGAAACCACAATCGCTGAACTCAAGGCAGTGTTTCTCTCTTCTGCCAATGTCGGGGCTGCCATTGCAGGGTACGACGCGAAGGCCACTCCGATTGCAGCAGACTCGGTTGCTATCTGTGACAGCGCCGCGGCCAATGCAGCAAAGGAAACTACGGTCGCGGAACTTGGGGCCGTAATCCTGGGGACAGATCCTCTCGGCACTGCCATTGCAGCGCTGGCGGCGAAGGCCAGCCCTATTGATGCAGACTCAATCGTGGTTTGTGACAGCGCCGACACGAACGACGCCAAGGAAACCACAATCGGGGAGTTAAGGACTGTCTTGCTGGCGTCTGATCCTCTCGGCACTGCCATTGCAGCTCTGGATGCTAAAGCAACACCGGTGGACGCGGATTCATTCTTGCTAGTGGATTCGGCGGACACCAACAATGCAAAAGAGATCACATTCGCACAGCTCAAGACCATGCTTGCCGTCACCGTGGGGACATATACCCCGTCAATCGCTTTGACTGGCGGGGCAGCGGCAACGGTCACGGCAGAGGTGTATCAGCACAAGACCTTTTATGATTGGTGTGAGTGGACCGCCGACATTGCTGGAACTGATGGCGGTGGCGCGACCACGCTGACCTTGGATTTTGATGCGGCTCGCGTGCCCGCTGACGTTAATGCCAAGATCCCGATTAATGCTCAGGTAAGTGTCGGGGGTGGAGCATTTACTAATGTCGTGGGCACTCTGGATTGTGAGGCGGCGGCTGATGGAGACCGGCATCTTGTGGTCGCTGTTGGCACACTGACAGACGATGCGGCGTTCAGAATTATTCTGTCTGGCGCACACAAAATAACCCCAGCTTAGGAGTAGGCTTATGACTATTGACTGGGAACGAATAGCGCCGCGGCGTGATGATTGGGAGGCTCTAAACAAACTGTTTGTGGCAAAGGGCCTCCCCGCGGCCAGATGGCGCAACGGCATACCCGAATGGTCAACGAAGGTTGACCCCTCGCTGGTTGAGCAGATTGCACGGGCTTTCACATCCCATGAACCAGAAGCCACCGCAAGCCCTGCTCAACCAGTCCACAAGAAACACGGCGGAGGCTGGCCAAAGGGAAAGCCGCGATCCAACAAATAATAGGGGGCAAAAATGGCGTATTTGCCAGTTCCCGTTGATGATAATGGATGGAAGCTCACTGATCTAGCGAGTGAGCCAATTCCTGCCCGAATAACGCTCACTGAAACTTTCAGTGCTGTCCGCTTTGCCGCAGACATCAAAGGTCTGGCGATATTGGTGTCAAGCGGCACGCTTGTGATGAAGGGAACGTCTCCCGGCAACGTAATCAGTTTGAACAATGCGGCTGTCGTGAATAACGGCGATGGCACGGTAACGGTCGGTGCCACGGGACACCTGTTGACTGACGGCGACGAGTTTGTAATTCCCGTGGGTCAGAGTACCAATTACGCGGGAACACATACCGTTCTTGCGGCTGGTGACGCAAATTCGCTCGTGTTCACCCACGCTTTCACGGCCGAAACCATCGCTTCCGGTGCTTATGCCTTCGGGTACGTTTATCCACAATTTGCTACCGGCACTGTGTTGGCTATCCCGGTGTGCAAGAAGGACCCTGCCGCGTTGAATACCAATGGAACGCCGTACGGTTTACAAACGGTTTTCAACGGCAAAGCATTATCAGGCACTTGCACTTTAGAGTGCCTGACATGGAGGTAGGTCATGGGTCACGGACTAATAATTCCTCCATTACCATCTCACGGTTCGGACAAACATACCGTGAGTTATGCTGAGGCAACCGATGCCCGTTTTCCGACAGCCACCGAAAAGGCACTCTTGAATGTAACCATCGGAGCGTTGACGATGGTGGGGAATGCCTGCACGCCGGACTTCTCCACGGCCAATGATTTCGAGGTTACGCTCACCGGTGCGGATACGATTAACAACCCCACTAACGTTACTGTAGGTCAGAGCGGCGTCATTTGGATCAATAATTCAGTCGCGGGGACCGGGACAGTGGCATGGGGAAGCAATTTCAAATTTATCGGCGGTGTGGACTCACAGGTTGCGGCGGGGGCCAGTTCGCTCAACTGCCTTGCTTACAAGGTCAAATCAGCAACCGTCATCGCATGCGTACTAAATGCGGGGTTAGCGTAATGCCGACAACTCCGTTGATGATGGGCGGATTTAATCCGCTGAACGTGGTCGATCCCGGCTTTGTTTCTCGGTCCGGCCAGGGTGTGACGCTATTAGAGGATGACACCGTTAATCAATGGGCCGATATCTCAGGCAATGGTCGCCATGTCGGGGATAGCGGATTCAGGCCGGGATACACAGTCGATCCTGTGACCGGCCGGCCGGTGATTGAGTTTACCGGGGATCATCAGGCACTGAATTGGACACCCGCGTGGAGCGCGCCGACAGCCACCCTGGTTACGGTGTTCAAATTGACCGACGCGTCTGACTGGCGCTGCTTACTAGAGGTTGGAAGCCGAATCTATGTAGCGGCCGGGGCAATCTTCTTTTGGACTACAGGGGCACAAGCGCCGGGGATTGTGACGAACCAGACCGCGGTCGTTGTGTTCCAGTGGACCCCGACCTCATCCCGAATATCGGTTGATGGCGGCGCATGGGTCGAAGGCGCGGCGTTGGATGCGCCGGGCAATTTCATAAGCATCGGATATTCTGATTTTTCGTGGTACGGCTATCAAATGGAGTATGCCGCGTACCCACGCATTTTGAGTGATGATGAACGCAACTATCTCGTGCGTGGATATGCTCAGGAATGGCAGGTGACCCTCGTATGAAATACGTGATCTTTGCAAATCGAGCGGACTTGGAAGCGTGGCAGACTCAAGTGGACAAGGCATTAGGTTATCCACGGACAGCCAAGGCCTTGAAGCGAGTCGGCAGGGGGCCACACCCGACCTGCGAGGCGCCCAAACATTTCGGGGGACCATTGAAGCATCGACTGAAGGATCAGTGGGCATTACCTCTGCCGGACGGCATCGACCCTCCGAAGGGGAGCAAGGTGGTTGAAGTGTTGCCGGAAGGCTGGCTGCGGAAATAAGGAATAGCGCATGGCTGAACCCAAAACAGCATTAGAGACAGATGTTGAGTGGATCAAGAATACGGCCAAAGAAATTAAGGGTCTGCTCATGGGCTGTCAAAAACGCTGTGAGGGTGAAATGGATGGCGTCTATTGCCGTTTGCATGAGGTTGAGGATTTTGCTGCTCAGTGCAAAGGCGCGAAGCAACAAAAAGTTGAGGCTGACGGCCAACACCCGCAGAAGCATCAGGCGTACGGAATCTACTTACAAAGTGGGGTGGCAATCATGAACATTCTGGTGCTGCTCTATCTGGCAGTGCATTTCGGGAAAGGATGATCCGATGAAAAGGTTAATCGTTATCGCTCTGGCTCTGTGCATGGTCTCCGGAACTATCGTGCTGGCTCAATACGGGAACCAAGCGGACCCGTACCAGCAACAACAGAGAATCCAGCAGGCACAACAGCAGCTTACGCAGGATGTGCAACGGGCACAGCAGCAGCTTGTGGATTGCCAGAAGCGTTTGCAGGAAGCCATTCAGCAGGCACAGAAACGCTATCAGGATGATACGAAACGCTATCAAGAGGCCGTTCAGCAGGCACAACAGAATTACCAGCGGGCATTGCAGCAGAGGTAAACGTCATGGATGAGCAACACAAGGAACTCGGCAAATTCATTATCCTCGCAACTATCGGGTTTGCTCTGGTTGCCATTGTCGCCGTGGTGAGCCCGTCCTTTCTTCCCGAAGACGATCCGCAGGGCCTTCAACGAAGCGTGCTCTTTGTGTTTGTTAAGGTCGTCCTCGCGGTGATTGGTCTGGTGGGTTCGGCCTGTGGCGTGAATTGGATCACGAAAGGTGATTGGTGGGCGCAACTTGAGGAGGGCAACATTGCGGTGGGTATTGCTACTGCCGGCGCTTTTATCGGTATCGGTTACGCTCTGTCCGGGGCGGTCTGATGCGCTGTCTAAGGTTTATCAGGCAGCTTTTCAGGCCAGGGCTTTGGAGACGTTTTACCAGAGGCCGGTATATAAACTTGGCGGAGATTTGCGCTATGGAAGCGTGGACTGCTCAGAGTTCGTTCGTGATACGGCTGAAAAGGCGGGCATCGGAGTTACGGAGAAGCGCACTCAGGCTTGGCGCATATATCGCGGCCTTGACGGTTTTGACGGCGTGTCTTTGCCTGACGGGATGCGCTCACCTGAAATTGCCGACCTGCTCTGCCTCCGCGTCCCTGGGAGTCTCGATCGACCGTTCGGGATCAATCACGTTGGGGCCATCATCGTTTGGCGTGGAGTGTACCAGGTGATTGACGCGGCAAGCACGGCCAAGGGTATCAGGATTCAACCATTCGGCGGGATCTGGCAGAAATACCTCCCCTCGGATGGATACAGAAGATTGAGATAGGAGGGGAAAACTAAGATGTCCCAACGTATTGATTGTACTGGAGTTCGGAATATAACGCTTTGTGCTGGCTGCCTTCAAGGAGCTGCGCGGGATGCTTTGCATGCGTTAGATACACTAGGGCTCGCGCTAACAAATCACAAACACCAATGGACCAGCGAAGAGCGTGACGTTTATGAACGAGCTGTCGAGGCCATGAAATGGCAACATGAAATTACGGCAGAATCGAAGGAGGCCGTCAATGGCTGACGAACCGGTAAGCACTGACCCAAAGGCGACAATAGATTCTTGGACTTCAAAATATATCATCATAAGTCTGGGGATCGCGCTTGTCGTTTGTATGGTGGCAATGCTCGTGCCCCCGTTTTTCGGGATCAACCTCCCTTCCGTGATGGGCGAAAGGCTTTATAACCTGGCCAACGGAATTGTGACGGGCATGTTCGCGCTGTTCTATCCGCTGGCGGCGAAGAAGTGAGCAATGCCGGATCAATTCAAGAGCAAAAACCGGGCACTCCCTGAGGGTTCGGTCGAACAGGCGCATAAGTTGCTTGTCGCTTGTGCTGTGCGCCTTGAGTTGGAGTACCCGGAAACGACACGCCAGCAATGGATGGTGGCCCTGGAAGAGTTGGCCCACGCGACCAATATCGGGAGGATGTGACAATGCCCTGGAAAGCAGTCGGCAAGAAGATCGTTCGAGCGGACACCGGCGAGGTTGTGGGCGAATCTAAGACAGCGGAGATGGCAAAGAAAGCTGTTCGCGCCCGATATGCAAACTCGAAGGAATATGGCGGGAAGCGCAGGAAGAAAAAATGAAATGCCCGTGGCTGTCCGGCGCACGACAGAATCAGACTCATGATCCTGACGAGTTTGACCTGATCTATGCCGCGGCGTGTGAACGCATAAAGGACTCATTGACTACCGGGGAAGTCATCCGGGACATGGACGGCAATCTGGTTTTTCAAGTAGGTGATTCGTGTGGACAAGAACCTTCTTCAGCTTTATAAAGCCCTTTCACCCCAGGACCAGCGCCGATTCGCCAAGTTGCTCAAGGATTCGGGCTTCTTTCCCTCCGCTTCCGGTCTGACCGTCCACGACAATACTTACCATAATCCGGATCACGCGACGCTTGTCGGCGGATTCGTCCCGAGCACTCAACTCGGAACTGCCGGCGGCGGCACAGACTTTCTCCGGGAAGACGGCATTTATACGAACCCTTCTGGTGCTACGGTTGAAGACTATGCCAAGGCCCAATGTGATGGCCGCATTGAACGCACTTCCGACACGGTGCTCTCCTGGGGCGGATATCAGATCGGCCTTTATGATAGCGCGAATACGATATGGAAGTTGGTCAAGCCCGCGGCCACACCGACCCTTGCGAATGACGCTCTTGACCTCGATAGCAATGCCATAGTCTCGAACTTCAATTATGACGTGTTCGCGGAGTATGTGGACGCCACGAGCCTCACTCTGGTTGTGAAGAAGTGGACCAACAATACTACTCGGGCCGTGACTCCTGCATCCTGGCAGGGCGTCCTCTGCTACGACAATACGACGGACGATGGCAAGAAACGCCGATTCCTCGGGACGGTGAGGCTACGGAATGACGCGGGGACGGCGAAGTTTACGGATACGGTGACGCAACGGTTCGTTTGGAACTATTACAACCCCAAGCTGATAACGGCTCAAATTGCTATTTCTGCATCATCGTGGACCTACAATTCTGCGGTCTGGCGGAAGGTGAATAACGGCGATACTTCCCTCATTGAGATGCTGAACGGACAAGTCACAGAAACCTATTTCGAGGGCAACGTGTGGGGCGCGGATTCCCGACCGAACAACACAAACGGGCAGCTTGGGATCGGGCTGGATTCCACGTCTGCGGTGTCTGGAATCACTGGCGGCGTGGGCTATAACACTTATGGCGAAGCACCCGCGGGAGCACGGCACCGGGCAGCCTTGGCCATTGGGTATCATTTCATTCATCTGCTCGAAAGATCCGACCAGAATTTGCAGGTATCGTACTGGTCCTACAGTCGTGGTTACAACCAGGCAATATATATGGGCTAATCCGGAGGCGAGATGACAATAGCATGGGCCGGAAGATGTAAAGATATAACGGATGACGTGCGGTTCTACCTTCAAGAGGAAAACTGGAAGGACACCATTTCGGATGAGTATATCCTCCGTCTCATAAACCGGTGCCTAATTGAAGAGATCGAATTTGACGGCACGGTCAGGGATGATACCACCATAAATCTTGTGCTGGACCAGGAGGCTTACGACTACCCCGCGGATTACGTCAGCCTGATTGCGGCATCCTGGGCGGAAGATAACCTACCCATAACCTGTTTTTCAGACCAACGTCAATTCGAGTCGGCCAAGTATTACCTTGAAACTGGCGACCGCACATACCTGATTCTGCTCCGGCCTGCGGATTTCCTTGTATGGCCCATACCGAGCGCCAGTGCAGCCGCCGCGATAACCTGGGTCTACAACAAGCAGGTGTCGGCAGTGACGGGGTATTCGGATCTGAAAGCGACCATCACCTATTTCAATCGCACCCTGGCCAATACCGGCATTTTCAAAACTGCCGTGGCCGGAGCGGATGTCACAGTGGGCGCGGGTCAGACGAACGCCAATGTGGTGGTTGGGGCCATAGCTTCGATCAATGGAACCGGCTATGAGATCACGGCTATCGACGCAGTAGATCATAAGACAGTGACGCTTGACGGGGACCCCTCTTCCGGGACTGTTTCGGAGATTGTGAGCGATCGGAGTTCACCGCCGACGCTGCGAACATTCGACGCAGTGTACACCTTCTATTGCCTCAAAGAAATTTTCGCTCGGAAGGCCGGTAAGAAGGGATGGGATACCCTGGTTCAACTTTACACCGGGAAGTTTCATAAGGAACTGAACAAACTCCGCGGCAATAATCAGGTGGGCACAGTTGCAGGATGGTACAGGCTATGAATAACCGCAGATTTCACAGATTCATAATCGGCTGTTCAATCAGCGGAATCTGCGGATAGCATTTGAGGAATAATGGCGGACACTATCATAAAATTTAGCGACTTTTCAGGCGGATACATCAATTCCGGGGAGAGTCTGTTCGACTTCCCGACGAATGCTTTGACTGGCACATCGAAGAACCTCGAAGTCACGAACAAGGGCCTGAACACGCGGAAGGGTTTTGAGATCAGCGGCTATCTGTTCAGCAACCCGCCTGATCCTGATGATGATCTTGGTCCCATTATCGGATTGAAACAGGTGCGTTTCCAAACAGAGGATCGCAAATTCCTTTTGGCGGAAGGGATGTCCCGGGAAGTATGGGCAAGCACTTGGGGTCGGTCACTGTTCTCATTCGTGGGGGCGTTACCGACCGCAGGGTACTTCGATGAAGAACAGGTATTGGTCGCTCCGGATACAACAAACCCTTTGATCCTCATCAATTTGAAATTCGACAGTTCAGTGACCTTGGATGCTACCGGGAACTATACCGACATTACGACATGGGGAGTAAGCCCAGTCATTGACAACTCGGTCTTTTATGAAGGCACGGGTAGCATGAAGCCGGCCGGCCTCGGTGGACTGGTCATGGCGTACCATAGTGATTGGTGGTTAGGGCAGGGAGACCCTGATGTGAATTGGTCCGTCAGCGTTATTTTCAAATATGATAATTATAGTGTGGAGTTACTGCCGTGGAATGTGGAACAAACCGGCAATGCTAGTTCCTATTTCTCTTACGCTTTCAACCAGCCGACAAATAGGGTGACTTGGCAAGTTCACCTTAATGTTGGCGATGACCCGACTCCGATTATCTTACAGGGCACTGGTCTAAATATTTACCCACCGTTTGCACATAGCACTTGGCTGAAATATGAATTGGAGCGGGTTGATGGGGTTTATACCTTGTATCTTGGCCCCGCAGATACTTATGAGGCAGACAGAGTGACGTTATGGTCTCAGGCGTCAGCGCTGCCTTTATCGCCAGCCGAACAGGAAACCTCAAACTTTTGCAATGTTCAAGGAACCAATCACCTTTGGGTCGATGACTTCACGATCACAAGAGATGTCACGCTGCCCGCCAGACCCGCGATAGAAATACGCGAATGCTCCATCACCTCCCTGCTCGATGCTGCGATCATTGCCAGTGATTCAGCCGCGCCCGTAGTGTTCAGCGGCGCCAAGGCGGTTGACGCGTCCAATTGGCCGTACCCTCTCCATGTCCTCTTGTCTCTCGAAGGCGGGTCTTTTGACGATATCTCCGCGGATGTGTGCGACCCCGATCCCGACACTACCGCGGCAATCGGCGGCATCCGTCCGGAGGGCGGGATTCTCATTTGCACTCGTGACCCACTGAACTCCGCAATTTGGGTTGAGGTTGCCAGCCCGAATACCGGCGGCGTGTCCGTGCTTGAGAGCCACGTTCACATGCCGTTCTCCACCGCGGCGTACATCGATCGTGCAGACCTGAAAAGCACAATTACGAACTGGATTCTGGATACACCGGGGAACAAGACCGGGCATTTCGAGGACTCGCTCAGTAATCCTGTCACATTGGGTGCTGGTAATACCGCGCCGGATGTCGAAACCGGCCTTGTGGTTGTCGGCGCCAGTGCTTCTTCATTTATCCTTTCCATCACACCGGATGGTGAGGGCGCGGATGAAGTTACCATGGAGGATGCCCTGGCCTCGCAGGCGATCACCGGGATTTATGGAATACACTTGACTGATGCCGACGTGGTGACGGTTGCTCACGGTGAAGCTGACACCATGGCTGCGGTGTACAGTAAGACTCTGGCCGGTGGGCCGCAGCTCTCCGGGTATAGTCTCAGGATTATCCTTGCGGCCGCGGACATTACCGCAAGCGGCAACGGCTATATCCAGGTCACTTTCAGGAACACCTCCGGGTACACGGTCACAGTAAATAATGCGAGTTTCGGTGAACGTTCCGGGGCCACTGACGACACGGTGACGACTCCCGTGGAATTGCTCTTCGGCGGTGCCAGCGGCTTCATCCTGGCGCCCGCGGCTGAGATAACTTCCGATCGGACGGCATTCACGATTGATGAAACTTTCGGCCACTTGGCCATTGTGGATATTGCTTACACAACGCAGACGCAACAGTCGGGCGGCGGAACGCAGGAGGTTGATAATCCGGACTGGGCAATATGGGCCAATGAATACCAGGCTGCCCGAAATTTGGTAGGATCAACCGCGCCGCAGATAATGGAAAAACAGTGGACTCATCCACCACAGAATCCTTATGGCGGATATGGCTGGTATGACGTTCCAGTGACGAACCCGGCATATACCGCGGCGGTAGCAGCCAGAGACGCGAAACTGACCGCGCAGCCGGCCAAAAAGAAAACCGAGTTCGTCCCGGTCCAGGAAACCACATTCCCCATTGGCGGATTCGGGGAGGCCGCAGGTGTCGGGTACTACACGAAGGCCAATACGTCGTCATACGCAGATGCCACAGTTACCGGGTTCACTCTTGTTGCGGATAAGACTCTGGCAGTTTCAGCCATAACCACGAATACGAATCCCCCGGTCATTCCTGCGCCCGCGTATGTAGTCCTGACCACAGACACGAGCCACGGGTATGTCGGGCACGTCGAACACCTGACTTCGTTTGATTTTGATTACACGGCTCCTGCGGGCACGTCTCTGTTCGGTGCGGTGAGCTTCGACAAACGGGCAACATTCTGGATTTGGAAGGCTGCGGCCTGGTATGAGGTGGTCCGAGAAGACGCGGGGGCCTGGCAGTATCGGGACATCAATGGCGCATGGCAGAACGCATCCGTGGACGATCGCAAGCAAGCGCTTAAAGAAACATTTGCCGTGGCCATTAATCAGGTTGCGCCTGCGGCTTATGAGGCTCTTGTCCAGGCGGATATCGAGAGCACAAACGGCTTTGTGCCTCATGAGACGAGTTATGTGGACTGGGCCTTTTCCCTGGACGGGTCCGCGTCGGAAGTCTCGACACTGACCTCTGTGAAGGTTTTCTTCGAGGATCTTGGCACCACGGCAGTCACCGCGTGGAATGGGACCTCCTGGGATGAGGGATCGGGGTGGACGGACGGAACCGAAGTCGGCGGGGTGTGTTTTGCACAGACCGGCATAATTGATTACGATGGGGCCACACCCTTCGAGGCTGAATACCTCAATTACAATAATATCCCCGGCTTTTGGTACAAGATCAATGTCACCACAAGCGCGGACTGTGAAATCTCACAGATCCGGGTTCAGCCACCCACGCAGCTCTTGTCAAATATCGGGGACGGCCAGCCGGTTGCGCCTCTGGCCGTGCTCTTTAATGACGTGACCAATGCCAACATCACCGACTACACGATTACACTAACCGACAATATCTGGTCCACGGAAAGCGCCGCGGTTTTGGCAATGGACACTTCCGCAGAACTTTTCATCGGTATGGAGTTCGAGACATTCGGGGAAATTGAGATCATCCCGTTTGTGGGCAATGAGCTGGATGTGGATGTCAGGATGTTTTACTGGAACGGGCTCCAGTGGACTCCGATTGCCGCGGCCGACGGGACGGCGAACGCGGGCAAATGCCTGACGAAACGCGGCAAGATCACGTGGCCGATTCCGGATGATTGGCGGACCTGCGTGCCTCTGAGCATTGGAGCGCCACGTGCGCACTATGTGAAACTTATGGTGTCTGCTTCATTGTCCGCGACAACATCCCTGGCTGAGATTGCGATCTATCCGCAACCGCAGGCCCTCAAGAAATACGCATTTGCCGAAGCATTCAACGGGCGGCTCGCGCTTGGCAAGCGCAGCGATGCTCCGGACCAGGTGGACGTTTCGAGGCAGTATGCCGAGTATGGGTTCTGTGGCGCGGATTCATGGAAGGGGAAGGGGAACTCCATCGGCGGCATTACCGCAATGACGACATTCCAGGATCAACTATTCGTGAGCAAGGTGGACAGTTGGAACCAGCTCACCGGGATCGATCCGACAAATTTCAGTCTACAATCCATCGAGGCGGCACGTTACACGCCGATCAATTCCGAGGTCATCATCAAAGCCAAGGCGGACTTTGGAAATGGATTGCAGGATGCCTCGTACTTCCTGAATCGCCATGGCGCATTTGCTCAGGCTGGGTTGCACCTACAACAGGTTTGGAATACGGCTCGGTCCATGGGATTTTCAAAGTCCGTATCCTGGTGGGATGAGGAGGGGCCTTATCCCAGACTTGATCTTGACAATTTGGGATGGGCTTGCGGAGCCTATTATCCTCCCAAGAATTGGCTGTGTTGGGCTGTCCCGTTCATGGAGGATGGCAACACGGTCTTTGCGGGTAACACTCACCTGATCGTGCTGGACTTGAACAACATGGTTTGGCTGCCCCCAATGGCGTTCGAGGAATTGATTACCGGCACAAGCACCCCGTTCACGATATGGAGCCTTGCGCTCTGCTACCACGATACCGGGAGTGTCGGACTGTACGCGGGGACGGATGGCGGCCGCATGGTGCAGTTGCTCTCCGGGGTTACGGACGGGACCGGCAATGACGCGAACGACATTGAATGGATTGCCGAGACCGGGTGGTTTGGCGATGAACAATGGACATCTAAATTGACCGCGTTGAAGGTCTACGGGTCACAACAAACAGGCGGCACAATAACTGTGGAACTATTCACGGATGGGAATCAGACCGCGATAGTGTTCGATCAGACCTTCACGATAAGCACCCTGGCCGGTTTGTCCGGTAAGGACTTTGCAGATTATTTCATTGGTCGAGACAAAAAAGCGAACTTTTTCAAGCTCCGATTCACCGGCACGGGATGGGTGAAGGATCTCCGGTGGAGTGTCGGGCTCGATGCGGATGAAGACAGAATGAGTTAAAGGGGACATTGAATTGAATCCTTACGAGAAGGCATACGGACAGGATGTGTTGGGACCTGATTCGTGGAGAGGCATCAATGAATATCTAGGATCATCCGAACCCTCCTATTATGGGCCAAACCGCCCGTTGTGGGATCAGAACGACGAGGCGGGGTTTATGGATTGGTGGAAAAAAATCACTGCAAAAATGGGATGGGGCAATTCCTTACCCGATGAACTAGGGCAAGATTACGATTATCGAGCAGCCTATCAACGAGGATACCAACCGGGGAGCGATGCCCATTGGCCCTCAGATTTGAAATATTTGACACATGGCAGGCGTTTTATCAATGGCTATGACACAGCCACGGGCGGATTAGCGCCGCTGGTGTTTCCAGGAATTTGGGAGAAATAAGGAGAACACAATGGCTCTCAGTTATACAGCGCCAACAGCTTATGGTGGCACCGCAGGGGGTGGCGGCGGGGCTCAACGGTCCGACTTTTTCAAAACGAACACCTACGAGGATGCGTACAAGGACTTTGTGCCCTATGCTCAAGGGTACGCAACGAAGTTCCTTGACCGTTCCTTGAGCAAAGATCCCTTTGGCGCCGGCGGTCAATTCACGACACCGGGCGGGTTTTCGTCTCAGTTCGGCTTCTCGTCATTGAATCCCAACGATCCTCGTATCCCTAAATTCCAGGCCAACCTTATGGGCGCCCAGAGGAATGCCGTGAATGAAAACGCGTCCCGCATGGCCAATGCCGGGATTGCAGGTAGCAGGTCCGGTATGGGCATCCGAGGGGTCCCGGACATGAGGTCTGCGGCCTTGCGGTCGGGTAATGAGGTTGTGGCGGGCAATGCGGGGAATGCTTACAGCCAGGCCGTGGACTGGACCCGTGACGCTGCGGGTCTCGACAATGCCGCGGCTCAGGCAATGGCTCAACTGTATGGCCAGATGTATTCGACGGATGTCGACGCGGGTGGCAATTTTATGAACATGGTGCTCCAGGCGCTTACGAGCAAGGATGCTTCAAAAATGCAATGGGCTCAAATGATGGCGGACGCGTACGGGCTGGATGTGAGCGATGCCAATCGACTTCGTGAAGGTCAACGCAGTTGGGACTGGGCCGCTGCGGACAGGCAGAAGCAACAGACCGCGGAACAAGAAGCGAGAAATGCACAATTCAACAATGACAGTATGCTCCGGCAGCTTTCTGTTGCTGGAGGAGCATACAACAAAGCTGCTCCTGGTGTGAATACCGGTCTTGATAATTATGTCCGACTCGCGGGACTTTCACCATATTGGATGGCTGGCAATAAACCATCTACTGATAAAAGATCAATGTTAGGTCAGAATAGTTCGCTGTCGACATCATTGCCGTACGCCTAGTTAATTAGGAGGCAACATGGGCCGACAATTCGATTATCAGGACCCGAATTGGGATTACTAGGAGGCAAGTCAATGGCATGGCAAGACATACTAAGTGATCTGGCCCCAACTCCGAGTGGTGAGTGGAGTACCAACGACGCCGGCGACCCTGCGAGGACCCAAGGCTACCACCAGGAATTAAAAGGTATGTGGGATAAATTGAATTGGCGAGACTGGCGAGAACCCTTGGGCGCGTTGGCGGGACACACGCCATTAGGCCCTGCGGTGAGCATGATGCAGGGTGATACGAGCTGGGGGGATCTGCTGCGAACGCTCGCGCCGTCTGGTATACCGCAAGGCTTCGGGGAAGGCTCTTTGTCTGAGGATCTGCCTGTCATGCAGGACTGGGCGAATAGTCTCGGAATGATGGGTGGCGCGTGGAAAAAGCCTTCTGGCATAGGCAACCTTGACTGGCAACGGGGAGTGGCCAAACTCAAAAGTGTTTTGCAAGAGATGGGTGGTGAATCCGCAATGATGCGTGGGGCATCGGAAATGCCGACTGTGGGGAATGGGGTGATGCTCAATTCACGCGCAGGCGGGTGGAAGGATCTAGCAAGAGACAATGCGGCCAATGCCGGGCGTCCAATTCAAAAGGACTTGCCTACCATGTGGGAAGCCATAGCCGAACGGGCAGGGAATCGTTCCGCGGGGCGATCAACGGGAGGCACTCCCGAACCTGGCATGATGGATGCTATGGGCGATGCTGCATATTGGAAACGAGTCGGGGGTCAGCCGAAGATGGCAGAGCCACCTTCCGGGATCGAGCACGGATTCGAATTCGGCCAGGCAAAACCTACGCCAGCAGCATCAATGCAAGAACCTATCCGGTTGAGGGATATGGAGTTGGTTAACCCGGACATGGGCCTTGCAATGTCAGACGCTCCCACAACCTCCATTTGGAAGCAGCCGATAGGTGAATTGATTTACGAATTGCTGAATGCCGGGCTGAACAGGGCGGGTGTGTCATCAATCCCGAATCCGTTGAAGAAGTTGTCGGATCTGCAAAAGCTCTTCGGTGCGGGGCTGGCCGGTGGAGCGACCGCGGGGGCAGCCTACGCTGAAACGCCGGATCTTTCGCTTTACCGACTGTTGGGCTTGCCGCGTATGGACCTGAGCAAACAATACGAGCAAGCGCGTGAACCGGATTATGTGACACAAATCAACAGGCTGGCCAACAGCGAGTATGGTCCGCTCGGAAGAGGACGACCGGATAACCAAAGGCAGGAAATGGCCAACAAGCGGGAAGAGGAACGGCTGCGGCAGGAAGCCTTACAGGTCATTGCCAATTTCCGCCCGCGTTAATAGGAGGCTTTCATGGCCTGGAATAATTACCGTTTATATACTGATGAGGAGCTGGGAGACTACGCAAACCCCTATCCAGCGCTCGATCTTGACGATATGGGGTCGTACAAGAACCCCATTCAAACCATTCAGCAGCTCGCGGGTTTCCAGGATTCGTATGATGATGCGGCGAGTGTCTACGCGGACATGGTCCGGCAGCAACGCACCCCACGTGGTTGGAGTGGCGTCAATCAACAATTCCAAGCGCCTCCATTATCAAACCCGGCACAGTACCAGCCGAATCCGTGGGAAATGGCCCGCTTCAGGACGTTGTTCGAGAATATGCAGAAGCGGCGGGACCAGGATGAAAATGCGCGGCTCATGGCTCGGGATGTGGCTGAACGTAAAAGCTGGGAGATCCCCAAGGGCCAACCGGGTTATCGACAGGGACCGACAAGTGTAAGTGGCGGCTTCCCAGGGGTGTCTTATGGAGCATTCAGGCATCGGGTAAACCCTGAGACCGGCCTTCCTGAAGAGGTTCAGGACAGGTTTGACAGACCATTTGGGAAGCCTAGTCCATCCTATAATTACATTGAACAAGGCCCCGAAGGCCCGGAACTTTTCATGAGTGACGACACCATTGAGCCTTCCTACCGCACGGCTTCCGTTGCTAATCCGCGCCTCTTGCAACTTACCGGCCCGAATGCCGAGAAGTTCGAGACTCCCCGTTCCTGGCTCCCAAGACCGTTCAGTGGTGGGGTTATGGACCCCAAAGCGCAGGCTCAGGCCGATGCCGAACGCCGCGCAATGGAAGGGGCTCTTAATAAGGAAATCGTGGGCAGGCGAGACCTTATCCATAATAAGACCAGTGAGTATGGTGAGCCGGCC
>Ga0208958_1001828_pt1 | contig 19758 bp, 15 predicted proteins | sample RifOxyB1_FD_184032 | JGI IMG/M metagenome (GOLD analysis project Ga0208958, IMG submission 184032) | Soil microbial communities from Rifle, Colorado - Rifle Oxygen_injection B1 (SPAdes) | ecosystem: Environmental > Terrestrial > Deep subsurface > Rock core/Sediment | place: Rifle, Colorado... | reverse complement strand
TCGACGTGAGCCGTTTTGGTCCCATATCTTTCAGACATCACCAGCTTTGAGCGATTCAATAACTCTTCCATCTCCTCGCGATTAAAGCCGTATACCGAGATATCCCCAAAATCCCCGTAATTAAGGTGATCTACACCAAAATCATCCAGATTCAAACCTGAACGAGACACCAAAAACAAGGGGTTTTTGGCACTTGCTTTAAGGGAAAATGGCCGGTCAGCCGGCATTCCCAGAGGTCTAGGTTTCCTAAACATCAGAATCTCCTTTCTTTTTCCTGCTTTTCAATTTGCGCCCCACACTTACCAAGTGGAGTTCCGACGTTACTCTATATATTTATTTGAAAAAGTCAATAGCTAATTATTCTGTACTCCTTGCAAACAAAGGTTTATCGGGAGTTTTGTTCTGTTTGATGAGTTCTTTTATTTTGGCTGAGGTTTCTGGTAGTATTGGATTTAACATTCTTGCCACTGAATACAGTTTAACAACCAAATCTGAAATCATTTTTTGGCCTTTTTCTTTATCAGTCTTTACTACTTTGAATGGTTGATTTTCTTGAATATATTTATCCATGTCTCCAATTTCTTTCCAAATAAAATCGCAAGCCTTATTTATTTCAAATTTTTCCAAAAATTCAAAAAATTCTTTTGGTATTTCTGTTTCTTCCAATTTTTCAATTTTTTCTTCTTTCAGTCTTTCAATATTACTTTCTGCCATTTTCATTATACGTGAAGTCAAATTTCCCAAACCATTGGCCAAATTAGCATTGTAAACTTCCTTAAATGACTCTTCTGTCAAATCCCCATCTTCAAATGGTGATATGTGTCGTGCCAGATAGTAACGCACGGCATCTCCGCCGTATTCAGAAATAAGTTCCAATGGGTCAATTGTGTTGCCAAGTGATTTTGACATTTTTTTACCACCGGAAGTTATAAATCCATGAACTAAAAGTTTTTGCGGTAGTGGCAAACCGGCCGAGAGGAGCATCCCCGGCCAAATAGCTGCATGAAAACGCAAAATATCTTTACCGATAACTTGAACATTTGCCGGCCAAAACTTTTTATACAAATCATCATCTCTTCCAAACCCAAGAGCGCTTATGTAGTTTGTCAGGGCATCTCCCCAAACATATATTCTCTGCGATTGATCTTCTGGGACCGGAATGCCGACCGACATTTTACTGACTGGCCGAGAAAAACTTATATCTTCAAGCCCCCTTTCAAGTAAAGCCAAAATTTCATTTTTTCTGCTCTCCGGAATCACTTTTAGTTCGTCGCTTTTTATTTTTTCCTTTATTTGTTCGGTATATTTTGAGAGTTTAAAAAAGTAATTTTCTTCTTTCAAAAGTTGCGGCTTCTCATTATGGTCGGGGCACTTGCCGTCAATTAGATCTTTACCGGTAATAAAAGCTTCATGGCCGATACAATACAGTCCTTCATAAGATCTTTTTTCTATATCTCCGGCCTTAACTAAACGTTTCCATATTTCTATTACTCCCGGCCAATGCCTTTTCTCGTCAGATGTTCTTATAAACTGATTGTTGGTAATTTCTAATTTGGCAAATAAATCTCCGAAGTTTTCAACAATATCATTCAAATATTTTTCAGTGCTTTCCCCCGCTTCCTTGGCGGCCCTGACAACTTTCTCGGTATTTTCATCAGCTCCGGTTAAAAAATAGACCTCCTCTCCTTGGAGCCTTTTGGAACGCGCCAAAATATCACAAATAATTGTTGTGTAAGCGTGTCCCATATGCAATTTGGCATTGGGGTAATATATAGGAGTAGTTATGTAAAATGTTTTAGACACAAAAAAAGAATACTATTTTGGAGTGGCATTTTGCAAGCGCTCGGCCTCGGCAATTTTGTTTTTTTCCACATCATTCAGAAATTCTATAAGCATGGTGGCGACCGGCACCGATATTAAAAGACCGACGAAACCAGCCAACTTGTAACCGATAATAAGAGCTAATATAGAAACAAGCGGGGGCACTCCCACAATCTTGCGCACCACCAGCGGATAAATAAGTTGATTTTCAAATTGGTGAACAATGATATAAAGACCTACCACGAGCAAAGCGGAAGTCATACCACCCGTAACCAGAGACAGGGTGACGGCCGGAATAGCCGCGAGTATCGGACCAAAAAGAGGAATTATTTCAAACAGACCGGCGATAACAGCCAGGAGCAGAGCGTTTTCAACCCTAAGCAGAGTCAGTCCCAAAAACACAAGCATGGCGATGATGATGGCCAACACTATTTGCCCCTGCATCCAAAGACCTATTTTGTGTTGAGATCTTTTCCATAAACTTAATACATACTTTTCATTTTTGGCCGGAGTAACAATCCGCAAAAAACTGGAAACCCCGTCTGATTCAACCGATAAGTAGAATGATAAAACTATTACCAACAAGAAACTTAAGATACCACCAAAAGCAGTACTTGCTGTAGAGAAAAATCCTTCTGAAAAACTTGATACCGTTGTGTTAATCTGTTCAACGATTTGAGACAGAGAAAATGTTTTGGAAAATCCTTGTACGGCCGAGTTTGAAGACAAAAGTTCGTTGTTTTGGAGAGGATTCCAAACCTGAAGTTCACCCAAATATCCGGGCAAAGTCGAAAGAAATGTCGCTGATTGATTCAGAAGCGGCAAAAAAAGAAAATAGAACACCACGACCAATACCACAACGGCCACGAAATACATAAAAAGAACGGCTAAAATCCTCGGCACTCCCCTACGCAAAAACCACTGGGTACCCGGTTCAACAGAGGAAGCGATAATAATAGCCAAGAGCACCACCAGAGCCACGTCCCTTAAGTAATAAAATAAAACAAAAGCCAAGGCAATGAGCAGGGTTTTTATAATTGTCCCCGCACTTATTTGAATCATTTTGTCACCGGTTTTGTTCGCCATATATTAATAAGTATAAAGTATTATGTATTAAGTATAAAGGGAAAAATCATTAGACAAATTTTTCTTTTAAAAAAGCGACTATATCTTTTTCCGGAATCCTTTCTTGCTTACCGGTGTCGCGGTCACGGACTGTCACACCTTCCCCTTTTTCAAGAGTATCAAAATCAACCGTCACACACATTGGTGTGCCGATTTCATCCTGTCTTCTGTATCTTTTTCCTATATTACCGTTGTCATCAAATTCAACCGCTCCAAATTCTTTTTTAAGAATCTCGTAAATTTCTCTTGCCTTTTCCACCAATTGGGGTTTGTTTTTGAGCAGAGGGAACACAGCCACTTTCACAGGAGCCAGTTTGGGAGTCAATTTCAAATAAGTTCTCATCTCTCCCCCAAGTTCATCTTCGGTGTAACTTTCCAATAAGACTGCCAGAATGGTTCGATCAACACCAAGGGATGGTTCTATAACATGAGGAGTAAATCTTTCTTTTGTTTCTTCGTCATAAAAAGAGAGATCTGTATTAGACATGGTGGTGTGACTTCTTAAATCAAAATCAGTTCTGTACGCCAAACCGTACAATTCTTTTCTGCCAAAAGAATAATCAAATTCAATATCAATGGTACGTTTTGAATAGTGAGCCCTTTCTCCATCCGGCACTTCAAGTTCATGTATGTGCGATTTTTGAAGACCAATCGCTTGACACCAATTGAGCATAACTTCTCTCCACACACCAAAAGCTTTTTCCCATTCACCCGGCTTAACAAAATATTCAACTTCCATTTGTTCAAACTCTCTCGAACGAAACACAAAGTCGCGTGGAGCAATTTCGTTTCTGAAAGCCTTACCTATTTGTCCCAAACCAAAAGGCAATTTGGGGTGGACGGAATCTAAAATATTTTTAAAATTAACAAACATGCCACCAGCAGTTTCTGGCCTGAGATAAGAAACTGCAGATTCATCTTCTGTTGCTCCGATGTGAGTTTTAAACATCATATTAAACTGTCTTTCTTCACCGAGTTTGCCGCCACAATCCGGACATTTGTCTTTGGTTTCAATTTGATCGGCACGGAAGCGATGTCCACATTTTTTGCAATCTATGAGTGGATCAGAAAATCCCGAGACATGCCCGCTGGCTTCCCAAGCTTTAGGATTCATTATTATTGCAGCATCCATCCCATACATATCTTCTCTGTCTGTAACAAACATTTTCCACCAAAGATTTTTGACATTGTTTTTGAGAGCCACCCCATACGGCCCATAATCCCAGGTTCCAGCCAAACCTCCATAAATTTCGGAACCCTGAAATATAAACCCCCTTCTTTTGCAAAGGGAGACTATTTTTTCCATCTTGTTTTCTTCTTTTGCCATAATACTTAATACTTATACCATAATACTTCCCTATTCCACCACTTTGTCATCTCCTGTTTTAAATTCCGAGTCTCCGGAAAAACTGGTCGTCACCGCTCTCGCCTTCGTCTCTATTTTCAAACCGGTCACCTTGTCGGTACCGGACAGAGTAGCTTCACCGAGCAATACTGGATTTTGACCAACCTGACTTAAGCTTGGCAAAAATTCAAACTGAAAATAAATTTGTTTTGGGGAAGAACCGAAGCCGGTATTCGGCAATACAGAGCCCACATTCCAAACAACTTCATTGGTAACTTGGTTGAACGAGAAAATCTCATTCTGCGGACTTTTCAAATTAGTCCATTTAACATAAGAAGGCAGAGTGGCTCTGACTTCCACATTACTTAATTGATTAAACGAATTGCTTATTTCCCAAACAATGGTGTATGTAGTCGGAGTACCTGCCTTGGGAGGTATTGGTCCGGAATTTTCAAGATTGCCGAGAGACCTTGTCGTTTTTGACAAAAGAGAAACATCAGAGGCCAGGATAATTTTTCTGGTCTCTGTGGCAGTAACCTGTTCCACCGAACCGGATTCCAAAATCCTTTCGCCTACAGACTTGATGGTTATATTTATCTCCGGCCTCACGCCCTTAGCCACATTTGCATATAAAAGCGGTGACAAACCAAAAGAGAGCTCTTTTTCTGAACCCGGCCCCATATCATAAAATTCCGGTACAGATCTTTTGTCCCACAAAATAGTATTATTAGCCGACTGGAAAAAGCCCTGGTTTCCTGCCGAAACACCCAATGGACTAAAGGCGCCGCCGGTAAAAGAAACTTCGGTCGATACGTTAAACAACCTTGATGATAAATTATTTCTTAATATGAATCTGGTATTTACCTGACTGCCGCCCTGAGCCGCAAAATTCCCTTCTTCACCCCCAACAAAAACATCGAGACCTATAAATGGTTTTTTAATCAAAATCGATTCTGTTAATTGCGAAAATGGGATTGCAATCGTCCTCTCGTCATCAACACTTGCTGTGCCGGTATTTATTTTAAAAACTCTTTCTTCATTATCCTGACCGATAATGTTGCCGTTGATTGAAATGGTTTTCTTTTCTCCGGAATTAAGTTCGGAAAATCGCCAAATATTATTTCCGTAAGAGGCGCCAGGTGAAGCCGCTTTAAAAACAAACCCGAACGGATATTCCACACTAACCAAAAAGTTGCCCACTTTATCATTTGAATTTGAAGCCACTTCTATATTGAAAGAAATGTCCTGTCCCGAATTAACCTCCTTTGGATAGGTGGGGGTAATTATAACAGGGGCCGAACTGATAATTATTTCATGTACTTTTTCTTTATAAAATAGAGCGCTTGAATTTTCCACTCTGTATTCCAGAGAAATTTTCAATTGTTTTAAACCGCCTTTCTCTCCGAAGAAAGCTACTTTGATATTTTGGTTAAAATTTTCTCCGGATTTTATTTTGTCCAATGTGTATCTTTCTTGGGTAAGCTCTTTGGTGAGGTCTGCGGCCGATCTTGAGCCAGTCGGATACTCCACCAACAAAGAAGCCGAGTTAAGGTCCACGTTATTATTATTTATGATATTTATATCCAAAGAAACTTCTTGACCGCTACCAACCGAAAGCGGACCCACCACTTTTATATCCACGTTCCTGGTCGAAATTGAGTTTATCCCGCCCAGGAAAACAAAAGCGGCTACTCCCGCGGCAACAACAAAAAATATTACAGATAAAACAAAAATCTTTTTTACAAAATTATGTTTTTTGTGTGTCATGTTGGCGACTTTAGCCGCTAATTCATCGAAACTGCTAGTTTTGGTGTCTTGCCAATTCTCTTTCACTCCCCCCTCTTCTATTATTTCATCTTCTTTGTTGATTGAAGAATTTAAATCTGATCTGCCTTTATCAATAATATTTGGAGCGTTCCTTGAATACAACTTTCTTTCAAGCCGATTCAATTTTTCTTTTTTTTCATCACCATACTGCATTGCTCCCAATTATACCACGATAAAAATTAAGTGGCTTTGAGAGACTCGTTTATAAGCTCTATCATTTTTGATCGTCTGGGAGCAATCATTTCCAAATCCTTTATGTCTATTTCGGCCGAAGACATGGGTATCAAAAGTTCAGGGTCGTGCCTCATATAGCCGAGGGAGTGTAGTATACGCATCAGGGTCAGGCATTCAGCCAAAGTAATATCTTGTTCCTTGGCTTTTATTAAAAAATTAAGGAAATTTGAAACTATGCTGAAAAGACCAGACTCCACTGATAGCTTTGTCGAGGCAAGGGGGGTGTGAGCCTCTTCGGAAACCAATTTTTTAATTAAATTAAAAATATTGCCGGCAATTTTTATTTTGGCCGGAGAGCTCCTGAGCATCTCGTAGAAATTTTTATGAGCTCTGGCACTGACCATCCGCCAACCACCCTTGCCGTGCACCAGAGAGAACTCGCCAAAGCAAAAATCCTGTGAGCTGCCCCGCATTTTTGAAGAGTTGCTTCTACTCCCCTGCACTCGGGCACTAACCAAACCAAAATTTTCCGTAAAAATATTTACTCTCCTACTGCTGTCTCCCTCAATTTTGCTTCCTATGATTATGCCCCTGGTATGATGTTTGCGATACATAATATTAAATTCAAAATTTAAAAATCAAAATGCAAAATTAAAGAACACCCAATTAAGACAAGCTGATTTTGAAAACAAGATTTTCAATTTTTAATTCTTCGTCGTCATTTTCAATAAATGTAATTTTGCTTATATTTGTCGGTTTTTTAATCTCTTCGGAAACGGAGTCCAAAAACTCTTTCCCTTTGTCATCCGTTTCAACCAGAAGTTCCACTGTGTCGGACGGCACCAGATTTTTATTTTTACGAAGTTCTTGAACCGCCCTTATGAAACCTCTGGTATTCCCCTCTTTTTGCAACTCTTCCGTAATTTCAGTGTCCAGTTCCACCTCTTCTACCAATTTTCCGTTAAATTTGATTTCTTTTACATTTACTTCGTCTTTGATAAGTTGCAAATACTCCTCTTTATTTCTGATTTCGGATTTCGAATTTCGAATTTCGAGCTTTGACAGAGGTTGTCTCACTTTTATATCAGCCGTCATTCTTTTTTCCAGCGCCAAAGAAACTATTTTTCTTGTCTCTTCCATGCTCTTTATAATTTCTTCGTCCACTTTTCCTCCTTTTGGCCAGTGGCAAAGATGCACGCTTTCCGGATCTTCTTCTTCCTTTAATTTCAAATAAATATTTTCTGCAAAAAACGGGGTAAAAGGCGCCATATATTTTGCCAGTTCCAAAAGAACAAATCTGGTTGTGGCTAACGCATTTTCTCTGTCTTTCGGGTCTTCCGATTTGAATCTGTCTCGAGAACGGCGAATATACCATGTGGAAAAATCATTAATAAAATCTCTTATTGATCTCGCCGCCTCAAAAACTTTAAAAGTGTCCAGAGATTGACCACCCCCTGTTGTCAGAAAATTAAGGCGAGAAATTATCCATTTATCCAAAATGTGTTTGCTTTTGTTGTGAGGTTTTATATTTTCTTCTTTATACAATTCATAAAATGAAATAATGTTTGAGGCCATGTTAAAGACTTTCTTTACGACCTCATCAACAGTTTTTTCATCAAAATTTTTCGAATCTCCCGGCTGATTTACCGTGTACATCCACAAACGTAAAGCATCTGCCCCGTATTTTGAAATCTCCTGCCATGGGTCTACGATGTTGCCAAGAGATTTGGACATTTTTTTGCCTTTACTATCCAGAATGTGTCCCAAACAAATAACATTTTTAAAAGCTTTACCTTTCCCCATAAGAACACCTGTGGCATGCAATGTATAAAACCATCCTCTTGTTTGGTCAACGGCCTCGGATATAAAATCAGCCGGATATTGCATTTCCTTTTCCGGGTTTAATCCGTCCTGAGCAAAAGGCATTCCACCCGAATCAAACCAAACATCCATTACTTCTTTTACTCTTTTTAATTCGTTTTCTTTTTCATCAACCAGTTTTATTTCATCTACAAAAGGTTTGTGTAAATCAAGTTCATAATTTTCGTTGTGTGGAAGTGATACGAAGTCCAGTTCCCTAAATTCGCTGTTATCCAAAAAGGACTCTCCCATGCCACTGAGCTCGACACAACCTTTAATATTCAAACCTCCGGCAACAGAAAATAAGAGCCAGGCCGGACTTTCGTGGGTAACAATCAAAATATTTTTACCGGAAAACTTATTTTCCAAATCATATATAAATTCTCCGGCTTTAACTCTGGAATCATTATAATTTTCGCCGTTAGGCAAAGGCTTCACGAAAGCTTCCTCGAGAGACGAATAATATTCGTGGTATTTTGCCACGGGCCCCAAATCGAAATCGCCATAATTGTGCTCGCCTATTCTTTTATCGTATTGTATTTCTTTTTTATCCAAATCGAGAGTTTCTGCCACTAATTCCGCAGTTTCTTTTGTTCTGACAAAGGGAGAAGCGATGATTATATCGATTTTTTCTTTGTTTAATTTATCGGCTGACTTTTTTACATCCGAAACCCCTTTTTCCGTGAGGTGGTGAGGGTGTTCCTCTTTGGAACTCAAAATTTGTTTTACATTATTTTCCGCTTCACCGTGGCGCATTACGAAATATTTATTGCCTGATTTTTTTGTAAGTTTTTTCAGTCCATTAATACTGCCGATTATAAAATTTTTTCCTTCTTCATTTTGCCAAATAGGAAGAGGTGTTCCCCAATATCTCTCACGGGAAATAGCCCAATCTTTTATCTCCCGGAGCCATTCTCCAAAACGACCCTCTTTTATATGAGTTGGCACCCAATTTATACCTTCGTTTTCTTTTACAAGTTCGTCCCGCAAAACAGACATTTTTACATACCAAGAATCCCGAGCATAATAAATAAGAGGAGTATGGCAGCGCCAACAAAACGGGTATGAGTGTTTATAAGGTTCGTCACTAAAATAAAATCCTTTTTTTTTCAAATCATTTATTATTTCTATCGCCAACGTCGGCCTGCCATTTTCGTCCTGTTCTTTTACAAATCGGCTCGACATAAAATCCATTCCATCTTTAAATGTGCCGTCATCGTTTACCAGATGGACCTTGGGTAACCCTATTTCGTTGCCGAGAACAAAGTCATCCTGTCCATACATAACAGCGGTATGAACGATACCGGTTCCGTCCTCGGTAGTCACGAAATCGGCATTATAAACCTTGAAAGCCTTCGACATTTTTTCTTTTTCCGAAGCCGAAGCAAATTTTTCCGCATATGAATAAAGAGGTTCGTATTCCAAACCAACGAGATCTTTTCCTTTCATTTCCTGAGTAATTTCGTAATTTTCGGTTATTGTAGACAGACGAGATTTTGCCAAAATAAAAAATTCTTCTCCGATTTTTATTTTTACATAATCAATATTTTTACCGACCGCAAGCGCTACATTTCCCGGCAATGTCCAGGGTGTCGTCGTCCAAGCGAGGAGACAAGTATTTTTTTGTCCGAGAATTTTGAATTTTATGGTTACGGAAAGATCTTTTACATCTTCATATCCTTGAGCCAGTTCGTGACTGGAAAGACCAGTCCCGCAACGCGGACACCACGGTACTACTTTATAATCTTTATACAAAAGTTTTTTTTCTTCAATTTTTTTAAGAATATTCCAAACCGCTTCTATATAATAATTTTCATAGGTAATATACGGTTTTTCCTGATCAATCCAAAAACCTATTCTGTCTGTAAATTTTTCCCAAATATCCAAATATTCCCAAACACTTTCTTTACATTTCTTGTTAAATTTTTCTATACCATATTCTTCTATTTCTTTTTTTGATTTCAAACCAAGCTGTTTTTCCACCTGAAGTTCAACCGGCAAACCATGAGTATCCCATCCTCCTTTACGACGCACATGATATCCCCGCATAGTTTTGTATCTTGGAATTACATCTTTAAAAGCTCTGGCTTCCATGTGGTGAATACCGGGTTTACCGTTAGCGGTCGGAGGTCCCTCATAAAAAACAAATTCTCCTTCCGGAGAAGGTTTTTTCAGTGATTTTTGGAAAATTTTGTTTTCCTGCCAAAATTTGAGTATTTCCTCTTCCCTTTCGGCAATCTTTGATTTGAGATTCTTATTTTCTTCCGCCATGGGCTTATATTAGCAGTTTTAAGCCTTTTTTAAAAGATTTTGAGCATTCTCGAATTCCGGAGGTAAAGATGATTCTATTTTGATATGAGAGCCATTTGGCAATTGCAAACTCACAGAAAGAGCATGCAGAGCTAAGTGATTAAAGCCTAAACATTTTTCAGGTGTGCATTCTTTGTTGGAAGAATAAAGTTTGTCGCAAACTACCGGGTGAGAAATTGATTTTAGGTGAACCCTAATCTGATGAGTCCTGCCGGTTTTAGGTTTAACTTCCAGATAGGCAAAATCTTTATTTTGAGCCAAAACTTTATATTCCGTCACTGCTTCCCTTAACTCCCCTTTGGCGCCATGCTCAGCTGACCATTTTCTGAAATCGCCCGCACTCTTGCCTATGGGTTTTTCTATTGTGCCTGTCATTTTTTCGGCCAAAAATTTTCCCCAAACAACCGCGTTATAAATTTTTTGCACTTTCCTGTTTTGAAACTGTTCTTTCAAAAAAGCGTGAGCTTCTTTGGTTTTGGCCACAATAATTACCCCGCTTGTATCTTTATCGAGCCGGTGAACAATGCCCGGTCTTTTTATAACCTCACCACTTTGAAGTGTTTGCTCTTCCCCAACTTCTTTCAAATCAGGGTAATTTTGGTTTATCCAGTCCACCAAAGTTAGCTCTTTGCTTCTGCCGTCAGTGTGCACCATAAGGCCGGAAGGCTTATTTAAAGCCAAAACATAGTCGTCTTCGTATATAATTTTGGTGTCCATACTTATACTATGCCATAAAAATGTGCTATGGTATATTGCAGGTCTTAATTATCAGATTTGCGCGATTAGCTCAGTTGGTAGAGCAACCCGTTTACACCGGGAAGGTCGCAGGTTCGAGTCCTGCATCGCGCACAACACAGGAATTTTTTGCTCCAAATCAACTTTTTCTCCTTGATTTGCAACGGATTCAACAGGTTCTAACTTCTCCAATTCTTGCTCCGCTATTTCTTTCTTGTCAGAAATTGATTTGAAGTATTTATGTATATTTAGCAACACTTTTTGGTTATTAAGCAGGTGGTCTGAACCAAGGCAAGTAAAGATGGCTCTTTTCGTATCCAAGTTTCCGTTAGTGAACCACATACGAGCATAGCAAGCAAAATTGAAAGTCCTTTCGGTTAATTCAACCCAACCTCTCGTTTCCTCTCCTTGTTTCTTTATATCTTCTTCAAGAGAGATTTGTTCCTTGATGAGAGGGTGTTTAGTTAGCTGATATTCGTCTGGCGACAGAAGCAAGCGGTTTTCATTTTCGGGGGAAGTAAAGAGAAGTGCCAGATTTGTTATTTGGGTAGTAATTTGCGACAGACGCTTTTGTTTATTTTCCAAAACTTGATGAAGTGTTTGAGCTTCTTCTTTACGAATTTCGTGGAGATACTTAATTGCCCACATTTTGAATCTTTCTGAAATGGTAATCTTTGAAAGGATTTCGTCTACCAGTATATTAAAATCCTCTATTTCAACTGCTTTTTCAACACACTTGGGGTTTCTCTTTTTTCTGGTGCAACGAAGGTAGATGTAATGGTGGGTATTGCCATTTTTCTGCTTTTTATATTTCTCATCGCAAGTAATAGCACAACCACAAGGGCATTTCATAATGCTTGTGAAGGCAAATTTATGTGATTTTGGTCGTGGTCTACCTTTTCTTCCAAGATGAAACTGAATTAGGTCAAATTCTTCCTCAGTTATCATTGGTTCGTGATTGCCTTTTTTCCATTCCATTAAACCCGTTTCGGCATTTCTCCATAGATACCAACCATAATAAAAAGTATTGGACAGTATGGCGTATAAATGAGAGAGGATTAATTTTTGACTTGGCTTTCTCCTATTAACCACTGTTCGCAAACCCAATTCATCGTTGGCTATGTCCAATAATTGTGGAGCAGAATAAAGTCCTGTAACCATCTTTTTCAAAACTTGCTTCACGATTGAAAACCTCTCTGGGTCGCTATAAATATCCTGTTGACCTTTTAGTTTTGTCTTGCTGTTACAGTAGCCAAGAGGAACATTTCCAGAACGCCACCCCATATCCACTTTCTTATCAATTCCTCTTTTGACACCTTTCCCCAAATCACGAGTAAATTGGTCTGCCATACCAAAATCAACATAGGTAATAATCGCATTGTCGTCGGGGAGATATTCACGCTCGTTGGTAATAATATGTCTTATTTCTCCACGCTTTAGCATACCGATAATAACCCCTGCTTCTTCTGGATTACGAGCCAATCGGTCTAATTTCCAACAAATAATGCCTTGTGCTTTGCCAGATTTGATGAAAGCAATCATTTGGTCAAACTTTTGTCTTTGATACGGCAACTTGGCGGATTTTGCTTCCTCAAATTCGTCTACCACTGAGATACTCCTTCTTCTTTTTGTTTCGTCCGCCCACTCTTTTTGAGAGGGTAGGCTTAAAATTTGAGCGTCTCTATCCTCACGAGACTTTCGTCTGTAATTTATATATTTTATTTCAGTTGTATATTTCATATAAAAATCTTAAAGGGACGGTCTGGTAGCCCAGTTGCTTCTCCACGAGGGATTAACTTCTGGCAGACCGCCCCTTAAAAGGCGGAAGTTAATCCAATAAAAAACTCGTGGGCTATTTACAACTTGGGCTACATTCATAATTATAACTTAATTCCATATTTTTTAGCAAACCCCTTGTCCAGTTTTGCTGTCATCATAAACAAGCCGTGTCTGAATTTGTCATTTAACCTCAATAAACGCTTATATTTTCTGGTTTGTTTACCTCTGTAATAATATCTTTTAACGTCTTCCTCAGCTCTTTCTATATCTGGAATTGATACGCCATTCCATCTGACCCTTCCGCCCACCATTTGTTTAGCATAGGCAATGTTTCCACAATGTCGGCAACCAAACCATCTACCAATGTTATAAAGCACTCCTACCCGCCGTCCGCAATATTGCCCGTTTCTGTATAGGGGGCATATAAACCAGTATCTTTTACCGCCAAAGTTGCAGAGGGTTGTATCAAGTTCAATTCTATAGTCCATATCCTCTTTTTCGTTTGTTTGCTGATTTGTGTTTGTATATTTCAAGTTTATGTAGGCTCTTTCTTCTGAAGTGCCCTCATCTTCTTTTTTTACGGAAAAACTTATACTGCTTTTGTTTTCACTCAATCTATAACTCCAAGTGATACCGCCAGACCGACAACTAAAATCTTTGTGCAAGTATCCGTTCTTCTTTAGCCAGAAGATACTTAATGCATTAGATTGTTCTGCTACTTGCTTTGACATAATTTTAATTTTGAATCAATCCGCCGAAATCATTAGAGATTCTTAGCTGTTATTTTGCCAAACGAACCCATTTCTTTTCGCTTGCAACCTTTCCAACTCGCTGACCGCTTTGTATAGCCTATTTTCTGCTCTAATTTCATACCTCAGATAGACATCGGATAATTTCTCAATCTCATAATCGCAAATACGAGGCAAATATCCTTCGTTTTCCACGGTATATTCTGGAGGAAATTCATTCTTGAAAGTAATCCTCCTTGGATTGAGTTTTGATTTCATAAACTCATTCTCGGCTTTAGCCACACGATACAACCTAAGGTAGCAAATGCCTATGCGGTCTACGAGCATTTCCTCTAAAGTTCCAACGGGGCTGAAGTGCTCATTAAGGCGTTCCTCAATGTCGCCATAGAAATCTTGCTCGTAATCAGAAACAATTTCCTTCAAAATGCCGTGTTTGACGGCGTTGTATTTGCTAACCTCTTTGCCTTCCTCGGTTTTTACTCCCCCAAGTTTGGCATTTTGTTGGTTTGCCTCAATTTGTTTTTGTGATGTTTCAGCCATAGTTATTTAGTTTAATATCTACTAAAAATTTTCAAACTCTTTGTCTATTTCACTCATTTTCGCTCCATTATCCAATTCGCCATTTAGTTCTTTATTTTCAATCTTTTCTTCTTGTTTTTCTTGTTCCCCATATATAGCGGGGACAAGAGAACAAGAATACAAATAGGGGTCATTTCTTTTGCCCGCCCCGTGTCTGGTTATCTGTCCTTTCGCTACTAATTCACGAAGTGCTTTTCGTTTAAGACCTGTGCGACCTTCAACTTCAGCATCAATGTCGGGCTCGTTTACTGGTTCGCTAGTAGACTTCAAAAACTCTAAAATAGCTTCTGATACCTTCAGAATGTCATCTTCTTCCTTTGTTCCGCCCAGAGATGCTGTCTTTGTTTCTGTATCAAAGACTAAGATGGTTGCTTCCATATCAGTGCCGTATCTTTGCTGGGTTTCTATAGTTCGCTTGCCGTCAACCCGCTTCATAACAATAGCCGTATCTACAGAGCCGAATATGGCAGTTGAGCCAAGCGTTGTATCAGCACCGTCTCCACCACTTTTTCTGGCGTGGTGCACCCCCATAAGGTGAGCTGAATGAGTGCGAGCAAGTGCCAGTAGAGGGTCAAGAGCTGTAATAACCTTTGAATAGTCATTAACATCCGCGACACGGGCAAAACGGAATAGAGTGTCAACAATCACTAATACTGGTTTTTTACGCTCAATTTCGCTTTTAAGCCACTCATTAGCATCTTCTGGTATTGAACCTATGTAAACACCCAAATCTTCAGTTCCAGTAGCTCCCATTAGCTGAAAATGGCTCTTTACCTCACTTCTCTTTTCTTCAAGAGAAACGTAAAGCACAGCTCCTTTCATTGTCTGGCGACCCAAAAATGGCTCTCCTTGTGCCACTGATAATGCTATTTGCCTTGCCAGAGTAGATTTGCCCACTTTTGGCTTGGCAATAATCACGGAAAATCCTCCAGATGGTAATAAATCATCTACTACCCAGTTCACTTCTTCTTCCGCCTCGTTTAACAACTCATTGAGTGGCGTAAAACCAAACTTTGTTGGGATTGTTATGGCTGACACAATAGAAGATTGCACGGCTGAACTTCCACGAAGAACAAACAAGTCATTAAAATCTGATGGCGTTTTTCCATCAATATTTTCATTTGTCTCAAATGTCGGGAGAGCGAGTTTTGCTCCTATAAATTCGGCGGCTTCTCTAGCTTTTTGAGAGCCAACCGCTTCGGCATCCCCGCAAATAATGATTTCTGTCTTCGGATACTTATGTTTAACATCTTTTGCAACTGCTTTCAGATTATTGGAAGAAAAAGCGATAGCAGTGGCATAACCTGTTGCCTCAACGACGCTTGCGGCAGTAGCAAAACCCTCAGCAATACACAAAGTGTTATCTGGTTTTCCTATAACTGAATAACATCCAGCCACTTTGCTTCCTGTAAGAAATTTCTTATCACCGCTCTCATCAATAAATTGAAGTGATGATAAAGTTCCGTCTGAAAAATATAATGGTAGGACAAGACAACCATCGTAGAGACGGCTATTGTGGGGGAGGATTTTCTTTTTCATCAGATACGGGAAATCGTTGGTTGGAGCAGATGCTGACCCCCAGATTTGCATAGCATCAGCTAACTTTTTATATCTGTTTTTATTTCCGAAATCATCTCCAAAATATTTAGCAAGTTTGAGAAAGTTTCCACTCTCGCCACATTTGTGGCAGTAAAATTGTTTAGTTTCCTTGTTGATATATAGATGGGCTTCATTGCCTTTGCTATCATTATCACAAGAATTAAAAAGGCACTTTATAATGATTTCTTTTCCAGACTCACGGATTATTTCAATACCTTTGCCTATCAAATAATCCTTAATTGTAATTGTTTCTAATTCTTTCATAATTTTAGTGTTAAGATTTTTGTAATTTTTTCTTTTTGCCAATCGCTTTGAACCAACTTTTTCGCACGGGACGATAAATATGGTCAAAAATTGTTAGCAAACTAATTGCTTCTTTAACTGCCAAATCTTCGGGGAGGTCTTCGCCCAACTCCTCCTTCCAAATCTCCTTGAATTCTTTTATGGCAGTTTCCGAGAGCATTTTTATTCGCTGGAATACAACCAGTTCTTTAAGTTTTTAATGTTGTCCCACAATGAGCGTGATTTTTGTTCAAGGCGGTCAGACCAAAAATCATCCGCCACCTTTTCTATTCCTGCCTTACGGCTAAAAATAAACTTCACCTTATGTGGGTTTGCTCTATCCAAAGTTAGCAACGAAAAACCCGCCGTTATCAAAGCGGCGGCACAGCCCAAATCACTAACTGCCATTACTTCTTCTCCTTCAAGGGGTATATATTTAAATTCTCCTGAAGAATTTTTCTGTAATTTTTTATTCATTGTCTTGTAATTGTTAGTTATTAAAAACGACCTAATAAATTCGGCAAAACAAAAAAGCCATACTTAGTATGGGCTTCCTATAAATCTCCGTGAGAATTTCAGACTAAACTGGACTAAACTGGACTATTTTTCAAATCAGCTATTTTTAACTCCTTTAAAAGCTTCTTAATTTTTATCCCCCTATCTTCCAATTCTTTTGTCGTTATATTATCTCCAACATATAGGTATCCAGTTTTGCCTCTTTTTGAAAAGAAAGTCTTGAGTATCTCTCCTCTGAACCCAAGCTCATAGAGCACTTTCGTAAGGTTTTTAATTCCCAGCTCACTTCTTAAGCTTTCTGACAAGTTTGATTTTTTCACAAGTTCTTTGGGTTTTAATCTCATCTCTTCAAAAATTTCCATATTTTTACCTATTGCGTGCGGTCTGCTTAATAACCATTCATTAACCCATATTTCTCTATCATTGACCGAGACAATAAATTTTTCTGGAATTTGAGGTTCCTCCCCAACTGTTTTATCTGTTTGAGTCTCGGATTCAATTTTTGATGCTTCTGTAACTATGTGATTGTGTATTCGTCTGAGCCAAGGACGAACTCTCTTAACATCAAAAACATACAAATCTTTTCTTTGTCTGCCCTCCTCAATAGATACCCATTCTGCAACGGGGATGCTGTAATTTAGCATATTAATACTTATTTGAGACGAGTTGGTTTTTTTATATTCGTCAACCATAGATTGGTATATTTCCCGTCCCCTTTTTATGGTTTGAAGCATATCTCCAATTCTGCTCAGTATGCCCCAAAACTCAATTTCGCTTTTTCTCTTTAACTCCCGTCTATATTCTTCAAAATCCTCAACCTCTTGCGATTTAACATAGCGATTTACCAGATTTGGATTACCCTTATATAGTTCAATATATCTTAAAGCAAATTCTTTGTGCTCTGGAAGCTTGTAAAGAGCCGATATTGTGTCCTCCAATTCTATATGGAGTCCCGAAACAACTCCACCGTCGCCAGCCGTTCTTCCCGCAATCCAATCTTCGCATTCTTTTATATTTTTATTTACTGCTTCGTCTTCTATTTTGTTTTCAGATATATAATTTAGAACCTCTTTGTAAATTTCTTTTAGTCTTTTGAGAGCTATTCCTTCCAAAGATTTAAGTTTTTCATCAAGCGGTTTGTATTGAGCGTGAATTTCATTAGTGATTCGGTCAAATTCTGGAACGGTATCAAATTGATTCAGATAATCAGCCATCCCAATAAAAAATTCCTTCGGATTTTCATTATCAATAAAGGCATCAAACCACATTTTCAGCAACTCAATTTTTTTATCCATCGTAATTATAATCTTAATTTACTCTTTAATTCTACCATTTTTAAGCCATTTTCTCAATATCCACAAAAATTGGATTTCATTGGATATTGGTAGTATTATGAAAATACAATTTAATAGCCTAAACGAGGATTCTCGCACGGCACAAAAATCCCATCCTTGATACTGAACCCCACGTTCAGCGACTCAGGGATGGGTCATATCCGAAAGGGTATGTGAGCCTTCGGGCTCTAACTAGCGTGGGGCTTTGTGTTTATAAATAATTAAAATTACTATGAAAAAATATCTTGTCGTCTTGTTTGTGTTAGTTGTTTTGGTTTCCCCGAATGCAGTCAAAGCTGAGACTGCAAACGACCAAATGGTCAAACAAATGCAAGCATTAATTGTTCAGCTCACTCAAATATTGAATCAATTAATCGCTCAGTTGCAGGCAAAGTTGGGAGAGCAATCTACTGCTATATCTTCAATCCAAAATACTCAACAACAGCAGGGCACTCAAATTACTCAGATACAACAAAATACAACTCTTTCATCCATAACAACACCCGCAACATCTTTAGTTAAATCTCCTTCGTTTGATACAACATCTCCCTCGCTTACTTATAACTATGCCTCACCAATCTGGGAAACGCAGGCTAAGATTTGCTGGTCTGCCAATGAAAGTGTGAGTTCAAAATTAGAATATGGCACTTCACCCAATCTGACATCTCCTATCACGGCGTCAACAAATGCTTCTTGCCTATTACTTGAGAACCTTAACCCAGAGACCACTTATTACTATCGCATCACAATAAAAGATAATTCTAACAATGTCTCGGTTTCCGATATAAAAAATTTTACTACAGCTGTAGTGCCAGCCTCTCTATCTGTGGGGTTAGACCCAGATAATCTTCCTGCTCATAATGTTCCTTATGGAAATCAAAACACTGAATTAGTAAAGTTGAGATTTGGTGCTTCACAAGAAGAAAACATTCAAATTGATAGAATAGGCATCGCCCTTGATACCAGTGTTGGAACAGGAACGTGGTGTGCTGGTGAGTTAGCAAATATGCATTTAGTAGCAGATGGCGTGGAAATAGCCTCCAGCCCTAATGCCGATTTCAACACCCCATTAATTATTCCTGCTGGTGGATTCAAGACAATTTCAGTAGTAGCTGATACCGTCGGTGGATTAGGAACTCAATGTGGTAGAAAATTTAAGGTAGGCTTATACAGCAACAATACAGACCAAGTTTATTGGGGCAACGATTATGCTGGCAAATATAATGTTAGAGCAGTTGGAGCAAAATCTAAAAAGCCAATTTATACCAACGCCTCATCTTATCTATATGGAAGTGTGATAACTCTTGGAAGCTAGTCAAATAACTTAAAAATGGAGAAAAACAAATTATCGCTCTCAACTACCATCATAATCGCCAGCGTTATTATTGGGGGTTTTTACTACGCAACCCAAGTAAGTAAGCAGAAATCTATAGAGAGACAACAACAAATTGGAATTGAACAAAAACAACAGGAACAAGCTGAGACAGAAAAACGGGAACAAGAGATAAGAGCTCAGGAGGAGCAAAATTTATCAATAAAACAGCAACAACTCCAATCCTGTTTGGCTACTGCCGAGAGTGTTTATCTTACAAATTGGGCAAACACTTGCACGAGTGTAGCAAACTACGAATATTCAAACCTGCAAGATTGCATTCAACGTGTTAAAACCATAGGAGAAGCAACGGGCTATGGCATTGATTACGCACTCCAGAATTGCTATTCA